>Ga0315903_10001240_pt1 | contig 38478 bp, 64 predicted proteins | sample LakEriMetagenome_7_FD_203524 | JGI IMG/M metagenome (GOLD analysis project Ga0315903, IMG submission 203524) | Freshwater fungal communities from buoy surface, Lake Erie, Ohio, United States - Buoy 2 MA119 | ecosystem: Environmental > Aquatic > Freshwater > Lake | place: USA: Lake Erie, Ohio... | reverse complement strand
AGGAGCGGTATGCTCGCCTCTATACTCATATTCAACTTCTAATAATAATTGTCTAAGTTTCATTATTCTATCTCGTAAACTTTTCTTAATAAATCTTTTGGAACAAATCCGGCAGGAGTAGATACTAAATCCTCCTGCGTAGTAATATAACCACTGGTCGGCAAACAACTTCCAATGTATAATTTCAATTGCATGACGTAAGGTTTGCCACCATGTGCCTGAATCTGTGAATATTTAGCAGCAGTGTCGTAATCAGTTGCTGCCCACGCTCCCGACCTAAGTTTTGTTTTTATAATATTTTTAGCATTTTTTTCGCTTGTACCGTGATATGCAGTAATCCAGTTGGTGTTTTCGGGAATATCAAATGCCTCCCGCATAGATTCTGTTCGCCAACGCCTGTGATCTGTTTGATCGGTTTCGAAAAGTATTTCTCTGAGTTTCATTGTTTTGTTCTAATTTGTTTTTATAGATTTATTTGTTTTATTTTTTTGTCAAACAAATTATAAAATTTTAAGAAAGGAAGAGTCCGGCACTACTGCCGAAATAGAGCCCGCATCTTCTCCCTCGTTTGTATAAAAATACCCACGTTTAGCGTTGCCCAATTTTAAATTTCTCATAATCATGCCATTTGCGCGACTGTCACTGTGCGGGTTCTGTGGAGAATTGGACATTTTACCAATAATTTTAACCGGAAATACTATTGGTTTAGAATCAAAAGGTATTGGCGTTTTGTCAGAATACGTTGCTCTTTCCTCTCTTTCAGTTGGCAAATAATCTTCTTCCGGTATGTTTCCGGAATTAAACCCGGTGTCTTTAAACCTATTCTCGGGCCTGCTTAATGTTTTTTTGCCAGCAAGTAATGTTTTTCCATACTCTCGTGTTCCATCCCACTCTCCTTCTGCCGGAACACCAATTCTCGCTTCCAATGCCTCTGTCGCTGCAAGTTTAGTCCCAACGTGTATTCCCCTTTTTCCTTCTAACTTCTTGTCAGTTGAACCATGGTAAAATATGCTCTCATAAGCGTAATTTTCCTCAAATATTTGATGCTTATTCAGGTACTCGATTTTAACCTCGTTAATTATATCTTTCAATTTCATATTCAGTTCCTTTATATATCAGTTGCTCTGACACGAATGTCAACCTTTGGGTATTTCACTTCAAATATGCTTGGATCAAGTGGAGGGTAAATAACTCCGCCACGAGTAGCAGTTCTTATATCATAAACATTGCCAGAGTATCCAGCATTTTGATCTATCAAATTGGTAAATTGGATATTCTGTATAGATTGAACGCCTTCAACTCTGTCCAGCACAGATGTCAAATTAGAAATAATCAAAGGCTCGTTTATCTGCCTGTTATCATTGTCCATGATTTCAATCAGTCGGTTCGCAACCCTAAGAAGAACTTCGTTGGAATTTTCATTCGGCCTAACAACAACCTCAACATCAATTCCGATATTAATTATGTACGGGTCTTTGATATTTATAGCATCTGTCATCAATCTATACCCGCGCATATATTGTCGCAAGTTTTCTTTTATGGCCTCATTACACTGTACAAAGTTTTTATTTGCATCGTAACTGAGTACGTATAAATTTAGGGAATACGGATTAGGTTGGCGATCACCGTAGATTGAACCAAGTTGTGTGTCTGCCTCTATATATGCCTTTGATATAGCCCCGTATTTTGCGGGCATAGCGAAGCATCTGAGAATGTAATCTTCCTTCGTTACCGCTCTATTTTGAGCAGCAAAGTTGGCCATAGATTCTTCACGAATAACTTCCAATGGTTTTCGACTTTGACCTCCGAATGCAGAGTACGGATTATTGATAGAAAGACTATCTCGAATTGTCTGTAAAACAACCGGATCGGTAGAATCCGCCGGGTTATTAATTGTAGAAGCGACTATACGAGTTATAGTGTTTGCGTTGACATTGTCCCCCAGTCCGGCAGCAACAGAATATTGCACCGACAATGCAGTATTTGAAGGAGCCGATCCATAGGTTTTCGTGTATAGAAAGTTCATGGGATCAATAGAAACATCTGCGGTTCTTTCAAAATAATTCAACCCAATGCCCACGTTCATAGGATTTGGAACGATTTCTTCATCGGCTTCTGCCGACATACCGCCACCAAACTGTATTTCCAAGAAATCATCCTTTCGGAGTCTTGTGACAAATCTTCTCTCGGTTTGTTTGTAAGAAAGCAGGTATGGAACAGAACTTCGATATTTGGAAAGGTATGCGTCGTTGTATGGCATATTTCTTATACTCTGCTGGATCATATCCTGAGCCAAGTATTGAACCTCGTACCATACATTATTATCAGAATCCCGGATACTCACTATCTCGGTTATATTGTTTTCGGGAATAACAATTTTATCATATTGCTTGGGTTCCCCAAAGGTATATGTTGCCGTTTTAAGTTCGCCCGACACCGCTTTCACTTTTTTTCTCAGCAAATAGTATTCTACTTCGCCGGAGTCTGTGACCGAATAAGTGGTGATGATAGTCGGGTCAAAACTGGAAGAAAATCTAAAATCAACCGCATCAGTGGTTCGAAAGTATATCGGATCGTTATCCGTAGTAGATACCTGCATATTAGCATCTATGTACAGACCGTATCTAAAATCAGGTCGAGTATTATTTCCGGAACCTATTGCCGGAACCAACTGATAAACATCCAATTCCACACTTGCCGGAACAACTGTTTTGGCCTTGTATCCAAGGGATTGTGCAAGATTGTATAAGTTGATTCGTTCCTCGGCATGATATAAAAGAGATTCTTGCAATTGAATATCTGTATGAAAAGACAGTACGTCTCCCACATAAGAAACGGCTTCAATAAGTCCCATTTGTGGAGATGCCTCATTAAAGTCGTTGAACTGGTTGGGAAAGTATGTTTTCAGAAAGTTGATGAGAGCCAGTCGGTTCTCCGCAAAATCCCTGTTTATATACTTAACCGCTTTTTTCTGTCTGTCGTTTATATTCACGATGGTACTCCTTTATGATACCAAATAGTCAACCCTTCCAGAGTTTTGGAAGAATGTTATTTGTTTATTTGCTCCTGCTTCGGTCACAGAAAACGTGATTACAATATGAAATGCGTTTTCCGGATCGGCTGCCAAGCCCGCCAGATTAGCTTGCTCTCTTACTTCGATACGATGGTTAATAATGTACGGAAGCCATTTCGCGGACTGTCGCCTGATTTCAAATTCTATATCCGTTCTGTTTTCCAAGGTATTTGGTTCAAAGAGTTTATATTGAATACCAATACCGAACTCAGGCTGCATATACCGTTCGCCTTTCTTGGTGAGAAGCAGATTGATATAATTGGTCACAGCCTGTTCTTCCGTAGTACCGGACATATTAAAGAAACCGCCGTTTGAGCCAGCAGTATTCCCATTCGTAGGAAATTTAATTCCTATGAACCCGTAATCTTGTTGATCCTCCGGATAATACTTTATCATCGCGATTCCTTTAAATTAGCCATTATCTACTTGTCAATTTAACAAATTTAACCTTTGAACCATCCTTTACCACCAGTTCATTTTCTGCCCAATTGATGTCTCGCTTCACCTCTTTCTTAAAATAGAAAGCCTCTTTTTTGATTCTATTTCGGCATCTATCCATTTTTTACCTAACGGATTTTTTACAGGACTTTTAGATATTCTGCGTATTTGCTTCCAAACTTTATTAAGAATATCTTCTTTGTATTCGTCATTGTCAATAATTATGAAGTTTGTGTTTCCAAATAAATTTTGAAATTTTCCTATATTCTGCTGCACGGCTGCCCAGCTATTGATCACAAGGCTTTCCGGTACCGATCTTTCACGTTTGAGGTTTCGTTGTTTGGCCACGTCAAGCGAAGTATTAACGAATATCATGTATGTATCGTATCCCAAAAGTTCAACCTTGCTTTTAAGGGCTTGTATCTTCATATAATCATCCCCCGTACCATCATATATAACTCCAAGTCTGCCGCTCAAATAAGTTTCTTCGGCCTTGTTATACGACTGTTTCGCCCTTGCCCTCATAGCCATAGCCGCTTCGTACTCATCGGGAGTCATTGAATTTATATCCATACTCATGTTTGCAGACCTTAAAAGTTTCTCAAAGAAGACATCACTATTGATAAACTTATAACCTTGGCCAGAAGTAACTTTATTAGAAACAAAAGATTTTCCGCTCCCCGGGCCTCCGGCGAGAAAAAATGCTTTAAGAATAGACGGATCAAACACTCCCTCTTTTAAGAGAGCATTGCTGCCTGCATTTGATTTTTCTTCTTCTATAATCCGATTCATCATTTCTCGAATCGTCGCTTCTAATAATTTACTCATGGGCTTTCTCTATGTTTTAAAAGTTAGGAAGACTGTATTAGTCAACACTGGTATCATTATCATAATTATCATAATTATCATCAAAATCAGAAACATCTGATTCAAGTATTGACATTACTTTGTTTCTGAACCCTTCATTTGTGGGCTTTTGTACTCGTTGAACCTTTGGTTGTGGGACGGGCTTTTCTTTGGAAAACATTCCAGAGTAATCTCGGTTCATGGCAGCTATAACAGATGCAGGAGCAGACGAAAGTGGTGTTCCGGCTTCTGTGGTAGGGACATTTATAATCGATGAATCACTTTGCTCGTAATCGACATCGTTAAACATCTCCATATAACCATTATCGCGTATAGGTTGTGTACTTGACAATATTTCATTTAGCATAGGATTACCGGAGTATTTAACCTTCGGCTTCGGAGAAAGATGATATTTTTCCGAAAAACTTTGAACTGATTTTTTCGCTGCCGGAGGTGCATTTTTAGATTCTTGACGGACAGTCGGCTTGGCAGGAACTTTGGCTTGTTCTTTGAGCAATTCTTTTTTAAATTTAGACATCTCCGCTTCCAGCAATATGGGAAGTTGTTCTTTTAGAGCCTTCTTGACAGATGCCTGTATAAGTTCACTGAGTAATTTTGGATTTATGTTCATAAACTTTGAGTTTTAAAAATTTTAAATTTTATTTGATATGTGTCAAGAAGACGGTTTTGGACTTTTGTTGGACAACCACTTTCCGCCTTTCCAAATGCCTCCTTCCCAAGTACCGTTCCACCAAACTCCATCTAACCATGTTCCATTTTGCCATGTGCCATCATTCCAAGTACCATCCTGCCAAATACCATTTTTCCATAAACCATTGTACCAATTACCATCTTTCCAAATGCCTCCTTCCCAATCTCCACCGCGCCAGCTCCCCGCTTCCCACACGCCTTCATACCAAGAACCGTTCCAGTGTACTCCGGTTTTCCATGTCCCATCCTTCCAAGTTCCATTTTTCCATTCACCATTTTTCCATTCACCATTTTGCCATTCTCCGGATTGCCAATATCCGCCTCGCCAAATACCATTCTGCCATGTTCCATTAACCCAGTCTCCGGTGAGCCATGTACCGTTTTCCCATGTACCATTCAACCAGTAACCTTCTACCCATGTACCGTTTTTCCACACGCCATTTTCCCATGTACCATTCACCCATCTACCACGTTTCCAAGTACCTCCTCGCCACGAAATTTTAATTCTACTAATGTCGTAACCAATAACAGCATCTTCAAAATCAGCAAACAGCAGCCACGGATATTTTGACACTATTACATCAAACGTCAGCCCATCTTCAAATCTGAGTACAGAAGATTTAATCTTTTTCGCCAAAAGTTCCAATTGACTCTGATTAATTTTGGAAATAGTTTTTTTATCTGAATCAGTATATAAATTATCAGACCTGTCAAAAATACCAGTCTTTTCTTTCTGAGCAATATCCAATATTTTTACGAGCGTTTTTACATAACCTTCATGCTGTCTGCCATATTTCACACTTTCAGATTCTATACCGTACAAAACATCGTTTTCGTCGCCTATATTAATATACGGTTTTATAGAGATTCTTGCAATTGGTTTGTTTATATTAACATCGTTTTTGTCTAACAGATAGGATACCATTGTTCCCTCTTCAATATCAACCTCGACAAACTTGCTATATTCACCTCCCCTCAAATCCATACAAGAAGTCCAACTTCGGTCGGTTGCCATACCACCGATATCATAAGGATGTTTACTTATAACCAGTATATAATCGCTTCCAGTAACTTGAACGCTCTTCTCGTTGTTATATTTTTGCAAAAAGTTCAATCCTCGACCATCGTCTTTCCCAAGCATAGTCAAAACCTTTCCCAACTTGATAATTCGATCATCGCCCTTCTTATTTACCAATCCCTGAACATAATCAACGATGTTGTAACCTTTTTCATTTAGATATTTGATTATATTATCCTTGGATGATGTATTAGAAATATCGGAAGCATCATTCGAATTTATATTGAAATACAGTCGGTCTTTGGAGTCCAAATGCCGATTACGTCGATCTTTGGGATTATCAGATTTGATTGCCTGAGATTTCAATCTACTCCATATTTGATTGATTCTTGACAGTGCAGTCTCTCTCCCAACAGCCATCAGTGACCTAAATTCAGATGGAACCAATGCTTCATTTAATATATCTCTAAGTTTCATCCAAATCCTTTACGGCTGTTTAAATTTATTGAAATCGCTTGCCTGTAATTGAGTGTACTGAGCCATTGAAGTTGCTGGGCCAGTAGGGCCGGAGGCGGTTGCGTATTGAGAACTTCCCTGAGCCAATTTTACATCCTCGCCGAGCCATTTCTTCAAAAAATCCATTAATTCGTCAAGATCAACATTGTATTTATCGGATTGAAGTATAACCTTTTTTCCAGTCAGTATTGACTTTTCTTTACCGATAAGCAGGAGCATATCTTTTTTGGCATTCAACACGACCCTATCAGCATCAATTCCTATTTGCGATTTCCCGCTATATTGACCTAACTTTTTCGCTTCTTGGTTTTTATCAAATCCGGCTTTGAAGTTTTTTAACCTTTGGTTGGAAGTCATGTAGATTGAACATTCGTCGTCTTTCAAGTCTTCAACCGTGTACTTTGAACTTCCACCGGGTGCGCCGCCAGTAGGCTTTTTGATTCTAAAAATCATAAGCGGATCACCGTTACCAGTACCTTCCCACGTAGGCTTTTCGGCATATACACCCATATCTCCTTTCACCGTAGAGCCGAGCCTGATACTGGTTCCGAATCTTCCCTCAATAAGATCATCTCCCTCAAACGGTTGAAGATTGTCAGTTTTTTTCGGAGACTTCGGAAAGGTATATCCGGTTTCTTTCTTGTCAGACTTTTGTTGACCGGAAGAACCCTGAGCCGGAGACGATGTACTTCGTTGCCATAACTTTGGAAATTGATGCAGTACCAAATCGTCCGTTCCGTTGATGGGAGAAAAATACATGAATCCCTGTCCCTTAATTCCGGAGTCACTCCAATCATTCGTAGGGCCGGAAACGACAAAGACCTGTTCCCCGATCAAAGGAATCCTGCGCTGCCATATCATAGGTCTGGCATATACATTCCTGACCTGACCTAAGTTAGAACCGTGCGATCCTATACGAATCTCGATAGAACCGAGGGGCAACGGATTACCATCCTTGTCCTTTTGGTTTGGCTTAAAAGCCATTTTAGTTTCTATGACTTCGGCAATAAACATTAATCAGTCGCTGCGGCTCCGGGAATAGTTTTTCTAAGTTCTTTCGCCTGTTCCAGCAGCATCTGTCTTTCCTCAGCGGATATGCCCAACTCTGTGGCTGGATTTTGCGAAACCTTGCTTTTACCAAGACCTCTCTGAACAATAGCAGCCATTTTGATGAGCTGCTCATCATTGCGGACAGAAGTATTTTGCAAGTCGGTCAGCATAGGCAAAATAATGACGGCATCCTGCAAGGTCTTAATCATCGGTTTCACTTGTTCCGCAGTTGCTATCAAATGCTGCTGTTTTTCTTCTGAGTTCTCATATATCTTCAATAAGAGGTCTTCAAAAGTAATATCTTTTCCGTTTTTTGTAAATAAGACAACATCGTTGTTCATATTAAACCTTTTTCTTAATAAATATGCTTATCTGTGTACTTTTCGGGATAATACAAAAACCTGTGCCAGTATCTTGTACCGTTTTTCTTGAATTCCATGTACATATCATAACACAAAGGTTTTAATACTTTTACCACATCTGTAATGCGTTGCGTCTTCGTATTGACCTGTTCTCTGATCATTATATACAATGCTTTCTTGTCATATATATCAATCGAGTGACTGTTTTGGAACAAGTTGAATATAGCGTTTGCTACCTTCTTGTCGGCCGGAGAAAAATCAACTATTTTACCCTCTCGTTCAAAAAATAGATATTCCAAGTTATTATTGCCCCACGAAGACCATTTCAAACAAAAATCCCTGAGTTCGTCCAAATATTCCGTATTATATTGTTCTGAGTCCAAATCCCTGTTATTATCTATTTCGACCACTTCTACCTTTCCATACGTCTCCTTCGCAACCCTTCTCATATTAGCAAAAACCCAGTTGATAGATATCCTATTAAAGTACGAAAATGCTTTGTGTCCAGCGCCCGCATCAAACCTGTTCAACCGTTCATGCAAATACACAACCAAATCATGTTTTATGTTGATGTATTCGTCGTATCCGTAGTTGTAAAATTTCCTGTCATGGATCACGTTCTCTGCAAGTTTGTTAAGCGCCGGATATATTGTTTTATTGAATATCCTTTCCTTTGTAAACTTGCTTTCGGACTTCAAATATTCCGAAATAGCATCTTCCACCTCTGGGCCGAAATAGTAATTCTTAGTTGGTTTTTTCTTGGGACTCGTCATTCTCAAATTCGTCTTTTAGTTCTTGTATCTTTTCTTTGACATTCTTGATAGCAGTAACAATCACCTTGAAAGCAAATCCTACCTCATCATCACTGGAAAATGAACCTCGTTTGTCAATCCGTTGCAACTCCGAATACGCATCGGTGAACATAAACAGAAACGCCTGATAATAATTGACTGCTTCTGTATATATCTTGTACTCGGTAATATTCAAATTCTCAACAACTTTCGTCAATTGCTCATTTTGCCGGAAAAGATTTAAGTTAATAAATAAGGATATTGCCAGCGCAATACCCAACAGTACACATAAAAATATCATTATGAAAACAGTTTAGAAAATTCGTCAGTAGGAGATGTGGTAGAAGTTGATGGCTTGGGGATCACTGTGGAAGAAAACTTTTTAGTCGAAGATTTAAACCAGCGCTCGTATTCAAATCGTGATGCCATCATGTCTGCATGGTGCATTATGTACCCTATATTGTTCCTTAATTTATTGGCTGGTTCGAACACGTTGAAATATTTCTCATTCTCCGGATCATACATACCATCGGCAAGCCGGATTCCGAACAACTCATTTAGCGTATATTTTATACCATAATGGTTGAATATAAACAGCGTTCTGTCCAACATCGTCATGTGAGGGATGTTAGGATTGATTTTATAAACCTTTCCTTGATTTTTGCGATGCCATTCAGAGTCATTGAACTGGTAAAGTTCGGTGTTCTCGCCGGGCAGACCCAACTTTCCAAGATCATGGTGCAATGCTGCAAATTCCAATTCTTTCTTGTCAAATCCCGACATATCAAGACCCTGTGCTTCCCAAAAATCGTATGTGGCCAATGCGAACTTGTAAACACGAAGAACATGATCTACGTAACCGCCCGGTATAGCATTGTGAAAATATTCAACCGAAGATGCAGGTGCCATCTGAATACGATCATCCAACTCCATATCATCGTAGAGTCTTGACAACTCTGGGCCTCTATCAAGTTTCTTGATAAGCGCCTTCAACACTTGGTAGTTCTTTTCAATTTTTTCTGCTGTAAGAAGTAATTGCATTTCAGAATTTTTTAAAAGTTAAACCAATCATATCCAGTTCAGTCACATCCAAATATGCTCGTTCAGGAAAATCACTATACGCATCTATATAGCGCTGTATGAATTTTCTGAACACTTCTGGACGGATCATCAGGGACTTCATAAAATCGTGCAACGTAGTTAATTTAAACAGCACCTTTGTGGACTGTGCTATGTAGCAATCGGAACCAGACAACAAAATACCCACATACTCAGGATGGATCAGTCCTCTGAAATAGTATGTTACTTCATAGGTTTCTTCTATCACATCTCGTAAGTAAGAAACAAATTGCTTGACATCCGGATTCACATACTCTCCGGCCACTATGTATATTCCAAAGCTATATCCGTCTGGCTTGTTTTCTAACAAAGACCGGACTGGCTCTATCATTTGTGGCAGAGGCTTGGTAACATCTACATAAACAATTGTTGAAGAGCGAACCACGTTCCCAGATTCTCCTGCTGAATCAGAAGAACTCTTCCTATCGTCGTCGTCATACAATCTAAATTTAGTTGTTTCATTCATTTCCATGCTTTTTTCACAAGATAAGGTATTACATAATACTAAACAACACTATTAACATTTTGTTATGAATTATTTTTCTTCCACTCCTCAATTTGAGAACCGGACATAATTCTACTTTGCGAATGGCTTAGGGTTTTTTTTTATTTTTGTTTTGGAGACTATTCTTGATGTGATCCGCGATTTCTGCATTCAGTTCGGTATCTACTATTTTCCTTTTTCTTGAACCCTTTCTTTCGGCCGGAACGCTTGTAGGAGCGGGTGTAGTTTCAATTTCAACCGGAACGTCCTCGGGTTCTGTTGGGAGAGCGGGTGTTTCTTCAATATTTGAAGGAGATTCGTCTGGGATTGAGATATCGAATTTTTGATATGTCTTTTTCTTCCGCTTAGCTTTTGGCTTTTCCAAAACAACTGGATCATCTGCCAGAGCAGAACTTGTTTCTGCGATGGACGGCACAGGTTCACCTGTGGCTGTATCTATCTTCTCTATCAGGGATGTTGTATTTTCAGAATCCCGTTCCAACTCTTTCATCAGATTTTCCATGTTAAAGCTAAGGACTTTGTCTTTGGCACGTTGTGCCTTTCCGACAATATCATTTGTGTATGGATTATTGGTAATGGACTCTTGTATCTTTTTTGTAAAAGATTTTTTCGATTCCTTGACATTATCCTGTTCAGGATTAATCTCAGGTGTTCCTTCCTCGTTTACTATCTTTTTTCTTCTTCTTCTTTTTTTAACTACTGGTTCAGGTTCTTTGATCAGTATCTTGTTATTGTTTTCAAAAGCAAACATTGAAGTTATGAGAAGCATGATTGCCAAAGGTTGAAATATAATGACAATTACCAGTATCAACCAGTTGACAATTTTATTCATAGGTGTACCGGATAAATCTGAAAGAAACTTTAATGGCCCCAATTCAGATGCTGCTTCGTTGTTATTTTCAATCTCAATTATGGAGAGTTCCAAAGACTGAATAGAATCCAAGTATGTAGTATTCAATGAGTCAAGTTTATATTTTCTTGCATTGAGAGTATTCATTTGAGATTCCAATCCTTTCTTGCTTCCTACAATGACATTTGTAACAACTTGACCCTTGACAACTTGCTGTGTCTGAGTATTCTGATTGAAACCTTTACTCAATTCTTGAAGTGAGTTATTAATACTTTCAAGTTCTTTTTTGTTGTCAGAAAGCCTGTTTTCAAAAGTTTCTTTTTTAACCTTGACCAAATTTGTCATTTTAGTGACAACTTCGTCTTTCATTGCAGTCTTTTGATAACCATCTGATAAATATCCATATATACCCATGGATGTGAGGATAGTTAGAACAAATACCACTACTACCAATGAATATTTCAAAAGACTGGACAAATAATTCCAATACAACTTCAATGCAGTTGCAGTTATAACATTGCCAAATTCAAAAGCAAATGCAATTATTGTTGCTCCGGTTTGATGTCCTCCAAATAATTTTCCTAATCCATAGATAGAAAAGAAAGATCCTGTGCAGGAAATCAATAAAGCCGAAATTAATACAAGGTAAGGAAATCTTTGTTTCATAATCGTCAGATTTGGACACAGTATGCCCTTTATTCAGTTTAACTTTGTTTATTTTTCTGAAAAAAATGTGACAACAATTGTGTTAATTCGTCTCATTAACACTTGTTCATCAGCGAACTTCGTTCACTGAGAGAAGCCGATTTTTAAAAAAATCGTCTTGACTTGTTTACTTAACTATTCTTTTTTAATTAAGTTTTCAGTCATGTTGAAACATAAAGTGCAAAGTTACAGGTTTTTTTTGACATTGTCAACACTTTAAATGTTAAAAAAGTGTTAAATAAAAAAAAGGGTGCAAGTCTTGCTCGCACCCTTCCGGAAAAAATAAGTTAACTACTACATTCCAAACCTGTATCGTTGGAAGAAAACTTGTCTTGCCAATGTACAGGTTTCGACTATACGATCCTGTTCAACTGGTGTCAAGTCAAATTTTTGACCAGCGATGACACATTTGCCTTGTAACGTGGCTTCTGCAATATCAGATAATTCTCGTAGCGAGACATTAAACTTGTTACCAGCTATACAAAATTGGCCTGCGTAGGTATTTTCGCCTTTGGCTTGTAATGTTTGCTTAGTTACCTGCGAATTGCATTCAAAATCAATTGTGGAGAAGAGAGGGCCGTATTTTTTGGTCATCTTCTCGTGGTTCATTGCGTAAGATAGGTTGATACTCATAAAAAAAGATATTAGTCAAAACCGCCGTTATGAACGGTCAATTTATATATATCTTTAAATTCTGAATAATCAATGTTAAATCGGATTCCGCTGCCTAAAATTTTTACAACTTCGTCCATGGGATAGTCGCAGAATCCATCAAATCCGTCCATGTCACTGGCAAGTATCAGTATAGATGCAGTGGAAGTTGACTTCATACAATATTCTATCGTCTTCTTGAACCTCTCCCATTTGTCTTCGCCGTTGTCCTCGTTCAGTGTGCCGATCAATATTGTGTAGTCAGTTGTCAGGTCGAAATCAAAGTAATTATTATTTATCAAGTTGATTCCGTCATACTTTGTTCTGCCGACATTTACAAGGTTTGGATTACTCTCAATGCCGTGATAATCTACGTACTTGGCTTTGCCGACGTCATCGAGATGTTTATAAAAATCTCCACGTCCGGCTCCCAAATCTTTTAGAGTGTACGAATCGAATGGTAAGCAATCTGATACCCATTTGTATATATACTCCTGCATTTCTACATCCGGATAACCAACTATCTGTGGATCATTAAGTAGATACTCTGGAACAAACTCCTGACCTTGTTCCTCTGGCTCAGATGGCTCCGGCACACTCTGGGGCTGGGGAGGTATTGGTTGAGTTGATTGGTTTAATAATTGTTCAAGAATCATTTCTGATTGTATTTTATAGTTAAAGATTCATTTACATGACAAGGAAAATTGGAGTCAGCCGTAACTCGTTCCAGCACTACTCCCCTATCTGTTTTGATATCGTAGTAAATGACATCTTTTCTACGATACTTTTTGATTACTGTTCCGACTTCTTTCGCGCCTCTGTTTTCGAGGACGACTCGATCATTCTTTTTTATCATCAAGTGTCTCCTTTTTAAAGTGAGTTGATTAGGTCAATGAGTTCATCTTGTGGAAACAAGTCCCACTTTTCGTAATTTCCAAATTTGTTTTTTGGACTGACATTCGCATGAACAAACAGTCCTTTGAATTTTCCTGCTCGTATATCTGCATCATAATCAAATGCCTTGAACTTGTCCATCTTCTTCAACCTTTCCTTCAAACCCTTGGTTATATCAATCTTCGTGTCAACCTGAATTTTGTGAAGCAGGAAGTAGATTGAGTCCAGTTGTTTGTCAGTCAACTTGTGGAAGTATCTCTCGCCTCTAAAATCTGCCTTTAAATCAACTATCTCTGTCTGGGCTATACGTCTGTTCGCCCACGACACAAAGTCGTTTCCTGAGCGTTTTAAAGCGCCAAAATTGCAAACCTCTATTCCAACCGATTCTCGGTGCATTTGCGTGTTGCCGATACCCAGATGCCAAGCGTAGTCTGAGTAAGTCATTGTTTGTACAATTTCCCCGTCATGCTTGTCTGCAAGCGTTTGCGGGTGCCTGCCGCCTATCACATACTGCGTCCCGATTTCGCCTCGGGTATCTGTGTTCCAGTCATCCACTACTCGGTATGGATTGTCCCAGCCCGCAGTAAAGTGCAAAAATACATACTCTTTTTGTTTACAGCCGGATAGATACTGTCCTTTTTTAAGAAAATAGTTATTGATTCGGATGTTTAACTTGTCTCGGTAATCGGTTGTTAAAAATCCGGTAGAAGTGTCTTCTTCTTCGGTATATGCTGTTTCGGAAATTAGTTGTCCTGTCAGGTTGTTTTTTAGACAGTAGTTTCTCCATGCTGCTTCCGTAATAGGATCGGCCACTCCGGTTACTGGAAGACCGATTAGTTTTTGAAATTCTGAGGTTTTCATACAGATAATTTTTTAAGGTAATGATACTAAAAAAGCCCCTGACCACGGGGATGTGACACCCGGCACGACAGAGGATACATATTGTCCAGTCAAAGTCATTATATGCGTTCTACAACTAAGCATAAGCGCGTTGAGGATTATTTGGAAATCGTAGTTTGGAGGAACCTTGATATTGTTCCATTGTCCCGGGTTCAACACCGTAACAACTCCGGTCGGGCCTGTAATGACCAACCCTGCCCAGTACGTGACGAAGGCAGGGCCGATCTGTTTCAAGAAATCAACGTCCTGATGACTTGCCATATTTGCTGTGCAGATAGCAAGAATCTGTTGGTTCAATAAAGGAAGTTTAGGAGCGTTGTTAACGATTTTGCCGCCAGCCGTAACAGTTTCAAAGTGCAATGTGACACACGTGTGGTATGCGTCTGCTATTGTCTGTGCAAACAACTCCCTTGTGACGTGCGGGTTTCCTGTTAGGACATTACATTTGGCTCTGAATACTGACCATGACATTACTTGTTATACCCCTTGATCCATTCAATGAATGTTTTAATTTCTGTGCCTTTCATGTTCAATTATTGTTATTTGTTGTTACTGTTAATTCAATCTCTTCTTTCCGGCTTTCGTTCGTGTAAGTTCCTCTCCGGACAACAGTCCGTCCAGAAAACCGACAGTTGCTCACTATGGCATGATCGGAAGCCTCGGAGACATCTTCAAAGATTGATTTGTCAACTGTTGAGTTATGAATTCTGCTGCCTCCGGATAAATGCGCATCGGTCACTACGGACGTTCCCGAAATCACACTGGAATTTTTCATTGTACAAGACACTACCACAGCAGTATCTTTCACGACTGAATTTCCGGTAAGATGTGTCTGGTTCACTTCACAGTCCCCACACACAAAAGATTTGTCGGCAATAAGAGAATCCTTGATGATGGCATGATCGTACACTATTGAATTGTCTCTCACGACCGAGTTTCCCCGAACCACAGCATGATCAAAGACATACGCGCCGTGAGCAATCCACGATCCATCCTCCAAGTTTTTTTCCGACTGTACCCATCCCCCAATTGTCCCAGCCGGAACATAATATTTCGTATCCATCGCAATTACTTCAAAATCAGTCAAAGCAATTATTTTGAAGAGTTTGATATGTTTGCCTGACTTGGGATGTGTAATTGTAATGTGTTGATTTTTTAAAATTTCGTAGTTCATTGCTGTGCAGGTTTGATGATCCACAAAAGTTTTTGAACCTCATCGGTTGTAAAAGAGGCAGTGAGAATCCATCCAGAGTCTTCGAGCAACTTTTTTATGAGTTGAAAATTTCCCTGATGCGTGTACGGACATTCAAATGAAAATTCGTGGTTAGCGATTTTGTCTTCAATGAATTTGATGGTTTGCGCCTGTGGCTTGGTGATTTGTCCATACAGAACTTCTGATGGTGATTTAAAAACTGGCATATTGTTTTTGTTTAAAAGTTAAAAATCCTCATCCGGCAGATGTCCTACGGTATAAACTGGTAAAGCAGTTGCCGGAGGTAGTGGGTTCCTGTATTTTGGTTCTTTGGATAAAAAGTCGTGAATCATTTCCAGCGTCATTTGATACGGCACATTGATGATATAGCTGTCACCATCTGCAAAAATCAAATCGCTGTGCTGCGAGTTGTCCGGGTCTTCCTGTATGAAGAGAAGGCTGTCAAGTTTGTCGTATGGAAAGGCTCTTTTAGTAAACCTTTCATCTGTCACACCTCGTGCCTCTGCTATATCCTTGGCAATGTTCATCACTTCATCCGGAGAAGAAGCAATCTTTTTGGCCTGTTTCATAATATCCAACGGGTATGATCCAGCAATTAAAACTGGAAGAGTCAACCAATCGGAGTTTCTAAACTTGTTCAATTCACGCTTTGTCATTCGTTTCCCTTTCATGTTCATAATAAGTATTGAAAAAGTTAATAAAAAAGACCTGCCATCAATAATAGATAGCAGGTCAATGAATCGGCAAGATAAAACTTTTTCTGTCAAACAAACAAAAAACAACAGGAGTTTTCAATGTATAGAAAATTCTTGCCATAATCAAGACAGGATCGGATACCTGCGTTGTCCCGAGTTACTCGGGGCCGTTGAGGGATGATTGCAATTAACTTACAAGTCCTCGTTGCTTACTTGATTATTTCCCGTGATCCCGACAGGACTCGAACCTGTGACCTACTCATTAGAAGTGAGTTGCTCTATCCAACTGAGCTACGAAACCAAAAAAACAGGTGTTGACTGACCGAGTCAGCGTTGGAAGCAATTATTGTCAAAGTGACAATCTCTGCATTGGTTGAAGTTTTGTTTGAAAAAACTGCTGTACAACACCTTATACAAATCACGTTTCACGGATGACTTTCCTTTTTTTATTGCTGACGTGATTTTATTTTATAATTGATTAAAAAAACAGATGACATAAAAGCGTTAACCAACGATTCGTTTGCGGTGTATCATCTTCAAAAAAATTCAAGACTGGATTTGTCGAGTGTGCATTTTTTAGACAGGGTAGGCACGATTCCTATCTCCTTCCAAAACTTTCAAAAAATATGGCGCAGCCTTCAAACCCAGTACATGAATCAATTTTATTTCGAGTTCTGAATAAGTCTGATTCGGGTAGTCAAACAGGTTAAATATGCCTCCATCGCGTGCATTTGAGTTTGCATCAAACCTAATTGAATTTCCTCAACCTGCTTAGCTTCTTCACTGGCTAAGAAAAATGCCAGTCTGCCAATCTTGTCCAAGAGAGCCTCAGATTCCTTAATCATTCTATCAACGTAGTTCATAGTGTGTGCTTTATTGGTTAATTTGTCGTGTCTCCGGTAGGATTCGAACCTACGATCCCTCGGTTAAAAGCCGAGTGCTTTACCGCTAAGCCACAAAGACTAAAATTGTTGGGTGTACTGGATTCGAACCAATTCCGCTGGTGAACGTCCCGCCAGCCTTCTCGCCCTCTAAACTAACACCCAGACGCACAACTTTATCCATGGTTATTATTTGTGCGTAGTGCAGACCTTCCGATCCGCAATTTTTTTAAATGGCTTCTGTACCGTATGTTCGGTTTGGTACAAGGTATGATTCGTAGGAGTTATTGGGCGATTGTCGCGCATATAGTCCTATATAGCCATTACCTCTCGGTCGGATTCTGCCCGTATTATTGAGTTTCTTTTTAATCGAACTCCGCCTGCGCTCCTGAACGGGAATTGAACCCGTGCTAATAGAACAAAATCTATTATGCTGCCACTACATTATCAGGGCAAAAAAAAACAGGTGCCATTTGGATCAATTTAGCAGTTTGATTTTTTGAACATTTGCTGTTCGGCACCTTGTATTGGATTAAAAAAACAAGTGACATTCAAAGTTGAACGGCTATTCAGGCTGCTTTTTTGAAAATTTGCTGTTAGTCACTTTGTGGAGATTAAAAAAACAGGTGTCATAGAGTGCATCGTCCATAGTTGCTTTTTTTGATTTGCTGTTGGACACCTTTTAACAGGTTGCGAGTAGATTACTCATCTACAAAGAACGGTCGTTTCAAAACGTGGTTTAGTTCTTGCTGACGCAACCTTCGTAATTTTACACAAAGGTACAACCTTTATTAATATCTGTCAAGTCCTTTTTTGTTAAGGAAATGTTAATATCAAAGTTGTATCTGGTTGAATATTTCCTGCTGCATTGCAGCGGCAAACAACTCTTCTGCTGTTTTCGGCGCTGCTTTTTCTACTTCTCCGGTGCTTGTAACTTCTTTTCCGCCCAAAAGGAAGGAAACCGTTGAACCATCCAATCCTGACATATAGAACAGGTTGGGCGCGTCGGCAAAAGATTCAAATCCGGACTTGTGTTTGGTTCCGTAGTAACCATTCCGGATATCCCAAAGCACGATTTTGAAGTTAGACACAAACTCTTCCGAGAAGCCAGCGCGTCGCAGGGAGGACAGGAATTCGGCGAATACAGTTACCATATCTTGTCCGGGACGACTTGCAATGCTGTCGAATTCGCCATCGGATATGCAGATTATTCCGGTTGGAAAATCCGATTCGACGACTCCTGACTCTTTAATGCTAACAAAGAGTTTTGCAACTTGTAAAAAGTTTGTGTTGCCAATGATAGAATTTCTCATATTGAGAAACTTGTCAGTTGGAGTACTTCCCTTCCACGTGTGCATGATAGCGGATTTGTTAAACTCGATCCACGAATTTGCAAAATGCCCAGACAGCATTTCGGAAAAGAAGAGAGCCAAAGACTTCATTACATGATACGAAGTAACCTTTGTTCCTGTTGCCTCCGAGTTCATCGAGGCAGATGTGTCACCTACTACGATGAAAGACGTATTCATTGGTTTCCCATCCTTTGCCGTTTCTACCAAAGTTTTCCACTGCTTGTCAATGGTAATCTTTTTGTGGAGCGGAGTAGTGATTGCCAATCCGTTCATCAGTTCGTATGGATAACCAGTAAACTTGACAGTATCTTGGCCGTCCAACCAATTGACATACTTGTCAGTTAGCTTTTGATTGTCGAGAAACTTTCCTCCGGTCAGAATAGCCAAGGCACGGCCGTGAACAGTGCCGAAGTCAAGGCTGTCATAGTCCCTGCGTGAAATGGCTTTCTGCCACTCGTGTGCAGTTCCAGACGTTTTCAACTTCCGGTACGTCTTATACGTATCGGTGTTATTGGCCTGTATCTGTGATGCGATCCACTTGCCAATCATACAATCGGCTTGCGATTCAACTGTTTTACAGATAGCCCGTGACTTGATCTGCGGAAGGTACTTTTTCACCAGTTCCGATTGTGAGTCGGTTGAAAGACCGACATGAATCAGATTAAAGAACTTGTTCCAGTCGAGTTTGCGACCTTCCCAGCCGTTGTACACGAGGTCGGTTTGGAGCATTACAAATATATCTTTCCAAGACCCGACCGCAGGGATCAAGGCGATGTTCTTGTAAAAAACCATCGGATCGTTTACAGCGACCCACATGAGACGAGTAATTCCTTCGTGCTTCAACCCCTGACCACGTTGAACATTTGCCGTGGTTTGTCCATCAAACGATACCTTTCGGGTAATCATTCTGGTAAACAGAGTGAAGCGAAGGGTCATGCCTTTGTCTTGCGACCAAAGCAATCGCATATCGCGGTCAATCTGCTCCCATGTACGTAGATTCCGGTATTCGCCCATCTTACCAAACTGGTCAACGAAATCGTTTCCAGTCGTGGTATATTTCAGTGAACCGTTTCCGCTGCGGGTTTCGCTGGACTTCATAGTTCCAGTCCGGACAAAGGAGTTTCCGGAAGACTTTACAGATGTTGATGGTTTGACATCGAATAGTGCTGTTTTTTTGCTGCTGAACATCTTAGCGTATTTGAGAAGGTTAAAAAAAGTTTGTTTAGCACCCTTCCGGTTTGGAGAGGGTCTTGCCGAGGACTCCCAGTGACTTATCGCAGCATAACCTCAATATAGCTGGGTCACTCTATACATTTCTGTATAGTTTCACATCAGGGTTTAGAAGTGCCGAGGTGCAGCACTGAGTGCCGCTGCGGCAGGAACGTGATTTATCAGATTCTCATTATAAAAACAAATTTTGTGTCATGTCCGGAGATAGATTTGTTACTTTCAAAATATCTCCTACCCTTCTGTCGCTCGGGGATCGCGTTTAAGACCACAAATTTCTGTTTTCTGAATCGTGGCGGGAGTGGGATTCGAACCCACGATTTCTGGGTTATGAGCCCAGCGAATTACCGCTTTTCCATCCCGCTATGTTTCTTCTTCCCAAATCACATCTTCCCAAAAGTCTTTAAATTCTTCTGGGATTTCTTCTGATCCTTCCTCAGACTTCTCATCTATATTATTGAGAATGTCTAAAAGTTCTTGGATGCCGTCATCCGGCTTTGGTTGATTTTCGTTCATCATCGCGTTCTGCGTTTGTTACTGCAAAGGTAAGTATATTCCTGTGAGACTACCAAATTTTTTTTCAAGTTTTTTTTCTACACATTCACTTTGTATCTCTGCCCGATTATTGATTGATCGTGCGAGAATCCCGGAGGTGCAGGATCAGTAAGAGTCGTGCCGTTCTCACACAAATTGATCGGATAGTTTTCGCCATAGCTTGGGCCGTACCATCGGTTTTGGTTCGTTGGTTGCTGCGATTGTTTAAGACGTTGGACTTCATCAGAAAGATTGCTGCATTGTTTTTTAAGTTGCTCGAACTCAGAGAGTCTGATTATTTTTATTTCTTTGGATAGCCAACTTATCGTCATCAGAAGTGCGATGAATCCGACTCCTATACCAGATACAAATGCTGTTCCGGCCAAAACTGTTATTTCTGTACTCGTCATTTTGATACCTGTTTTATCGTTTTTTCAAGTTCGTGGACAAACTCGTATGTCTCTGGTATCGGGTCAGGAGAAGTGCGATACTCTTCCAAGAGACGATTCTCAACAGCAATGCAATGTTCATTTAAGACTTCATAGCCTAATTGTTTTACAATCTTAATAGCAAGGTTCGGTGCTTGGTTTGGGTTGAAGTCATCCCTGTTGTACAGCCAAATTGTTTTTGATACTGCATTGTATTTTTTTAAAAGTACCGCGTCACTGTGAAGTGCTTCAAGTTCTTGTTTCGTCATTATCTGTTTTTTAAAAAGTTAAAAAATGCGTCCTGTCGCTGGTTAGTTAGTTAGATTTCAATTTCGCTGTGATCTTATCAAATCTGCTATCCATGGCGGATTTAACCTCTTTGATATTCTCATTGAATGAATTGTGAGTGTCCGCGATGTCTCGGTCAACTCTCATCTCGATCCTGTTTACTTCGTTGGCTGTATAGCGTTCTAAATCTTCCAGCCTTCTTTGCAATTGATTTAACTTGAAGAGTGCCCATATACTTATCCCGGTGATCAGGACTTCCAGTACAGTGACCATTCCCCAAACGAAAGAATTTGTATCCATAATCTGTCTCCTTGCTTTAAAAGTGCGACAGGACGCTTGCGCCGACATAAGGATTCGAACCTTAAACCCTCGGTCTCTGAGACCGATACTCTACCAATTGAGCTATGCCGACTAATATTAATTCGCAAAAATTTCTTCTACCTCTTGCATATTTTTACTTACAAGAGCCACAAAAGTCATCTTTTTTCCAGAGAACCGACACTTCTTGATATAAGTATCAATTATTTGAATATCGGTTCTCCTAAGTTTCTCCCTCAGTATTGATAGTGCTTTCTTTGGAAGTTTCTTAGAGACTTCTGCCATCGACAAGTACCTGCCGAAGTAGCCGATCAGTAACATTTCACGATTTTCAATAGATTCTTTGAACAGACCAATCCCTTTGTTCTCGGCAATGTTACGTTCAAGAAATTCGTGAAGGTTCGGATATTCGGAAGTCATTATGTCTCTATCCGCATGGACTTTTTCCGAATATGGGACTTGACAATTCTCTGAACAACTCATTAATAATCGTATTTTATCTCAACAAAATCTTCATAATCTAACTCGTATTCTTTACAGACATCTATGATATTGTTAATGTATTGTTGAATCTTGTTCACCGCTTTGTTGAACCTTTTGTTAGCTTCAACCAGTTCGTCAATTTCCTGATCTATCGAGGTTACAGGGTTGATGTTACTGTCCCAGTTACTATGATATAACGGATTTTGACCGTCTTCCATTTTGGTAAAAAACTGGATAATTATGCAATCGTCATCGTCTGTTTCCAAATTATATTCTATCTGAATATAACACGGAAATGGAGACACAAAAAGTTCGTACACGCAACCAATATTGGACTGATCCGTGCAATTAAACCGTATCTTAGATGATTTAAGATATGATTCAATTTCTTTTTGGACATTATATTTCGTGACTTCCATTTTAAGATTTTTATTTAGTGGGCCCGGCAGGAATTGAACCCGCGACCATCTGATTATGAGTCAGCCGCTCTAACCACCTGAGCTACGGGCCCGGTTTAGCAGCAGTTTCCCGCTGCTGTAATTTTACTCGTTCTTTCCGTCACCGTCACCGTAACCGGAACCGTCACCGTCACCGTAACCGGAACCGTAACCGGAACCGAAACCGGAACCGTAACTGTCACCGAAACCGGAACCGCCACCGAAACCGTCACCGTAACCGTCACCGTAACCGTAGTCGTAACCGTCACCGTAACCGTAGTCGTCACCGTCACCGAAACCGGAACCGTAACCGGAACCGAAACCGGAACCGTAGCCGGAACCGGAACCGTCACCGTCATTTTTTACGATTTCCATACAGGTTGATTTTTGAGGTTATCAATTGCAGCAGCCGACATTGGTATAATTTCAATGACGTTTTCCACCTGAATTTCAGGCAACTCAATCGCCACTCTTCCGGTTTTAATGCCTTCCATTGCCACTTGTGACAATGAACAAGCGCCTTCCCAGTAGTGGATGCGCCTGCTGTTTTTCAATGTCACAGACAGCCCGTGCAGCGTGTCGCGTGTTTCATGGATAATTCCAAAGTGTACGCCTGATGCGTATGAGCGGATGATGCAAATTTTGTTTACCATGTGTTTCATGTGATGTGTGTTAATATTTAACTACTCGTTCTTTCCGTTGTTGTTAACAGTTACTTTGCTTGCGCCAGCGGAGTTAGTGATAATCGTTCTTCCGAGATTTTCCTCTCCGATGTTCTTGTAAAAATCCAGAGCGGATGCTGCATCAAGAGCCTCCTCCAAATAACGACCGAACTCGGGAACAACAGAAACCGCTTCAATACGAATTCCGTATTTGCCAAGGTCTTCGTTGATTTTTGGTACCAGCCTCTTCTCATAAGCCGCTTGATCAAATTCTCGAACCGATTCGTTCACCAACAACTCGCCAGATACATCGTGAAAGTGTTTGTCTATCAGACGGTTCTCAATTCCTTCCAGACTTCCGTCCGTAGTGTAGTCACCGTTCCTTAACTCTTTGGCCTCGGTAATGAATAGCACCGGATCGGCAATAGACCACTGATACCCGATAAGAAACTTGACTCTCGCTGATTCTCCTGTCCTTCCAACACGTTGGATAGACGTAAGATCGCCAACCATGGTAGTCGCTGGAAGGTAGATGTTGTAACATCCCGGCATATTGCAGGCAGGAACGGTTTGGTTCGGGTTCAACAGTGTCCAAGACTTTCCATAGTTGTCGCTGTTCAGAACGTGTTGGTTGGCTGGAATTTGTTGGCAGCCATTACAGCTTGATGTTAGAACGATTACTGTTAGAAGCAGAACGAGATTTAAGAGATGTCGCATGGCGATGTAAAATAATTGAAAGTATGAAGGTAAGAGTGATGAAGGCTAAACCAAGGGTTGAAATTGCCTCGCGGTTGTGAACCTTGTTGTTGAATAGAACAACGATAATAAGAAGAATGTTTAAAATCATTGCTACTATAACAATTCTTTTGAGGTGTATCATTCCAATCTGCGCTTAATTGCTCCGCTTACTACATACAATATGCAGAGCGTGAGAAAAATGAATGCTATGAACTGACTCGGATCGTTGTTGTCAACCATGATCCAAAAAAATTTATTCAAATAATAGCCAATAGCTACTACTGTGACTATTACAAGTGCCCAAAAGCTACTCGTTTGAATCACGTCCATAATTTTTTTCATATACCAATAATCTTTTAAAAATGAATTGAAATTCTTCCATTGTGTTAACCTGAATGCGATCAACGATTGTTACAGTTCCGCCATCTAACTGTAATTCGTGTCTCTCCACGATGTCACCCTCTCCGGCACCTTCAAGTTTTAGTCCTTGTGGGTTAGGTAATTGTTAACGACTACTCTTTACCTTGATCGGTTTCCCAATAGAAGTCAAAGTCATCACCCGACCATTGCAAGAAGAACGACCATGTGTTTTTGAACGCAATCTCTTTCAATCGATCGTTGTTCCAGTCCGGATGCGCTCTTTCGTTGTTGTTCCAATACGCCTCCCAAGTTTCGCTCAGTTCTTGTCGGATTTTCGCCCGGCGTGCAGCGGAGAACGTAGAAGGAACTTCGTCAAGGATGCTGTTGAGCGATTTGTCCGTGTTTTCTGGAAGCCTTGAAAAATGTGTAGGTTGAACCGCGAGTTTGCTTACCCGTTCCTGTGAAAAAGAAAACATCGGAAATGCCATAATGGCGATGAGAAGAAAAAACTGTTTCATGTTCATTGTCAGTGAGTTTAAAAAAAAAATGTACTCTGTACGGGATTCGAACCAGTGACTTCTCCGTGAAAGGGAGATGACTTAACCGCTTGTCGAACAGAGCGTGTGTGGAGCTGTGAGGACTTGAACCTCGCGTTATGCCATCCTTAGATCGGCGGTTCCGGATTCCATTAAATAACACTCAGCCCCGAAAATGGTCAGGACAGGATTCGATACCTGTATTGTTGTACACCATCCGTAAATAGCTTTCAACTTTAATGTGGGCTTTCTCTTCCCAGAGTGCTTCTCCACAACTTTACGAGCGTCTCTATTCCGCCACCTGACTATTTTTTTCCCCAACGGATGTATATACTGAACACGATCAGCGACAGTGTTATGAGATGGTTGAATTCCCTGTGAAGGTTTGTTTTCCGGTAGCCTATGCCCAGATCAAACCACCAATCTCCGCATAAACAATTCAATTCGTATTCTACGTTCATACATTTTAGTTTTTTGTTAGTGGTCAGGACAGGATTCGAACCTGAATATTGGCCGTAATGCGTGCGAAAACCCACATCCACCTCCGATATAGCGTACCAATTTCGCCACCTGACTATGTTTTTGTACCCGGAACAGGACTTGAACCCGCGCGACCTTTGAGGGTCAAGGGATTTTAGTCCCTCGTGACTACCATTCCACCACCCGGGCATTTCCTTATGTCAACGAACTCGCACAAAGATACGATTGTTTTTGGAACTGTCAAGTATTTTAACACATTGTTAACACTTGAAACAGTCTCCCCCAACTCTTTTGTCGGGGGAGAATCTGAAACAGTCAAAACCTTTTTTAGTTGTAAACCGCAACCGTTTCGAGGGTTTCAAGAACTTCTTCTTGACGTTCGCCTTCGTTGGAAACGGCATATTCCATCGCCAGCGCAAAGAGTTCGGTGTTGATTCGGAGGTCTTCTGCCGCCGCAGTGATCTTGCGTCCGGTACGTTTCATTCCGGTCAGTTTGACACCGCCGACCATCAATTTCTCCTGTACTACGTTGAAGACTTTCCAAAGATCATTGCCTTCGTCTTCTGGGCGGATCGCGGTAGTCATGTCTTCAAACTTCGCATCTTCTGCGACGTTCTCCCAGCGAATCTTTGCCGCTTTTTTGGCAAAATCGGTGATCTGAACATCGGTCAGAGTCGTGAGACTCATGGTCTTTTGGAAAGTGATGAACTGTGACAAGTTCGACACCATTCCTCGAATCATGTCCTGAACCGCTTCAAACGCAGTTCCTGTGTGCCGAACTTTGATTGCGCCAAAGTCTTTGGCTTTTACAACCATTCCATTGGTGCAGACCAGTCGGAATATGCCCATGTGGGCTTCCAGTGCAGAACTTCCGTCATAGCTGTTTTTGATTACCAGTTCCGGGAAGCACTCGTCTCCGTTGACGTTGTACGATTTGAGCATTCTTACGCGGATCAGGTGAACTCCCCGACCCTCTGAACTGCTCTTGCGGCTTTTTTTGTGCTGGATGCTGCGAACTTCAAAAACAGACTGTCCGTTCGAACGAAGAGAGAGCAGTTCGTTGATGATTTCGCGGCTGTCCATCTGAACATACCGGGAAGACATTTGCTTGGTGTTCAGCTCAGGGTTGATGCTTGCAAGTTGCAGTTCTGGATTGATGATAGTGTTCATGTTGAAAAAAGTTTTTGTTTGTTTGCTTGTCGTTATTGACAGTGCAAAGATAAGGGTACTTTTTTCATTCGTGCAATAGCTAAGTTCTTTTTTAACATTTTCTTAACTTATGCAGTAAAACACATATTTACCACAACTCGCAGACTATCAATAAGTTAGCACCAAAATTTGTCATCCGTGCAGGCTTTTTTCGATACGAACTAATATCAACTTCATAGTAAGGTTCAAGGCGTAAAGAGTATCTTTCCAATATCTGAAACCCTATGCCGCCGTTGATACATATCAGGTGCGCGTAATTGATTCCAAGATCATCGGTTGCTACGAACCATTCTCGCATAAGTTGTCTCGCACGTCTGTTGTGCGTGCTATTAATCAGAGTCTGAGTCCCCCAACCCCAATCCTTCACGAATTTGTATCCGGAGAAGAAATTTATGTATCCTCGTTCGGAGATATAAAACTTGTCGGAAAAGCCGAAAGATGCTCCTGCACGCGGCGCAGTCATGGTAGAAGGGGATGTTCCAATTTCTGCATCCAAGCGAAACGGAAGCCCTGACTTGTTCACCGACATTCGCACAGTAGCACGTGGTTGGTACACGTTGGTATTGAGACTATATGCCTTTTTGAAGTCTTCAAAGGTCACATTGTCCGGATTGGGTGCGGAATTTGCAACGAACCTGTACAAGTTAGCGTATGTGGTTGTTTCGAGATTTGCTCTGTGAGTCAACACGGAGGCACCTCCTGACACTGAAAATTCTGCATTGATTTGTCCAGACAAAAGTGTCGGGATCAGCATTGCGAAAATTGCATTTTTCATCGTTTAGACGATTTAGGTGAATTGTAAATGTATTGCCATTCGCATCCTTCTGGAAGATAATATGGATACGCGCATGGGAATTCGGGATGATCCCTTACAAAAGGTTTAACATCAGCATTTGCATCGGCCTTGTTGGAATATTCACCAAAATGATAAACCCAGTAACCTTTGTATTTTCCCGAGGGAAGTTTGGTAGCCATGCAATCTGGAAATCTTCTTTCAACGGCTGTTGTACGTAATTCAAATCGAATTGTCCAATATCCACCAGTTTTCTCGCCGGGCGTTACGCCATGATGTTCACGTTCAAGTTCTACGGTATCTCTTGAAATAACTTCTGTGTATCCTTCACAGTTCTCAGGATCGTACACTGTTAATGTAGTCACCCTCACCTGTAACTTGACAAGTTCAAATGCTTCATCCGGGCCAAACGCCAAAGTTTTCACTGCTGGGTACCAATCCAAAGCCTCACAGGGAGATGGTTTCAGTGTGTCTGCTGCAAGGTGATGAAATGGTTTGTCAATCCTAATTATCAATTCATCACAGGGATACTCTTCGTACCCTTGCGAAAAGGCAATGGTCGGAAGAATCAGCGTAACCAGTAAAATTTTATTCATCATCTGGATAAATTTTGTTCATCAAAAAAGCATATACCATCGTCAACAGTAAGACAATGGCTAATCCGAGTAAAATCTTCATAGCAATCAACCGCAAAATAACCAAGATATTGCTGTCAAACAGGCTACTATAATTGCTGCTACAAGCAATCCCTGTCCAATTGTTGTCATGCAGGAACCAGTTTCGGCACTCGGGCCAAAAGTTAAGAAATGGAAGAAACCCCTTCCGTAATTGAAATCACCCATAATAGTTGTTTTTAAAGAAAGTGAGGAATAATGATTGCTGCGAGTCCAATAATAAGTAATGTGACCCACAACCGATCCATGTCAGTAGGTTCAAGGTTAGGTTGTCTCAACGCCATTGATCGTACCATTTTTTATCGTTTGCAGCATAGTCAAAGTCCTTCTCGCGAATTCGTTCGGAAATTTTCTCAGTGTCTAATTCGCGATCTAAGTTTCGATTCTTCCGGATGCTGTCGTAATTGGGAGTTTGTTTAAAATCGTTGTTGTCAGTGGCCGGCCGGCCGTAGTTCTTTTTGTCCATTTTTTTTGAATTTTTTAGTGACGAAATGATTCATTTCGGTCAAACCCATGCGATGTGAGTTTTTCCACGTCGGTTTGATTGTCTGGAATTTCTCTGTCCATTCTTTCCAAAAACCAATTTGATATTTTGGTAAACAGTTCAAACGCCGGAATTATATTTCCAAATCCCCAATTAGCAAGGATTGGATTCTTAAAACAACGATTGTTGATTACCATTACCACAGGACAGTTTAAAATCAAATTTTGATCTTTATATCTGTTATCTGTTCCATTTTTAAAATAGGGTTCAAATACAGACCTAAACTCATCTATATTCATAGGCTCGGTCAGAACATAGTATTTGTCTTTGTAATCGCCCCACAAAGTAACCTCTGCGACTTTTGGGTGTCTAACTGTGCCCAAGTATCCGGGTTTTCCGGGGTACTTTGTACTTTTCATCTGTTCCTCTGACATTTGTAAAATTTGCTCGCCGTAAAGTAATTTTTCTAACACGGTGTCGAACAATATATCATATACCAATCCGCAGATAAAAAACCTTGCAAGTTGCAAATCGGTGTTTCCGGGTCTGGAATGAGTAAATACCTTTTCAGGCGGGTCAGGAAATTCACTATTCCTCTCGTATCGGATAATTGGGTCGATTCCGAAAACGTGGGCATAGTGATCATAATAGTCTGGATGTTTCGCGATGATTTTCATCAGCGTCGGTTTTTATCTGTCCATGATGGATCGTCGCCCTTTTCGTCTTTAACGAGGAGCCACCATAAAATTGCGAAGAAAATTAGTGTTCCGATGAGTCCGTATGCGTGGATTGACATAGTCGTGATGGTGTGAAAAAGTTAACGATTTGTTGAAATTCGGCTTGGGTTATTTCTTGAAAAGATGATCGAAGAAATTCTTCGTGAGTCATTACGAGGCTATTTAATTCACCATGCTGGTCGCGCCAATTCAAACACAAGCAATGCGACGATGGGAAGCAAGTATAATGCTTTATCCCGTATGTTGATAGCATTTGCTGATCTTCACTGTTGGTCGGACGACTCGGCAAGAATATAGCGTATGTAATTGGAAATCCGTAATGAACTCTCCGCGTTTCTTCCAAAGTGTCTTGGTTGATATATACCAATGTTGCTTTGAAATATTTATGCTTGATGTGCTTAAATGCTCGGGCCGTAAACACCTCAGCATCCGAGAATTTTCGGAAGTACCCAATGGGGATGTCTTTGCGCATTCTTTCTTTGCGCTTGATTATCCTCATCAAGACTTGATAGTTTGAGTCTCTCATACGGATTCGTTAATTTAATTGAACAGTTTGATTCGATTCTCAATGGATTCAGTGTAAATCCAAAGTTTCATTTGCAGGAATGGTTCAACGCTCTTATGAACCAACCAATGCTTGACTTCTGTATGTGGTACTTGGTACTCGACACACCGTTTATCATTGGCTTCAAGCCAGAAAATGATTAGTTCATATCCATCAGCCGCCAGTACCTTCATCTCATCAAGTGTGAACCAGTTGTCGAGTTTATCGATTGTGTCAGTCACACTGATCCAGTTTCTGATTAACGGGTCATATCCCATCGGTATTGCTCCGGCTCGGAGATTGTATTTGTCAACCGCGAGACCTGTCCATTTTCCGTTCTTATCATACCACAATCCGTTTCCGGAATCAGGATGACCAATCCGGTAAAAGAATTTTCCAACTTCCCTGTTATTTGTAGAATCGTAAAGGTTGTTAACCTTATACGTGTTTCCTGAACTGTCTTTCCATAAAGACCGACATCCGAGTTGATTAATCTCATCGCCGGATACATTCCGGACAAATTCAAGGCCCATGCTTTTGGCTTGTGTAACCGTGATCGGGCCTCGGAAGGTTCTGAGGAACCATTTTTTAATCGTTGTTATCATGTTTTGTTTATTTTTCCACAAAGGTATAGAGAATTCTAATACCATGTGAGTTTTTGCACAATTATTTTAATCGTCTGACGAACTGCCCCAGTCGCCTCCACTACCGCCGCCGCCAAAATCTCCTCCTCCAAATGAATCGCTTGATCCTCCTGAGTAGCTCGATCCGCCAGAGTCCCAATTACTTGTGGTGTCGGTTGAACTATTGTCAGATAGAATTCCGGTTCCAAACAGTATTCCAGAAGTCATATCGTTTGTGCCAGTAGCGTAGGATTTAGATGGTTCATCCGCTTTCTTAGCCGTGGTTCCTCCGGAGTTAGGTGTTGTTTGTGGACTCGATTTCTTCTTTACCGGAGGAGGCGGAGGAGGATTTTCCATTTTCAATTTCATTTGAACAGGCTTCGGTCGCCAACTTTCATCAGGCTTGTTGCGAATGTTGCGAATCAGTCTGGGTGTCCCATCGAAAATCATTAAAACGAATATGATGATAAATGATATTATCAAAATGGAAAAGATCAATGTTGTAATCATGTTTTTTTTTTATTTTTAAAGTGATTCAATTTCTCGCCAGCATAAACCTTCAATTAGTTCGCCAGTTTCGATGTTTTTTACTCGATACGTCCGAATTTCATCGTCGTAGTAGAATTTGATTTCCACATGGTCAATTTCAAATATTCCCGGAAGAATTTTCTGAGTATAGAAATCTTTAACTTTTACGTGTTCTCCTGTTTCGAACATACTGTTCATAGATTGATGGTTTCGATTCTTTGTCAGGTGTGCTATTTTGCCAAAATGACTCGTATGCGCTATCGTTATTTTGCGACTTTTTGCGCAATTCGGCTGCCAACTGGTACTGCCGAAGCCATGCGTTCGGTATTAAACCGAAGTAGTAATCTTTGATATGTGGTTGCTTGTAATCGCCCCAAAACAGTCGTTTCAGGATGTGCCGGAATTCCAGTGCAAACTCATCCTTTAAGGTTCGCGTTAAGGTTGAACAACCGTCGTAAGGGAGATTCTCCATTTCCTTTGACATCTCCTCCGCGTCCAGAGCGACACTGTGCAGGAGAGTTTCAATCATCCGCATCCGAATGTCCATTGGAATCTCACGTGCTTCTTCGATATCGGGTATTGGAAAAAATTTATTCTTCATAATTGGTGAACGTGGTTTTCGATGAATGTCGCAAGTTTTTTCATTTTTACGTAATAAGACGTAACTTTCATTCGTCAAAGGGTTTAATAAAGTTTCCAATACTATCAGCAGTGTCAACCTTGACGAAGTCAGGGTTGGACATATCTCTATTTCCTCGTTTGTAAAAAGCCAGTTCATATTTTCCCGGCTCAGTACACACGAGGTACGTTTTGCCAATTGCGTTCTGCATCGCATACGCAGGTTGACTATTGTCGGGCGCAATCGTCCGCAATGTAAGGTAGTATTCATTCCAGTATAACCATTTGATGTCGTCATCAGTCCAGCAACCAAAATCTAAATCGCAGAACAGGTTGCCATCCCCGATGAGCTGTCTCATGTTGGAAATTACTTGTGGAACGAAATATTGTCCATCTTGATTCTGACAATAGATACTGATGTCATTCTCCATCAAAAACATCGCCTCGTCAAAAGTTTTTATCTTTCTCATTGTGTTAATTTGTATTTAGGTTTGCGTGAATTATTGATGGTTCGTTGGGAAGATTTTCCGCAATGGTGCTGATTTGATAGCTGATCGCATTATAAAAATCTTGTTCAGTGCTACCAGTTGGCATCTTTGCTTTGGAGCGAGCGAACTTCCGAGCAACCTCCAATGCCTCGGCTCGGCTATTAGCCGTTACCGTGACATCCTTGTAGATGAAGTGGATACTGTCGGTTTTGGCATGGAAGTCAATCTTGTAGATGTTCATAGTTTTGACTTAAAGTTTTGCATTTTTGTGATGTAGTCATCAATAACCGACGTGCAGCGGATGCTGTTCGAATACTCTCCTCTCAGCCCATTTAAACTTTCAACAGCATCATTAACGACTTGCTTAGCAATTTGACGTGTTTCAACATCGTCGGGCATAGAGTCAACAATTTCATTAGCTGCAAATTTTGTCGAGGAGACAATCTTTCCAGCAACATGAATGACAGCGTTTCGGTTAGTCCAAGAGTTAGACATCTGATAGAATTTAGAGAGTTGCACGGAATTTGTTTCGGTCGTAAACCCTCTTGGATTTTACGACGTTTGTTTGACGTTTGAAGCCGCCATTTCCTTCTGCGAGTTGTACTTCTCGGTATCCTTTACCAAGTGCGTTTACAACTTGCTTCTTTGTAAGTTCGATCCTGAGTTTCATTTCTGTTTTAACTTTTACGAAGTCGGCGCAGTTTAAAAATTTCAGCAAGTTGACGGGTGGTCATGTCGTACAATCCGAAAGGAAAATCTGACATACTACCATCAGTATCTACTGTTAATTTCATATCATTCCACATGAAGTAGCATTCTTCTGTGAGGTTGTTTTTCAAAAGTTCGATCCGGATATGGTTGAACTCGTATTCGTTGTTAATGGTTCCAAGAAAGGTTCCATCGTTTTTGAACCAGTGAACAATTTCCGGAGTGATTCGTTTGATTTCGATTTCAGTAATTTGCTTCTGCGAAAGATTCTGACTCATGTTTGTCGTTGTTTGTTTAATTTAACAGTACAAATATACGAGGACATTGAATAAATTTCCAAATTCATTTTGTTAAAAAAATGTTAAAAAATAGGGATACGATAAATACCGCATCCCTATACACAACAAACACAAACAAAGTTTTAGATATAAATTCAGAAATCAAGCAATTCCCGACTTGAAGGCCACTTCCTGATCCACTCAGGTAAGTTATAGTACCGCCTTTCGCCATAATCTATCATATCAATGTAGCCTTCCTGCGACCCGTAGGTTGGGTGATAACAGAAAACCCTGCGGCTGGAAAAAACAGTTGCTCCCAAGAAAACAAGAGGCTTATTATTCTCCTTGACCCACTGTTCTGGATCAATGTCAAATACATCCGGAGTGACAGGAATCAGACAGTTGAGTTCGGTATTTTTCAAACTGACATCCAAGATGTCCCATGATTCTGTTTGTGAATCGTAGTATCTGAACTCTGGTCTGGGACGGAAAATTACAATTTCTGTCATTATTTGATTGTTCTTTGTTTCGCAATATATGCTGTTAGTGGGTTTTCGGTTTCTTCATTGGTAAGCCTGTCCGCTTCTCGCTGTGCTTCATAGAAATTCCAGAACAAACGACCCGTTGAGATATATTCTGTGTTTTCTGAATACGGTAGTGTCCAATCCGCGACTTTCAAAATCTCATATATTACTCCGTTTGTTGCAGGGTTGACTGGTTCGACAATTTCTAAAATTCTAATTAATGTCTCTTCTGTCAGGCTATTAAACGGAATTTCCGTTCTTTCAAGCAACTGTTTGCGATGATAAATGTCAAACTTTGCACCTGTGACAGTTAACATCACAAGTTCCATTTGAATTATGTCATCTTGGTCAGTAAAATCAAATTTCCCAGAGTAAACTATGATCGGGTGATTTATTTGTATATTCATTTGTATTGCACCAGCATTGGTGATACATTTTTCCACCAGTTTGCTAATTATTTCTGCTTTTTTCATGCGTTAAAAAGTTTTAGTTTGAATGACAAGACAAAGGTATAGAACACCTTCCTCAGTTCCGAAAGTTCAAGGTTTATCCGTCTCATTTCGTTTGATTGTTTCTTACGTTGACTTCGTAATCAATGGCATCCGTGATCAGTTCGCGAATGGTGTTGATGAAACCCATGTCGTAAATCCGCAAGTAGGACATAGACCTAAAAATCTGATCACGCCAAATTCTTGCATCCAGTACCTCGATTGAACGCGATTCGACCTTCCCATCAAAACACACGATGTGGTTTACCAGCAAGTGAATTTCGGTGCAAAAGTCATCCGGAAGGAATTTTTTTGCGCTGTCAATAATACACATCAGTTGATCGGCAGCCTCGTTCTGACCTATCTTTAAGGTCTTGTTTTTTTGAATATATCTCATGTCGTTGTGTGTGTTTGTTTAATTAACAGTACAAAGATAAATTAAAGGTTTGTATCTACCAAATATCTTAACAATTCATTAAAAGTAATTTTTCATGTGTCTGAAAATCTCTCTATCATGTCGATTTTCATAGCTACTTTCGTTTATCATCTGAAACTTCCCGGTAAACAGATCAATGTATTCAATCGTGGCTTCTTTGACGTTCTTTTTAAAAAGTTTTACCTTGAAAACCAGATCATTTGTTTCGTGCGAGTGCAATCCAAAGAATAAATTGGAGCATTGATATATACGATAATCGCCATCGCTGTCGGGGCCACCAACACCTTTGTACGATGCGGAAGCCCCAATGGAATTCAACAGGTCAATGATTTTTTCTTCTGTGTACTGGCTTTGTCGCTGAGTGACAATCCCTTTCAGAATGTCAATGATAATTTTTTCTTGTTCCATACTTGTCTTTTTAAAAACTTGCTTCAAGTCGTTCCAAATGTTCAACATCCATCGGAGTTCCTCTGAAATTGCAGTTGCGGAAAATTTCAACCATAGTCGCATCGTTGATTTCTTCATCGGTTCCGATATATGAGTAGTGTATAACCCAAAGCATACATTCGTTCAGTATATAACACAGGTTCGAATCCAGATCAGATATGAAGACATCTCTGTCGCCACAAGGAATAGAAAATTCGCCGTTAAAATACTCATTGAGCGCGTTCAACCTTTGCTTTCCGTCAATTACTTTATATTTTTTGTCCGGAGAATCATATTTACTTTCCACGACCATTACTCCGGGCGGGAATTGTATGCCTCGTAAAACCGCCTCAATGAATGATCGCTGCTGATCGGGTGTCCAAACATAGCCACGTTGAAGGTTCATCCCACAAGTAGGCAAGTACACCTGTACATCAACATCATGTGTCTGGAAGAACCTAATATCAAACCCGCTGAGCGGAGTGCTTGTCTTGTGCTTATAACTTGGTCGAAAGTCCTTTGCTGTCAGCAAATCAAGTGATTTATTTTGTTTCATTTTTCTTGGTTTAGTAACAAACGAATCTTAGTACAAAAAGTTTTTTGAAGTTTGTTCGGTTGGCTATAAGTTCACGTGCCTGTTCAAATGCTTGATATTCGCTAAGTTGTCCTCCGCCCTCCACGGACACTGTAAGTTCATCAAAAACACTATTATATGCTATCTTGACCTCATAATCATCAGGCGCATTGTTGAGAATCCAGAAGTCGTGTTTAGGTAGCACTTTCCGTAACTCGTTTATGGTGCAGTCAATAAAGAAATTCGGTAATATCCCGTTTTTCAAATTCCATTGTAACTCCGCTTCGTCGGCGTGTCTGCGAAATACACTGTACAAGTCTTCCTCCCAATACAATGAATCAAACGTATAGACGTATTCGCCAAACGTGTCCCAAATAATTAGACTGGTACTGGAAGGCAATAACTGCCGAGGCCAATTATCGGATTGAGAAGGCGGCGATCCAATGACTTTGTGATTGAACCACGTACTTCCGGTTCGCTGGATGCTTTCAAGGAGTATTGCGACTATCTCATCCCGAGTCTTCGATTTTGCGCTTTTTTCAACGTGTGACATAATCAAAGGTTTAATTTATTTGTTACCCGTGGGAGAATCAGTCCAGCCCAGCGCGCCCCAACAGGCAGCATATTTGACATCGTATGCTGCTCTGACGGAATCAGACTTGAACCGCTCTGGAATATATGAGAATGCCAAATAGCCCCGACCGATGGCTTCTAAACACATTTCTTCTGTGAGGATTTCCTCTGGAACGAATTCGACCGCTGTACCCATCTTCCTGACTGCTGTTAAACAGACGGCTTCTGTGCGGAATGGTATTGGTACATCTTTCAATCGGTCAATGCCCTTCTTGACGTGTTCTAAACAGATTTCCTCTGTAAGAAATTCTGTTGGCACGTATTTAAACGCATCATACGAATTTTTGACTGCCGTTAAACAAAGTTCGGGCGTTATAAACTTTTTAGGAACAAGGGACAATGTCTCCCCAGATTGTTCAACAGCCGCTTTGAAGACCGAATACGATCTTTTCCATTTAGGCACAGACCATAGCAATTCAGCCTTTTGTTTGACTGCTTCTATACAGATTTCCTCTGTTCTTTCGTAGAACGGAATATCTCTTAGATTTCTTGCATCTAAACGTACAAGGAACAGATACTCCGCATACATCGAGTTGTTTTTCATAGCGTTTGCTGTTTTCTTGTTCAATTATCCGTAGTAAGAGAAGTAGTGCGTCTCGCCGGGCTGATGCAGTCTGGCATAGTGCTTTGTGTAAAGTCCTTCGGAGCCTGCGTTGAAGGTTTGCTTTCCGGTAGCCATTGAGGACATTTCCTTGGAGACAATCTTGGTAACATCCGGCTGAGTTCTTCCGGACATAAACCCAGTGTGTTCAGCGCTTTGTCCCACTTCTACGTAGGTAATTTTTTGACCGGAAACCTTGGTGACAAGGAAGAAATACACGTTGGTTTGATCATAGCCCCAAGAGGTGTAATACACCTGCCCGGGTTCAATCCCGTGATCTGTACGAGCCTCTTTGCGTTCTCTCTTGATGCCTTCGCGGATTTTCATCGCCTCCTCGGTATCCTGTTTGAACTGTTCGAGGTATTCATTCATGCGTTCAAGAGTCCTGAACCGATAGTGGAACTTCTTTTGAATCCTTCCGGTTTTCTTGACGCTGTACGCACGGGCGGTGAGATTTTCTGCGTCGATCTCAACTGTGTATTTTCCGATTGTTGTCTGTGTCATGGTCGGTGATTATTGGTAAGTGAAAGTGAATTTTGAAATTTTCTTGGCACATTCGTTGCCGATTGGGAAGCAACCTTGACTGTCCCATCCGGTAAGTTCGGCGCAAAACTCTTCGTCAATCCAAAGGGCCAATACCTTACCGCAGGTGTTCATGTGGACGTATTTTGGGTTTTCGCCAACCTTTCGTCCGCAGCAAATGCACCTTTCAACGTCCCCGACATCTTCTTTTTTATTTTTTGCCTCTGGCAGTTCGGTTGTCATTTGCTCTCTGAGCCAATTGGGGTAGCGAATTTCTCCTTCGTACACATCTCCTTTATTAAGATGAATTCGGCTGGCTTCGGAGTCTTCCGGATGATCGAAACTTTCAAACTCTGCCATATACTGGATTTCCCCGTTGGCCGTTGTCCTCTTGTAGGTGATGTAGTATCCAGTGATCGCGGCCTTGGTTGTTACTGTTGTCTGTGTCATGGTGTTAAGTTTTTTTCGTTTGAATGACATGACAAAGATATGGGAGTTTTCCAACTGCGCAAGTCAAAAAACAAACTTTAACATTTTATTAATACTTTACTAAAATAAAAAAGGCACTCATTGAGTAACTCATTGAGTGCCCTATGCGCGGTATATTTGCTCGTTATTACAACAATGAAATTTTGTCCGGAATGTTTCCATCAAAAGTTTCATAATGAAAATCCAGCACGGCTGTCAATTTATTATTAACATCTTTGACTTTGTACATTACCACATAATCTGCATCGCTGGCACCCGGAAGTTGTTCGTCGTAAAACGCTTCATTGTCTTTCTCTATAAATTCAAGCGCATCGTCATTCGCAATTACGTTAAATGTCAATTTTCCATACCTATTACTGTCTATATCTTTTTGTATGGCTGGTCGGATAGAGCGCATGATTTTTGACAATTGTTCGGGAGTGACATCCCCGCTTTGTGGGGGTACAATAACCAAATCCACAGTTGATCCGGTTGCTTCTTCCTTTACAATTCTCCGGATCATAGATTTGACTTCCGAAAGTCTTAACTTTTGTGTTCTCATAATAAATTCCTTTTTTTCTTTATAAATATCCGGTGATTAACGAATTGACGCTGCTGCATCGTCAACGACTGAGATGAATGAATTGCTGACATTCGGAAGAGTGTGTTCCAGATTATCTCGGATCATGCGCTCATGTACAAGGTTGACAAGTGTGTCAAAGTGAGTTGGCAATTTCGAGAACTTTGAAAAGATTTCCCTCATATAGTGTTCAACCTTCAAGCGCCCAAGTGATTCCGGAATCAACGAAATCTGATAATCAATTTCTTCTTGACTTGGAAATGCTGTCTCCGAGTTGCCGGAAAAGATAGTTATGGCTTCCCCGTTGTACATATACACCAAATAGCGTTCCTCTGGTGTTAGAATCATAACCGTGTCTCCATCCACGGCACTGACACGGTGTATGCGTTGAGCAGCAGCAGAGTCCCATAAATTGTTGTTATTCGGGTTGGTGAGATTAACTACGGTGATATAATTTGGCAGAGATTCGTCCACCGCACAA
>Ga0315903_10001239_pt1 | contig 38495 bp, 46 predicted proteins | sample LakEriMetagenome_7_FD_203524 | JGI IMG/M metagenome (GOLD analysis project Ga0315903, IMG submission 203524) | Freshwater fungal communities from buoy surface, Lake Erie, Ohio, United States - Buoy 2 MA119 | ecosystem: Environmental > Aquatic > Freshwater > Lake | place: USA: Lake Erie, Ohio... | reverse complement strand
TGAAGGTTGCTGACGATGAGCCTGAAGCCTGAAGCGCAACTTGGTGTGCCTTCTCGATAGCTTCTTCCGGTAGACCTTGCTGTGCTGCATATGCTTTGAGCTTGGCGATGTCTCCCGCAAGCTGGTTGTCATCGTATGTGGACAGCGTAAGCAGTCTGATTCCGGGCTTCGGAGCAACAACGAGAGCATACTCTCTTGCAGTTGCGAACCTTGCCACTTGCCCTTGCACAAGCGGGTAGGTGTAGATGCCTGTTGGTGTCTCGGTCCAGATGTTGACAGGGTTGAGACCAAGCTTCGGAATGTCGGTGAAGGACACGAAGTATCCCTTGCCAACGTACTTGTGAAGCTGGGACTCCCAACGAGGGTAGTTCTCCCCTGTCTCTTTCTTGTACCTTGTTATCTCTGCTAGAACGATAGCCCTGACCGCTTGTTCTAGCTTTGTTCTACTTGAAGAAGTCCTACTCATATCAGGTAAGTAGGACTCCTGTGGGGTATGCTCTAGGGCTTGTTGTAGAGCTCTCCTAGCCGGTGCATATGCAAGTGATGTTCTTTCACCATAGCTGTCTGCATGTCCTTGATCAAGTCATGCGTGGCTTTCAGTTCGGTTGCCATCTTCTTGTTCGCATCGCTGGACTTCTTCAGTTCTGCCTTGAGTTCTCGAACCTCTTCGAGAACAAGAACCATGGTTCTTCGAAGTTCTTCTTCTGCTTTCGTCATTGTCATAGGTCACCAACCAATCATTTCTGCTGGGAAGCGCATGTCATAGCCCACGAAGTCTCCGAGTCTCACAAGGTAGTGAGGAGACTCTCCTAGGGAATAGGTCTTGTATCTTGGATGCATCATGTTACTCATCACCTTCCGCTGTGGGGTTTGCTTTCGGCCACAGTGTTGTTTGAAACAGCTCGTAGAACGCAGCAAACGCCGCAACGAGCATAAGCCCAGAGCAAAAAGCAAACGCACCTAGGCTCAGCGTGACTACGGCGTGAAGCACTGTGTTCAGAACCTTATATGCAGGTGCTAGTTTCTGAGCCAGCATTGACAGTGGCAGCAACAGAATCAACGCTATAGCGCTCATGCCAAAAAGACCAACCCACGCCATGAAGAGGTCTTCTTTCTTTCGTTTGGTTTCTTTTGGTTTGGGTTGTTCTTGTTTTGGCGGTGAAGCCTCTCTATAACTCATGTGGTTGTTTCCTTCTCTTTCTTGCTCTGCTTCTTGGCACGTTGTTTGAACAGGGACTTCACGACTTTCTTCTGAATGACGACAAGGTTTCCCTTCGCTGCATACTGAACGGAACCATCATCCCAAGCAACACGAACGAGCTCTGAGATGATGGGGTCATGGTCGATATAGCCCTTGTATTCAAGACCGCTTGAGGTTTTGGTGCTTACCCGCTGTCCTGTCGTGAACACCGGATATGGAGGAACCCAGTTCGGGTCTTGCATAAGCTCTTTCAGAATCTCTTCTGAAGTCTTACGCTTCGAACCTGTGGGCTGCTCGCTCAACTCTTTGTTGAAGCTCTCCAGGGATTCAGCAGCTTGTTCGGCATCAACGACAACGGCAGTCTTCATGATTTTCGAACCGGTGTGAACGGTCTGAACCATGTCCTTCTGCCTATCCGCTAGCGACTGTCGAAGCGCTTCGGCTTCTTTACGCTTCTTGTCTTCTCGCTCTGCTATCTCTTGGTTGGAGGGTCTTCCAACTTTCTTGACTGGCTCTTCGGGAACAACAGGCTCGGATGCCTTGCCCTTCTTCTTGGCAGGTTTCTTGCTTGCATCCTTACCCTTCTGTTTCTGCTTCGGTGCAGGCTTGCTCTTGTCTTCCTTGGGTTTCGAGGAAGCCTTGGGCTTGCTGTGGTTGAGAAGGGTTGAGCTACTGAACAGCGGTACAATCTTCATACTCCCATAATGTCATGGGAATATCGATAACCCAAAGAATAAAGAGTCATCCACCTTTCACAGCGGCTATAAGCTGTTGAACCATCTGTTCTTCCGGAATTCCGAGCTTGCAGTTCATCCAGAACAGCTGAACGCCTTTCACTGTTCCGATGCTGAGTGTCTCTTGTTGATACCAGTAGTGACCCACAATATCCCGCAAACCCGACACAACGTCAGGGTTGATGAGGAAGTTGTTGCCTTGGACGGGAGCTTTCATAAACACGATGAAGCTGTTGGGCGGTTCTTGGTTCCCTTGTCTCGAATATGGCATCTTGCAACCCAGCGTGTAGAACTTCTGCTGAAGCTCAACAAACATGTCAGGGTCAACGGTCCAGGAATAGTGCTTGCGCTGGTCATATGGAGATATACGCCTTCCTCCTATACGCCCTTCCAGTGGCAGCTTGTCTTCTGGTATACCAGTGAGTGATGACAGGGTTGAACTGTCAGTAGTAATCGTCCTGAAGGCGTGGGTGTAGTGTTTTGGAACGGTGAGCACCTTCAGGTACTTGCCGCTGTTCTTCAACTTGACAAGCTTGTTGATGGTGGCTGGAGTAAGCTTCTCCATGTCTCCCTCATAATGCTGTTTGAGTTGAGACTTGAGTTTGTCTTCCTCTTTCGTGTTCTTCTCTGGAGGAGATGGTATGTCGTCCCCTTCGTACCATCGCTCTGGTGCAAACAGATACTTGCCGAAGATGTCTGTCTCTTCAGCTTCTGGTTTTTCTGTTGTTGCCGCTGTTGCTTCAAGGCGAAGCATTTCAGCAAGCAGTATGTTGTGTGTTCTGGCCATGCCGCATAACTAGCAGCGATTCATCTTCAGGTTCCTGGCTTGTTCTTCTCGATCAACCGTCTCACTGCTCGAATCCGAGAATTCTTCCTTGAGGCATCTTCCACAAGGATGTTGTGTCCCATTCCACCGAAGCCTTCCTTGAGTTTCTGTTCGGCGTCTAGACTCCGCAACAGCTCTTCTACTTCACCAACAAGACTGACAAGTTCCATGTGAAGGCTCTCAACGGTTGGAGCGATAACCTGGGAACAGTGAGAACAGCTCACAGGAGACCAGTGGTTGTGCTTGCTGTTGTCTTCGCCGTTTTCATCGAACACTGACATTGTGGTTCTTCTTTCTTTCACATCGAGAGGTATCGGTCGGACACGTTCTTCAGGGCGATTCTTCCAAGTCGCATATCCCTACGCTCTTGCACAGGCTTGATAACAACCCCTTCTCTCACAAGTTGGTTCGGGTAGATGCTGTCAAGCTCGGACAGCGAGAACACAATGGTCTTGTCGAGTGGCCCTCTGTAGAGAAGCTTGACGGTTTCAACAAGACCATCGGTATACGCCGGGTCATCGAACAGTCGAGTGTTGTCAACCCAGCGACCATGATCAAGGATATCGAACACCGCAAACCCATATTCACCTTGGTTCTTGCCGTAGTGAAACTGAGCACCTTGAACGTTGGGACCGTAGACTTCACCATAGAGAACAACACCTTCGTGTGCTCTGCACCATGCTTCGATCCATGGGTTCTGCTTCAACGCAGCCCACCACGCAGAGTCAGGAGTGAACATCTCCCTTGTGATCTCTTCGCCAGTTTCCTCGTTCTTGTAAGTCTTCACTCCAAGAGAAACACCAGGAGCCTTCTTCCAAGTGGTTCTGGAGCCGCAGAACATCTTTCCTTCGGCGAACACAAATCTCCCGTTGGTTCCATGAACCTTTTCGGTAAGAATCACTTCTTCGCCCTCTTCGAACAGCTTGTGGTACTTTTTGAATGCCTCAAGGTCATAGACAGGCACAGGAAACTCTGGCCCGGTCTCACACAGCCCGGACATAAACCCAGTGGGTCCGCCCTTTCCAGAACCACCCATAGGAGGTTCATATCTCTCAACGTCAAGCAATGACATAACGTCGTCACCTTCCTGAGACCCAGCAGGAGCTTGAATCAACAAGCCGTAAGAGGGTTCACCACGAAACTTTCGCATGGTGATTCTCTCACGCAGCTTTCCCTTGCCCTTGTCGAGAAAGGCAAACTCTGCTCTGTTCAGCGGAACGGTGTAGTCAGGCTCGATGAACGCCAACAGGTCTCCAACCTTGTGCTTTCCCTTGCCAACCACACACTGATATCCCCACACATCTGTGATCTCCAACGAATCAGCGTTGGGATGCACTCTGATGTTCTCAACCTTCACAACCTTGACTTCGTGCTTACTCATCGTTCCTCTATCTTATCATAATCAGCTCGGTTTATCAACCATTATTTGAGCCGGTGAATGCCTGTGTGGTCCACCATAGTTACACTTACATGATGCCTGCCGTTGTCAGCCTATATAACCTGCTGTTCGAGTATCAAGTGCCAACTTGCTTTCCTCGTCCGCACAAGATGCTGTTGAAGCTGTCCCAAAAAGTGATGGAGAACGACAAGTTCGCTTCATGGTTCCTAGGCTCAAAGCTCGTTGACTGCGACGGTCTTCCTCTGCCTGTTCTGCATGGAACAACAAAAGACTTCGACAGGTTCGATCCAAACAAGTCCAACACAAGCGGAACAAGCGTCTCGGTAAACTATCTCGGCGTGTTCTTGACAACAGCACCAGAAACAGCTGAAGTATATGTGTCGAAGCACTGGGAACGAGAGCGTGGCCCCAAGCAAGGTGCTCACACCAAAGTTCTGTTCGCTAAGTGCAACAAAATGTTCCCTATCACCGAAACCGGCTATTGGAAGCTCACAAGGCTGTCAAGAGTCGAGCTGGACAGCTACAAGTCAGAACTTACCAGAAGAGGCTTTGACTCGATTCTAATGCCCTCTGTGTGGCGTGGCAGAGACTTCAACGGTTGGGATATCCTTGTGTTCGATGCACAACGGATTATGTCTGCCACCGATGCTCTTGTGATGTAGTAGACCCAGCAGGACTCGAACCTGCGACCTTCGGTTTAGGAAACCAACGTTCTATCCAACTGAACTATGGGTCCGTGTTAGCGTCACAACGGATTTATGATTCTGAGAATCTTGTTCGCCGAACCGGTGACAACAGTAGAATAACCTGCATCATTGAATTCTGGCTCCAACACTTCCGGAGAAAAGCTGTATATCACTCCGTCTGCCAGCGACCTTTCACCAATGAAGTTGTTGGTGATACGAAAGTTGCGCTCGTTCCTTTTGGTGAAGGCGCACTCGATTATTGGCCACACATGTTCTAGAAACTGCTCCTGTGTTCCTGCAGGAGCAGCGCTCGCAGACAACTCAGCAAGAAGCTTCGCTAGAGGCTTGATTGGTTTTGGCATAGTGCCACTAAGTAGTGGTTGCACATAGGGAGATTCGAACTCCCACTTGACAGATTCTTTGTGCAGTAGCCCAAGTCTGTTGCCTCTGCCGTTGGGCTACATGTGCGTGATAGTTCAGGACCAGGGATTCGAACCCCGATAAGTAGATTCAGAGTCTACTGGCCTGCCGTTAGCCGAGTCCTGAATAGTGTCGTGTTGCTAAGTAGAGGTAGAGAAGAGAATTGAACTCTTTATGCACTGTTTTGCAGACAGTGTTACCGCCTTGGACCCTACCCGGAGTGTGTGTCGATGACTGAATGTATCAGTCCTTGATTATGTTGTCAACGAATTAGTGTCCCGGAGGACACACGGTGATGTGATAATAGGGCATTGCCTTGTTGATGGCCGACGTTGGACCGGAAAACTGTGGTGATATCAGTGCTGCTGCCAAGTCCGGCGGATTGACTATAACAGAGCCCTGCATGCCGGGTCGTATACCAGGAAACAAGGCTCCCATAGTCAAGTCCAGCTCCACACCTTCATGTATGTAGCATATCTCAAGCCTAATATCCATGCTCCAGCCGTTCTGTTTTGTGCTAGTGTCGAATTCTGGGATGTTCGCTAGCTCGAACGGCTCTGGTTGTTCTGTGCGAGGCGCTGCGTTGAACGTGATGCACTCAACCGTGATGTTCTGTTGGTCGCATATGATCAGCTCGCCAGAAACACCCTTGCTCGTCAACACGCCATATTTCGTGAACGTATATCCCAACGTGGACAACTCCGAAGACTTCTTCATCACAACAGGACAAACAGAGAAAACAGCAAAACTGTCCATGTTTGTCACTTCTGCTATACGCACGAACTCTGCAATCGAGTTGTAGAGCGTCATCGAGTTGGCCAACACAGGGAAACGATACACACCACCAACTCGCATATCCGCAAGCTTGACTATATGGGTCATTCCCTTGTTATGAAGGCATACGCCTGGGATGTAAACTCACAAGGGCATGAATCCAAATGAGAAACATGATTTGTCATCTCTATCTCTCGGAGTGTAGGCGCCAATAACCGTTTCACCAGAACTTGTGTGATACTCAACGAACAACTTCCAAGAGCTGTCATCATCGATGCCTTCCTCCATCCGAAGAATCAACATGGTTTTATAAGACGGCCCGCTTGACGGCATCACAACATTACTTTCATCATGAAAGATGCCACATATCGACCCTTCTACATGATAGGGTGCTGACTTCCTCACGCTAACAACCACATGGCACGCCACCCAGTCTTCTTCGTAGGTATGCCCACAAGGGCCTTCCACGAGAGCTCCAGGCTTGAACCATTCAGGCAATTCGACGAGAGCCATTTGTGTTTCCTTCATGTCAACGGACTCAGCCCAAGCGGCACACAGTCCAGAGCTCTGGAAGCCTTCGAAAACTGAAACCCGGCAACAATCGTACTGCCGTCTCCACCAAGAAACTCAACGAACAAGCTCCATGGGTTATAGGCCACGTTGGCAGCCTTCGCACCAGCCTTCGCAGGGGCTTGTTCCAGACGAACAACCAACAGTGTTCGTGGCGGTCCAAACGGCAGAATTCCTCCAGTATACACAGTGTTGCTATCGTTCATGAACAGGCCGTGAAGAGTCCCTACTTCGTCAGGATAAATCCCGTCAGACTCTCTCGTTGCAACCCGAACATAGCAGACTGTGTATGAGTTGTCATCGCCATAGTATTTCCCGTTGTGCTCCACGACTGCTCCTGGGACAAGCCATTCGGGCAGCTTGATTCTGTCTGAACCCATGTAGCATTCCTTCACCGTGCAAACACGTATGTATCAAGTTCATCGAACTCTTCATCGAGCGAGAGCTTCCGCAAAGAGAAATCCTGGGATATCCCAAGCGGCTCGAAGTTCATGTCCACGAATCCAAAGGATACACGGGCTAGATCATAGCATTGCAGCTCTATCGACAACGGAATCAACTGAACATGCACACTGACAACCTTGAACACAGCATCCTTCGGGTATTCCACGAAGTTCGTCCCCGCAAGGACAGAGTTTCCTCGTTCTGTCGCCGTCAACGTCCAATCAGGCAATCCACGGAATCTCAATGCCGTTGTCCAGTTTCTTGCCGACCCAGGAAGAGGCATTCCATACTGACGAGGACAATCCTCCGGCAGCCGTGCCACACAGAACGTAGGCTTGGTCTCCAGCCGACGGATGAACTTCTCCAGGTTCGTTTCCACAAAGAAACCATCCGGAATGTGAAGGTCCAAGTCCATATCTCTTCTGCTTTTTGTGGCTAAAGGCCGGAATATCAGTATCTTCTATTGTAAGATGGAACATATGTTCCATCTTGCCTGACGTACCCGTTGACATTGGTCGTCGGACGCAGGCTGTAACCTACGGTACCGCCAACGATAAAATACAGCCAAAAAATCGGATTCAGGACTGTTCCGCAGAACACCGGTACCACAAAAGGCACTCGCTGTGCCAACCGAGAAGAATAGGCAACCAAGCCTATGACTGGCGGAGTATTCGAGAGTCTATCGTGACTATGATTTACGATGAGCGAAGTCGAAAGCTGTTGCACAAGAAAGGCAAAGAGAATTGCAATTGTGATGGTCGTTCGGCTTGTTCTGGTCTTCATGTTTTTATGCTTTGAACCTGGGTGGGAGTTTGGATTGTCTTTATGGGGAGGAAACGGGGCAACCTTGACGCCAAAGGATTGATTGTGTAGCTGGCACAGCCTCTCTCGCTTGGTTGGGACATTGGTCTTCCGAGTCGAGCACGCCGTCGTGGTCATTGTCTGTGCGGGCGATAGTGTTTGTTGGCCTGCACCCTTGAAACCAAGTGTATACTTGGCCTGGGTCGATAGGACGAGGGCCTCTGGCTTCTCTAGGACAGTTGTCAACAACATCCGTAAGGCCGTCTGCATCCGAATCGCCTGGGTTTGGTGTGCTGTATGATTCGACGTTTTCCGAATTCGGTTCTCTATCTCTCCGGAGATGTTGCCTACCGTTAGCAGACTCAAGCTCAGCATGAGCTGCCGCTCGGGCCAACCCATAGATGATAGCGTAGTTGATTCCTGCACCACCGACAGCGCCTGTAACGACTAGTGCCGTAAGGCTTCCGGGGTCAGAAACCCCGGAAGAGGTTGTGGCACAGTTCATACCACCAAGTGCAAGAGCACAAATGAACAGCTTTCTGAAATTCATAATGTGTCTTTTCAGCAATTGCGCCAGTAACCACTCACATATGTACCATTCGAGCGTCGATAGCCATTGACATAACAGCGGCCTGTCTGTGGTGGTGTGGTGGTGGTTCGAACCGGGACACATTGTGGCACGTAATATCCGGTATCAGTGCCACTATCTGCAGCAGTTGGGATTGTTGGTTGGGGCGCGCATTCCGGTGCGCATCCAGAACCGGCGAAAAGGACCATGAATGCCATGGCGATGAAAACTCGTGTCATCTGTGTCATTGTTTCTCCTATCCTTGTGGTACGGTTGATTTGTTGGTTATTCGGCTCTGCTGAAGAAATTCCTGGTTTCAGCTCCATAGCGGTTCCCGGTTGTGCCGCCTTTGAACACCGGTCTTACTCCCATGACCACTACTTGCCCATCACTGTTGAGCACTTCCAGGTAAGCGTAAAGGTCATAGCTTTCATTGCGCATTTCACGCTTGCTGACATACTCGGCACTCAGCACCAAGTACGTCAGTGACTTGCCTTCTGCACCGTTATACGGTGGGGAAGGGTTGCTTTTGTCATCATCGAACGTTGCCTTCAGCGTGCTGTGCTTGTTGTTTGCCAACGCAAGAATCACATCACAAGCCTTGATGGCTTTCTCTGAGACATTCACCAGCACTCCTGGTGCAACCCAGCTCGGAATGGTACCAATGACTTTTCTGTCGCTCATGGCAGCACCTTCGACTAGTGTTTTTGTTTTAGTAGGCATGGTGGGGCTCGAACCCACAGACTCCCGCTTATCATCCCACTCTCTGTTTCCAGAGCCCTTTCGGTTGTGGGCTGGACTATATCTTCACCGTTTCAGGTGCGCTGGTATCTAGTCTCTACGGCGTCCCTCTATTTCTAGAGGTTCCCTCGGTATTGTCTCCGGCATTACCCGGTAAGAGTTCCACCGATATCCCAGCGTCCACTCATAAGGTTGTTTGTTCCCTTATGAGGCTCTAAGCTCAAAGGCAGGTGCTATAACCATCGACAGCTTCACGCCCGTATCGTTCCAGGAACCTTTCCTTTCGGTCGTGTTCCCTTCTACTCTCTTACTATATCATCCCCACCCATCTTTTTCAACCATTATCTTCGATTTTTGTTTCCCCTGTGTTTTCTCTGGGCGTTTATCCCTCGGCAGCGATCATCCCAGGAGCTCCTCCAGAGCCTTCCCGTATTCCCCCGCACATTCCCCCGTTCAAAACGTTTCCCTGCCCGGATAACCCCTTCCTGCTCGTTCTTGGTGGCTCTTGAAGTCACTCCGTTGGAGAGACCGAGCGAAGCATGACACTCAAGTTATCGGTCAGCATGGTTTCAAGTTCTTCGGGGGTGTTGAAGATATACCGGTTCTTGTCTTGCTCTGTTGGAGGGTTGTCCATCAGAGCCTTGATATACTTCGTGATGCTCATGCTCTCGCTCTTGTTCGAGCGATAAGGACGGTCAAGCACATGCACTTCATCACCAATGATGACACCCAGCAGCTTGCCATCACCAAAAGCTTGAAGCTCTTCTCCGAGCTGGAGATTTCCAACCAACTTGATTCTTGTTGCTTGAATCGACTGTCGAGGATTTACACCTTCAACATCAAGAATTCCCGTCTTCTTCGCAATGCCCCAAGCTTTCTTGCTGGAGAATAGCTGGTTCTTCAGTGCGTACTTGTGGTCTGACCAATCATCGATGCTATCAGCGTCCCACCGCAAGTCTTCCAAGCGGACAGTGTTCTGGAACGTACTGCTTCTGATATAGTGCCTGTGCTTCGACACAGCAGGACCATAGTCACAAGACAACAGTCCATCCTCAAGCCGAACAACATGCCAGTGCCGCTGACACCAGTTGTATGGGTCAGCCACTGTTGTCGTTGCATTCCAAGTGTTCTTGTTTCTTCTCGTGCGCTCTTCCGAGAACAACACGACAAGACCGGAATAGTTTTCCGGCAAGTTCTTGAACAGCTTCAGGACACCCTGCGCTCCATGGTAACGAGCTTCGAAGAAAGGGTCAACGTTCTCCTCATAGCCAGAGAAATAGAACACTCCCTTGGTGTTCCCAGGTGGCTGATAATATCCTGAATCCCCTCGCTCAACAACCCTTGCCGCAACCAACACGGGCCGTGTTCGATCCTTCGGCATCAAGTAGTCTGCTGGAATCTCCAAGAATGTCTCCGGCACAACCGAAGATACCGAAATGGACCTGTCTCTGTTCTCCCATGCAACCGTCATAGAAACTCCTTGAAACTTGTGGTTCGATGTTGAAGTGAAATGTAAGAAGATAGCGGAGAGTGAGGGAATCGAACCCCCGCAACGATGTTATCGTTGGCCTTGGTTTAGCGGAACCAGAAGGGATTGAACCTCCGCAACCCATAAGGTTGGCAACCGGTTAGCAACCGGTCCTATTACCACTCTAGCATGGTTCCTGTTTTATGAGATTATCTAGTTGCCGGAATCCCTTGTGGATTTCCGTATGGCAGTTGGGACATACCAACAACAGATTGTCAAGTTCATCTGTTCCGCCATTGTGTTTTTCAACGATGTGATGGATGTTGAATATATCGAATCGATCATACCCGCACAGTTGACACGCTTTCCCTCTCTGTTTCATTAGGTCGATACGGAAAGTTCGAGTTGATGTTCGTTTCGCTTTATTTGCTTTGCGTCCTTTGCAGTGCGGCCGGGTTGGGTCATGGCGGTAAAGTTTCGAGCAATCTTGGCTGCAGGTTTTCTTGTGTAAACCTGCCAGTATCGGCTTGGCACATATCACACATGGGACTTCTTTCCTACAAGCTAAGCCAAAACATGCTCTTCCACAATATATGCCATCCTTAGCACTCATGAGTTGGCTTGGTCTCTTGTAAACGGCCTTTTGGCAAATCGAGCAGCGAGCGTTTGGTTTACGTTGGGCTTCTGTCATAACGGTAAATAGTGAGCTCACCCTGTTACCGTCTCTGTCAACTCTCCATGAGTAGCGTTCCTAGGAAGAGTCGAACTTCCAACCTTCGGTTTCGTAGACCGACGCTCTATCCAGTTGAGCTATAGGAACATGTAAACGATTGCTCAGAATCCTGGTTGACTCCCAGTTTATAGGAACAAGAAACAAGAGCCGCTCATCGGAGTTGAACCGATGACCTCTTCCATACCAGGGAAGTGCTCTGCCAACTGAGCTAGAGCGGCAAACAACTATCTGCACGTTGTCTGAGTGTTGGTCGAGTTGGAACGTTATGTGGATGTGGCTTTGTTCAGTCCCTGTTCACTGTTCGCCAACGGTGACAGGCGTCCTTTTGATGGTTGGAACGTTCAAGACTGGCGCCCTCAAGCTGTCGTCATCTACTGGCTATAGCCTTCCCAGGCCGCTTTTCGATTACCAAACAGTCCTTGCCAACTCTATATCGCCGTAAGTTTTGCATCAACACTCAGACAACGTACATGGTCCCTCATACCGGTACTGCCCCGGTTTCTTCACCTTGAAAGGGTGACGACCTAACTTGTAGTCGAATGAGAGAAACGAAGAACATCACTTGTCATCGCTAACGCTCATGTTCTTCAACGAGCGACTGTTGGTTAGAACACCCTGCCTTTCCGGGGCAGGCGCTTGCTCTCACAAGCAGCATGCTCTCTTGAGTTACGGTTCTCAAGGGTTGCTATAACGCCAACCAACGTAACCGGTGTTTACCCACATCAGTCAAAGGAACCGGATTGCCTTCCGGTGAGTCAAGTGCTATCTGACAAGAATGCACTCTCTTGGAGCCGCCAGTAGGATTTGAACCTACGATGAGTTTTACCTGCCGGTTTACAAAACCGGTGCAATCGACCACTATGCAATGGCGGCGGTGGAGCGGGATGTCAGAATCGAACTGACTACTTTTGTTCGTACGAACACAATTGGGTGAACAAACACCAGAGTAGTGTTGCTATGAACGAATGTCTGTTTTGTGGTAAACCCGCTTCCGTCTCTTACTGTTCTTTGAGTTGTAGCAACAAGGCTCGGCGAGCCAAGAATGAGAAGCAGTATTATCTGTCTCCTAAGAGATGTTTGCAGTGTGATGGACCGGTACCTTACCAGAGCCGTCACATCAATCGATATTGTTCCTCCTCTTGTTCTGCCGCTCAGAACAACAGGCTATTTCCAAAGCGGAAACGAACCTCTGCACGTCATACGAAAGCGAAACTAAACTGGTATGACCAAAACCTTCCCCTGTTTCGAGAAGGAAAGTTGTTTCAACGCCCTGCTATTCGCAGGTGTCTGCTGGCTCTGCAAGGTAATAAGTGCGCCATTTGCTCTTTGCTTGGTTTTTGGAACGGAGCACCAATGACCCTGATTGTCGATCACATCGATGGTAACGCTGGAAACAACTTGCCCGAAAATCTTCGGTTGCTTTGCCCCAACTGTAACAGTCAAACGCCGACGTTTTGTGGCAGAAACCTTGGAAAAGGCAGACAGTCGTTGGGGTTGTCTAAGAACTAGATTTGGAGCAGTCAGCGAGACTCGCACTCGCAACATCTAACTTGGAAGGATAGCGCTCTACTATTGAGCTATGACTGCTTTGTGATTTGTTGTGATTTGCACGGGTGGCCAGACTCGAACTGACGTTTCAAGGTGTTGGAATCCCGACTGTTGCCGCTACATTACACCCGTGTATTTTCTCTTAGTGTCGATACCTTGCCAACTGGCAACCGTAGTCGATACGCTCGTTCAGGTGACTGAACCTTGAGTCAGTCACACACTTGATCGTGAATGCCCTCACTTCGCTTGTCAACGCATTTCTGTTCAGGATATGAACAGAACCCGTTGAAGAGGCTTCCGGAGGAATCACGCAGTTTTGTCCGTTGTCCAGGAACACACCGCCAAGAATGGCAAGACAATCGCTGTCTTTTCTGTTTTCGGTGTTCAAGTGGTCGATGCCCTTGAACAGCACCACCATGAAGATCATGGTGAAGGTAATGGCCATCGTCTGAAGCTGCGCTCGTCTGTTCATCTGTTTCTCTTTACCTGAGACCAGTATACACTCAGCGATTATCGATATCAAGGAATTTGTTCTTCCGTCGGGAATCGAACCCGCTTCACAAGGGTAAAAGCCTTGCGCTCATCCACTAAAGCTTCGGAAGAATATAAGCGTAGCACGAGCGATTCCTGAACAACATGCGCTTCCCGTTGTTCAGATAGTTCGGGATGTAGGATTCGAACCCACACAAAACTGGATCAAAGCCAGTTGACCTACCGTTAGTCGAATCCCGAATAGACCCAGGGGTGGGAAATGCTCACCACGACCTTTGGCTTATGAGGCCAACGAGCTGCTTCTGCTCTACCCTGGAATGGTGTTGAAACGTAGCGGGCATAGAGGAAATCGAATCCTCAAACACACGGATGACAACCGTGCTGCTATTCCAATGTTGCACTTACGCCCAGATTGACCGACTTGACACACCGGTCTTGTTGATGAGTTTCCGACAACCGTCACAGCTTTCGCTCGGGCCATCAAGATATTCTCGCTGCGAAACAACCAGAGTTTGTTTCCTGCGTTCTTGCTGGTTGTTCAACCAAGGCGCAGATCCCATGCTAGTCTCATTCAGGGAGGAACTAACTAGCGTGTAACAGTCCCCACTATCAGAATCGAACCGATTACCTACGGCTTTTCAGACCGTCGTGCTGTCACCAGACACACCCAGTGGGGAAAAAGAAGCGGAAGGTGAGAGAGTTGCTACTTATCTGCATGCCAGGACAAGCCCTCACGTTGCAATGCCATTATTGTGGCATGACATTTGTTCGTCAACTGAAGAACATGCACAAGAGCCCAAAAAACAAGATGCATTTTTGCAATCGCAGTTGTTATGGCCAGTTCAAAAGGGAAACAAACACGGTAAAAGCTGCTTGTGCACAGTGTGGGCTACCGGTGTCACGAAAGCTGACACAACACAAAGTCTCGAAGTCAAAACATATGTTTTGCAATAACAACTGTTCTGCTCGTTACAACAACAGGCACAAAACTACTGGGACTAGGCGCAGTAAAGTGGAAGTGTGGTTAGAACACCAACTCACTACTGCTTACTCCAACTTGGAGTTCAAGTTCAACACACTTGAGCCTATTGGGTTAGAACTCGATATCTTTGTTCCTTCCTTGAAGGTTGGGTTCGAAATCAATGGTCTGACTCATTTCCAACCTGTCTACGGTTTGGAGAAGTTTGCCCGCATACAAGCAAACGATTCTGCCAAGCACAGGCTGTGCCAAGAGCAGGGCATTCACTTGTACGTTATTGATGTGTCAACCCAAAAGAAATTCTCTCATGAGACTTCGAAAGTGTTTTTACTCTCTATACAAGAAGTCATCAAAGTGAAACTAGCGGAGGAGACAGGGGTCAAACCTGCAAGGGAGTATTAGTCCTCGTCTGTTTTCAAGACAGCTGCCGTCGTCAGCTTTCGGCTAGCTCCTCCAATGAACTTACTATAGCAGCGGAATATAACTTCCGCAAGTGATTTGTTGTTGTGCCAGCGACACAGCTTCGCCATGCCGCAATCTCAAGTGCCAACGACAGGACTCGAACCTGCACGCTCCGAAGAGCAAGGATGTTTAGGATCCCGGTGTCTGCCATTTCACCACGCTGGCGTTGTATATAGCGCTTCCCCTCGGATTTGAACCGAGAACCCATCGACTAACAATCGAGCGCTCTACCAGTTGAGCTAAAGAAGCAGATAAGTCTCTTGACGTAAGACTTGTGTTGTTGAGAATGTGACGACAGGATTCGAACCTGCATCTACCCGCTTCAGGTGCGGGCCGCTCTACCATTGAGCTACTTTCACTTTGCCTTTCCAGACGAACTCACTCTTTCGAGCTCACTCCACGCCATGCCGTTTATCGTCACAGGCATATTCCTGCTAGCACGGTGACTATATGCCTAGGTTGTTTTACTTCCGCAAACATCAATCGGAAGTGTCGACAGCCATGCTGCTGCAGCAAGCATTTGCCGACATAGCGTTCCCAGCGAGACTTGAACTCGCATTTCTAGCTTGAGAGGCTAGCTTCCTAAACCAGTTAGAAGATGAGAACATGTAACAGTGGACATGACCGGGAACGATCCGGCAACCTTCGGAATGCAAATCCGACGCTCTCCCAATTGAGCTACACGCCCGTGTGTATCGTATCAGAATCTAGTCGGAAAAACAGGATTTGAACCTGCAACTTCCTGCTCCCAAAGCAGGCGCTCTACCAAGTTGAGCTACTTTCCGGTATATGTGAAATGTTGATTTGGTCGGAAAGACAGGGATTGAACCTGCTTTATAGTATCATCGGTGGGATTCGAACCCACATGGTACGGCATGTAAAACCGTTGTTCGGCCATTGAACCACGATGACAAACTTCACTTCTTTTTCAACCACTTACGAATAGCGTTATCGCTTACTCCGTATTTCCTCCCTGTTCCAACATACCCCAATTCCTTGACATCTACTTCCAAGGTTGTCGGATCAGGTCTGTGTGCAACTTTTCGTCTTTTGTTGGCGGTAGAGGCGGCAGTACATTGCCTGGAATGGTATTTGGGGGTTGTTGGTTGGCTTCGAATTTGAAGTGGATCATCGGAAAGCCCGACAACGAGTTATATCTCTGTGAGGATAGACTCTGCCTCTGTTACCACGAACCGTGGAATCTCTATTGCTTGCGCAGCCATCATACGTTAGCGAACAACTCGCATACCGATTGTTATTGATACCATGGGTATAAGCATAACACCAAGCTTCTGTGGCTGGGGCGCATCTGCCCACGTCCTCACCCCTGTCAATAAAGGACGAGCGGAACGACTCGCAAACTCTATTATCCCTCAAACAACTGGAGTAAGTTGTGCCATCTCCGAGAGGAGATGAAAGACAATTCCAGCCACTTCCATAGATGTTGTCAACCCCATAGAAGCTTTCGAAAGCAGGAAAGCGTTCTTCTCTTTCAGGGGAAGGCACAGGCGTTCCTGACGGATGGGCGTTGAATGCAGGCGTTGAACCAACGCCTGCAAGGGTACCCCCAGAGTTGGTATATGAAGACGGGCTGTATGAACTGTTCGGATAAGCTTGCTCCGGAAGGCATCCGGCAAAAACAAGCAAACTGGCAAATACGGCGTAGTTCATGATATGATTGCTCTCTGTGTTTGGGCTGTTGGTTGTTGGTTGTTGGTTATTATGTTGTTGTAGGTCACCGTACGGGAATCGAACCCGCTTCAAGACATTCACAGTGTCTCCTCTGTTCCAATCGAGTTACGGCAACATAGTGCTCAAGAAGAGATTCGAACTCTCAACCTCTGGTTTCTAAAACCAGCGCCTCTGCCAGTTGGGCTACTTGAGCGTATCAACGTTCTGTGTTTTGCTGGAGATATGAGAAGCAATGTTTTAGCTAGCATTGACTGTCATTACTCTTCTCATACCGCCAGCGAAACACAGAACATTGGTCCCAACAGAAGGAATCGAACCTTCTTGCAAAGCCTTATGAGAGCTTGCTCGTGCCCCGACGTTGTTGGGAAGTCAACCAGTGTTACTGGTTGAAAAGGAAGGAAGGAAGCTAAGAGAAATGTAGCCCCGCAGCAAATCCGGGGCACGGGTCATGCGCCTTTCGGTGACCTTTCGCCAACCAGTCCTAGCCATCGTCCATCGGATTGATCACTCAAGCCATTCAGTCATGAGTAGCTCTCAAATTATAGACTGAACTAGCTTGAAACCGACTTCAACCTACGGGCATCTGTGTCGACTACCACTCTACGCCTATCACAAGTTACAGCGCCGAAACGCTGGTCCTATAGAGCTCTCGCAATCGTAGAGTTACCTCTTAGTACCGACACAAAGAGGGATTTACCGCTATTGCTAACAGTTGTCCTTATGGTCAGTTCGACTGCCTACAGTTGCTTGCAGCAGTCATCTAACACCCATACCAACAACGATATGAGGGTTATGGCTGGCACGGCAGGACTCGAACCTGCATCTTTTCGAGTAACAATCGAACAACTTGCCTAAATTAGCTCACATGCCAATGAGTTGCCCGTCTCTCCGGGCTTGTCAAGCTTTCAACTGTTGCTAGCAGTCAAGGCTGCTTTTGCCTTGTCAGTTAGTTGGATTACCGCAAGCAGAACTGACACTGCTTACGTGTAGCGGAGGACCAGACAGAAACTTCACCAGCGATAGGCTTGCCCTATCTACGGAACTACTTTTCGTCAAGACTCCTGTCAGAACTTGACGAACTAGGGGATTGCACCCTTACCGGAACCAGCTACGGTTCAAGCTCTTAGCACACTAGTGAAGTCAGAGTCAACCGGCGAGGGTTGACTTGGTGGAGTAGGAGGGATTCGAACCCACACGATGCTTGGCACCCCGATGATTTACAGTCACCGTAACATTCCTACAGTTGTCTACTCCGTGTGACCTATCAAGTTCGGTTGGTCGACCGTTTCAAAAAGACCTTGATTATCTTGGTCAGGGTAGGAGGATTTGAACCTCCGATCTCTGCATTCCAAATGCAGCGCCTTAGACCAGACTAGACCATACCCTGAGTCGATGAGAGTCTGTTAGTTGTGGAGTTGAACCACATCCAGGACCGCTTCTTGACTTACTCTCTCATCACTAGCAAGTCAAGATAGGGAGTTGAACCCTTACTGGTGTTCCGTCGAACTAGCAACCAAGCACTAACAGTTTATGTAAACCAACCAGCAGCTATTACAAGACTGCTTGTTGACTTGGTTCTTCCGTTGGGTATCGAACCCACTTCCCGAGGGTAAGAACCTCGTGCTCATCCACTAAAGCTTCGGAAGAATATGGATATAGTTGACACAACAGGAGTCGAACCTGTGACCTCACGATTATCGGTCGTGCGCTCTGAACCAACTGAGCTATGTGTCAGTAAACACTGTGTTAGATGTACCTGTAAAGTTCGTGTTCCTCTCGCTTCGCTTCCGACTCATCCGAATGCCAACAAAGAACACGCCTGCCGTAAACGTCCACCTCGAAAGGATTGATGAAGACGTAGATCGTGTCAATGTCTGTTGCTAGCTGTGGACTGACGCACTCTGCATCGAACGCCGCAGCCAACTCTTGTTCGGAAGAAAACATGACAACCGAGTTGCCGTCAATCGAGATTGCCTTCATGTACGGGTTTCCTTCATGATGAAAGTTTGGGGCAGAGTTTTGCTTAGGGCGTGTTACTCTGCCAACCACTCCGCTTTGACGTAAAAGCTACCGTTTCCTAGCTAGGAAAAAGTTGGGGAACCTTGGGAATTGCACCCTTATTAGCTCTTGCTTGCCCTGTTGGGGTAGGTTGTTACAACCAAGCTTCGACTTTTGTCTTAGAGCTGTTTGCCTCTGTGTTTCAGCACAGCGACATCCCTCCGGAGAGGCTCCCATGAACGAACGCTAGAGAGGAGTTGAACCTCTATCTCCCGGCACTCCGGCCCGGTGTCCTATCTCTTAGACGACTAGCTTTCTCTGTAAACCAACCAGCAGACATTACAGACTGCGCGCATTCACTGGTGTGAAGTATGCTGCTACATCATGGTTGGTTTGGTGGGAACCGAGGGACTTGAACCCTCACGCCCTTTCGGGCAAAGGTTTTTGAAACCTTCATGGCTGCCGATTACATCAGGCTCCCATTCGTACCACAAGTTTTCAAAGAACGCTCAAGCGTGAAGCTTGAAGGTTTGGTACCACTAGAGGGACTCGAACCCCCAACCCGCTGTGTAGAAAACAGCCGCTCTAATCCATTGAGCTATAGTGGCGTATCACTCTGTCCCGGTTCGCATCCTCTGCTGCCCTGGACACCTACTAATCTATCATCCCGGACCGAGAATCACAACCATTTGTTTCCCTGGTAAAAACCAGGAGATTCTCTCACGGCCACCAGAAGGACTGACAGAAACCAGCGTTTCTGAGCTTCTGACGGGCGTGTAAGAGATACATAGGGCGTTCTAGACGAAATTGCCACAATGAAATCAATCCGCTGTGCATGCATTCACGTTTTTGTGTTAGGGATGTCACAACCTTCGTGTAACCCATGGAATTTGTTGAGGAAACGGGGAGTTGCGGGATCGGGGGAGGTTGTAATGCACGAAATCCCTGGTTTTTGTCAGGGATTATATTCTTGGGCTTATTTGTCCCTGTGTGGTAGATTAGTATTCAGATAGGAGATAGGCAAATGACCAAGGCCACTGTTATCACCATCACTTCTCTTCGTGCTCAAGTCAGGGCTCTGGAGGCTCAGGGTCGGAGCAAGGATGACCCGGAGTTGGCCGCTGTTTGGAAGGTCTTGGGGAGCATGCGCTCCGAAGCTGCCTGGGCTCGAAAGAGCCGTAAGATGGCGAAGGAAGCGGCTGCACTGAAGGCTCGGCTGGAGGCACACGGACCGCCTATCATGCACAATCTCCCTGGTAGGGGTGCTATGAAGCTGTATCCCACGGACAGGCCGGGGCACTACTTGACCGAGAAGGGACAGGAAGTGACCACCATCGACACGGGATACGATTCGGCTGGGTGCTACTCACACAGTCAAGCGTGCCGGGATGCTGCTGGCTCGATCACTGGTGTCCCTGGTTGTGACTGCCTCCGGCGAGCGGTCACTCACGTCAAGTGGCCCGACGAGTCCTGGTGAACAGAACACCAGAGAACATGGAAGGCGATAAGGAATCAACCCTTTATCGCCTTTCGGCGTTTATGGTCTTCGAGTGCTCGCTTGCAACGAACATGAGACCCAGAAGGCAACTGAGGACAACGAACTGAACGGGGCTCACTGTTCAGCTGTCCTTCTTTTTGTTGTCCTTGGCTGCTAGCTTCGATAGCTTGTCGAACAGCTTGGTCTGAACGATAATCAAGAACTTGTCATCACCTGGGGAGTAGGGAACTTGGGGGTTCTCTGTTTCTACGGGTTCGACGGTCTTGAGTTCCTTGGTATCCTCTGGTCTGAACTTGTAGTTCATCAGAATGGAACCGATACCATTGCCGTATGGTTCGGTGGGGAGTTTTTTATCGATGTCGTCGGGCAGGAAGTCTTCTGTCTTCTGCTTGGTTGGCATCTTGTCTTTTGTGGTTGTCTTCTTCGTTGACATGGCTGACTTGCGGCTTTCTGTTATAGGCGTGTGATATAGATACGAGTGAAGCTGCGTAGTCTCTTGCATGTAGCCTGGGCTCTTGCTGTATATGTTCACGTCTCCAGGAACATGCTTGACTGGGTGAGCAAGGTTGGCCATGCGCCCTGGTTCAAGAGGCACGTCGTCTTCCTCTTCGAACTTCTTCTTGTAGTCCTGTTGCCCGAACTCTTTCTGTATCCAGTTTACCGGCTTCACAAGGTGTGTTGACTTCACGTCTCTGTTGGTGCTGCCTTTATCCGTTTCAGAGCGGGTCTGGTCCCACTGCTTCTTCGTTGTTCCCACGCTGGCCAAGTGCAAGTCATTCAAGTCGTTGGGGTTGGTGTCATCTACGGCATCAAGTTGATCCTGCACGTCAGATGGCCCATTCACAGCTACGTTCAGAGCAAGCTCATCTGCCGGTGTGTATTTGCCATGGCCGAATGGAACTCCTCTAGAATCCTCTCTGGGCGTTGGCAACAGGTTTGGTTGGGCATAGCGTTCCGAGGCTTCCTTGTCCCCAAGGTTCGGATCGTTCATGTCCCTGTTCCCATCCTCTTCATCGTCAGGTATATGATTTACCTTGTTGACGAGAGTGTTCATCCTTGGGAACCCAGGCATGTCTCTGTAGAGAATATCAGAGCCATGTCTCTCCACCATGTATGTTGGTGTGTCGGAACCGTGTTCGGGCTCTAGTAAGTCGTATAGCTCGTCCTTGGGCATGTCTGTTGGAAGGTTTGGGTTGGCCTCTTCACGCTCTTCTTTTTCTCTGTCGTGAAGACCGGGCCAGAACTCATGGGCAGGTATTTGTCGAATACCACCTTGACCGAACGGGCCACCTTGGAACGTTTTGGCTCCGGACATGTCCCCGCTGTCTTCCTTCAGGGACTTGTACAGGATGCTGGCGAGTGAAACGGGGTTGGTTCTGGTCACGATGCAGATAAGTATACTTCATGACTATCAAGCTAAGCGACCTACTGTTTCCTGACTGGCCACACCCTAGCGTTCTACTCGAAGAACTAGAGCAGCCGAACAAGCCCAAGAAAGGCGTGTGGCTCACGCTTATGTCTCAGGCTGACAAGGAAGAACTGTCGGACCAACTGATAGACGTTGTGAAGACTGCGTATGCTGGGACTGCACATGGCAGCTTCATCAAGAGTCTCAAGGATGTGGTTGCAAGCGACTGGGTAGCACTTGACTGGGATACGGACCCTGAGCTCGACGTGGCGGTGTTTTGGCGTAAACCTAGAGCCGGAGAACCTTGGACCGGAAACAAGATCCAAGGTGTTGGACACGACGGACAACGACAGAGCAAGGACATGCTTATGGACAAGATGAGGGAGTTGCTGAACCAGAATGGCTGGTGGTCAGAAAGCGGAGCGGCAGTGCGAAAGATTCTGCTTCGTGGTGGAGTTCCTGTTATCACCGATGCTGGCCTTATTCGTGCCTTGTTCCCCGACAGCAACATTCGAATGATAGAGCAACACACATATGTGCGAACACTTCCCAACGGACAAGAGATAACCGAATCTGTGTTTGGTCATCCCGTAGTTCCAGGATACAAGAAGTAGCTACTTCACTCGCTGATACTTCAGACCCTTCACCATGCTTGACAAGTGCTTGCCCGGAGAAGTTGAAGCTATCAGCTCTTCGACCCAGAGCTGTTCAACCCCCACATATTCGTAAGTGGCTCCGGTTGTGAACACCACCATCAACACTTTTAGCAAGGAATCATAAGAAACGAAATGTACTACGGATGACTTGTCAAACGTGTGCCGAAGATATCTTTCGGTACCCAGAAACAAGAGTTCGTCATTATCAGCTGACATAGGACACCATCACCATATACACTGTAGTTAGCACTATGAGGACAGGAAGCATACATCACATCAAGAGCAGAAAGAACTCGTTCCAGAGTTACGTTGTCGTGTATCCGGACCTTGATGAGTTGCTTGACAAGCGGCTGAATCAGAACGTGTGGGTACCAACGATACTGTCTCAGCCTGCTGGACTGCAAGCGGTTGGCCAAAGTTTCAAACGTATGCCAAAGGCCAGGAACGTACTGGAAACGTTTATGCTTCTTGAGACAAAAGTAGACGCTTACGGCAGAACGTACCACCACTGTCTATATAACGACAGCGACGGATGGATTGTTGACAGCAGCAACTCTTGTCTTGTCGAAGAAGAACGGACCTAGAACAAATGGCTAGCAGCAAAAGAGTGTTGGATCGACTCGGTGAACGCATCGAAGACTTTCTTGAAGAGTTCAAGGGGCAGATGGACGCAGACCAAGTCGTGACTTTCGAAGACGCTATGGCAATCATAGAAGACTTGAAAGAAAGCTATCAGGAAGACGAAGACTGAAGGCTGTCGCCTGGAATGATTCTGTATGGCCTGTTGGTATTCAACCTGAACTGTGTACCCTTGCCACCTGTGAGAAGCAGAACCTTCTTGTCTGTCCAACTGCACACTGAATAAAACTTTCGTCTCTTCAGCAGCTTCACGTTATAGACCAGCGCTTGAGACTTCTTGAACACTATCAAGTCTCCAGCATTGATGGAATTGAACTGCTGCACATCTTCTAGGGGAATCAGATGTTTCAGTCTGAACACCCAAGAGATTGTCTTTGTTGAGGTTGGTTCCCATACCGGACCCAACGTGTTTGTTGCGGGGTCGTAAGAAGTGTGGAACCGAACCAAGGCGGCCCTTATTGACTTCTTTCCTCTGGTGCCCTTCAACAGAGAGAGTTGGTCGGGCGTTGCAACCAGTTGATTTCTGCCCCCAGAGAAAACGATGAATCCGGTTATGACGCCAACGAACTCATTGATATCCAGGCCCTTGAACAACTGGTCCAGTCTCTTTCCGTATGTGGAAGACAAGCTGTCCCTCTTCCAGTTCTTCGAGAAAGCACTGTGATTCATGACCTGCCTCCACCACCCATGAATATCCAGCTGTCCGTCATCGAAGTTGCACAGCAAGAAAGCCTCTGTAAGCACTCTAGGCTTTATCAACCTTCCGATGTCGTCCAGCCCTATCTTCTTGGTCATGCACCTAACTACGCAAGACCATAAACGAAAAGGGACAAGAGTTGCCTCCTGTCCCTTCTCAGAGCTTGCAAGCCGGATATCGACTTGCTATTTTCCAGGATCAACCTTCCGAGCGCTGATCGTAGAACTTGCTCAGTGTCTCGTAGAGCTTCCGAGCCTGTGCGCCGTTCAAGGTGAACCGAGCGGCTCGACGTGAGCCCTTTCGGCTGCGATGAATCGGAACAACAATCTCCATGGAGACGGGCTTCTTGCTGCCTGCTGTCTCCACGTTCACTCCCACGTCGCCGGTATCGACCGCTCGAAACTCAAGCGAGTTTCGTGGGTTGATCGTGCCAAGGCGGGTCAGTGTCTCGTAAGCTGGTGTCGTTACTTCGATAGTCATATATGTGTCTTCCTTGTGTAGCGTTGTTGTGTTTGGGTTACACCCTTGGTGGCTGGTTCCAGCTCACCTTCAGGTAGACCTACTATATCGTGCCATCTTATGTTTCTCAACCATTTGTTGTTGAGCTAGCACGCATATTCAAAACCCCTGCAAACATGCTCACGCTTCTTCGGTGCCAACGCTGTGGGCGGACCCTTGTTGTCCTTCCGTCGCCGTCACAACCGAAGAAGAAACAAACGTCTCATCTCCAACAACAGTATATTCAGCCGTATCAACGGCTTCCATATCTGTTTCCTCCACAACCTCTTGTCTTGCTACCGGCTTGCCCTTGTTTGGCATGGCCTGTCCCATATACCTTGACTTGTTGAAGTGGTCTCGCTTGTATGGGTCACTCTTCGGGCGCAAACGCTTGTCTTTCTGATGTCTCGAACTCATGACGGTACCTTGTTTCTCTTTCCTTTCTGGTGTGTTGACGGAATCTCTTCCACTTCCGGAATCTCGTGCTCTTTCTCTTTAGGCGTGTGCTCATGCTCTTTTGGCACATGATGTTCTTCAGGAGTGGCCGTAGGAACCTCTACGTGCCTCTCCAGTGCCTGTTCTAGTTCCTTGACCAACTCTGGTGCCGCTGTCCATGCAGCGTCCACTAGAAAGGCTTGTAGAGCTTTCTTGGTTGTTATCTGTTTCTCTTTCAACCACTTCTCTGGTGTGAGTCTCCTGCGAGAGATGTAGCTTCCCAAGTCGAGTAGTGATTGTTGCTGTGATTGCTTACCACCGGGCATTTGTTATGTCACCTTGTTTTAGATAGTTGTTTTCGTTGTTCTTCGGCGCATAGCTCTAGAACGTCCGCAAGCACGTTGTGGATGTCTTGAGTTGCTGCTAGTTGACGAGCAGCCTCTTGACTGAGGCTCTGTCCAAACTCTTCGGCGATGTTCTGGAGGAACTTCACCATTCCAGCTAGCAGGACATTTCTCGCCGTGGCGTGGTTCATCTGATAACCCATGCCCGTCATTTTTGTGGCTATTGTTCTGAAGTCCACCCCTTCGTCTAGGGTAATGTACTTCGCTCCCTTGTTTGTGCTCATCGCTTTTCTCCCTGGTTCTGTGCTGTCAAGAACGTGCTGTCAATCCCAAACCGTTCCAAGAGAACGTGTTGCTCTCTCAGAGTCAGTCTGGCAAAGGCTTTGCATCCTGCCATCACAAGTCGCTTGTCATCCATGAGAGAGGACATCTCTCTGTCCGTTGATGGTAGCACATCCTTCAACGTCATGTCAACGGATGAAGATAGCGGCGCTTCAAGAGAAACGTTGGACCAGTTGTTTACCTTCCTAGCAGCTAGCGTGGCTTCAAACATGTTCTCGGACAAGTTTAGCCCTTTCAACGTCTCGCCATCAACGTTCTCAAAACTTATTCCCAGCCTCTTTGCTTCCTTGGTAAGTTTGTTCTTGGCCGCTCGGATGTGTGAAGGCACATGAATCAGCGGGTCTCCATCTTGGAGGAACGAGCTGATGCTCTGTGTGATCCACCACACAGCGTACGTGGAAAACTTGAAACCCAACTCAGGCTTGAAGCCATCAATCGCCTTGTACAAGCCAAGATGACCCTCTTGAATCAAGTCTTCCCTCAAGTCCTTGTGTCTTGGACTTTTGTTGAACAACCTGTTTACAACGAACGACACGAGTCTTGCATTACGCTCAGCAATCTCGTTGCGAAGCTTCAAGTCAGACTTCAATATCTTACCTGTCTCTTCCGAGATTACCTTTGACTGCTGATATCGGTTGAACAAGTCTAGGTCATACTCTTGTTCGGCCTTCGTGCTACCCTTTTTGGGTTGTTGGTTGGCGTTGTTGGTCGGTTTGTATGCCTTGTTGAGATACTTCAGTCGTGAAGGGGCGGGTTGTCTGGTAGCTGTTGGTTCTATCACTTGATTTGGTTTTTGTGGTTGTTCGTTGAGTTGCATGTAGCGTCCTACACACCGTTCTACACGCTGGATATGTAAGTCTTCAAGCACTTAGCTTTACACAGCAGAAATCCAGGGCCTAGATAGATGTCGTTCTTTCTAGCGAACTGTTCACCCATATGCCACGCAAGAACTTCTTCTTCAATCTCAAGAATCTTGAGCGACAAGGATTTGGCTTTCGAGTTCACTCTTGAGAACTTAGTAATCAACTTCTTGTCACGCAAGATAAAAACGTGACCCAACTCATGCAAAAGCAAATACAGTCTGGTCTCTGGTTTCACTCGACTATTCAGCCATATAACATACCGGTCTTCATAGATGAGCAGCATGTTCTCTTTTCTGGAGCCCACGTTCACTTCTATGTCTCTGGCTTCACACTGAGCAACAACCTTGTCAAGTTGCTCTTGCCAGAACTCTTGACTGTTGGGTTGGCTGTACACTGTCTTCATGCTGTGCTTGTCTCTGTTGTTGGGATGATGTTGCCGAACTAGTATTCTCACCATGATAACATATTCAAGGCCGTCATTCAACCCATTTATTCATGCACGACGCTGCACCTATCTATAACCATGGCAACAAGCACATTTACCCTCAACCCTGAAACGGACAAGCTTCCAGTCACAGCGGGTGCGTTCCGACAGTTCCTCAGAACTCTGCAATATGACTTCCGAAGCGTTGACGACATAAAGCAACTTGCAACTTCGATTGATGACGAGACCGCCAACAACATCTTGAATCGATTGAAGACCGGACAGAACGTGATTCGCCGGTTCAAGAACGGAGACGTGGGAGCGTTTCATTCTTTCTGGGAGCGTGTGTTCGGCAAAGAGAAAGAATCCGCCGTGTTCTTCACCATCACGTCGAAACAACGTGCTGCGCTAGCAGAGCAAGCGTCTAGGGAATTTGAGGAAGCCAAGAAGAAGTACGGCGCAGTTGTGTCAGCAAGCCAAAAAGCAATAAGCGACCTTGACGGCCTTCTGCAGAAGTATGGCCGCCTCGGAACACTCTTGAGTCAAGCCACAGATGAAGCCATAACCATTGCAACTACACAGCAGCAAGCACAAGCAGTCCCAGCACAGCAACCACAAACTGCACAAGCTGCACAAGCCGTTCCGGTGACAAGGGCTCAACCCCAGCAGACACAGGCATATGCAGCAACACCTGCAAGCACGAACATCCCAGGAAGAGCGGTTCCCGGCCAACAAGCTCAACCAGCTCCACAGCGAACGCTGGTAAGAGAACAGCAGCAACCAACAGCTGCAGATGCCATTCAGGCCGAAAGGGTGAGGCTTGCGGGGCTGTTGGCTTCGGTGAAAGAATCCGGCACCATTCTGTATGAAGCCCTAGTTGTGGCACAGGACGCCTATATGAAGCAGAGCAAACAACAGCTGTCTGAGCTGAAGGCTAGAGCTGTTGTCAAAAAGCTCGTGCAGATGCAGATTGTTGAGCATGCAGCAAGGAAAGGCAAGGAGCTCAACGAGTTCTTTCTGACTACCCTGTTGATGGCAGCAGCAGCAGCTCTGGGGGCTTGGGTGACAAAGAAGCTAGCTGGGTACTTCCAAGACAGATACTCCTCTGGTGAGCCTTCTATAAGGTCCAGAACGCCTAGAGACAGAGTAGACGATATCGTTGGAGCCGTCTTGAACGTGACGGACAACAAGACAGGGTTGCCTAGGCCCAGCGAGGAACAGAACAAGGACATCCTTGCATATGCTACACTGCTAGCAGAGACCACAGCAACCATCCACAAGGCGGGAAGTGCTATGGGTGACCCAGCAACACTTTCACAGCGTTGTGGCTTCCCTGCAACAAGCAAGAACGCTCAGGAAGCTTCGAAACTCTTGGGAGAAGTTCAAGCCGTGAAACTCAACCCGAGCCCTGTTGTCGTGGCCATTAGGGAAGCCATGCCGAAGAACTAGCCCTTCGACGGTGCCATTCCGTCGTATACCCACCAGAACTCTTTCCTGAGAGCTGTGGCTGCCTTGACAGCATATGGGTCGATGCCCTTCGGAATAGGTTTGCCGTCAACTCTGTGGTTGACATCCTTGTATCCTCTGCTGATTCCTGACAGAAATGCCATGGCAGCTGCATTCGCACCTGCTTGCATGTCTATATAGCCGTTGGCGTGGGCCATGGGAGTGAACACTGTCAACCCAACGGCCATGGCCATAATCAAGTCGTCGTGGCGCTTCTTCAAGGCTTGACCACGCTTTCCGTTCCAGATGAAGGTTTCCATCTGCTCCACGAACCTCAAGGAGTAAACCTTCAAGTGGTGGTTACGAATAACCATCTCAAGGTTCTCAAGAATCTTCTCCCTGTTCTTCTGTGTGATGGTGAACCCAGGAAGAACTTCTTCCTTCTCTTCTGGAAGCATCGTAAGCATCTTCTCTTGAAGCTCGGGCGGATAGTACAGAGTTGGGTACTTGTTATCTCTGAGCTTGATAGCCGTTGCAAGTCCAACGGTGTTTAGCTCGTTCACAATCAGGGCGTTGTTGTACTTGGTTCCAACTTCGATGAGAAAGTCCCCATACTTGTCAGGAGGAATCTTGCCCGCATACTCTGCAACGACTTCGCTTTCTTTTGTGTCAAACACATGGAACGCTGAATAGTCTTCGCTGTCTCCTCTTGCCACGTCCGCCGACAACACATACTTGTGTCCATCAACAGGAGTCTTCCAGATGTGGAAGTCATGCCCTTTGCCATTGGGTCCACTGTGTCCCATAGGCTGTTGAGACATGTTTCTCACGTAGTCGATGGAGGCTTGAGGGAAGAACGTAAGTGTAGAACCTTCGAAGGCGCACATTAGCTCCTGTGCCACACCACGGGCGTCCATGGACTGTGCCTGCTCTTCGAACCACTTGTCATCACGCTCTGGATGAACCGTCCATGGAAGCTTGATTCCATGGAATCCATTCTTGCCAAGGCCCTTGCAGTGTTTGCCTACCTTGTTCTCTTCCCACTCTCCAGTTTCAGCTCCCATCCACATCTGATAGAAGAAGTTCTTGCCTGCTGGAGATGAGAACATAATCACTCGACCACCTGTGCTAACTGTTGGCCTGAGACCCAGCCACAGTTCTTCGAGAGTATCGATGTGTGCAGCTTCGTCAACAACGAGCAACGACACAGCTTCACCTCTACCTGCGTCACCAGAGGTAGGGATAGCCGTGATCTTCGAGCCGTTAGAGAACTTCAGGTACTTCACGGACTCCGCTTCTGGATCCGTCAAGCTCAACGCTGTCAACATCCAAGCAGGCAACATCTTGAAAGCTGTCCTGATCTTCTGGACCATGAACTTACCAACTTCCAACTTCGTTGCCATCACCAAGATGTTTACATCACGCTTGAACATCGCCATCCACAAACAGTAGGCAGCTGTCGTGGTCGACAACCCCAACTGTCTGGACTTCAACACGATGTTGAACCTGTAGTCCAGAAACGACTGGATACACTCTTCCTGAAACGGATAGAGTTCGAAGTGCAGTCTGCCTTTTATTGGGTGAGAGATGTAGAGGTACTTCTTGATGAAGTAGATGGGGTCTTCCCCACATTTCAGAATCTCGTCAATCTGTTCTTTTTTTGTAAGTGCCATAACCTGAGTGTTGGCACCACCGAGTGCTATTCCACTTCAGCAAGGCACTGAATGTGAAAGATACAAGTCTTCTGAGTCGTATACCCAGACACACGAATATCCTCAAGCCATTCTTGCAGCGTCTTGCTGTCCAAGACAAGCCTTACGGTCTTCGGTGGTGCTTCCTCGATTTTCTGAACCGTTGGCTGTTGAACGTTCTCCGTTGCCTCAATCGCTGCCTTGTACTGCTTTTGTACTTCCTCAAGCTTGCGCTTGATGGTTTCCAACAGCTCTTCCCTGTACTTCTTGCGCAGTTCGTTGAACACGTTGACGCTGCCAACAGAAACGATCATCTGCGCCTTCACAAGCACAGTGCCTTCAGCTGGCATCGACAACTTCACAAAGTGGTTTGGATAGTTTCTGAGCGAACTCTTGCCGAAGCTTGTGTCCAGCAGGTTTGCAAGGACACGGTATCTAGCTGTCTTCTGAATGGGCATTGGTGGAACCTTCTGGGAAATAACTAGTCACTTGAACCTGATTGATGGCATGAACGCCAAGTGCCTGCGTTCCATGTAGGCTTTCCATCGTTCCGACCCCTTGTCCGGACCGGTTCCACTAGCTAGCACGCCAGTTCCCCAGAACAACACACACATCTCACACAACTCGTGTTCCTTGAACGACCTTGCATCTCCAGCTGTCTTCATCGGGTACTGACACATAGGACAGAACAGCGGAACAATAACCTTGTCGTTGTTCTCAGGATAGGTCACGACCACCTTCCCGCCGTGTAGAGGCTTGACCACCTTGCCATCTACAACGAAGCGCTCTTGGACTGGCTGGGGACTGTGCTGTTGGTTATTGTCTTCCATACATATACCGTATAGACTCAGGAGAAACGAATGGTTATCCCAGGAAGAATACTCAGCAGCAGGAACGTGATTCTGGAACAGAAAGTCTTGGAACCGTTGACGCCAGAACAAGACGTTGGACTTGCTCCTATGCCAACAACGAAGCCTGCCGTAGCTGCAGCGATGGTGGACGGCTCCACACCAGAAGGAACAGAAGAAGATGGTTCCGTTGAAGTGGTTGAACCGGGGTTCACCGACGTTGAAGAGCTCACCGACGTTATCGAAGATGACGCTGCTCTCATTGGAGACACTCTGGAAGGCTCTGTAGAGCCCGAACCGGATGTAGATGATCCAGACCCAGCAGGGGAGAAGACAGTCGACTCTGACCCCCTTGCAGGCCCAGCAACAGCCATGCCTTCGCTTCCTTCGCTTCCTTCGCTTGGTAGCTCGCTGGCCGAAGCTCTACTGTTGAACGAAGATGTGTTTGGCAAGGCATCAGCCATGAAGATTGTGGCGAAGAGCAAGGGCAAGTTGAAGTTCGCTGGCACAAAGCGTGGAGGCTATCGTCTGTCCCTTACAAACTTGAAGGATGACATCGCCAGTGTAATCAAGACCGCACTCAAGGGCTGGAAGGTGAAGCCTGTGGCTCCTGGAGAGAAAGAGTCTCTGTCAAGCAAGTACACGACGTATATCGTCATGATTGACAGGAACAAGATTCCTGTTGTTTTCTCTGCCGGGAAGAACGAAGGGCAGAAGTTCGAGGCTAAGCTCAAGACAGGCATCGCAGCCAAGAAGGGTGCTGCTTGGACAGCTGTCATGACAGCGCTCAACAAGTTCTACGGCATAAAGGACACCGATATTGCTGGTGTTGACAAGTCTGCTGGTGGCAACACGAGAGTCAAGAGACCCTTCGCTGACAAGCTGAACAACATCGGGCCGCTTGTGACCGACATGACGCTGAAGCTTGTCAAACCAGCTCTTATCGGCGGTGTAAAGCAGTCAGAAATCTATGTCTCAATCAAGAACGTGTCCGGAGCTACCATCGCCAACACCGGTTATAGCGATGCGTTTGTCACCCTACCGACAAGAGGCAAGAGAGTTGTCATCGAAGCAAGACCTTCGGCAGCATCCCCAAACACCGACAAGTTCATGGCTATTCTAGGCGTTGACAAGGATCAGATTGCAAGGGGTCTCACAGCCTATGCAAACAAGATTGTCTACACCGATGGCATGAGTGCAACTCCAGCTATAGACAAGGAAGCGGTTCGCTTGTTCTTGGCAGCACAGCTTGGCTATGGCTACGTCTACCTTCGTGAACAGAAAGCGGGAACGCTGAAGATTGTCAACCTGAGCTCTGCCGACAAGGCGCTGGAGTTCATTGGTGAAGTTCAGACGGTTGTTGTTACGTATCCTTACTACCAGGACAGCAGCGCCAGAGGTAGCCGCAAGCAATGCACCGCCAAGATTACAACCACCAAGGCCGTTTATGACGTTGAAATCAGAAACGCCAGCGGTGGTGTTGGCAAACTCATGCAGTGCAACATCAGGCTCGTAAAAGACCTTTCAACCTGACAACGGCCAAGTTTTTCATCTTGGCTTCAACGTCCAGGTCGATTGCACCGGTGTTCAAACCATCAAGCTGACAGTCGGGGATGTTGGCAATGAAGTCGCTGTGTTTCCTTCTGTCCTGAAACGAAGCAGACTCAGTTACGCCAGGAACAGAGTTGGATACGTGTTGCAACGCCTTGAACCCTGCTCGACGCCATGTATATAGCGACAACTCGTATGCAACCTGCGCAGGCATGCCTTCGTGATTGAAGGTGTGGTGATGGCTGTCGAAGACAACAGGCACACCTGTTTTCTCGAAAACACTTAGCAGGGCAGAAACCGAATAACAGCACTCGTCATTCTCGAACGTCAGCCTTGACCGTGCGTTTTGGGGCAAGCTTTTTGTTGCTTGAACTAGCTGTGCCGCTCTGTTGGCCTTGCCGCCATGAACGTTGATTGCATGGAACGGTGTTTGTGGAAAGCCCATGGAATCAAAAACCCAGGCTTGCATGGACAACTCTTGGATGCTGTTTTCGACAACTGTCGGGTTGTCAGAAGACAGGACAGTGAACTGCCCAGGGTGTGTGGTAACCCTTATGCCAGCAGCCATAAACTTGGCTCCGAGACCATGCAGCGCTTTCATGAACTCTTCGTCGGAAGAGGCGAGCGTGTGATACTTGTCCAAGAGCGGCAGCATGCTGCTAGACATGCGAAAATTGTCGATTCCGGCTGCTTTCAACTTGGGAATGACAGAAGCCAACGACTTGACGTTGGCTTTGTAGGTGCTGAGCACCTGTGTTGGTGTGTACAGCCCTCGGCTGTGTTTGCCGAGTTGCAAGGGTGTTTCCTTGATTGTGTTGACCAAGGAAACACTGCCGTTTGGTTTGGTTACGGATTCAAGCCAGTGACAACAAACTCCTAGTCCCATTAGGAGATAATATCATGGCGAAAACCGGTTATCAACCATTATTCTCAGCCGGTTGTTGACAGTCTCTTGGTCAACGCTTCCACAGCTCCGTTGAGACCGGAATCATCCTTGTTCAAACGATAATGGCTCCAGCCGTCAACCAACGCTCTGTACTCGGAAGGAAGCAGCCAGCCGCTTACATCTCGAAGAATGAAGACAGCTTCTGTGTCGTTCTGGTGACTGACGGTCTCCCACGAACTGTGCTTGGCTCTAATGCAGAACCTACCAACAGACTCAAGAAGGTTCTGGTCACCTTCTGTAAGCTTCCTTGTTGGCTGTGTGGATAGAACACCCTTGTTGCTTCTGTGTGTAACTGCGCTCATATGATGAACTCTCTTCTAAACTGGTTGTTGTAACACTGGCCGGTTGAAACCTTCAACCTCCAGTAAGATTGACTCTATCACCACTTACTCTCAAGTTCAAAACAGTTTCTTACAACTTCGTTGACCATAAACCGCTTGCTAGTTATCTGCCATGAAGACAAGAGAACAAGCCAAGAAACTCATTCGTAGAACCATCCTTGAACAACTAGGAACGCCCGTGTGGGTTGTCCTGTCAAAAGAATGGGTCGAAGACCCAACAGGACCAGCAGCAGAGGAAACTAAAGTCCTAGGCGTGTTCCGTTCTGAACAGGCTGCCAACAAGGCCGCAGGGAGTCATGAGAACGCTGTTGTTGAGCAGAGTTATCTGGCTTGATATATATATGACCAGGAGAGCACACACATGAAACTTACACTCAAGCAACTCAAGCAACTCATTAGCGAAGCCGTCCATGAAAGCATGGGAGCAGGTTCCCCTGCTGCAAAGGGCTGGCACATCCTCGAAAGCGGAAGACTAAGCAGGGAAGTCTTTGCTAGCAAGGAAGAGGCTATGGCAGCAGCACAGAAGCGTCAGTCAAACATTGCACACGGTGGCGAGATGGGCAGCGTTGAGGCTGTTGTTCTCGTTGCCGAGTCCATTCCGGTTGGCTGAACCCTTCACCAGTTGATGCTTGACCTGCCATCAACATCCTTGATGGTTATGATGGTGTTGGCGGCTTCCTTGATTTCGTCAACGTGAGAGATGACCAGGACCAGTCTGAACCTTGACTTCAAGGTGTTCAGGAGTTCGATGGCTCTCCCTCTGTTGGCTGGAGACAACGCTCCCCAACCTTCATCCACAATGAACATGTCTGGTTTTGGGAGGCTGGAGAGGGTTATTAGAGCCACTCTGAGAGCTAGACTTGAGATTACCTTCTCCATGCCTGACGCAAGCTCTATAATCCTTGTGGAATCCTTGTCTTCGATAAACACGTCGAGGTTGTTGCTATCAGATTCTGCCTTGAGATAAACTCTGAACGGTACCACTCCAGCAAGGATGTTTTCAAGTTCAGAGTTGATTTCTGGGAGCTTGTGCTTGAGAACAGCTGCTGGGATTCCTGTCTTCGAAAACGCCTGGACGATGCTGTCGAGAACACGTTGTCTATGAAGAAGGGCAGCAGCTTCCTGCTCGTCTTTCTGGAGTTCTTCCTGCGAAGCCGTTCTTGCTCCTATGAGCTTGTAGAGCTTGACCAGTTCGTTCTCAAGTTGAGAAAGGTTTATCTCTGCTGCCTTCAACTTATCCTTGTCCTCTTGTATAGCGTTCTGTGACATCTTGGCTTCGAGCTCTTGTTTTGCTGTGTTCCTGTGCTGCTCTGCCACGACCGTCTTGGTTTGCAGGTCGGATACAACGGCGGACATTGTGGAGCACACGGTTTCAAGGCTTTCTATTCTTGTCTGAAGACCCTGCTTTTCCATTGCCAGCTTGTCGTGTTGTGCCAGTTGGCGTTGGACGTTCTCTTGAACAAGTGTGTCGAACTCCGTCTTCAGAGAATCAAAAGCTTCCACAATCGAAGCCGCCAACGACTGTTGTTGTCCAAGCAGCTGCTTGTCTGCATGGCTGTCCTTGATGTAGAGGCAGCTCTGGAACTGATCCCCACAAGGGACAACGTCCAACTTCTTCACAGACCGCTTCAGTTGTTCTAGCTTAGCTTGTTCACGTTCCGCTTGTGCCTTGAGTTCGCCGTGTTGAACAGTAAGTTTGTCAAGCCTTTCTTTCTTCTCGGTCAAGCTGGTGTGGTCCAGACTAGAGAGCTCTTCCACGACTGAAGCAAACCGCTGCGTTGCTGTTGTCAGTTGTCTCTTGGTGTTGTCAAGGTTGGCAGTTTCTTCTTTCAACTTCAAATCCAGCGATGAGTGTTCTTTGCTTAGACGCTTGACTTGTTGTTCAAGCTCAAGAATGGAACTGTCGCTCTTCTTTTCGAGTTCAAGTCTCAGCAAGTCTCTCTCTTGCTGGCAAGCGTGCTTTCTCGCCGTCGTCTCGGACACTTGAGTCTGAAGTTGTTCCAACTCTCCCTGAAGGGCTAGTTTCCTGACTTCCCAGTTGGTTTGCCCCTGCCATCTAGATGCCTTGATGTTGATGGCTGTCAAGTCTTCGTTGGCAAGCTTGAACAGTTTTTCGAACACATCAATGTCCAAGAACCGGTTGAGAATAGCCTTCCTCTGGGTAGAGCCCTCGTTGATGAACTTGTGCATTCCCTCTTGGCTGGAGAGTGAAGTAAGCATGAAGTCCTGCGCCGTGCCTATGAGCTTGCGCAATATCTTGTCTGTGTCTGTTCTGGTTTCACCGTTCTCGCTTGACAAGTCAATGGTTTCTCCATCTGTCGATATGACTTTGGACAGAACCAATTTAGTTGCTGCTTTCTCGTCATCCCACAGTCCGCCTCTACGCTTAGCTTTCTCGACTGTTCGCTGAACTACGTAATCCACACCGCCAACGTTCACAATCGCCTTAGCTTCGCCCCAGCGTTCGTTCTTGTTGATGATATAGGAGCTTTTTACCGGCCCTCTGTCTGTTGTGTTGAACAGAGAGAACATCAGCGAGCCAACAACGGAACTCTTGCCCATTTGGTTTTCGGCAAACAACCCAACAATCCCTTGCAAGTTGTCGAAGTTGATGCAGTTGTTGGCTCCGTATCGATAAAGGTTGGAGAACTCAAGGTTTCTCAGCGACCACACAACGTCACGAACATCATCCTCTTCGCCATCTCGAACAGTCTTGAGAGAAGAGCGAATATAGTCCTTGGCTTCTGACGTTTGAACGTCTGACAGAGTTCCTTTGTAATCTCTGCCAACGAAGTCCTCAAACAGAGAACAGATGTGCTCTGGGTCGTTCCTTAGTGACTTGTCTTTACCTGCGCTCTTGTGTCCATCATGTGCGCTCACGGCTGTTGTCTTGGCTGTCTTGTACACAACTTCAGAACAACCGTACTTGGTCTTCAGAGTTTCCGACAACTCTTTCTTGTAGAGACTGAACACTGTTTCATCGCTGGCGATTCTTACTCTCTTGTTCTCAAGAGCGCCGTCAACCATCTCCGATGCCACGTCGACAGTTTGGTTCACATCACCCTGCCATGGCACAGTAATAAACCTGTAAGGGTTATCGATGGTTCTGAACTCAACGTTCCAGTTGTCAGCATCTTGAATGTCCCAGACGTGATAACCCTTGTGCTCAAGCTCACCATAGTTCTGCTGAATAAGTGAGCCTGGGTATCCGATCCAGGGCCGCAACTCTCTTGTTACGCCTCCATGTGAGCGATAGTCAAGGAACTGCTGCTTGTGAATATCTCCAAGGAATGCGAAGTCATACTTCTGGAACATGTCAAGGTTCACTTCCGTGCCCGACATAACCCAGTCGCTGTCAACAGAACATCCACGCACAGAACCATGGAACAAGGCGATGTTGACAAGGTCGTCATCCTCCTGAACCATGCCCCAACCATCCGTGTCAAACGGAGACAGCACACACAGGTTCAACATCGTTCCAGGAATGATGAAGTTTCCGCTGCGCTTGAACAGCTTTATTCTTGGGTTGTCCATCGCCGTTACAATTGGCGTGATGGTGTCTTGTCTTGTGTTGTTCTCTAGGTTCCCGTCATGGTTACCCAGAATCGAGTACACAGGCGCTATAGCGGACAGTTCTTCGAACATCCATCGAATCTTGTCAATGACTTCGGGAGTGATGTTGAGTGTCTTCGTGTGAAAGATGTCTCCACCAACAATGATGCTGTCAGGCTTGACAACCTCTCGAAGCTCTGCAAACAGTCTGCTAAACACGTATGTGTACTCAGCATGACGTGTTGATCCCCTCCAGTGAATATCAGACAAGAAACAGATTCTGTGACCCATATGTGGTTTATCCCGTTATGTTGTTGAGAACTACAGGCTCACTGTAGCTTACTCGATAAGCCTTCTCAAGTAGTATAACTCGCTGTAGTCAACAACGCAGTTTGCCATAAGTTCTTGTACAAACATATCCCTCGAAACATCGCCAGGGTCTTTTATCCCTTCTGGCAACTCCATGACTTGAACGTCGATGTTGTACCCACTAAGCAGCTTGGCCGTGTTCAAACACTCTTTCTTAGCGTCACTGTCCAGACAGACAAGGACAGGTGTCTGATGCCTGATAATCTGTTGAAACAGTCTGCATTCCTTCGTTAGCTGTTTCCCCAACAGACACGTAGCGTTGTCGTTGACCTTGAACAAGTCGAATGGACCTTCAACGATCGTCAACCTCTCAGTCCAGTCGATGTTTAGCTCATTGAACACAACCTTGTCCCGATGAAGCGTAGGGTTGAAATACTTCGGCCTTGTTCCCGGTCTGTGTGCCCTTGATGTAAAGAAGTTCAGCTCGCCGTCTGCATCATGTGATGGAATGATAATCCTGTTCTTGTACCCTGGGTCAACCGAAGTCACTCCCAACTTGAAATACCAGAACTCTCGCTCTGTCAGCCCCCTGTTCACCAAATACTGCTTCGCTTGCCTTATGTAGAACGGAGCTTCTTCGTCATGATACAACGGAGCTAGCAGTTGGAACCCAACAGGCAACCTAATAGCCTGTTGTTCGAGTAGGAAGGCATTATCCTGGTCACCAACAAGTAAAGGTGTCCCTTCCATCGTCTCCAGGAACCGAACGGCTTCCTGGGGCTTGTAGCGTCTCAGAAGGGCATATGGTGTTCTGCCCTTGAATCCACACACCCAACACCGGGTAAGCCAAGATACTGTGTGTATGGCTAGCTTTTTCTTGTCTGTGCCTGTTTTCTCGTGGCACACGGGGCACAAGACGTTGGCATTCAGGCCGCCGTTGGTGAGTTTGGCTGGTCCGAAACAACCCTCAATGAACTTTATCGCTTCTCCTTGCGTGTGCATAATACCAGCTATGGTATGGTGCTGCACCAGGAGTTGTCAACGATTATCGGTTGAGTCAGGGACCAACAGCCTTGACTCCCTTGCCTTGAACCACATACCACCTTGAATATGGAGAGTGTTTTGGCTTTATGGCAGAACTGGGTATCTTCATCATGTGCATGTCGAACACGACTTGCCCCTTGCTGAACTTGAGCGTGTGCCAGATATCAACGTAGCCTGTATAACCAGACTCGTATATCTCCGCAAGCAACTCCTCAGTACCACGCACTAGCTGCTGTTGTACCGTATAACCGAGCTTCTCTGTTGGTGTGACAGGTTTGAGCATATGGGTATATGGTAGCTCCCCATAACCAACCTGTATATAGACCCTCTCTGGATACCCAGCAATCTACCTAGCCAGTGGAACATTACCAGAGAGGGTTGCTGAGGGGTGGGAGGGTACCATTATAGAGAGCTCTCAGTGGTGGAT
>Ga0315903_10001237_pt1 | contig 38529 bp, 35 predicted proteins | sample LakEriMetagenome_7_FD_203524 | JGI IMG/M metagenome (GOLD analysis project Ga0315903, IMG submission 203524) | Freshwater fungal communities from buoy surface, Lake Erie, Ohio, United States - Buoy 2 MA119 | ecosystem: Environmental > Aquatic > Freshwater > Lake | place: USA: Lake Erie, Ohio... | reverse complement strand
TGTCACCAGCAAACGCGCCAGTGATGCGCTCAAAGCTGAGCGTGACAGACAAAAGGCCCAACGCGCACAGAAAGCATTACAAAAGCTACGCAATCCTGGATTGAAAACGCCGATCTAAGCTGATAGGCTCAGAGCTTATGAACACGATTGATCCGACCCGTTGTCCTATCTGTCACGAACCTAATGTTTGTGCCATGGAGAAGGCCAAAGCAACTGGTACCAAACCTGAGCGATGCTGGTGCATGGACGCAGTGTTTACACCTGCAGTAATGGATCAAGTACCTGATGCGGCCAAGGGCCGAGCCTGTGTATGCGCCAAATGCGCCGATTATTCAAGCTACGATTGAAGGACAACTGCTCAACAGTTAAGCAACTGTAGGCTTACTTTTTCAATCGACGAACAAGTTGCCAAGCACCAACAGCAACTGCGCCGGCGATTAGTCCCACCACACCACCAGCCAAATTACTCAATAGATCCGTAATCCAGCCCATTCCCAAAAACCAATCTTCTACTGCATGACCAAGAGATGGGATCCCATGCAGTAAGATGCCGCCACCGACCAAAAACATCGCAGCTGTACCCAGCACTGACAAGGCTTTCATGAGTAGTGGAGCAAAGGCCAGCAACCCCTGCCCCAATACTTTTAGAACTTGATTGCCTCGATTGATCAGATACAAACCAGCGTCGTCAATCTTCACAATGGCCCCAACCAGCCCATAAACCCCCACGGTCATGATCAACGAAATACCCACCAGTACCGCCAACTGCTCAGCAAAGCTTGCGGCGGCTGCAGTTCCTAATGTGATCACTATGATCTCAGCTGACAAAATAAAGTCAGTACGGATAGCACCTTTGATTTTTTCTCGTTCAAATTCCAGCAGGTTAATTTCTTCATTGGCAACGGCTTGAGCCAACTGATCACGGTGTAATTGTTCATCCTCTTTGCTCTGCAAGTAGGTATGGAGCAATTTCTCCGCACCCTCAAAGCACAAGAAAAGTCCTCCCATCATCAACAAGGGCGTGATCATCCATGGCGCAATGGCACTGATCACCAACGCGGCTGGTACCAAGATCACTTTGTTAAGCAATGACCCTTTGGCAACTGCCCAAACTACTGGCAACTCACGGTCGGCCTTGACACCGGTGACTTGTTGGGCATTAAGGGCTAGGTCATCACCTAAGACCCCTGCCGTCTTTTTCGCAGCCAATTGCGTCATGGCCGCTACATCATCAGCTGATGCAGCACTTTGCCTCGCTGCAACTTTAGTCATGGTCGCCACGTCATCTAAAAGCATGGCGATATCGTCAATCAAAGCCAACAAACTAGATGCAGCCATTCAGCAAGTCCCAAGGAGTTTCAAACACTTTAAATGCTAACACCTTGGGACTGATCAGATGGCTTTAAAATTAATACTTTTAAAATTTAGGTTGACTTGCCCGGCAGCTTTAGCGTATTTCGCTTGCTTGATGCACCCTCCTTTTCAAATCCAGCCTTAACAAGTCCACTAATGGACTCAATACGCGCATCAAGCTCACCCGCATCTACAGCTGTTCGCAGCACTTCAAGCGTTGTGATGACGCCTGCAATGTTGTCAGTCTCGATGGCGTTCTTACCTTCAATGACTTCAAGTGTGCGAGCACCATAGCGAACAGTGATGAACATCTTGCCGTTTTCACTTGGCCACCACCAAGGCTTTAAACGCTTGGGAACTTCCACCTTGCGCGTCTCCCCTGTCTCTTGGTCTCTAACGCTGCGAATCTTGACTGGCACAAACTCAGTACCAGCCTGAATGGCCTTGGCCATTTGTATCTGTTCGTGAAGTTTATTGCTGAGTTTTAGACGCCTTGCATGCTTAGGGCTACTGCCCTGTTGTGGCTTATTGGCCACGAATTTCAATGCACTTAAACCTGACATTTGCTACTCCTTGTGTGTGTTGCAGGAATAACTAATTTATTGTCAGACCATGGCCCTGGACAACCGAAAAGATTGGTATCCCGACAGTTTGGAAGGACACCTCTGGCAGCGTCAGCCAGTCAATATGTTCGAGAATACCGATTTGTAGCCTTTGGCCAAAAGTTCCTCTTGTGCAATCCTCTTCTTGTGTTCGTCCAGCTCACGCTCTGCGTTTAACGACCGAGGCGTGTAACGCTCGATTTGCTTGGGGGTTAGGTGCCAATAAGGGTTACCGGTTTGCTCACGCATCTGCCACTCGATTGCGTTTTTAAATTCAGCGCCTAAACGACGCTTGAAGAAAATAGCATCGTGCACGTTGGCAATGGGTACCAGCCCCTTAGCCAGAGCAGCTTGACGAACAATGTCCATGACTTGTGTTTCGCCGTGCTGATAAAGGTAAGCAAGAACCTTGGCTTTACTGGGCCTGCCGCTCTCAGTCTGTAGGTAGCGCTCAAGCAAAAGATCTGGCCGGAACTTTTTGAACAAATCGTAGAGGTAGTCGTCCAATTCGTTTTGCTCTTTGATGAACTGCTTGACTGTGAAATCAGATAAGAATCGAGTTCTGTCCTCTGAGTTTTGCAAAATTTCTACAAGCGCAGGGTTGGTCCAATTACCTGAAGCATCCAACCACCCTTTTGCTGTTTGACGAGCGCCAAAGCTGATGGCTGTAAAAGCACGTTTGAGTAGTTTTGGCCTGAGGTCTTTAGGAACTGGACTGCTCTCCAAAAATACATAATGGCTGACAGTTGCCATGAAGTCCGCTTTGTGCTCCAAGTACAACAGCGTGGACGGAAATGATTTCTTTAAATCTTGATCTAATCCACTGGCAGCTAAGTAGCCACGGGCATAGCCCATTTTCCAAGCAACTACGCTGCTGCGGATATCGTATTCCCAGCAATTACCAAGCATTGCTCTGCGAAGTTCCTTGTTGACGTTTTGAACACTGGTTCCTTCGTAATAGGTACGGCCAAACGGACTTGGCTTTTTGCGCTGCAGGTAGTAGCCCTTGGTGACTGACGCTACACCTAAGATTGAAAGTGCTTGTCGCAGTGCTAAATCTTTCTTGGGTCCTTGGATCAAATTTGATTCTGTTTCCAACCAATAAACATAAGCTTTTACAGATTCAACGTCTACTGGCACCCAATCGAATAATTCTTTGAGTTTTTCATCTCGCCATTCCAAGTTGTATTCTGGATAAAGGTGATCAAATAAGGCAATGTTGCTGACATCATCACCGCTCAGATACGCATCAATCTCTTCATCGGTTGTAGCTTCAGAAAGTGACTGCACGGGTACCTGAAGCGAATTTTGAATTGTGACCAAGGCAGTGAGTTTGACCAGTGAGTTCTGTCCAGAAAACTTGGTGCCTAAGACCACAGTTTGAACAATATCCCAGTCGTTGTCAGTGAGCCACTTGTGAACACGGATCTTTTTGGGGCCGATCTGACCGCCTTTGTTTGCCAGTTGGTCTAGTGAAATTGAGTACAGTCCTAGTTTGTGTTGCTCAGGTGTTTGTCCGCGCTGTAGGGCATCAAACAACATGGATTCGACAACGCTGATGTATTTAGTCAGCGCTCGCTTGGCAGCTGCAGCGGGCTTGGGAAAAGCCTTCTGCAGTGCTGCTTCTACCGACTCATGGACTGAGAGCTTGATCACTGGTTACAAATTCCTTGCAAATGAAATCTATTGTTACCAGTGTATTTAGCACCTTTTTATAGATTTCACAACTACAAAAAAAGTCACAGACATATAGTAATTTATAAGCTTGAATTGGTGAAATTTATTGGATAAGTGGGGCCTTGGAGTGGCATTGCCACCACATGCCGAAGGCAGGCAACTTCTTGTTCAAGAGGGCAAATGAGTTCCGGAAAAAACAGGTTCTCTTTTTTGGATAAGTACTTGATGAACATCTATCAAGCATCAGTTCGCGCACATGTGAAAGGCCGCAGCCAAGTGATCAAAACAGAAGTTCGGGCAATGAACGCGCAGGAGGCGCGTTGGTTGCTATGGGCCCAGTTCGGTTTTCATAGCATTCAGGCAGGTCCAGTTTTGAGGAAATCGAACAAACAACCATAATTGCCAAGCGAAATCAATACTAGCCAAGATTTATCTGATGAAAAAAATCCTAACTCTAATAGCTCTAACAGTCTTTTTCTTCAGCTCGGCATACGCGCAAAGAATGTATGACAGCACCGGACGACAAATAGGTAGAGTAGATAGCGAGCGGTACTACGATGGATCTGGCCGTCAAATTGGCAGAGTAGATGGATCCAGCATTTACGACGGTTCAGGTAGACAACTTGGACGTATTGATGGTGATCGCGTTTACAACTCTTCAGGCAGTCAAATCGGCCGTATTGATGGAGAGAGGCTTTACAGTGGCTCAGGTTCGCAAATGGGTCGGATTGATGGCGAACGCATTTACGACGGTTCTGGACGACAAATAGGTCGAGCAGACGGCTTACGCCGAATGCAGATGATCATTTATTTTTACTTTTTCATGTAGTCAATACTCACTAGGTAGCATGATGACCCAGTGCTCGCCATCCCAGCAGGCGTAGAGCGTGATGGAATTCATGGGAAAGTCAGTGTAAGGAATCTCCTGCCTGGCGTGTTCATGATCATTACCGTCCTCATAGATCATTACAGCCCTGCCCTCCATTACTTCAACGCGGACCAATACAAACCAATCCGCTGTGCCAATCTCACACAAGTGGCTGGCAATGGCATCCATCATCCAAAAGCACTCTGCAGCTTCAGCCAAGTACTTGGTGCCATCTGTCAGCAGGTGCCTGCGGCTGATACGGTAGTACTTCTCAGTGCCAATAAATTGATTCAATTGGCTGGGATCAAACTTCTTCATTTCTGTGTCCTTTGTTGCTTGCATGAACACAGTTTGTTTTCAGACGCGCAGATGGACAACCGACATTTGGTAACCTGATAACTTGGCGGGATACCAAGTAAAAATCACCATGACGATTTGATAAGTACTCCACCTAAAAAACCCGCAACGCAGAAATTTAGACCTGCAGGACCCATTCGGACTGCAGATACAAACCGCACTACTCGCACAAATTTCAGCCGTTACTCGCAAAATGCGGCGCGTTTAAAAAGCCCTATAACCCGAGGATTTACGCGTGCGAATACTTTTGGTGCTGTGAACCCAGATCAGCGCTTGTAGGGCTTGCTATTCAATCTGTTCTGGTTATCCACAGAGAGCGTGAGATATCCACAAAAAATCTATGAAAAATCACATTTCCAATGATTTCGCCATTTGAGCATTGAAATCATTGAAGAGTGGTTTTGCTTTCCACCTGACCCAAACAAATTGACCATTCACTGTTATCAATGCACTTTGATTCTATATCTCGTCGTGGCCGGTGAAAAACAGTGCGTTAGATTCAGAACGACTGAAGGCTCTGCAATTGCAGTTTAAAGATTCCTTCCTGATTGTTCGCAATCAAAATACCAAATTCAATCACATCAGAAAATGAAAGAGCTGGTGCGTTAATAGCTCGTCCACGAAAAGTTGATTTAAATTGGTTCGATTTAAATCGATGAATTTGCCAAGATTTTTCAGCAAGAAAATCTGACTCATATGTTATCCGTTGAGCAAGAGTTGTACGCAAGATCAGCTTGTATAGCTTACCGTCGCCCATTGCAGAAAGTTCAATAGCCTGAGTGTCTTGTAAAAATTTCACCTTTGAACGCATAGAAGCAAACCCACCATTGTTTTCAAGAGAAACTTGGCCCTCAAACAACATACCAAGCTTATCTTGGCTTAGTTTAGATTGCGAGATACCACCCATCACGCCATCATTTACTGTCCAACAAGCCATCATGGTTTCGGGCTTAGTAAAATCTATCATAGTCCCTTGAGCACGAGAAAGTCCGATCGGAAATAGTAGACTAATTGCAGAGCCATTAAGAAAAATTCTTCTTGAGTTCATACATGTCTTACAGTTAGATACTCGATGTTTTGTTGGTTTTATTTAACAAACGCTGACGTCGGACAAGTCAGAGATTGCATTTGCAGTGATAGCAGTTGGAATAAAAATTTTTAATTCGATCAATATCAGGGTGGCAAAATTAAAACATATAGTTTTTCAACACATAACAAAGTGATCATGATCAAACAAAATTACATCAAGTTAATTCAGTATTTATTTGCTTCTTTTGTTGCGGTTATCCCAAGTTTCTCGTTAGGTTGCAATGCTGACCAAATTTCCATCACACACGCCAGAATTGAACATGAAGCGGGACGAGCAATTTTAATTGACATACGTGAAAGCATTGAACACCAGACGGGAGTTGCGAAGAACTCAGTATTGTTACCTATGAGCCAACTTTTACAAAAGCAATCCATCATTCCGAAAAATTCAGACAAACCTATTTTACTTATTTGTAATACTCAAAATCGCTCAAAAGCAAGTTTGGCCAAACTTAAGAATCTAGGCTATCAAAATATTCAATATGTTGATGGTGGTATGAGTGAATGGGCCGCTAAGGGTTGGCCTATGGTTAAACCATGAATATCAACATCAAACACTTAGATGATTTGCATTTAGTCTTTTCCAAAAGATGGCCCTTCTTACTCTACGAAATAGTTTGATCTTTGTGCCTTATTATCTGAGAGGCATCGCCTGCCCCACTTCGAAAAGTGAAGTTGTAACCCAATGCCTCACACCGTGTATCCGAAGTTCTACTCGACACAATAAGCCAATCACGATCATGTTGGCCTTAATTTGATTCGCATTATTTGACGAGGCGGGTAAACCCCTAAAAAAGTCAACAACCAAACGATTGTTTTGTATGCTCTGAGTGGCTAGTATGAGGGTAAATTTCACTCCCCGCCACTTAGCAATTTTTTTAAAACAACCAGGAGTTACCGATGAAGAAACAATTGTTAGTTACCTTTGCAACTCTCGCACTTACACTGCCATTACAAGCTCAGGACTTCCCATCCTTGTCACTCAAAATGGCGCACCCACTGGCTCAGACTTTTCCTGCAGCTGAATGGGACAAGTGGTTCGCGGAGGAAATTGAGCGGCGATCCGGCGGAAAAATCAAAATCCAAATTTTCTGGTCTGGTCAGCTGGGTGGCCTCACCGAAATTAAAAATCTTGTTGGCAATGGCGCTGTTGACATCGGTGTTTTTGCTCAAGCAGTTCATGCTTCGGAGCTTCCATTAACTTCTGTTTCAGCTGGTCTTCTAAATAGAGTATCAGCTGATGCCAAGACGGGTTTCGAACTGGCACGCGCCAGCTACGACTCCAAAACTGTCATCGATGAACTCCAAGCACAAAACCTCAAAGTCATCAAGTGGACTGTACCCTCTCCTTACAAATTGCTTTGCAACAAGGCGATCAACACTTCAGCAGACCTTAAAGGCTTAAAAGTTAGAGCGGTAGGCGGCGCTTATGTTCCAATTTGGATGGAAGCTTATGGAATGGTGCCAACAAGAGTTCAAGCCACTGAAATCCGCGAAGGCTTACAGCGTGGAACACTTGATTGCAACTTCGGCCCAATTGAATGGACGCCATTTTCGGACTTGCAGAAAGTCGCTCCTTATCTTTCAGACTTAAATACCGGGTCGTTCACAACATTCCAGATGTATGTGCCTGCCAAAACATACAACGCATGGCCACGATCAGTTCAAACCTTGTTTACCCAAGTGGCACAGGAAGCCATGCAAAAAGATCTAGCGGCACTGCCGAAAGTAGAAGCCGAAGCAATCGAAAAATTCAAGGCAACAGGTGGCAGTATCGTTCCGATGAAAGATCTTCAAAACTTTATCTCCCGTTCACCTGATATGATCCAAATTTGGGTGGACAAATCTACCAAAGACGGTCTGGGTGAGAAGATCAAAGAATTGATTCCTCTTCAAAGGAAAGCGGCTCAAAGCTTTGCGAACTCGCGCAACTGATCTTTGACAGATGGGAAAATTGATCGTCTGGACTGAAAAAGCAGCACTTGCGGTCTGCGCAAGTGCTGTGCTTATCATGATGACTGTTGGCGCAATAGACATCGTGATGGGCAACGTGTTGGGCTATTACTTATCCTACAAAGTTGAATTATCTGGGACGCTTTTGGCAAGCAGTATTTTTTTGGCTTGCAGTCCAGTTCAAAGAGGAAACGAGCATATCCGCGTGGATTTATTTGAATCCTACATGGGTGTTAAAACCAAAAAATTGACAGCCTTTCTTGGCACTCTTTGCGGGCTTCTATTTGTAGGACTGATTACCTACGGACTATGGAATCAAGCCATTAAAAGTGTGATGATTTTGGAGGTTTCTGCAGACACCTCAGGCTTTCCTATTTGGCCCTGGAAGTTAGCATGCCCCATCGGCGCAAGTCTTTGCGTCCTGACCATGGTTGGTCAATTGTTTCAGCAAATTTTCAATTCACCAACATTCAAGGTAAGCAATTGAACACAGGACTTTTCGGTTTTGTGGCTATGCTTTGCCTTTTGGGTTTGGGTGTGCCTGTAGCTTACGCAGTGGGCACGGTTGCCATCGCTGGTATTTTTTATGCTGTTGGCTCTACTTTTTTATTGTCCACGATCCAGTCTCTGCCGTACGCGTTTGCCAGTGACTATAACTTTGTAGTTGTTCCATTGTTCGTTCTGATGGGAACTTTAGCTTCTCGAGCCGGGATTATTTCCGACTTATACAAAGCTGCGTTCCAATTAACCAGTGGCGTTCGCGGAAGCCTAATGATGGCTACGGTGATGGCACAAGCCATGTTTGCGGCTATATCCGGTTCGACAACTGTTGCAGCCAGCATCTTCACGCGCATGGCCTTGCCAGAAATGATCCGATACGGATACAACCCAGGCGTATCGGCAGGTTGTGTCGCTGCTGCGGGCACATTGGCGGGACTGATCCCTCCATCCATTGCGATGGTGCTTTTCGCAGTTCTAACGGGCGAGCCTATTGGCAAATTGTTGATCGCTGGCATATTGCCTGGTGTTCTTACCGCGGTGGGCTATATCGCTGGTATTCGGCTAATGCTGATTTACAGACCCGAGTGGGCCCCAATGATCAGCGAGAGATTCAGCTTAAAGCAAAAGCTGCAAGGTATATCGAGCGCTTGGGCTGTATTCTTGCTAATTGGCTTGGTCATTGGCGGCATTTACACTGGTACATTTCCACCTTCCGCAGCAGGTGCGGTCGGTGCAACGGGTGTGCTACTAATTGCCCTTTCTACCAAGCGTTTACCCAAAGGTGCCCTTTGGGAAAGTCTGATTGAAAGCGCGCGCATTTCTGCTGTGTTGTTCTTGATCGTGATGGCAGGCCTCTTGTTCAGCCGATTTTTGTTAATCAGCGGCTTCATCGGCGACCTTAAATCATTGGTCGTCACCCTCGAAATGAGTGCCACTGTATTTATTTCCTTGGTGGTGGTTCTTTATCTGATCCTAGGCTGCTTTGTCGATAGCGTGTCCTTGATGATCATCACGCTTCCTTTTCTTTACCCAATTTCCACATCATTAGGCATCAATGGAATTTGGTTTGGTGTACTGATTATCAAACTGATCGAAATTGCAGCCATCACCCCGCCAGTCGGGCTCAATCTTTTTGCAGTGTTGTCATCGGCCAAGGGGCAAGTCAATTCGCGCCAGTTGTTTGCGGGCATCATGCCGTTCCTCCTCATGGAGGCAGTATTGCTGGCGTTGCTGATTGGCTTTCCTACGATTGCCACCAGCTTGCCAGCTCTGATGGACTGAGAATCAGGAGACACACATGAGGGCTACAGATGCGCTTGATAAGGCAGGGTTGAGAACGCCTGATGCCATCTTTGTGAAGCAAGGGGTTATCAGCATCAGCTACCAAGATGCGGTGTCAATGTCTCATCGAATCGCCTCAAAAATCCAGGACATGAATATTGTGCCGGGAACGCGTGTTGCCTTTTTGTCCCCCAACGATTGGCGTGGCTTGATTTTCATGTACGGGCTTTGGCGTGCAGGAATGGTTCTGGTGCCCGTCAATGTCAGAAACAGCCCTGTCTTGAATGCAGGCATTTTGCGACAACACAAACCATCAGCCATGGTTTATCACAGCCATGTCTCCTCGCTCGCTGCGCATGTCAAAGAGGAACTTCACGCACTGACTCCATGGTGTTGTCTAGATCAGCATGATGGCGATACACCCTCGTTAATGGACTGGATGGCGCCTCCAAGTTCAATTGCCAAAGATCTTCCCAATGATCCGTTGACTCCTTGGACTCTGTATTCCACCAGCGGAACGACAGGCAGTTCTAAGGGCGTTATGCATACGCATCTCTCCAACTACGTGACAAGCATTGACATGCTGTTCTCAATGCGAGTGCATGAAGCCAAGAGTCATTTAGTTGTGGCGCCCATGACTCATTTCGCGGGCAGTTTCATCTTTGCACTTACCATGACCGGGTCAACGCACATATTGCTGGATAAGGCGGACCCCTTGGAAATTTTGCAAACGATTGAGCAAGAGAAGATTCAAATACTCTTTCTGCCACCCACTGTGATCTACATGCTTCTGTCGTCTGAAAAGATCAGAGCTTTTAATTACCAGTCATTAGAAAATTTCGTCTATGCAGCCGCCCCAATGGCCGAAGAACCATTAAAACAGGCTTTGTCAGTTTTTGGACCGGTCATGGTGAATATGTATGGACAAGCAGAAGCAATTGGACCTATCACGTTTTTAGCACCTAATGAACATATGGACGGCGACTCGCCTGCGACAGCCAGCGTTCTTCGCTCAATTGGATCACCCTCCATCAGTCGTCAAGTTCGTGTGATGCGCGATGATGGTCAGTGGTGCGAGACAGGTGAGCCCGGTGAAATCGTTTTACGTGACTGGGTCAGCAGTGCTGCCTATTTTGAGGATGAGCCTGCAAGCACGCTCGTGCACCGATATGACTGGTACCACACGGGCGATGTTGGCGCTATGGACAAAGATGGTCGCATCACACTTCTGGATAGAAAAAAAGATGTGATCATCTCGGGCGGATTCAATATCTACTCAGCTGGTGTTGAGCAGGCCTTGATGTCGCACCCAGCCGTTCACGAAGCATGTGTTTTTGGCATTCCAAACGAAAAATGGGGGGAGTCGGTACACGCTGTTTTGGAACTCAAACCCGGATGCTTGGTGGAGGCCGATGAACTCCAGAACTTGGTCAAGACACAGATCGGCTCGGTCAGTACGCCTAAATCACTGGAATTAACGGATAAGCTGCCAAGAAGCGCGACGGGTAAAGTACTCAAACGCGAACTACGACAGCGCTACTGGCAAGGAAGAGACAGGGCGATATGAACCGCCAAAGTGACTTGAAAAGCGATTTATCGGCCGACGACATCAGCGGCCTTGATCCACTCATGATGCAGTTTTTCTACCCTTTGCGCCACCGTCTCAACTGCTCCAACAGAAGCCACACCCTGACCTGCACTCCAAGCAGTTTTCCAACTCGCAAGATCAATCGCCCCCCTGGGCAACAAACTTCCGTCTGCCTGCATGATGCCTTGGGCAAGCAAGGACGACTTCAAAAAATTAGCCGGGATCCCTGTCACAGCATCGGTCTTCACAATGTCATCAGCACCAGCCAAGACCAACGCATCTTTGTAGTCTTGCGAGGCCATACTTTCAGGGGTAGCGATGAACGGTGTGCCAATGTAGGCCAGGTCAGCACCTGCCACCTGAATCGCTCTGACCTGGCGACCAGTTGTCACACAACCTGCAACAGCCAAAGGCCCAGACCAAAAACTGCGCACCTCTTCGATAAAGGCAAACGGATTAATCCAACCGGTGTTACCACCAGCGCCGGCCGTCAGAAGTACCAACATATCAACGCCAGCCTCAATCGCCTTCCTTGCATGTCTGACAGTGGCCACATCTGCCAGAACCCGGCCACCATAGGCGTGAATTCGGCCTGCAACATTGGCTGGAGATCCAACAGAGGTGATCACCCAAGGTACTCGGTGGTTGATCACAATATCCAGATCGTCATCCCTCCTAACGTTGGAGGGGTGGAGTATCAAGTTGGCCGCAACAAGCCCTTTCGCGCCGAGAGTTCGATTTTTAATTTCAGACAACCAAGCATCCAGCAAAGCTGGCGTTCGTGCATTGAGAGTTGGAAAAGCACCAATAATACCTGCGTTGGCAGATGCCACTACCAGTTCAATACCGCTCACCAAAAACATGGGTGCAGCAATCACCGGCACCTTTAATGAAAAAGTTTCTTTGATTTCCATGCTGCACGAACAATAAGGTTTTGAGTCAATGGCCATTGAAGCACTGACTGAGTATTTCAAAGTCACAGGTCATATGCCAACACATTTCAACTTACCATGAATTCACCAAAGGAGAATACCTTGTTATCCCTTGACTATGCAGAAATCACGATACCGGACATATTCAGCAGCCACGGAAAGTATCGCAAACATCAAGAAGCTGTCGTGTGCGGTTCGGTCAGGCGTACTTGGGGAGATTTCAATGACAACATGAACCGTATCGCCAATGCGCTTTTGGCGTCTGGCGTTTCACGCGGTGACCGAGTTGTGGTCATGATGGGAAATTCAGTGGAAATACTCGAAGTGATGTTCGGTATTGTCAAAGCTGGCTGCTGCGTTGTGCCTTTGTCCGGTTTGCTTACAGGCCAACAGCTGGCCTCCTTGATCAATGATTGTGGCGCAAAACAGGCTTTTGCAACCGCCGACTTTATTGAAAGACTGCGTCCCTTTCAAGATACACTTTTACACCTCAATATCAACAATCGATACGTTGTACATGGTCAAGCGGAAGGTTGGATAGGCTTCTCCGAGTTCACAAAAGGACAATCAAGCAGCACCCCAATTGCCGTCTATTGCTCTGAGGATGCGTTCAATATCATTTACAGCTCAGGCACAACGGGCCTTCCAAAAGGTATCACGCAAAGCCACCGTGCAAGGGTTCACTGGGCAATTTCAAATTCTATTGAAATGCGGTTCAGTGACAGAAGTCGTGCACTGACCACCACTTCACTTTATTCCAATGGAACGTGGCTCATGATGCTGCCCGTTCTATTCAGTGGTGGCACTTGCGTAGTAATGCCTGCTTTCGATCCGATGGAGTTTGCAAAACTGGTTGAACACGAAAAAATCACTCATACTTTCATGGTACCAGCCCAGTATATTGCACTGCTTCAAACTGATACAACACAATATGACCTAAGTACCTTGGATGTACTTCTGTGCGCAGGCTCGCCACTCAGGAGGGATACGAAACGTCAGGTAATCGAGCGGCTAGGCAACAAGCTCATTGAACTATATGGCTTTAGTGAAGGCTTTGGAACAATGCTCAAACCAAGCGCACCAGCAGAGAAGTTCGAGACGGTAGGTACACCAGTTCTTGGGTTTGAGGTCCGCATACTGGATGAATCAGGCGCTGTGCTCGAGCCGGGTGAAATTGGGGAAATCGCAGGTTATGGCCCGGGAATGATGTCTGCTTATCACGGTAAGCCGAGTGAGACAGCGGAGCTGATTTGGCAAGATGAGCGGGGCAGAACTTTCATTCGCTCTGGTGATATAGGTAGCCAAGATAAAGATGGTTATCTCACGCTAGTCGACCGGAAAAAAGACATGATCATTTCTGGTGGTTTTAATGTCTTTCCAACCGACCTTGAAGAAATAATCGGTCAACACCCAGACGTACTTGATACAACAGTCATTGGCGTCCCGCACGAGCGGTGGGGTGAAACACCATTAGCATTTGTCATCCTCAGGCCAGATGCAGTATTCGACGCCTCGTTGATGCTGACTTGGTGCAATGAACGATTGGCCAAACATCAAAGACTCTCCAACATCGAAACGCGCGAAGACTTCCCGCGCAATGCCCTGGGCAAGGTTTTAAAACGCGTTCTCAGAGAGCCATACTGGGTAGACGTCCAAACTTAACTCTCGGCAGACATGATCGGGTTGCACGGAAGATCTTGATTTAGCCTTTACCATGCAGCCAAAACCTTAGCCCTAATACGATGAAAACAAAATCTAAACCAGCATCGAAAGCCAAAAAAACTCCTAAAAGTGTCAGCGTTACAAGCGCAAAGACGAATGACAGTGCAGTTAGCTTGATTGTTGACAGAAGAGCAGAGCTGATTGAAAAAGCTGCCCTTTTATTTGGTGCACGCGGCTATGCCAACACTTCAATGCGAGACATCTCGGCTGCATTCGGTATTTTGCATGGATCGATCTATCACCACTTTGGATCTAAAGAGGAACTTTTTATCAAAGTCTATGCCTCCGGTGTTGACCGTTTTGTTAAAGACGTTGAAAAGGCTATCGAGCCCTATTCGGACCCATGGCAACGGCTTGAAGCCGCATGTATTGCGCATCTTGAAGCCTTACTCATAAAAGAAAGCCCCGCCGCAACGGTCTTAGCCGACTGGTCCACCAATTACACGGAGAGTATGCGCACAGCCCTGGTTGTGCAACGCGACCGATACGAAAAGGTATTCTTGAAATTGACTGATGCGGTGGAATTACCGCAAGGTATTAAGAAACGGTACTTCCGCTTGGGCCTACTTGGGGCGTTGAATGGCGCATTGATGTGGTATCGGCCTGGCGGTGATTCGCCCTCCACCGTCGCAAAACAGCTTCTTTTCCTATTCAGGAAAAAAGCCGAACCTGCAGTCCTCTGAACTGCAGGTGTACAAGCAATCTCACATGGAGTTGATCAATTACTTCGCTGCAAAATGGTAATGGAACAAGCAGCCTCATCGAAACCAATGACCCCACCGCCGTTCTCTGCAAGCGCAATATTAGCGCCTTCAGATTGCCGACTGCCAGCTTCACCGCGCAATTGGGTCGCCAGCTCATAAATCATGGATAGTCCGGTTGCCCCGACCGGATGACCTTTGGATACCAACCCACCAGACAAATTGATGGGCAGCTCTCCCCCAAGCGAAGTGGCACCGCTGGCGACGTATGAGCCCCCCTGTCCAATTTCACAGAATCCGAGCATTTCAGCCTGATAAATCTCACAAAACGATGTGGCGTCATGCACCTCGGCAATGTCGATGTCTGATGGCTTCAGACCTGCCTTTGCATAAGCCTTTTGGGCGGCCACGTGCGAGAGTCCTGGCTCAGCCAAATCACGATACTTTCCGCCAGTCATCACACTCGCACTTACAGCAATAGCACGCTCCTGCACACGCTTTGGTAATCCGCGCAAGAACCGTTCAGAGCATAACAATGCTGCTGAAGCACCATCACCGACGGGTGAACACATGGCACGTGTCAAAGGCCAACTGATCTCTCGATCATTCAGCACTTCCTCCGGTGTGATGGTGAACTGGTACTGTGCATTTGGATTCAGCGCCCCCATGGCGTGATTTTTCGAGGATGCGTAAGCGATTTGCTCTCGCGTCGTACCAAATGTCTTCATGTGATACGCGGCTTGCATGGCATAGGTGTCCATGAACAAGGTGCCTCCACCACTGTTGGTCACAAAGGGTTTACCCGACTGTTCACCTGCCTTAAGGTAATACGCCTCCCACTCGTGCGGATCGAGCTGGTCAATCCCACCTTGAAAAATTTCCATGGTGCGCTCAGGATCACCCGGGAAAAATGTTTTTTCTACACCTATGGCCAACGACAACTCACACTCGCCAGAAAGAATGTCTTTGTATGCGCCGTGAAACGCCATGGAGGCCGTTGCACAGCCGCCTTCTACGTTGATGAGCGGCACCCTTTCCGGAAAAATACCTTCTCGCACCAACGGAGTAAAACAAACCTGGCCACGAATATTTCGCTGACCAAAGGTACCCATTCCACAATTGCCAAACCATGCTTGATCAATTTGATGAGCAACGTCAGCTCCGGTATCTGCAATCAGCCCCATGAAAGCGTCTCGGGTCAGATCTTTGAAGGTCTTATCAGCCTGCTTACCAAAGGGGGTGCATGAAACACCAATCACATAAACGTCGCTCATGGGAAACCTCCTGAGATCAAAACTATTTAACTGAGAACGAGGGGCAACTGCGTTGGGCCTCGCATGACCAACGCATCCAACCATTTCACTTCGCCTTGCCCAAATCTCATGGCAGGGTATCGGCTAACAAGAGAGCCAATGCAAACTTTGGCCTCAAGCCTAGCCAGAGGAGCACCAAGACAAAAATGAAGCCCTTGACCAAAGGTCAAATGCCGATTGGGTGTACGGTCCAGAATTAGCTCATGCGGTCGCTCAAATCGACGCGGGTCACGATTGGCCGCATTGATCATTGCAAAAACACGGTCACCTGCTAACAACTTCTTCCCATGCAATTCATGATCAACCGCTGCAACTCGCGCAATGCTGTTGCTGGGGCCGTCGTACCGCAAAAACTCTTCCACAGCCGAGTCAATCAGTGCAGGTTCTTCGTGAAGTCTTTGCTTTTGCTCTGGGTGATTGATAAGCGCCACAACGGCACTACCCAGAAGACTGGTTGTCGTTTCATGTCCACCAAATAAAACGAGCATGCACATGGCCACCAACTCATCCTCGCTCAGCGCACCGCTCGCATCGGTGACGGAAACCATAGCCGAGATGACATCGTCGCCAGGTGAGTTTCGCCTCTGTGAAATCACATCACGGAAATAGGAAGACATGCGATCGGCACCATCTCTGGCTTTTTTGTATTTGTCGTCCTCAGATCGGGATGTGCCGATAAACAAGCGCAAATCATCGGACCACCGCTTGATTTCAGAAAAGTCCTGACGAGGCAAGCCCATCATGTCCAAAATTACATAGGCGGGTAACAAGACTGCGACTTTTTCCATGAAATCCATGTCTCGTTCCGGATCCATACATTCAAGCAGTTGCTCGACCGTCTTCTTTATGGCGCTCTCCCGCGACTGAATCAATTGAAGCGAGAAAACAACATTCATCATCTTACGAAGCCGTGTGTGCTGAGGCGGTGCCTTGAATACCAGCCACTCATTGAGATATCGCATCACACCAGAGAGAATGTCGCGTCGCTCGTCTTTCAAGGCCTCATAGAAAGGGCGCAAACGATCTGACGACATGTTCGACGACATGGCCACTTGGCGGACATCGTCGTACCGCGTGATGATCCAACTCTTGATAGCAGGACTCCAGTGAATTGGGTCCCTGTCTTGCAGCGCCTCGTAAAAAGGAAATGGATTGGTTCTGATCGCCTCGTTAGACGGATCATAGACAAGCGGTTCGTTCATAAGTCCAAAACTAAACAAGGGGTTAACGATCTCGAGCAGCAAGGCGTGAATGCATCATTTTTTTCATGCTCTTCAGGCAACAAGAATTGATCGCGATGGTCTGGAGTGCCCTCCAAGACTCGAGTTAAGCAAGAGCCGCAATGCCCCTGCTCACAAGAAACCAGCACGTCAACGCCGGCAGCCGAAAGTGCTTGAATAGCCGTTTGACCAACGGGAACCTCAACAAGGGCACCGGTTGATTGAATCTTGATGATGAATAAACGCTCCATTAGATCAGATCCTTCCGCAACAGGTTCAAATGCACCACCAAAGAGTTCTTTTCTTATTTTTGCGTCCTGCACACCCGCTTGCTTTGCAGCTTTGATCACTACATCCATGAAGCCAGCTGGGCCGCAGGTATAAAGCGACGCTTTTGCATCTGCGCTTGTAAAAATTGAATCAACGCTGACTGGACTTTGATCATCGAATGAAAAAATGACACTCGTAGCGTATTTGGATGATTTTAACTCTTCCACAAACGCTGCACTTTCAAGACTGCGTGCGTGATAGTGAAGTCGAAAATTTCGGTTTTCCGAACAGAGCGTCTCGGCCATTGCCAAAATAGGCGTGATACCAATGCCCCCTGCGACCAATATGACGGGATCCAAATCCTGTTGCAAGCCAAACTGGTTACGCGGTCCACGTACCTCCAAGTTTCGTCCGTTCTTTATTTTTTCGTGAAGATTCAGCGAGGCTCCCGTGCCATTGGCATTGCCCGAAATCGCAATACGCCAATTTTTCTCACCGTAGCGACTGCACAAAGAGTATTGCCTGATCAAATCTTTTCCATGGCGATCGCTTGTCTTGATACCAATATGCGCTCCAGCCGTCCAATTTGGCAAGTCAGACCCATCTGATCTTGCAAGCTCAGCTATAAGCACATTGGCGCCCTCAATGGACCACTTCACAACAGCCAATTCTATAAATTTTTCAGAAGCTTCATTCATATTGATGGCATCCTGAGCCCGCCATCCAATCGAATGGTTTCCCCATTGATCATGGGATTGGCAGCAACGGCCATGACAAAATCTGCAAACTCTTCGGGTTTACCTGGTCGCTTTGGCCAAGCAGCGTTTTGCAACAAACCGTCAAGCACCTCTAGCGTGACATGGGCTTGCACCATAGGCGTCATGAATACACCAGGGCAAATAGTGACAACACGGATCGCATGCTTACCCAGCTCCCTTGCCAACGGCAAGGTCATACCTGCAACGGCCGCTTTAGAGGCCGAATATGCAGCTTGTCCAATTTGGCCATCAAAGGCCGCTATAGATGAGATGTTGATGATCACTCCCCTTTGACCATTTTCAGTCAAAGGCAGATCGATCATTTGCTCGGTTGCCAAGCGCAGGACATTGAAGGTGCCAAGCACATTGACATCCATGACCTCTTGAAAAAGTTCAAGCGTATGAATGCCCTTCCGGCCAAGCAAACGTGCATTTTTGCCCACGCCTGCACAATTCACGATCAATCGAGCAGCGCCATATTTTTCAGCTGACTCGTTCAATGCGCTTTTGACTTCAGACTCTGAAGTGACATCACAAATCACATACCGAACTGATGCAAGCTGCGGTCCGTCATGCCGGTCCAAAACAGTCACCTGAAAACCGGATTCGCTCAACTTGCTAACCAAAGCCTGCCCAAGACCGGATGCGCCTCCGGTCACCACTGCGGTATTGATTAATTTAATCATACTCATAAGCTTAGCAGAATGAATGCTACCAAACAAGTGGTTGGTTGGCAGTAATTTTAAACATTTTGAGTTACATTCAAATTTATCTGAAAAACACTCAAATCAATGTTGATTCCAACTGGAGAACCTACATGGAAACCCAACGGAAAGACTGGAAAGGCTCACGCCTGTCAATTACCCAAGAAGACGGTGTAGCCGTCATCCATCTGTTCAATCCACCTCACGGATTCATGGACGAAACCATGGAGTCTGAGCTTCTCAAAGCGCTAGACGAGTTGCAAACTTGGAGCGATGGTCGTGTTGTCGTAATCACAGGTGGTGAGCCCGACGTGTTTGTTAATCATTACGATGTTTCGATCCTGCAGCATCGCTCTCAGGACATGATTGAGCGCGGAAAATCCTTTTCGATAGAACGCCCTGTCCCAAAAAGCGTCATTCACCGATGCATAGAACGCATTGAGAGCAGCCCACTTATTTTCATTGCAGCTCTTAATGGTACCGCCATGGGCGGCGGTTTTGAATTGGCTCTTGGATGTGACATTCGACTGGCACAAGATGGCGACTACCAGCTGGGATTGCCCGAACTAAATTTAGGCCTGCTGCCTGGCGCAGGCGGTACACAAGCCATGGCCTCGTTAATCGGGACTGGCCCCGCCTTATTCAGTCTCCTAACGGCCAAAGTTTTCAGCCCTCAGGAACTACTTTCTTTGAGATTGGTTTCCATGTGCTCAGATGATGTAATGGCCGATGCCATGATGCTTACAAGACAAATTCAAGCCGTTCCATCTAGAGCCTGTGCCAACATCAAAAAATTGGTCAGAAACGCTCCTCGATGGAGCCACGAACAAGGCTTGGCGGCTGAGCGCACTCTTTTTTGCGACTGTATGGTCGACCCTGATGCTCAACCCTTGATGAAAACTGTAGCAATCGCAAATCGCACAATTACTGATAAACCTGTGCTGCACAAATGCTGAAACTCAAGAATTGATTGAAAAGGCTCACCCAATGGACCACTTTTTGACCGAAGCACGATACACGAGGACCGTTGAAGTTATCAGCTGCGATCCTCAGGTGCCGCTATCTGAACGAATACGAATTCGCCAAGATACTAGAACGCCGCTTGCGCCCAAGGAAGTTCGTATTGGTATGTTGGCAATGAATATTCTTCCAGCAGACTTGCTCCAAATGAATCGGCTATATGGCCATCAGCCCTCTGTGCCCTACATTCCAGGACATGAGGGAGTAGCTGTTGTACTTGAAAAAGGAAGTGAGATCACCGACCTCCATGCAGGTGACCGGGTGCTTCCCATCGGCGTTTTCGGTGTGTGGGCTGATGAACTTGTTGTTCAAAGAAGGTCTTTGGTCGCTGTTCAATCGAATTCGGATGTGCTCCAACAAGCTATGCTGGCTGCTAACCCAGCAACTGCTTGGGTTCTTCTTAAGCATCAAATGGACATTCAAGCCGGGCAATGGGTTGTTCAAAACGCTGCGAATTCCGCTATTGGTCAGTGCACTCGGCAGTTGGCTGCCCACCTAAACATCAACTTGATCAATGTTGTACGCCGTCCGGAGGCCGTGTCGTCAAATGAAGGAGGATACTGGTTAGTTGATGATGGCAAGGATGCTGAGTCACTCAAGGCTAAAGTTCAAAAAATTACGTGTGGTGAAAACCTTGTGCTGGGCTTGGATGCTATTGGAGGCAGCGCCTCACAGGCCCTTGCCGCTAGTTTGAGTCCGCAAGGTCGATTAGTGCTTTACGGTCTTCTCAGTGGTGCTCCCAGCACCATCTCAGCACACGATCTGGTTTTTCGAAACATCCAAGTTCGAGGATTTTGGCTGGCCAACTGGTTCAGCGATCCCGAAAACAGAAAAAATGCAAAAACCGTATATCCAGCCTTAATTGATATAGCAGCACAAAACGTATTACAAATGAACATTGAAAAAATTTACGAGTTAAGCGACATACACGAGGCAATCGCCCACTCGGCTCGAGCTAAAAGGCAGGGCAAGATACTTCTAAAGGGAAAGTACTTTGATGAATGAAGCAGATCATCCCTAGACCTGACGAGCCTTAACGCTTTAAGAAACTGTAGACCTCAACAAGAAATTTACATATGGATACAGTTTGTTTTCAGACACACAGATGGACAACCGACATTTGGTAACCTGATAACTTGGCGGGATACCAAGTAAAAATCACCATGACGATTTGATAAGTACTTTCTATAAATTTTAAGCAGCTGAAGTTTTTCAAGCTGCAAGAACTCTTTTGGCCAGCGCTTAAAACGCCCTACAACGCTAAATTTCCATGAAACACATACGCTGGGTGCTGGACGCGGAAATAAACGCTTGTAGGGCTTTTTTGATGCCCTTATTCGCTGGGCACTGAAAGAGTGCGAAGCCAGTGCAGAAATCTATGAAAATCAACATTTGTCTGGATCTCAAGTTTTGAGCGTTGAAATCATTGGCGAAAAAAACCGCGCAAAAGTTATCCAAAGAAAACGCACATTTCCCCTATGGGCACTCAATGAGTGCGTCCAGGCTTAGGAAATCTATGAAAAGTCGCATTTCCAATGATTTCACCATTTGAGCTTTGAAATCATTGAAGAATTTTTTCGTCAAAAAGTTATCCACAGTCAGTTCAACCATTGCAGCTTGAACTGATCAAAGCGAAACAAAAAGTTCTTAAGAATTTGAAATGATCAAAAATCAACATTTATAAAGATTTCGCATAACGGCTGTTGAAATCATTGAAGATTTTTTCAATGAAAAAGTTATCCACAGCCAGTCCTATTCGCGCTGCTCTAGCTCGGTAACCCGCCAATTTGGACGGACTCAGGTTGCTCTGATAAATATGTGAAAACACAATGCAATTAACGCAAACACATGATTTTGGAGAAATTGAATGGCACAGGCTAAAACACTGACAAAAGAAGAGATGACGCGTGTTCTGGACTACATAAACACACGCCGATTCGCGCAACGCAACAGAGTAATGATGCTGCTGACACACCTAGCTGGTTTAAGAATTGGCGAAGTCGCTTGCCTGCGCTGGAGCGATGTGATGAACTCGGACGGAACGGTAAAGGATGAAATCCGCTTGCTACCCGACATGACTAAGGGGAGACACGCTCGTACAGTTTTCGTCAACATCAAGCTGCGCGAGGAATTGCAAGCTTATGCTGCACAAGCTAAGTGTGTAGATCGCAGCTATCCATTCTTTGCAAGCCAAAAAAGCGTTAAGGCAGGATTTAGCGCAAACAGCTTGGCACAAACTTTTGCCCTGCTGTATGCGGGCGCTGGACTTGAAGGCGCTAGCAGTCACAGCGGACGCAGAACGTTCTTAACAAACTTGGCGAACAAAGGTACAGCCATTCATATTTTGAAAACGCTGGCTGGTCACCGCAGCATCAGCACAACTGCTGCTTACCTGTACAGCAGCCCAAGCCAGTTGAAAGCAGCTGTAGAGCTAGCGTAATAATCTTCAGCTGCAAAAAATCGAATTTTGGAATCAAATGAATTGCTGTAATTTGAGCCCTATGATGCTACCGCTAGCATATGCCGAGCTAGAAATTATGATTTTCTAAACAATAACTAGGCATAGATTTGCAACTTAAGTAAATTAGAAGTAGATTATGCTTTTAATAGCTATTTAGTGATAGTGGCCGAAAGATAATGTAATTAATTGCAAGAAAAGATGAATTTAGATGGCTGAAAAAATTGACCAACTGGCTCAACCAGTGAGGATATTTCTTGTGGACACTGCACAAGACTATGACAAGTTTTTACCATTACTAGAAAAACTTGTGGAAGAACATTCAGCCAGTGAGTTGCTTCGACAATTTGAAAATTACGAAAATGTACAGCGCAATATCGAAATAGCTTTTGATTGCTTAGGAGATAAAGAAGCTAGAAAATTTTTAATCATGTTTGCATGGGACGAACACCATCAGGTATTTTTACCGTTTACTTCTGGTCTTTTTGAAGAAGACGATGTTGATACTGTACACAACATCGTTAAATTATTCATCAAAGTTGCACTCCAGATGGACTCCAGTGGATTTGAATTTCGCAGCCTTAACGAAAACAATAAATTATTAAGCATGCTGATTCAAGTACTTTGTGAAAACGAGTTGATGCAATTGAAACTTGATTACTATCAAAATTTAAATTAGGCAACAAATGATTCCAGCAGTTACAAGTCAGCAGATTGAAGAAGCGTTATTGAATTTCGATCAAAATTATCGAACAACTCCAGAATTCAGTAGTTGGGAACTAAATCAAGCCAACATATGGGCGATCGAATTTCAAGGAAAAAAGTACCCTCCAAAAAAAATAATTTCAATTGCTGCAAGTATTCCTACTAGTAGTTTTTCAGGCGGAAAAGAGTCAAACGACTTTTTAACAACATTAGGTTTTTCAATCATAAAGATAAGAGATAGCTCTCTGCGAGAAATCTTAATACAAATAAGTAAACGCTATCCTGAATTTAGCAATCGGGAGCCGTTTGCTGGAAAGCATGAGATTTACGAACTTTTAAATCAGGCCAAAAAAGAAATTGAATCTTCAAAAGCTGTAACCTCAAGATCAAATATACGCGTAAAGTCATCTTATGGCCAAGGTGTATGGGCTGCAGTTCCGTGGATTTCACTTTTAGATTTACGCGAGACTAAAACTACCCAAGATGGAACTTATCCGGTCTATATCTTTCATGAAAACGGAGCTGGTATATCGCTGAAATTTGGGCAAGGCGTTAGCAAAATTGAAAAAGAATATGGAAGTAAAGCAGCTGAAATTTTAAGGACACGGGCGGCTGAAATCAGGCAAAACTGTTTGGATTTAGCGGAATTTAATTTCGATCTCTCAGGCACTACAGAGACTAGAGATAAAAGTAAAAAGGCCATACTGTATGAAGCCTCAACAATCGCCTCAAAACACTACTCACTAGATTCAATGCCATCGGATGAGGAGCTTTTTGCAGACTTGGAAATACTATTACAAAAATACAATAGCTTCGTTGAATCAAACCCTAGAGCAGTTGAAAACGCCAAACCGCAGGAGCACCCAGTCGCCCTTATAGGAACATGGCGCGATGCTTTATCTGATTTTTCTGCAGTTTCAGAGCTAATTCAGAAAAATGGACATTGGGTAAGTCCTTGGAGCTTTCCAATAAAAGATGCTGCCATTGAAAAACTACAAGTTCCCTTTAATTTGTATGCAAGCGCCGGGCAAGGTAATCTTGTAGCAAAGTTGAGAGTCGATGAATATGAAACCAGCAAAGGGAAACAAGGTATTCAATCACCCTGGCCTGGAATAACCGATAACGAATATTTAGATAAAACAAAAACAGGCGATAGGCAGACTGACATTTTAAAAACTTGGTTCAAAATTGGCGCTATTGAAAAAATTGAACCTTCAATTCCGTTTAAGAGTTTTAGTCCTTCACCTGGACTATCGACTGATAAGAACGTATTGAATCAGAACAGTTTCGGATATGTTATAGATAGTCAATTACCGTCAACAAGATTTGCACCTGATATCGTTCAACCTAGCCCACTTCCAATTGAATGGCTAGTTCAACGAACGGGCTTGCCACAAAGTTTATTAAATGAAATGGTTGAGTCTATTTTAGGTAGCTCTCCTCAAATCATCTTAGCGGGTCCACCAGGTACAAGCAAAACATGGGTGGCTAGACAACTTGCAGATTTCTTAGCTAGAAACCGTAAAGATCAAATTCGCTTTGTTCAGTTCCACCCTAATTACGGGTATGAATCATTTATCGAAGGACTTCGTCCAGTTACAAAATCTGGCGGTGTCAGTTTTGAGCTAACACCAGGTGTAGTAAAAGAGACAGTTAACTCTATGGAGCTTCTGTCAGCAATCAACTCTGATGGAAACGAATTTGTAATTGTCATTGACGAAGCAAATAGGGCAAATCTGCCTAGAGTTTTAGGCGAATTAATGTTTCTTTTTGAATATCGAAATGACCACGCAATATTGCAGTACTCAGGAAAGTTCTCACTACCCAAAAATCTAAGATTCATTGCAACAATGAATACCGCTGATAGAAGCATACGATCAATTGATACCGCCTTACGCAGACGTTTTGAAGTTTTTGAACTTACTCCAGACTCCGAAATTCTTAAAAAATACCATTCTGACAACAACACAATAGTTGCAGATGATTTGATAAATGGATTTGAAGCATTAAATGAGAAACTAATGCTTCACCTTGACAGACACCATACGATTGGCCACGCCTTTTTTATGCAGCAGAACATGTCCGCTTCAAAGATCACTCAAGTATGGAAACGCAAAGTTTTTCCATTGATTGAAGAATTTTTCTTTGACAGACCAGAAATTTTGGATGAATACTCATTAGAAAAATTTTGGCCAAGCACTCAACGTAATGCGTGAATTCGAGCTAACTGAATCATCAGCAAGCGTCCTTGAAATTTCGGATGAGGAAGCTAAAAAACTGAGCGCTATTGGTTTTGAGCTAGCATCAAAAAGTACTTGGTGGGGTGCAAAAAGTTCTGATGCCGACCGATCAGTTATCGGACTTGAAATGCTGAACGTTGGCCGGTATAAAGTTACTTTTCGTGATGTAGTTGGGATTGTTCAATTTGGCGAGCTACAACTTAAAATTAAGCCCAAAATTCCTGCTCTTCATTTTAAATATATTGTCCAACAATCCTCAATAGCTCCACGTATAAAGGACAGTTCCATATCAATCCACGACGGAACTGATTATTTGGAATTACTCGCGCAGTGGTTTGTCACTTGCAGTGAAACTCTCTTGCGACGGGGCTTGCGGAAAGGGTATTCAGAATTTGAAGAAGCACTTCCATATGTAAGAGGTCAGTTACATGCGCTTGAAACTTTAATCAATGTTCAACGTGGAATTCCGGAAGCCTTATGTACGTTTGATGAATTCACAGAAAACACTCCTTTAAATCGCGTTATAAAAGCTGCTGCACTAAAGGTTGCTACAAGTTTTAGCATTTCAAATTTAAGTAAAAATCGAGCCCATAAAATTTTATTGCGGCTTGAGGAAGTTGGAAAATTACTACCTGGCGACACTCAGATCACACTTGATCGACTTGCTTCAGAATATTCTGAAGTTTTGCCTCTTGCACTTTTAATTCTTAGAAGTCTTGGATTCGATTCAAAGCTAAACGGTAAGGCAGGAAGATCATTTCTGATTCGTACTCCAGAAATTATTGAAGATGGTTTACGTAATATTTTGTCTCTAGGAATTAAAGGAATCAATATTGAAAAAAGAAAACTAGTATTAGGAGAAACAGGTTTATCAATAAACCCCGATTTAATTTTTGGAAACACTTTAGCTGTTGGCGATGTCAAGTACAGGTACTTTGATAAAGACTGGTCCAAAAACGCTTTTTACCAAATTGTTTCCTTTGCAACGGGTTTTAGAACTGATAAAGCAGCTGTTTTTGGTTTTACACCAAACACACTAGCTACTTTACCGAGGCCAGTAAGTATTGGTGGAATAAATACTAGAGTTTTCGCGTGGAATGCCGCTTCAGATGTCGAGCCTAAGGATAGCTGTAATCAACTAATTGCTGAGGTAAAAGTATGGTTACTGCAAACGCCATGAGTGGTTTAAATTTTATTATTTAACTTTTTTGTACTACGTACCTGCCAATATTTTGCTTGCAAAGTACTTTAGGAAAGTATGCTAACTTTGGATTATGCGTTTTTATACTTGTTAAAAAGACCAGCCTGGTAGGCTGAGATGTAATTAATTGGGGTCAGATCAACATTAATTTACCTACAAAATGAGATTTAACAATGATAGAAATTGGCTTGCTACTTTATTGGATTGCAGGACTGCTACTCGGCACCGTTGGCCCAGCAGGAAGAAGCATTCAACGCGAAGTTGACGATGCAAGAGGCACACCCTTCTCAAACGAAATTATGGGGCGGCAAACACCCTCCGAAACAAAACTGTTATTTTTTAAACTAGCGGTCACGCTGGGCTTTTCTCTGCTTTGGCCGTTTCTACTACGCGGCGCACTAAAGTCCAACAAGGAACACGAATACATTCCCGACCCAGAGGACTCTGAAAACCAAGGCTTAAAGTTTCAGTACATGGGCGGCCACGGCACCATCAGTTGCAACGATTGTGATTTTCAGCAATCGCAGACATCATTCATACATGGCATCAGTACAAGCAGAAGCGGCTATCAATGCCAAGCGTGCGGCAAATTGACATCCAACACACGCAATCAAAACGACACACAAGAAACCAAACGCGCTGCACTGGTGTGTGAGTGCGGTGGTGAATTAAGCAGAGACCAAGTGCTATTCTGCCCAGATTGCAAATCGACCAACCTGTCTTATTCGATGGAATACATCACCTAATTTAATTGGGATCAGATCAACATAGTTTTGGCACTACCTAAAGCCAGCCCCGCCATGGAGTGAAGAAAGCTTAACAAATAAACTTTTTGCAAAATTACTTAAATCCCCGATTAGTAAACCTTGGAAAAACACCCTCGCATGCATTTGCGACCAAGCCCTGCCCTTTCCTCAGCAACTCGCTGACCGTGTGCCCCATGGCGATGTGCTTGGCGGTTTGCTCTTTGGGCGTGTCACCAAATCGTGTCGTTGCCTTGGGGTTTAGCCGCATCTGTTCACCAATTCGCCACAGCTTGGTACTTGGGGCACTGTGCTTGATGGTGTCATGAGCCTCCAGCACATCTAGATGGAGCTTGATGGCGTCGGGCGTGATGCGGCTTTTGTAAATGGACCACGCCTTGGGTGCTGCGGAAAGCATGCCGCTTTGACCTTGAAGCAGGCGCAGTTGATAGACCATAAAACTGATCTCGTCACCAACCAATTCAGCAGGAGTTTCATCATCGGCATCCAAAGTGATGCGGCAACTGTCCTTTTTTCGCTGCGCTACGACCAATCGCACTTTAAATGTGGCCATGCTGCGGCCAAAGTTTTCGCAGCCACGTTCGCACCACCACTCTTGCAATGTGCAGTCTTCCACACTTCCAAAAAGCTGAAAGGTATTGGCAGCTCCCTGCGACCCAAACAATCCTGTACGGCAGTTGTGGGTGTATTGCTTGGACAGCTGCAAACATCGAAACCAAGCTTCCAAGTAGCTGCCGCACAGGCAAGGCTCACTTGCTACACCTTGAACTTCAGCAACTGCGACGCCGCTAACAGAGATCGATTTCATCAACTGCTGGCCACTGCTAGCAGCTTTTCGAGTCGTCAACATCATTTTTTCGTCCCCCACGAAAAAAGTATCTAACTCCGCTGCCAGAAATCTAACCTGAGCTTGTCGAGTCAATACTGGCCGACGGAACCCTTAGTTAAATTTTTATCAGGAGTTTTTATGAACTTGGACACTGCAGTTTCAAACCCACTAGGCCTTAATGGGAATTCGATACCTGCCCCACCCGTGGATGAGTTGGCATTTGGCTTACTTATGAACCGGACCCTTGGGGGATCGGACAGCCGCCGCCCCAGCGACAAGAGCGCAAATGACGTTCAAGTAGACATGGTTTTGGGCCAAGCCTCGAATCTTGCCAAGATGAATGATCAGTACGTGGAAACCTACGTGGTTCGTGGCACAAAAGAGCTTTACGCCCTCCTAGGTGCAATTTACAGCTACGCACTACAGATCAACGAATCGCCACTGCGTGATCACATCTTGCAGCGTATGCGAGAGCGCCTAGATGCTGACCATGAAATCAAGACACAAGCCAATACGCCATGGATGACAACTGTGTTGCGCTTTATCCTGCCTACAGATCGTCAAACAGCCTATTCGTATTCCAAAGTATTACAAGTGGCTCATGATGAAAACCTTACTGCCCAAGAATTGCCAGGCTACATCAAGGACCGGGGCGGCATAGGAAAGATCACAGCCACAAAAGACGAAGCTGAAAACGTCAAGAGCATCAAAGAGCACAAGGAAGCAAAAGTCCAGATGCTCAAAAAAATCCTTTTAGCCAATGCCAAGTCCGCGCAAACAGTTGTTGAAGTGGACAACAAATTCGTACTCAACACAGTTGCAGAGGGCAAGAAGGAAGGCTTGTTTGAATTTGCAGTTTGCGTTAATCCTGGTGGGCAAGAGCGCCGCGTTGTGAGATTTATTAAGGTAAACGAAGCAATGGAAGCCCAGATCTTGGCAATGGTTGCAGAGGCTAGTTTGTCCGATGACTTGGAGGCTATGCAAGGAAAACTAGACGTCCTTCGGGAAAAACTGGGCATCACATCAGGCTGGGGAATGAAGCCAGGCGACAAGGGTTACCAACCAGTTGGAATACCTGCGGTCAATGCTGCAGTGCAACCAGAAGCAATGCTCAACGCTCCTCAGAGCACAACCGTGGGCGGAGTAACGATCCATCAGCCTGCATAACTCAATCAACCGTAATCCCTAAACCTTCGGGTTTGGGGAACTCATGAAGGTGAACCATATGTACTACGACTTATTCGCAAGAAATCCAAAGGGCTCAATCCTGCTTTGGAATGTTGAGGACGAAAAAGACCTGCCTAAGCGCAAAGAATTGATCCGACTCCTCAGCACTGAAGATTTCACTTACTACAAAACCAACGGCCATCATCGAGACTACATCAGAGCTCTTGCAAGATTGAAAGATAGTCTCTTGCCACATCAAAAAGAGGAGCGTCGAGGTTATTGGTCTCAGGTGACGACATCTCACTTTTTATTCACTGCGCAAGAAATCGAGATAAATCCTTTCTTCATCCTCAAATACTCGACTCAATGTCTAGGTTCTTATTTTGTAGATGCAAATGACATCAAGAATCTAAATTTCCTGCTTAGAACATACGATCAAGTTCGCAGCATCACGGATGAAATCAATAATTGGCCCCAAAGAATTGAGCGCCATAAAGATGAGATCAAAAGAGACAGCATTGACGACATTGTGATTGAGAAATTTGAAGTTCAAAGATTGATAGATCTCACGGATGGCTATGGCAAACAAGCAATTGACCATGCCATGTCAAAACTCCTTGCTTGGCATGAACAGCACCATTGGAAAACTCAGATGCCAAGAAGTGCAGCTCAAGAGCCTCAAGGCGAAGCTGTGATCACTTGAAATTTCATAGAGAAATTTATTGATCGTCTAAAAGCCACAGACTCAGCCTATATCGGTTGACTGCCCTACTTCTCCGAAAACACACTATGTAAAACATTGCGAGCGTGAGCCATGGTTAGAGCATATGAACCCGATTCAGAAGAGCGTCACAGGTCTGTACCCATTCAGGACACCATCACACGGATCCCGGGCTATCCAAGAAAACTTGTGATATTTAAAATCCCTGCGTCTAGTTATTGGTGGGTTAGGTATTACGCAGAGAGCCACATTTTCAAGCGCACTACCAAAACGGAAATCAAACGCGATGCCCTGGAAGCCGCCAAGCGTTTTTACGATGACATCACCATTCGAATAAGGGGTGGCAGTTTTGATGGCATTCCTGCAGAAGTTAATGCTGCGGAGGTTGTGACTTTTGCCAAGGCAACCAAGATGCTGATGGAGAGTGAGCTAGCCAAACTCAATAGGAATCAATTATCTAGGATCAGCTACGACAACATGAAGCTGAGATACGACAAACACATTCTGCCCTTCTTTGGACTCATGGATGTGTTATCCATTAATTACAAAACTCTGGATGAGTTCCTTCAAAAGATTTCCAATCAAGAACCCAAGCTCAGCGTATCAACACTGAGTGCTTACATGGGCTTAACTCGAAAAGTTTTGCAGCACGCAGCTAGGCACAGCTTTATTGAACACATTCCAGAGTTTCCAAAAGTTGGCGTTGAGGACAAACCACGCGGGTGGTTCAATGTTGGCGAATACAAAGAAATTACCAAGAAGTCCAAGAAGCTTGCGGGCAAGCGAGTGGAATGGCGGGCACACACAGAGCCAATGGAAGGAAGTTATTTCTGCGCTCCTGGCGAAAGGATCAGCTCTACAGACCGATTGATCAAACGCATTGAGATGACCAAGGATCTTTCTGATTTGATTGTGTTCATGGTCAATAGCTATATCCGGCCAACTGACATTCGGAACATGCAGCACAAGCACGTTGAAGTGATCAAGCGTGAGTGGACTTATTTAAGGCTCAGTCTGCCTCCCAGCAAGGGCCACAGCTTTCCCATCACCACAATGCCATGGGCTGTGAAAGTTTACGAACGCATTCGCCGTCGACAAGTTCTTGAATTCGGCAGAGACATCCATCCTGAGGACTATGTTTTCATGCCTCACGCTGCTTCGCGTGACAACGCTATGAAACTATTGGCGCGTCAATTTGAAATCGTCTTGGAAGTCACTGGTTTGAAGTTGAGCACTGCTGGTGAAACAAGAACTTTGTACAGCTTGCGGCACAGCAGCATCATGTTCCGCTTGATGTTTGGGCGAGGTGTAGACACATTGACATTGGCGCGAAACGCCAGAACCAGTCCTGAAATGATTGACCGCTTCTATGCTGCCCCACTGCAGGGTGAGATGAACGTGGGCGAGTTACAGAGCAAGCGCAGACCTCGGCCTTGGGAATACTAGTAACTGTGGTGAGTACCGAGTAAAAATCTCCACCCTGATTTGATAAGTACTTCCCGTAAAATTTTCGCAGAAGGGAAATTTAGTACTTCTAAAAAAAGCGATTAATTAGTTCATTTTTATCTCAATGATTTCGTAGGTCAAACAAGGCCTTTTCCGCTAGGTCGATTCTGACTTTACCTAGCTGAACTAAGGTTCTAGCGACAAGATCAATCTCCTCGCCAATGGCGCCTGCCATCATCGCAATGTTCTGAGCATGCAAAGCCATGTGGCCTTTTTGGATACCGGTAGTCGCTAGCGCTTTAAGTGCAGAAAAATTTTGCGCTAAGCCAACTGCTGCAATCACACGGGCCAATTGTTCAGCGGAATCAACACCCAAAATCTTCAGTGCAATGCGTGCCGTTGGATGTAATTTCGTAGCCCCACCGACTAAACCAACTGCCATTGGTAATTCCAGGCTACCGACAAGATCCCCTTCAGCAGTAATTTCCCATCGGGTCAAACTTCCATAATGACCATTTCGAGCGGCATAAGCATGGGCCCCAGCTTCTACTGCGCGAGTGTCATTACCAGTTGCAAGAACAACTGCACTGATGCCGTTCATGATGCCCTTGTTGTGCGTGGCTGCACGGTAAGGATCTGCGTCTGCAAAGTGATATGCCGAAATCATGCCATCACGAACCGATTCACCCCCAATTTCTTGTGTCCGCCAAATGCAGCGAGCTCGCGCAAGACGACGGTCTGCCAAATTAGAAAGAATACGCAAATTGGTTTGACCACCGGTCCACTCAGAAATACGCGGAGCAATCGCTTCAGCCATAGTATTGACTGCATTAGCGCCCATGGCATCGCGGGTATCAACGATCAGGTGAGTGATGACCATAGGGCCGCTTTGCGTCTTTAAGACGCGAACTTCAAGATCCCGAAACCCCCCACCTATATTCACCAAGATAGGGTCACATTCATTACACAACTTTTCAATTTCAGTTTTCCGCTCAAGAATTTTAATGCGCGCATGCTCAGGGTCGTGGACTTCTATCAACTGAATTTGGGCAATCATCAGAGTCCCTGACATGGATGTCACGAAACCACCATTGTCGTAACACTGGCGGGCGGCATTGCAGACCGCTGCTACCACAGAAGATTCTTCAGAAGCCATGGGTACTAGCCAGTCGAGCCCATCGATTCGCATGTTGGTGGCGATGCCAAGAGGGATGTTCATTGTTCCCACGACGTTTTCGATCAGATGGTCAGCCATATCTGACGGCAGATTTCCCGTATTCAACAGATGGGCCTGCTCTTCGTGGCTGAGGTTAGCGAATTCGGCAAGTGCTTTGACACGCTGATCAACGGCAAGTTTGTGAAAGCCACCGATCCGGCTACTTCGAATTTTCGTTTTCATGTTTTTTTAACTTTCCATTAACGTGAGGTCATTAGTCGAGGAAGAAATGTGACGAGATCTGGCCATGCAGCGCAAATCAATAATCCTACGAACTGCAGGATAAAAAAGGGAATGATCCCCCTGTAAACCATGTCCATACCGATGTGCGGAGGCAAAGTGCCCTTGATGTAAAAAAGCGTGTATCCAAAGGGTGGGCTGATGTAACCCATCTGGATGGTGATTGCATACAACACCCCGAACCACAGCTCATCGAAGCCCAGCAAACGTACGATTGGCAAAAAAACAGGTACCGTCAACAAAATGATCCCGAGCTCATCAAGCACCGTGCCCAAGAAAATCAAGATGAGCATCATCGCGCCAAGAATCAACCAGCGATCAACATCCAGGCCCTTAATGAATTCAAGCAACGTATCGGCTCCACCGAGCCCCGTAAAAATAGCCACGTAGGCTTTGGCCCCTAGGGTGATCCACAAGATCATGGATGTGGCTTTGAGCGTGTCCACCCCAGACACCTTGAGCATGCTCATATTGAGACGCCCTTTGATCGCTGCGGGAATCATGGCACCAGCAACTCCCACTGCGGCTGATTCGGTCGGTGTTGCAACTCCAAAGAAGATGGAGCCAAGGATCATCAATATCAGCATGGACGGATACACCAGTGTCTTGAGAGCACGCAGTTTGTCAGACCATGGCGCAGCAACAAAACCTTCTTCTAATGGCACCCACTCAGGCCGCAGCCAGCCGATCACGACGATGTAAAGAATGTAAAGACTTGCAAGAATGAGCCCTGGAACGATGCCGGCAATGAGCATCTGACCAATAGAAATCTGAGCTGTGACCGCATATACGATGGTCAGCACCGATGGGGGAATAAGAATGCCCAGTGTTCCCGATGCGCAGATCGTGCCTAGTGCCAACTCCGGCTTATACCCTCGGCGCAGCATTTCCGGCAGGGCCAAAATGCCCATTGCAGTCACGGCGGCCCCCACCACGCCAGTCATCGCCGCCATCACGACACATATGATTACCGTACCAATAGCCAAGCCACCCCGAACTCGACCAAACCACAGGGCCATGGCCTTGTAGAGGTCTTCGATCACGCCGGAGCGCTGAAGAATGCAGGCCATCAATATGAACAAGGGGATCGCTAGCAAAGCCTCCGACTTCATCGTGTCGAATATCTGCAAGATCAACACGATGACCGCATTAGTCTCCCAAAGCGTGACAGTAAACAGCAATGAGAGACCACCCAACACAAAGGCGATGGGCAGTCCTGTAAGCATGAACAGGGTCAGCCCCCCAAACATCAGCAGGAGTATCTCGTTGGGACTCACAGCGCCGCTCCCTCTGCGACATCGTTATCACCCCGGACATCAGAATGTTCGAACATGACACGCAGCCACTCGACCATAGCCTGCAGCATCATCATCGCCAAGGCCAGCGGCACCGTTACTTTGACTGGCCAGATGGGTGGGTTCCACGCAGAAAAACTGGTTTCTTTGTAATTCCAAGCGCTCCAAGCTGCAGGAATACTGAAGTAAAGCAAGATGGCGCAAAACAACACAATCATTGGGTAATTGACCAGGTCCATCCTGCGTTGCCAGGTGGGATTCAAACGCTGGCGTACAAGGTCAAGCGCGACATGCCCCTTGAGATGCAAAAGGTAAGGACCACCCAACAAAAAATAGGGCCCAAACAAAAGCACCGCCAATTCCATACCCCACACAGTAGGCGCATTGAAGAGATATCGGGCAATGACCTCATAGAGCATGACGGGCACCACCACAGCCATCAGCCAAACGGTCACCATGAAAATCCATTGGTTGACTCGGGTGACGGCGGATGTGGCGATCCACAGTAAATTGGTCATAGCCTAGTCCCCAGCAATTTATATGACAGCTAGCAGGCACCCGCCAAAGATGCCTGCTGCACTTCGAGATCAGGTCAACAGACCTAACTCTTTCATGAAAGCTATCTGGCTATCCAAAATCTTAGTCGCCAGTGGATCGCCTTTTGTGGCCGTGCGCCAAGCTGCCATCGCCTTGGGTCGCGCTGCAAGCACGTCTGCCGGGTTGAAACGGATAATCTCGCATCCCTTTGCAGCGTATTTAGCAAGCACAGTTGCATCATTGACCAAGATGTTCTGGCGCAATGCTGAGGAGATTTCTCTCGCAGCGACAGCCAGAGCTGCCTTGAACTCAGCTGGCAATTTGTCATGGGCAGCACGATTAGCTACATAAGCGGTGGCGGTGGTAGGTTGATGGAAACCTGGCACCACCACATACTTAGCCACCTCTGCAAGTCCCGCCTCAAAGTTAGCAGTCAAGTCACCCCGATCTGCCATATCGATCACTCCCTTGTCCAAGGCTGAATAAACTTCCCCCGTAGGCAAAGGGGTCACTGAAACGCCCAAGGCTCCCATTACCGCTGAAGCGAGTCCAACGAAACGCCCCTTCTTGCCTGCTAAGTCCGAGATCTTGCGAATTGGCACCTTAGAGTGGAGTGGCTCTTGTCCATAAACAGTAGGGGCAATGTAATGCAGGCCTGCAGGGGCATAAGCCTGGCGCACCAATTCAAGGCCGCCTTTTTCATAAAACCATGCCTCATAGTCATCACTTTCTGCGAAACCGAAAGGAATCGTACTGGTGAACGCAAAGGCCGGAATCTTACCTGCTTCGTACCCGTCAAAGGTTTTCATCATCTCAAACGCTCCACCCCTGACAGCATCAAATGCCTGCGCGGCAGGCACAATTTGTCCGGCAGCAAACAAGTTGATCTTGAATCGTCCACCCGTCAACTCTGCCACCCTCGCAACAAAACGTTCCTCGAATTTTTGGGGTGTAGTACCTCCGTCCCAAAGAGCCTGCATTCGCCAAGTCACGCTGGCTCCTTGAGCATGCACTGCGAAAGGCGCTGTGACTGCGGCGGCGGTTGCACCCGCAAGGGCGGTCTTGAGAATGTTGCGACGTGCTGTGGGAAGTTTCGACATATTTTTGTCTCCTGTTGGTCATAAAGTCGTGTACCGCATAAACAAACCACGGCACTTGTAATTCGCTTAAAAGCTTAACAACACCTTTTAGAACGAAAATGAAAGTTTATGGACAATCCAACGCTTTATTGGGTACAGTTTGGGAACACATTAAAAAACCGTTTCTATTAACTGATAGGAACAGTTAAATACTAACCAGCTAGCCATGTCATCGATTACAACCACAAAGACCAAGACCGACGAGCTCACACACCGGCTGATCATGGAGATAGAAAAGGGATTGCACGCTCCGGGCTCGAAGCTGCGCTCGGTACGTGATGCCGCCCACAAGGAGGCGATAGGTATCAACACTGTCCTCGAAGCCTACAACCGCCTTGCTGCCCGTGGATACATCGAAGCTCGGCCTGGATCGGGTTTTTACATACGTCACAGCCCATCAACGTGGGCTCAGGCGCCGGCTCCACATGTCTCTGCTGCAGTTGATGTCGTGTCCTTGCTTCGTGAGCAATTGGAACAACACTACGAAGTGCGGGTTGGCGATGGACGGCCACCTGCATCTTGGATCGAGGATTCGGAAATTGGCAGACAGCTGCGCCGGTTCCGCTCAGGTGAACCCGATGACATGGGACATGGCTATGGCACACCATGGGGCTACCAACCCCTGCGAGAGACTATTGCACGGCTTTTGGCAGAACGTGGAATACAAAGCGATAGTCGGCAAATTTTGCTAACCCAGGGAGCCAACCATGCACTCGATCTGATCATTCGCCATCTGCTGAATCCTGGCGATAAGGTCTTGGTCGACTCTCCTGGCTATTACCCACTTTTCGGAAAACTCAAGTTGGCCAAAGTAGAGATGTTAGGCATCCCTCGTCTTGAGGACGGACCCGATCTTTCTGTCTTGCATGAGTTGCTCAAAAATGAACGTCCAAGGCTGTTTTTCACACAATCTTTGGCACACAACCCGACTGGAAACTCCATCAGCCTGCCTAAGGCTCACAAGTTGCTTCAAATGGCAGCGGAGCATGGCTGCATGGTGGTCGAAGATGACCCGTTCGCAGATCTGCACCCACCCACTGCGCCACGACTTGCTGCACTCGACCAGCTGGAGCGTGTCATCTATGTCAGCAGCTTTTCTAAAACACTCTCTGCAGGGCTTCGAGTTGGTTATGTAGCAGGTGCACCGCACTTGATTTCGGATCTATGCGATTTGAAGATGGTGACGATGGTGAGCACCTCAGATCTTGTCGAGCGTGTGGTCTTTCAAATGGTTTCAGCGGGTCATTACCGCAGACACGTTCAAAAACTCAAATCTCGCTTACAAGAGTTGCATCCTTGGGCTGTGAAGTCTTTGCGCCGGGCCGGTGCAACAGTTCGTGCGTCGGACCCTGGCGGCTATTACATCTGGCTCGAGTTACCCAAAGGTGTTGATGAACTGGGATTGATTCAGAAGGCCGCAACAGCCGGAATTTTTCTCGCTCCTGGATCCGTCTTTTACCCAACCCGAACGGTACATCCACCGGCTCTTAGGATCAATGTCGCTTATGCCAGCGATCCAAAGTTTCTGTCGTTCATCGAAAAAGCTCTGCGTTAGTTTTACCTTATACGTAACCAGTAATTTGGACTTAGTTAAATTAATTAACCAACATTGAAGGCTTGTTGTATTACCGTAGACAGCAGGTATCACTAAGCCGCAAAGTACGGTAGCTAATAATCTTTTGCGATTGCCGCATTCTGGATGGTTGGCAATAGAAATTTAGACCAAATCTTAATTGGGTTTTAGACGATTCAGAAGCGATCAAAAAGGCAAAGTGCCAATTGGCTGGTACGGTGGTGGAATAGTTAAGTTCCAAGGACCTTGATTGAACACGCACCCTGCAGCGTTTTGGTGGTCATTATCAAATTAGTTGCTACAAATTTGCCTTAAACAAGCCTAGATCTACGGGCATGGTCATGAGGTTTTCACATGCCCAAGTCCTGAACACGTTCCACAGTTGATCAGTAGACGCATGTTCATCTGCGGCGACTGCATTCTAGAAGTCTGTGTAAGGCAGCGCTCCATTTGGGCAAAGCATGCGGGTATCAAATCAGCCCTACAGCGCGTTTTTTATCAAGTTCGCTGGTTAGAGTAGCAGGACTCAACTCAAAACAAACGTAGCGATTTTTTCAACTACAGGTCTAGAATGATGTCATGCGCGACAACTTTGAAACCAAGATTGCTGCAAACGGGCTGCGTTACACCAGCAAGGAAAGTGGCTCGCCGTTTCAAGATTCTTCTTACGGCTCCACACTCAGTTGCTACAAGTGCGGTTTGCACAAACCACGTTCATCAGGCCTTACAAAAAGACTGCTTGGGCAGCGCCTTTTTAAATGCTTAGATTGCGTGAACGCTACTGCCAAATGATGCCAACAAGATTAGTTGTTTGAGAGATAGATTTCAGATGCTTTTCTGCTCAGTAAATCTATGAAAAGACACAGAAAAATCTATGACGAGTAGTAAAGTCGGACTATACTACTTTGAACCTAAAAAAAGCACCTAAAGTCGCCCTTAAGTGCTTGATTTAATTGAGGAATTTTGGTGGGCGATGCAAGTTTCGAACTTGCGACCCCTGCAGTGTGAATGCAGTGCTCTACCCCTGAGCTAATCGCCCTATCGCTTTTTCAGCGTAGCCTTAAATTATGCCATGGAAAATTAGCGTAT
>Ga0315903_10001233_pt1 | contig 38596 bp, 49 predicted proteins | sample LakEriMetagenome_7_FD_203524 | JGI IMG/M metagenome (GOLD analysis project Ga0315903, IMG submission 203524) | Freshwater fungal communities from buoy surface, Lake Erie, Ohio, United States - Buoy 2 MA119 | ecosystem: Environmental > Aquatic > Freshwater > Lake | place: USA: Lake Erie, Ohio... | reverse complement strand
AGAAGTGACCGGGAGCTAGCAGGTCATGAAGATCAAGATCGCAGGCGGCTCGAACGAGCTGCAACTCTCCGAAGCCGCCTTCGGCCACGAGTACAACGAAGCGCTGGTGCACCAGGTCGTCACCGCCTACCGCAATGCGGGTCGGGCGGGCACCAAGGCCCAGCTCACCAAGGCCGAGGTCCGTGGCGGTGGCAAGAAGCCGCACAGCCAGAAGGGCACCGGTCAGGCCCGCGCCGGCTCGAGCCGCAGCCCGATCTGGGTCGGCGGTGGCCGCGCGTTCGCCGCCAAGCCGCGTGACTTCGCCCAGAAGGTCAACCGCAAGATGTACCGCGGCGCGCTGCGCTCGATGCTCTCCGAGCTCGTGCGCCAGGAGCGTCTCGTCGTCACGCAGGGCATCGACCTCGAAGCCCCCAAGACCCGCCTGCTCGCCGCGCAGCTGAAGTCCATGGCGCTCAGCCACGTGTTGATCGTGGTCGAGGCCATCGACGAGAAGCTGTTCCTCGCGGCGCGCAACCTGCCGCACGTCGAGGTGCTGCCGGTGACCGCCCTGAACCCGCTCGCGCTCGCGAGCTACGACAAGGTGCTGATGACCGTCGGCGCCGTCAAACTCATCGAGGAGCGCCTGCAATGAGCGCCGTCGTCTCCACCCTCAGCCCCGAGCGTCTGATGGGCGTGCTGCTGGCACCGCACATCACCGAAAAGACCGCGATCGCGATGCAGAACGCGAACCAGTACACGTTCCGCGTGCGCCGTGACGCCTCCAAGCCCGACATCAAGGCCGCCGTCGAGCTGATGTTCGAGGTCAAGGTCGCCGCCGTGAACGTGGTCAACGAGTCCGGCAAGACCCGCCGCTTCGGCAAGACGCCGGGCCGCACCCGGGATTGGAAGAAGGCCTACGTGAGCCTCGCGCCGGGCCAGACCATCGACTACGAATCGAGGAAGGGCTGATGGCACTCGTTAAGATGAAGCCGACGTCGCCGGGCACCCGGTTCGTCGTGAAGATCGACAAGTCGCACCTCTGGAAGGGCGGCCCGCACGAACCGTTGACCGTCCGCCAGTCCAAGACCGGTGGCCGCAACAGCTACGGTCGCATCACCACGCGCCACAAGGGCGGCGGATCGGCCCACAAGTACCGCATCATCGACCTGAAGCGCGACAAGGACGGCGTGAAGGGCATCGTCGAGCGGATCGAGCACGACCCGAACCGCACCGGCCACATCGCCCTCATCAAGTACGCCGACGGCGAGCGCCGCTACATCCTCGCGCCGAAGGGCGTGGTTCCGGGCGACGAGATCCGCTCGGGCGCCGACGCTCCGATCAAGGCCGGCAACGCCATGCAGCTGCGCCACATCCCGGTCGGCTCCACGGTGCACAACGTCGAGCTCAAGCCCGGCAAGGGCGGCCAGCTCGCCCGCAGCGCCGGCAACTCCGTGCAGTACACGGCGCGCGAGGGCATCTACGCATACATCCGCCTGAAGTCCGGCGAGACCCGCAAGGTGCACATCGACTGCCGCGCCACCATCGGCGAGATGAGCAACGACGAGCACAACCTGCGCAGCTACGGCAAGGCCGGTGCGAAGCGTTGGCTCGGCATCCGCCCGACGGTCCGCGGCCTCGCGATGAACCCGGTCGACCACCCGCACGGCGGTGGTGAGGGCAAGTCCGGCCAGGGCAACCCGCACCCGGTCTCGCCCTGGGGCTGGAACACCAAGGGCAAGAAGACCCGCACCAACAAGCGCACGAACCACATGATCGTGCAGCGTCGCCAGAACAAGATCCGCTGAGCGGATCCCGATCCCAGGAGCACACCGTGCCGCGTTCATTGAAGAAAGGCCCGTTCGTCGACCTGCACCTCGAGAAGAAGGTGGCGGTCGCCGTCGCCAAGAACGACCGCAAGCCGATCAAGACCTGGTCGCGCCGCTCGATGGTGTTGCCGGAGATGGTGGGCCTCACCATCGCCGTGCACAACGGCAAGCAGCACATCCCGGTGCTCGTCACCGAGAACATGGTCGGCCACAAGCTCGGCGAGTTCTCGCCCACGCGCACCTTCAAGTCGCACTCGGGCGACAAGAAGGTCTCGGGCTGACCCGGGGAGACACACAGATGGAAGTCACCGCAAAACTCAAGTACGCGCGCATCTCGCCGCAGAAGTGCCGCCTCGTCGCCGACCAGGTGCGCGGCAAGGCCGTGGGCAATGCGCTCGCGACCCTGCGCTTCATGCCCAAGAAGGGCGCCGAGATCGTCCTCAAGGTGCTCGAATCCGCCGTCGCCAACGCCGAGAACAACAACGGCGCCGACATCGACGAGCTCAAGGTGCACCGCATCATGGTGGACACCGCCCCGGTGCTGAAGCGCTTCGCCGCGCGCGCCAAGGGCCGCGGCGCCCGCATCGTCAAGCGCAACAGCCACATCACCGTCGTGGTCAGCGACGGCAGGAAGGACTGATCCATGGGCCAGAAAGTCAATCCGGTCGGCATCCGCCTCGGCATCACCCGCGAGTGGACCTCGAAGTGGTACGCGCCGAAGAAGCAGTTCCCGCTGCACGTCCACACGGACTTCCGCGTCCGTGAGTTCCTGCGCAAGAAGCTCGCCGAGGCCTCCGTGTCCTCGATCCAGATCGAGCGTGCCGCCAACAAGGTGAACATCACCATCCAGACGGCGCGTCCCGGCATCGTCATCGGCAAGAAGGGCGAGGACATCGAGAAGCTGCGCCAGGAGACGGCGAAGATGCTCGGCCGCCCGGTGAGCGACATCCGCCTCAACATCGCCGAGATCCGCAAGCCGGAGCTCGACGCGAAGCTCGTCGCCGACGGCATCGCGCAGCAGATCGAGAAGCGTGTCATGTTCCGCCGCGCCATGAAGCGCGCCGTGATGAGCACGATGCGCAGCGGCGCGCTCGGCGTGAAGGTCCGCCTGTCGGGTCGCCTGAACGGTTCCGAGATCGCCCGCACCGAGAGCTCCCGCGAAGGCCGCGTCCCGCTGCACACCTTCCGCGCCGACATCGACTACGCGCTCGGCGAGGCCCGCACCACCTATGGCGTGATCGGCGTCAAGGTCTGGATCTTCAAGGGCGAGGTCTTCGAGAAGGAAGACCTGTCGAAGGCCGCTCCGGAGGCTGACGCCGCCGCTGCGGACGCCGCCGCTGCCCCGTCCGCCGCCGCCGCGGCGTCGGTGGCCTGAGGAGCATTGCAGCCATGATGCAACCCAAGCGCACCAAGTACCGCAAGCAGTTCAAGGGCGGCAACACCGGCCTCGCGCAGCGCGGCAACTCCGTCGCCTTCGGCGATTTCGGCCTCAAGGCCACCGAGCGCGCGCGCATGACCGCGCGCGAGATCGAGGCCGCGCGCCGTGCCATGGCCCGCGCCGTGAAGCGTGGCGGCCAGATCTGGATCCGCGTGTTCCCGGACGTGCCGGTCTCCAAGAAGCCCCTCGAGGTCCGCATGGGCGCGGGCAAGGGCAACGTGGAGTACTGGGTCGCCAAGGTGAAGCCCGGCAAGATCCTCTTCGAGATGGAAGGGGTGGACGAGAAGACCGCGCGCGAGGCGTTCCGGCTGGCCGGCGCCAAGCTCTCGGTGACCACATCTTTCGTGAAGCGGCAGGTGCGCTGACATGAACGCCAAGGAACTGCGCGACAAGAACTCGCGCGATCTCAACCAGGATCTGCTCAAGGCTCGCCGCGAGCAGTTCTCGCTGCGCATGCAGCGCGCGACCGGTCAGGCGGTGAAGCCGCACGACTTCGGCCGCGTACGCAAGGACATCGCGCGCCTGAAGACGGTGCTCGCCGAGAAGGCCGCGAAGGAGTCGGGGAAGTAAACCATGACCGAAGCAACCGATAACACGGCCAAGCGCACCCTCACGGGCCGCGTGGTCAGCAACAAGATGGACAAGACCATCGCGGTCGAAGTCGAGCGCCTGGTGAAGCACCCGCGCTACGGCAAGTTCATCCGCCGCACCACCAAGCTGCTCGCGCACGACGAGGCCAACGAGTCGCGCATGGGTGACAAGGTGGCCATCGCCGAGTGCCGCCCTCTGTCGCGCCGCAAGAGCTGGCGCCTGGTGTCGGTGCTGGAGCGCGCGTCATGATCCAGCTGCAGAGCATCCTCGCGGCGGCCGACAACAGCGGCGCCAAGACCCTGATGTGCATCAAGGTGATGGGCGGCACGCGTCGCCGTTACGCCGCCGTGGGCGACGTCATCAAGGTCAGCGTCAAGGACGCGATCCCGCGCGGCAAGGTCAAGAAGGGCGAGGTGTACGACGCAGTCGTCGTGCGCACGCGCCGTGGCGTGCGCCGTCCGGACGGCTCGCTCATCAAGTTCGACGGCAACGCCGCGGTGCTGCTGTCCAACAAGCTCGAGCCGATCGGCACCCGCATCTTCGGGCCCGTGACGCGCGAGCTGCGCACCGCGCAGTTCATGAAGATCATTTCGCTGGCACCGGAAGTGCTCTGAGGCTCGTCATGAGGAAGATCCGCAAGGGTGACAACGTCATCGTCATTTCGGGCCGCGACAAGGGTCGCAAGGGCGCGGTCGTGGCCGTGCTCGAGGACGACAAGGTGCTCGTGGAGAACATCAACCGGGTGAAGCGCCACACGCGCGGCAACCCGCAGCAGAACAAGGCAGGCGGCATCCTCGAGAAGGAAGCCCCGCTGCACGTGTCGAAGGTCGCGCTGTTCAACCCCGCCACCCAGAAGGCCGACCGCGTCGGCGTGAAGGTGCTGGCGGACGGCAAGCGCGTGCGTTTCTTCAAGTCGAACGGAGAGGTCGTCGACGCCTGAGGCGTCGCGACATGGGTGACCTGCACATGGCAAGGCTACAACAGTACTACCGCGACACCGTCGTCCCGCAGCTGCGCAAGGACCTCGGCATCACCAACGCGATGGAAGTGCCGAAGATCACCAAGATCACGGTCAACATGGGCGTGGGCGAGGCCGTGGCCGACAAGAAGGTCGTCGAGGCCGCCGCCGGCGACCTGGCCAAGATCACCGGCCAGAAGCCCGTGATGTGCCAGTCCCGGAAATCCATCGCGTCCTTCAAGCTGCGCGAAGGCCTCGCGATCGGCTGCAAGGTCACGCTGCGCGGGCCGCGCATGTACGAGTTCCTCGACCGCCTCATCTCGGTCGCCATGCCCCGCATCCGCGACTTCCGCGGCGTCTCGCCGCGCTCGTTCGACGGCCGTGGCAACTACAACATGGGCGTCAAGGAACAGATCATCTTCCCCGAGATCCAGTACGACCAGATCGACCAGCTCCGGGGCATGGACATCACCATCACCACCACGGCGAAGGACGACAAGGCGGGTCGGGCTCTGCTCGAAGCCTTCAATTTCCCCTTCCGCAAGTAACAGGGCACAGAAGAACATGGCCAAGACCAGCATGGTCGAGCGCGAGAAGCGTCGCGCCGCGACCGCGAAGAAGCACGCTGCCAAGCGCACCGCCCTGAAGGCGGCGATCCGCAGCCCGAAGTCCTCGCCGGAAGAGCGCGCCGCCGCCGTCGCCGCGTTGCAGAAGATGCCGCGCGACGCGAGCCCGAGCCGTGGCCGCCGCCGCTGCGCCATCACCGGCCGGCCGCGCGGCGTGTACCGCAAGTTCGGACTCTCGCGCGTCAAGATTCGCGAGGCCGTGAACCGGGGCGAGCTGCCCGGCGTGTCCAAGGCGAGCTGGTAACGGAGCGCACGCCACATGAGCATGACCGATCCCATCGCTGACCTGCTGACCCGCATCCGCAACGCCCAGCTCGCCCGCAAGAGCGAAGTGAGCCTCGGTTCGTCGCGCCTGAAGCAGGCTGTCGTCAAGGTGCTGAAGGACGAGGGCTATGTCGCCGATTTCCGCGTCGCCGCGGACGGTGGCAAGAGCACCCTCACCATCGCGCTCAAGTATTTCGAAGGCCGCCCGGTGATCGACCGCCTCGAGCGCGTGTCGCGTCCCGGCCTGCGCATCTACCGCGGCAAGGACGAACTGCCGAAGGTGCTGGGCGGCATGGGCACCGTGATCGTCTCGACCCCGAAGGGCGTGATGACCGACAAGCAGGCGCGTGCGATCGGCCAGGGCGGCGAAGTCCTGTGCATCGTGGCCTGACGCAGCGCATCGGAGAACCAGAATGAGCCGTGTAGCCAAACAACCCGTCGCGCTGCCCCAGGGCGTGACGGCCACCATCACCGACGAGACGGTCACCGTGAAGGGTGCCAAGGGCACCATGAGCGTGGCGCTGTCGGGCGGCGTGAAGGTCGTGCAGGCCGAGAAGCAGCTCGAGCTGCGCTATGACGCCACCAACCGCATGCAGGCGGGCGCCGTGCGCGCGCACCTCGCCAACGTCGTCGCCGGCGTCAGCAAGGGCTACGAGCGCAAGCTCGAACTGGTGGGCGTCGGCTACCGTGCCGCGGTGCAGGGCAAGACCCTGAACCTCACGCTCGGCTTCTCCCACCCCATCTCCATGGACATGCCCGAGGGCATCACGGTCGAGGCGCCGAGCCAGACCGAGATCCTGCTCAAGGGCAGCGACAAGCAGCGCATCGGCCAGGTGGCCGCCGAGATCCGCGGCCTGCGTCCGCCCGAGCCCTACAAGGGCAAGGGCGTGCGCTACGCCGGCGAGAAGATCTCGCTCAAGGAAGGCAAGAAGAAGTAACCGGGCCGGTACGACGAGGACCGAACGATGCAGATCTCAAAGAAAGACCGCCGCCAGCGACGCGCCGTGCGCGCCCGGGCCCGCATCCGCGAGCTGGGCACCCCGCGGCTGACCGTGCACCGCACGCCCCGCCACATCTACGCGCAGGTGTTCGACGCCGGCGGCGCGACGGTGCTTGCGGCGGCGTCCACCGTGCAGGACGCGGTGACGGAGGGGCTCTCGGGCACCGGCAACGTCGAGGCCGCCAAGGCCGTCGGCCGCGCCATCGCCGAGCGCGCCAAGGCCGCCGGCATCAGCAAGGTCGCCTTCGACCGCGCCGGTTTCATGTACCACGGCCGCATCAAGGCGCTGGCGGAAGCCGCGCGTGAAGCGGGACTAGAGTTCTAAGGCAGGGCATCCAACATGGCACGACCCGAAAGATCCCAGGCGACCGACGACTTCCTCGAGAAGCTGGTCGCGGTGAACCGCACCTCGAAGACCGTCAAGGGCGGTCGCCAGTTCGGCTTCACGGCCCTCACCGTGGTGGGCGACGGCGCCGGCCGCGTCGGCTTCGGCTTCGGCAAGGCCCGCGAGGTGCCTGTGGCCATCTCCAAGGCCATGGCCGCCGCCCGCAAGAACATGGTCAACGTCGCGCTGCGCAACGAGACCCTGCACTACTCGGTCAAGGGCAGCCACGGCGCGACCCGCGTGCTGATGCAGCCGGCCTCGGACGGTACGGGCGTCATCGCCGGCGGCGGCATGCGCGCGGTGCTCGAGTGCGCCGGCGTGCGCAACGTGCTCGCCAAGAGCTACGGCTCGCGCAACGCGATCAACGTCGTGCGCGCCACCGTCAAGGCCCTCGCTGCGGTGCGTTCGCCCGAGGACATCGCCGCCAAGCGCGGCAAGACCCTCGAAGAGATCATGGGTTAAGGCCATGGCTTCCAAGCAGATCAAAGTCACCTTGAAGAAGAGCATCCACGGGCAGATCGCCAACATCGCCCAGTCGGTGCGTGGGCTCGGCCTTCGCCGCCGTCACCAGACGGTGACCGTGGCCGACACGCCAGAGAACCGCGGCCTCATCCGCACGGCGCGGCACCTGCTCGCCGTCGGCGAAGCCTGAGCGGAACCCTGAAGGAGCAACCAGGACATGCGCATCAATACCATCAAGCCGGCCCCGGGTTCCAAGCGCCCGCGGCTGCGCGTCGGGCGCGGCGCCTCCGCCGGCCAGGGCAAGACCTGCGGCCGTGGCGTCAAGGGCCAGCGCGCGCGCAAGGGCGGCTACCACAAGGTCGGCTTCGAAGGCGGCCAGATGCCGCTGCAGCGCCGCATGCCGAAGGTCGGCTTCCGCTCGGCCATCAAGGCCACGCGCGCCGAGGTCCGCCTCGATGAGCTCGCCAAGGTGAAGGCCGACGTGATCGACCTCGCGGCGCTCAAGGCCGCCAACGTGGTCCCGGCGCATGCCGAGGTCGCGAAGGTCGTGCTGTCGGGCAGCATCAGCCGCGCCGTCACCCTCAAGGGCGTCGGTGCCACCAAGGGCGCCAAGGCCGCGATCGAGGCCGCCGGCGGCCGCATCGAGGCCTGAGGACACGTCATTGGCCAACACCGCAGGCAATGCAGCATCGACTCTCGCGGACGCCACCCGCTTCGGCGAGGTGCGCACGCGGCTGCTGTTCCTGATCGGTGCGCTGATCGTCTACCGCATCGGCACCTTCATCCCGGTGCCGGGCATCGACCCCGACGAGATCGCGCGGTTCTTCGAGGACAACGCGGGCACGCTGCTCGGCCTCGCCAACGTGTTCTCGGGCGGCGCCCTCGAGCGCCTGTCGATCTTCGCGATGGGCGTGATGCCCTACATCTCGGCGTCGATCATCGTGCAGCTCGTCTCGATGGTGTATCCGCCCTGGGAGGAGTACCGCAAGGAAGGCGAAGCCGGCCGGCGCAAGCTCACCCAGATCACGCGCTACGGCACGGTGCTGCTCGCCGTGTTCCAGTCGCTCGGCGCGGCCACCGCGCTGCAGAACGGCGGCATGGTCAACCAGCCGGGTTGGGCGTTCCTCTTCATCGCCACCATCACCATGACCACCGGGACCATGTTCCTGATGTGGCTCGGTGAGCAAGTCACCGAGCGCGGCATCGGCAACGGCATCTCCATGCTGATCCTCGCGGGCATCATCGCCGGGCTCCCGGGCGCGGTCGGCCGCACCATCGAGGCCGTGAACACGGGCGAGATGTCGGGCATCCAGGCCATCGTGCTGCTCGTCCTCGTGCTCGGCGTCACCGCTATCTGCGTCTATGTCGAGCGCGCCCAGCGCCGCATCGCCGTGCATTACGCCAAGCGCCAGGTCGGCCGCCGCGTGATGGCCGGCCAGACCAGCCACCTTCCGTTCAAGCTCAACATGGCGGGCGTCATCCCGGCGATCTTCGCGTCTAGCCTGCTGCTCGTGCCCGCGACCATCGCGCAGTTCTTCGGCACCGGCGAGGGCCCCGTCGCCGAGGGGCTACAGACCTTCGCCGCCACGCTCGGCTACGGCCAGCCGCTGCACCTCGTGCTGTACGGCGCGCTGATCGTGTTCTTCTGCTTCTTCTACACCGCGCTGGTGTTCAACGCCCGCGAGACCGCCGACAACCTCAAGAAGTCGGGCGCCTTCATCCCGGGCATCCGTCCCGGCCAGCAGACGGGCGAGTACATCGACAAGGTGCTGACGCGCCTGACGCTGTGGGGCGCCATCTACGTCGCGGCCGTGTGCTTGCTGCCCGAACTCCTCATCTCGCAGACCCGCCTCGGCGGCGGTGACCTGCTGCTCGTGTTCGGCGGCACTTCGCTGCTGATCTTGGTGGTCGTCGCCATGGACTTCCTGGCGCAGCTGCAAGCCCACCTGATGTCCCACCAGTATCCGGGGCTGCTGAAGCAGGCCAACCTCATGGGTTATGGCCGCGGCGGCGCCCCGCAGTGAGCGAAAGGTAACCGACATGAAAGTTCGTCCGTCCGTCAAGAAAATCTGCAAGGACTGCAAGATCGTGCGGCGCCGCGGCGTCGTCTACGTGATCTGCAAGGACCCGCGGCACAAGCAGCGGCAGGGTTGAGAAACAGCGTTTTTCCATTAGAATGCCGCGCTTTTGAGCGGCTTCGGGGCAAGGAAACATGGCACGTATCGCCGGCATAAACATCCCGATGAACAAGCACGTGGTCATCGGGCTCACGCACATCTACGGCGTCGGCCGCACGCGCTCGCGCGTGGTCTGCGAGGCCGCAGGCGTCGACCCGACGACCAAGGTGAAGGATCTCACCGAGTCCGAGGTCAACGCGCTGCGCGCGCAGATCGCCAAGGGCCTGGTCGAGGGCGACCTGCGCCGCGAGGTGTCCATGAACATCAAGCGCCTGATGGACCTCGGCACCTACCGTGGCCTGCGCCACCGCAAGGGCCTGCCGGTCCGCGGGCAGCGCACGCGCACCAACGCGCGCACGCGCAAGGGTCCGCGCAAGCAGGCGGTCAAGCTCAACGCGCCCCCGGGCAAGGCATAAGGCAGCAGGCAAGATATGGCAGACAACAAGCAGCAGGGCGCCGGCGGCGCCAAGAAGCCCAAGAAGGCGCGCAAGAACGTGCTGGACGGCATCGCGCACGTGCACGCGTCGTTCAACAACACGATCATCACGATCACCGACCGCCAGGGCAACACGCTCTCGTGGGCGACCTCGGGCGGCTGCGGTTTCCGCGGCTCGCGCAAGTCGACCCCGTTCGCGGCCCAGGTGGCCGCCGAGAAGGCGGGCAATGCCGCGCAGGAGCATGGGCTGCGCAACGTGGAAGTGCGCGTCGCGGGTCCCGGCCCCGGCCGCGAGTCCGCCGTGCGTGCGCTCAACAACTGCGGGCTGAAGATCACCAGCATCGCGGATGTGACGCCGATCCCGCACAACGGCTGCCGCCCGCCCAAGAAGCGCCGCGTCTGACGCCGCGAACCGAACTCCTCCAGAGGCATACCTGATGGCGCGTTATATCGGACCCAAGTGCAAGCTCGCTCGTCGCGAGGGCACGGACCTGTTCCTCAAGAGCGGCGTGAAGCCCCTCGAGTCGAAGTGCAAACTGCAGGTGCCGCCGGGCGGCATCAAGGGCGAGCGCAAGAGCCGCTTGTCCGAGTACGGCAGCCAGCTGCGCGAGAAGCAGAAGCTGCGCCGCATGTACGGCGTGCTCGAGCGCCAGTTCGCCAACTACTACGCCGAGGCGGCCCGCCGCACCGGTTCGACCGGCGAGAACCTGCTCAAGCTGCTCGAGTGCCGTCTCGACAACGTCGTGTACCGCATGGGTTTCGCGGCCACGCGTTCCGAGGCCCGCCAGCTCGTCAGCCACAAGGGCGTCCTGGTGAACGGCAACGTCGTCACCATCGCGTCCTGCCAGCTGCGCCCGGGCGACACCGTCCAGATCCGCGAGAAGGCGCGCAAGCAGTTGCGCATCCAGAACGCGATGCAGATCGCGTCGCAGGTCGGCCTGCCCGAGTGGGTGCAGGTGGACGACAAGGAGATGAAGGGCGTCTTCAAGCAGGTGCCGGCGCGGGATGACATCCTGCCCGACATCAACGAGAACCTGGTCGTCGAGTTGTACTCGAAGTAATCGCCTGGTTCGCCAGAGCAGAGGGACCGAACATGCAAGGATCCGTCAACGAATTCCTCAAGCCCCGCGTGGTGAAGGTGAGCCCGCTCGCCCCGCGCCAGGCGCGCGTGGTGATCGAGCCGTTCGAGCGCGGCTTCGGCCACACGCTCGGCAACGCGCTGCGCCGCGTGCTGCTCTCCTCGATGCCCGGCGCCGCGATCACGGAGGCCGAGATCGAGGGCGTGCTGCACGAGTACACCTCCATCGAGGGCGTGCAGGAAGATGTCGTCGACATCCTCCTCAACCTCAAGCAGGTCGCGATCCGCATGCATGCGCGGGACACGGCCGAGCTGCGCCTCTCCAAGAAGGGCCCGGGCCCGGTCACCGCGGGTGACATCCAGACCGACCACGACGTCGAGGTGGTCAACCCGGACCTCGTGATCGCCAACCTCACCAAGGCCGGCGAGCTCACGATGGTGCTGCGCGTCGAGCGCGGCCGCGGCTACCGTCCGGCGTCGCAGCGCGCGGTGTTCGAGGAGGCCTCGCGCCCGATCGGCCGCCTGCAGCTCGATGCCTCGTTCAGCCCGATCCGCCGCGTCACCTACGCGGTCGAGGCCGCCCGCGTCGAGCAGCGCACCGACCTCGACAAGCTGATCATCGACATCGAGACCAACGGCACGATCGACTCCGAGGAGGCGATCCGCCGCGCCGGCAGCATCCTCAAGGACCAGCTGTCGGTGTTCGTCGACCTGCAGGGCGAGGAAGAGGCCGGCGGCAAGTCCGAGTCGGCGCAGTTCGACCCCATCCTGCTGCGTCCGGTGGACGAGCTCGAGCTCACGGTCCGCAGCGCGAACTGCCTGAAGGCCGAGAACATCCACTACATCGGCGATCTCGTGCAGCGCACCGAAGTCGAGCTGCTGCGCACGCCCAACCTGGGCAAGAAGTCGCTGACCGAGATCAAGGAAGTCCTGCAGAGCCACGGGCTCATGCTCGGCATGCGTCTCGACGGCTGGCCGCCGGCCGGCCTGCGGCACGACGACGAGCGCGCAGGGCTCATGTAACGGGCGGGCGCGGCCCCGAGGCCGCGCCGCCACAATGGATCATCGAGGTTCGATATGCGTCATAGACTCACCGGGCGACAACTGTCGCGCAACGCTCCGCACCGCCACGCGCTGCTGCGGAACCTCAGCGTCGCGCTGCTGCGCCACGAGACCATCCGCACCACGCTGCCCAAGGCCAAGGAATTGCGCCGGGTCGTGGAGCCGCTCATCACGCTCGGCAAGACGGACACCGAGGCGCGCCGTCGCCTGGCGTTCGCCCGGCTGCGCGATGCGGCCGTGGTCGAGAAGCTCTTCAACGACCTCGGCCCGCGCTTCAAGGCGCGCGCCGGCGGCTACACCCGCATCCTGCACATGATGCCGCGACCGGGCGACTCCGCGCCGATGGCGCTGATGCAGCTCGTCGACCGCGCCGCGCAGGTGGTCGAGGCTGAGGCGACCGAGGCCACCGAGGCCAAGGGCAAGCCCAAGGCGAAGGCCAAGGCCAAGAAGGCGAAGACCGCCGCTCCGGCCAGCGCCAAGCCGCGCGCCCGCAAGGCCGCTGCCGCCTGACCCGGTGCCCGGCGTGGCCGGGCGCCCTGACGATCGGCCGAAGGCCGGCGCTCCGCGAGGGACGCCGGCCTTCTGCTTTCAGGGATGCGCCGTGGCAGATGCGCGTTGGAGGATGCGCGATGGCGGAACCCCGGCCCGGCCCCGGCCGGCACCCGCGAGTTGCGCCTTGGTGCGACTGCCGCGGGCCGGTCCACCGGCTACACTTCAGGCTGAGGCGGGCCGCGTCGGCCCGCACCATGACAGGGGGAGAACACCGACATGAGCATCGCAAAGGAATTCCGTGAGTTCGCCATGCGCGGCAACGTCGTCGACCTCGCGGTCGGCGTCGTCATCGGCGGCGCGTTCGGCAAGATCGTCTCGTCGCTGGTCGGCGATGTCGTGATGCCGGTGCTCGGCAAGATGGTGGGCGGGGTGTCGTTCAACGAACTCGGCACCACGCTGGGTACCGGCCCCGACGGCGCGGCCATCGTGCTGAAGTGGGGCGCATTCCTGCAGACGATCTTCGACTTCCTGCTGATCGCGCTCGCGCTGTTCTTCGCCATCAAGGCGATCAACCGCCTGAAGGCGCCGGAACCGGCCGCACCCGCTGCGCCGCCGCCGCCCCCGCGCAGCGAGGTGCTGCTCGAGGAGATCCGCGACGCGCTCAGGAAAGGCTGAACGCCTCGCGGGTGAGGTTGTCGCAGCCCTCGGCGGTGACGGCGAGGTCGTCCTCGATCCGGATGCCGCCGAAGGGCTGCAGCGACGCCACGCGCGCCCAGTCGATGTGCGCCGCGAGCGGCCCTGAACGGGCCGGGCCGAGCAGCGCGTCGATGAAATAAAGACCGGGTTCCATCGTCACCACGAACCCCGGCTCGAGCTTGCGCGTCAGGCGCAGTGCCGCGTCTTTCGGCGGCTTGGGCAGCGCCGCGCTGCCTTGCTCATCCGCCATGAATCCGCCCACGTCGTGCACCTGCAGGCCGAGCATGTGCCCGATGCCATGCGGGAAGAAGAGCCGCGCGACGCCGTTCTCGAGCGACGCCTCGACGCTGCAGCGGATGACGCCCGCCTCGTGCAGCAGGCCGGCGATGCGCTCGACCGCAGCCAGGTGGATGTCGCGCCAATCGACGCCCGGGGCGACCAGGGCGCACAGCCCCCGTTGCAGGGCGTCCATCGCCGTCACGAGCGCCGCGAAATCGGCGTCGCTGTGCGACCAGGTGCGGGTGATGTCGCTGCCGTAGCCCGCGAAGCTCGCGCCGGCATCGAGCAGCAGCGAACGCGGCGGTGCCGGACGTTCGCGGCGCAACATCTGGTAGTGCAGCACCGCGCCCGCCTCGTTCAGGGCGACGATCGCGTTGTACGGCAGCTCCTGCTCGCGCTGGCCGCAGGCGCCGGCGAAGGCCTGGTGGATCTCGTACTCGCTGCCGCCCGCGCGGAAGCAGGCCTCGGCCGCGCGATGCCCCCGGGCCCCGATGCGGTTGGCTTCGCGCAGGCAGGCGATCTCGTAGGCGGTCTTGCGACCCCGGGCATGGTCCAGCCGGGCCATCAGGCCGGGCGGATTGACGGCGCCCAGGCCCCACGTCGGGAGTTCCGGCAAGGCATCGCCGATCCAGGCGTGGCGGCTGAGGTCGCCTGGCAGCGCCGCCCGGGCCTCGGCGCGCGAGCGCACGGTGACGACCTCGAAGGCGGTGGGCCACCCGCTCTCGGGCAGGCTCGCCGGTTGGTACCAGAAGTCGGTCTCGACGCGGAAGATGAGGGTCGGGCGCCGTCCGGGGCGCACCCACACCAGGGATCCGGGCGCATCCCGCAGCGGCGCCCACCACTTGAAGGGCGCATGGGCCTTGAAGGGGTAATGGTGGTCATCGAGGAAGATGTCGATCGCTTCCCCCGCGTGCAGCACCAGGCCGTCGTAGCCGCTGGCGGCGAGGGCGGCGCCGGTCCGGCGGCCGATCTCCTCGATATGGGCGGGGAAGTGTGGGGCGGCGCTCGGCAGGGCGTTCGGCATGGGGTGTCCTGGGGGTCGGGTCGCGGGGGTACCCCGGTCGGGGGCCCGTCCACCCGGCATTCTAGGGCAGGGCGGCCCGGCCCGTCCGGTGTTGCGTCAGGCTGACACTCTGGCGGGAGGCTGAAACTCGTTCCAAATCCTCTTTAAAACCTGTAGGATTCGCGCGCGACTCGAGTCGCCAGACAAACTAGCTAGGTTGTTTGATTTCCACTGGTCCTACTTTTTTTGGGGAAATTTCACAATGAAGACGAAGCTCGCTCTCGCCGCTGCTCTCGCGGCGCTTGCCCTGACCGCTTGCGCGAAGAAGGAAGAGGCCGCCACGGCCGTTGACGCCGCTGCCACGGAAGCCGCCGCTGCTGCGACGGATGCCGCTGCCGCTGCGACCGACGCCGCTGCGACCGCGACCGACGCCGCCGCGACCGCTGTCGAGGGCGCTGCCGATGCGACCGCCGCTGCCGCGACGGACGCCGCTGCTGCCGTGACGGACGCCGCCAACGCGACCGCCGCTGCCGCGACGGACGCCGCCGCTGCCGCCACGACCGCCGTCGAGGAGGCCAAGAAGTAATTCTCTGACGAGAATCGCTTCTTGAGGGGCCGCAAGGCTCCACAACGGACCCGGGCCGGTGGCGACACCTCCCGGGTCTGTTTTTTTGGGAGCCGCCGATGACCGTGAGCCTGCGCGATGCGCGAGAGCGCGACGAGGACCGTCGATGGTTCACGGACGCCTACGCGGCGTGGTTGCGCGAGTTCGGCGGTGATGCGGTCGTCATCGCGGCGCAGCATGCAGCGCCGCCTGCGGCGCCGCCCGCGGTGATGGATGGGCGGCAGTGCAGGTCCCGCGGCGGCGATGCGGTGGCGGCGCTGGCGTCCGGCGAGGCGCGCCAGTGGCTCGCGGCCACCGATGCCGACGTCGTGCTGATCCTGCGCGATGCCGCCCCGGTCGGCTTCGCCTTGGTGCAGCGGGCGTCCCCTGCGCTGCGCACCGTCGCCGAGTACTACCTCGCACCTGCGCAACGCCGGCGCGGCGTCGGCGGCACGGCTGCGACGCTGCTGTTCGACCGTTTCGGCGGTGAGTGGCAGGTCGCGACGCTGCAGCGTGATGCGCTCGCGGTGCGCTTCTGGCGCGAGACCGTGCGCCGCTACACCGGCGGCCGCCACCAGGAGACCCTCGCCGGCGGCGAGGTGCGTCAGCGCTTCTTCGCGCGCGCCGCGCGGGTGCCGGAGCCCTTAACGGGTGTGCCCCGCGCCGGAGAGAGCAGCGGCACGAGATAACGCCCCGTGTGCGAGGCCTCGACCTGCGCCACGGCCTCGGGCGTGCCGGTCGCCATCACCTGGCCGCCGCCGGATCCGCCTTCCGGCCCGAGATCGACGATCCAGTCGGCGGCCTTGATCACATCGAGGTTGTGCTCGATCACCACGACCGTGTTGCCCTCGTCCCGCAGGCGCTGCAGCACGCGGAGCAGTTGCGCCACGTCGTGGAAATGCAGGCCGGTCGTCGGCTCATCGAGCACGTAGAGCGTGCGGCCGGTGGCGCGCTTGGAGAGTTCGCGGGCGAGCTTGACGCGCTGCGCCTCGCCGCCCGAGAGCGTGGTCGCGTTCTGGCCGAGCTTCAGGTACCCGAGGCCCACGTCCATCAAGGTCTGCAGCTTCGGGTGCACCGCCGGGATGTTGCGGAAGAAGGGCAGCGCATCCTCGACGGTCATCTCCAGCACTTCGTGGATGTTGAGCCCGCGGTAGCGGATCTCGAGGGTCTCGCGGTTGTAGCGCCGGCCGCCGCAGGCGTCGCAGGGCACATAGACGTCCGGCAGGAAGTGCATCTCGATGCGCATCACGCCGTCGCCTTGGCAGGCCTCGCAGCGGCCGCCCTTGACGTTGAAGCTGAACCGGCCGACGTCGTAGCCGCGGCTGCGCGCCTCCGGCACCTGCGCGAAGAGCTCGCGCAGGCCGCCGAACAGCCCCGTGTAGGTCGCCGGGTTCGAGCGCGGCGTGCGGCCGAGCGGATCCTGGTCGATCTCGATCACGCGGTCGATGTGTCCGAGGCCCTCGAGGCCGCGGCAGGGCGCTGCGTCCGAGGGGCCGCCGCCCAACTGCGCGAGCGCGCGCCGCAGCAGGGTGTCGTTGACGAGCGTGCTTTTGCCCGAGCCCGACACCCCGGTGACGCAGGTGAAGAGGCCGACCGGGAACCCGACCGTGACGTCCTGCAGGTTGTTGCCGGTCGCGCCGATGACGCGCAGCTCGCGGCCGGGCTGTGGCGGGGTGCGCAAGGCCGGCACCTCGATGCGCCGCGCGCCGGACAGGTACTGCCCGGTGAGCGAGTCCGGCGCCGCGCGTATCTCCGCGGGCGTGCCGGCAGCGACCACCTGGCCGCCGTGGACGCCCGCGCCCGGCCCGAGGTCGACGACGTGGTCCGCGGCGAGGATCGCGTCCTCGTCGTGCTCGACGACGATCACGGTGTTGCCGAGGTCGCGCAGCCGGCAGAGCGTGGCGAGCAGGCGCGCGTTGTCGCGCTGGTGCAGGCCGATCGAGGGTTCATCGAGGATGTACATCACGCCGGTGAGTCCGGAGCCGACCTGGCTCGCGAGGCGGATGCGCTGCGCCTCGCCGCCCGAGAGGCTGTCGGCGGAGCGGTCGAGCGTCAGGTAATCGAGCCCGACATCGACCAGGAAGCGCAGGCGTTCGGCGATCTCGTGCACCACCTTGCCGGCGACCTCGCCGCGCCAGCCGGGCAGCCGCAGCGCGCCGTGAAGGCCCGCCGCCTCGCGCACCGAGAGCCGCGTGATCGCGGGCAGCGTGCGTCCGCCCACCTGCACGTGGCGGGCGTCGCGGTTGAGGCGGCTGCCGCCGCAGTCCGGGCAGGGCCGCAAGCCGCGGAACTTGGCGAGCTCCTCGCGTACGGCGGGCGAATCGGTCTCGGTCCAACGCCGTTCGATGTTGCGCAACATGCCCTCGAAGGGATGCTGGCGTTCCGTGGCCGCGCCCCGCGCGGTGGCGTAGCTGAAGGTGATGACCTCATCGCCGCTGCCGTGCAGCAGCATCTCGCGCACCCGCTCCGGCAGTTCCTGCCACGGTTCCTCGATGTCGAAGCCGTAATGCGCCGCGAGCGTGCGGATGAGCTGCAGGTAGTGCGCGTTGTGGCGGTCCCAACCGCGCACTGCGCCGCCCGCGAGCGACAGGTGCGGGAAGGCGACGAGCCGCGCCGGGTCGAAGAACGGCTGTTCGCCGAGCCCGTCGCAGGCGGGGCAGGCGCCCGCAGGGCTGTTGAACGAGAACATCTTCGGTTCGAGGGTCGGCACGGCATGGCCGCAATCGGGGCAGGCGTGGCGGTTGGAGAACAGGAGCCCGGGCGCGCCGGCCTCCTGTTCCTCCAGCGTCACCACGCGCGCCGTGCCGCCCGAGAGCCGCAGCGCCGTCTCGAAGGACTCGGCGAGGCGCTGCGCGGCGTCGGGGCGCAGCCGCAGGCGGTCGATCACCGCGTCGATGCTGTGCTTGCGCCGCGCATCGAGCTCGGGTGCGGCGTCGAGCTCGTGCACCTGGCCGTCGATGCGCGCGCGCACGAACCCTTGTGATTGCAGGTCGCGCAGCGTCGTGTCGTGGCTGCCCTTGCGCTGCTGCACCAGCGGCGCGAGCAGCAGCACGGCCGTGCCCTCGGGCATCTGCAGCACCTGGTCCACCATCTGGCTCACGGTCTGCGCCTCGAGCGGCGTACCGTGCTCGGGGCAGTGCGGCACGCCGGCGCGCGCGAACAGCAGGCGCAGGTAGTCGTGGATCTCGGTGACCGTGCCGACGGTGGAGCGCGGGTTGTGCGAGGCGGCCTTCTGCTCGATGGCGATCGCCGGCGAGAGCCCCTCGATGTGGTCGACATCGGGCTTGTCCATCACCGCGAGGAACTGGCGCGCGTAGGCCGACAGCGACTCGACGTAGCGACGTTGCCCCTCGGCATAGAGGGTGTCGAAGGCGAGCGAGGACTTGCCGGACCCCGACAGGCCGGTCACCACGACCAGGCGGTCGCGGGGGATGTCGAGGTCGAGGTTGCGCAGGTTGTGGGTGCGCGCCCCCCGGATCCGGATCGGCTGCATGGCGGGTGGGACCGATGTTCAGGAAAAACAGCCGGTTAGTGTACCCCGCGACCGGCCGCGGCGTGCGAATTGCCCCGCTTTGCCCGGATATTGGCGGTGCAGTGCGGGCGGGGGGCGACTAGAATCTCTCCCCATGCGGCGGCCCTCCAGCAGCCCCCGCAGGGCCCGGCGAATGGCCGCCGGTGCCACCCCCGGACACAGGATCTCCCCCATGGCGCGCGGCATCAACAAAGTCATCCTCATCGGCAACCTCGGCCAGGACCCCGACACCAAGGCCATGCCCTCCGGCATGACCGTCTGCAACCTGCGCATCGCCACCTCCGAGTCCTGGAAGGACAAGCAGACCGGCGAGATGAAGGAACAGACCGAGTGGCACAGCGTCGCCATGTTCGGCCGCCTCGCCGAGATCGCCGGCGAGTACCTGCGCAAAGGTTCGCAGGTCTACATCGAGGGCCGGCTGCGCACCCGCAAGTGGCAGGACAAGGAAGGCAAGGACCGCTACACCACCGAGATCGTCGCCAACGAGATGCAGATGCTCGGCAGCGGTGGCCGCGGCGGCATGGGCGGCGAGGGCCGTGGCGAACCGCGTGCGGCGGCCGGCGGCGGCCGCGGCGGCGAGGGTGGTGGTGGCTACGAGGGGCCGCGCAGCGGCGGACCGAGCGACCAGTTCGACGACGACATCCCGTTCTGAGCGCATGCCCGGCCGATACTTCATCAAGTCCTTCGGCTGCCAGATGAACGAGTACGACTCCGCCCGCATGGGCGACGTGCTCGCCGCGGCAGAGGGCCTCGAGCCCACCGACGACCCCGAGCAGGCCGACGTGCTGCTCATGAACACCTGTTCGGTGCGCGAGAAGGCGCAGGAGAAGGTGTTCTCGCTGCTCGGCGAATGGCGGGCGATCAAGGCGCGCCGGCCGGGCGTCGTCATCGGCGTCGGCGGCTGCGTCGCGAGCCAGGAGGGCGAGGCCATCACGGCGCGCGCGCCGCAGGTCGACCTCGTGTTCGGCCCGCAGACCTTGCACCGCTTGCCCGACATGCTCGCGGAACTGCGCAGCCACGGACGGGCCGTCGTCGACATCAGCTTCCCCGAGATCGAGAAGTTCGACCACCTGCCCGCGCCGCGCGCCGAGGGCGCATCGGCGTTCGTCTCGATCATGGAAGGCTGCAGCAAATATTGCAGCTTCTGCGTCGTCCCCTACACCCGCGGCGACGAGATCAGCCGACCCTTCGAGTCCGTGATGGACGAGGTCCGTGCGCTCGCCGCGCAGGGCGTCCGTGAGATCACGCTGCTCGGCCAGAACGTCAACGCCTATCGCGGTCCCATGGACGATGGCGTCGAGGTCGACCTCGCGACGCTCGTGCACCACGTGGCCGCGCTCCCCGGCATCGGCCGCATCCGCTTCACGACCTCGCACCCGATCGAGTTCGACGAGAGCCTCATCGAGGCCTATGCCAGCGTCCCGAAGTTGGCCGACCATCTGCACCTGCCGGTGCAGTCCGGGTCGGACCGCGTGCTCGCACTCATGAAGCGCGGCTACACCGCGCTCGAATTCAAGGACCGCATCCGGCGGTTGCGCGCCGTGCGCCCGGACATCGCCGTGTCCTCGGATTTCATCGTCGGCTTCCCCGGCGAGACCGAACGCGACTTCGAGGCGACGCTGCGCCTGGTGCGGGACCTCGACATCGACCAGTCCTTCAGCTTCCTCTACAGCCGCCGTCCCGGCACGCCGGCGGCCTCCTTGCCGGACGAAGTGCCGCACGAGGAGAAGCAGGCGCGGCTGGTGCGCCTGCAGGCGCTGCTCGACGCGCAGGCGCATGCGCGCAGCCTCGCGATGCTGGGCAGCCGGCAGCGGGTCCTGGTCGCGCGGCCCTCGCGCCGCGACGCCACCGAGCTCGCCGGCCGCACGGAGAACAACCGCTGGGTCAACTTCCCGGGGCCCGCCGGCCTCGTCGGCCGTTTCGTCGACGTCGAGATCACCGAAGCGCGTTCGCATTCGCTGCGCGGCCGCATCCTCGCGGCCGAGGTGGCCCATGCCTGAGCGACCTGCTGTCCCGCCCTCGGGACCCACCACGGCGCCGTCCGGTGCCGAGGCCGCATCGACCGACCCGCGTGCGCGACGCGAGGTCCGCGAATTCGAGCTCGCGCCTGCGGACAACGAGCGGCTGGCGAATCTCTGCGGGCCGCTCGATGCCAACCTGCGCCTCATCGAGCAACGCCTCGGCGTCGAGCTGCGCCGCCGCGGCAATGCGTTCGTCGCGCTCGGTGCGGGCGCGGCCGCGGCCGAATCCCTGCTGCGCGAGCTGTTCCGGCTCGCGCGTACGGAGGACATCTCGCCCGAGACGGTGCACCTCGCGCTGCGCGACCACGACGCGTCCTCCGGTCAGGCCGATCAGGGCACGGCGGACGAAAGCGACGACGAGCCCGGGCTGCGCACCTTGCGCGGGACGCTGCGCCCGCGCGGCGCCAACCAACGCGAGTACCTGCGCCGCATCCGCCGCCACGACCTCACCTTCGGCATCGGCCCTGCGGGCACCGGCAAGACCTACCTCGCCGTCGCCTGCGCGGTGGAGGCGCTGCAGTCGGACCGCGTCCGGCGCATCGTGCTGGTGCGCCCGGCGGTCGAGGCCGGCGAGCGGCTCGGCTTCCTGCCGGGCGACCTCACGCAAAAGGTCGACCCGTACCTGCGGCCGATGTACGACGCCCTCTACGAGATGCTGGGCTTCGACCGCGTCGCCAAGCTCATCGAACGCAACATCATCGAGGTCGCTCCGCTTGCGTTCATGCGCGGCCGCTCCCTCAACGATTCCTTCATCATCCTCGACGAAGCCCAGAACACCACCGTCGAGCAGATGAAGATGTTCCTCACCCGCATCGGCTTCGGTTCGCGTGCCGTGGTGACGGGCGATGTCACCCAGACCGACCTGCCTGCGGGGCGCCTGTCCGGCCTGCGGCACGTCATCGACGTGCTGCGTCCCGTGAACGGGGTCGCCTTCCAGTTCTTCGAGGCCCGCGATGTGGTGCGCCATCCCTTGGTGCAGCGCATCGTGATGGCCTACGAGGCGCAGCCCCCGGCGGGCGAGGGATCGCGGTGAGCGCCCCCGCCAAGGCGCCACTCGCGGTCGACCTGCAGAGCAGCGTGCGGCAAGGGCTGCCGTCGGCGGCGCGGGTCACGGCCTGGGCGCGGGCCGCGACGGGCGCGCGGGGCCGCGGCGCCGAGATCGCGGTGCGCGTGGTGGGGCTCGCCGAGGGACGGCGCCTCAACCTCGTCTGGCGAGGCCGCGACTACGCCACCAACGTGCTCTCGTTCCCGGTGCCCGCCGGCGCCGCCGCGTCGCCGCGCGGTGCGGTCCGCGGGCTGCCGCGGCGCGGACGTCGGCGGTTCCTCGGCGACATCGTCCTCTGCGCGCCCGTGCTCGCCCGCGAGGCCAAGCAGCAGGGCAAGGCGCCGCTCGCGCACTGGGCGCACCTCGTCGTGCACGGCTGCCTGCACCTGCTCGGCTACGACCACGAACGCCCGACCGATGCCCGTCGCATGGAGCGCCGCGAGCGCCGCGTGCTCGCAGGGCTCGGTTTCCCGGATCCTTATCTGTCGGATGATCTCTTGGAGGGCGCACCTGTCGGTGCGCCGGATGGTGACGCACATGGCTGATCCCCGTTTCAGCGCGATGAGTTGGATGCGCAAGCTCGGCCGCGCCCTCTCGGGGGAGACCGACGACCGCGAGGACCTGTCGCTGCAGCTGCGCCAAGCCGCCGAGCGCGGCCTCATCGACGCCGATGCGTTGCGGATGCTCGAGGGCGTGCTCGGCGTCTCGGAGCTGCAGGTGCGCGACATCATGGTGCCGCGCGCGCAGATGGTCGTGGTGTGCCGCGACGATCCCCCCTCGAAGCTGCTGCCGGTGGTGGTCGAGTCCGGGCACTCCCGTTTCCCGGTGATGGACGACGACCGCGACGATATCGTCGGCATCCTGCTCGCCAAGGACGTGCTGCGGGTGTTCGCGGCCGGCGAGTCCGAGGACTTCGACATCCGCGAGTGCATGCGGCCGGCGGTGGTGGTCCCGGAATCCAAGCGCGTCAACGTGCTGCTCAAGGAATTCCGCCGCAACCGCAACCACATGGCCATCGTCGTCGACGAGTACGGCGGGGTGGCGGGCCTCGTCACCATCGAGGACGCCATCGAGCAGATCGTCGGCGACATCGATGACGAGTTCGACGTCGACGAAGAGCACGACATCCGCCGCGAAGCCGAGGGCCAGTACCTGGTCCGCGGCGCCACGCCGATCGCCACGTTCAACGAATTCTTCGGTACCGACCTCTCGGACGAGGCCTTCGACACCGTGGCGGGGTTCGTCATGCAGAAGCTCGGGCGGATGCCGCGGCGCGGCGAGATGCTGCAGGTCGGCGAACTCGAGCTGCGGGTGCTGCGTGCCGACCGGCGCCGTGTCGAGGCCCTGAAGGTCACGGCACCCCGCGACCTGCTGCCGCTCGAGGAGCGCGGGAGCGCCGACTGATCCCCGTGCCGATCCTCGCGCTGGCGGCCGGAGCGCTGCTGACGCTCGCGTTCGCGCCGTTCGGCCTGTGGCCGGTCGCGGTGCTCGCGCCGGCGGTGCTCTTCCTGCTGCTCGAGGGCGCTGCGCCGCGCCGCGCCGCCTGGCTCGGCTTCCTGTTCGGCATCGGCACTTTCGCGGCCGGGACCTGGTGGCTTTATCTCAGCATCCAGGGGTTCGGCAAGGCGCCCGTCTGGCTCGCATTGGTGCTGATGGCCGCGCTGGTGGCGCTCATGGCCGGCTATACGGCGCTCTTCGGCTGGTTGTCCGCGCGGGTGCTCCCGGCCAGCGGCGCCTGGCGTTGGCTCGCGGGCTTGCCGGCGCTGTGGTGGCTGCTCGAGTGGCTGCGCGGCTGGTTCCTCTCGGGGTTCGGCTGGCTCTCTCTCGGCTATTCGCAGACCGATACCTGGCTCGCGGGTTTCGCGCCGGTCGGCGGCGCGCACCTCATCTCGCTGCTGCTTGCGGCGATGGCCGCTGCGCTCGTCATGCTGTGGCGGACCTGGCCTGCGGGGGGCGTGCGGCGCCGCGCGCTGCCGCTCGCCGTGCTGGTGCTGCCGTGGCCGCTCGGCGCGGCGCTCGACCGCATCGACTGGACGCGTCCGGCCGGCGCGCCGGTCGAGGTCGCGGTGGTGCAGGGCGCCATCCCGCAGGACCAGAAATGGGTCGAGGCCAACCTCGACGCCACCATCACGCGCTATCGCGACCTCACGCTGCAGTCGCTCGGGACACCCCTCATCGTCTGGCCGGAGGCGGCGATCCCGGACCTCGCCAACAACTACATCCCCTTGCTGCAGTCCTTGGCGGCCGAGGCGGCCTCGCGCCGCAGCGAACTGCTGCTCGGCCTGATCCGCTCGGAAGTGACGGCGGCGGGCGCGGAGCCCGAGTACTTCAACTCCATCCTCGCGCTCGGCGAGGAGGCGCAGTTCTACGACAAGCACCATCTCGTGCCCTTCGCCGAGTTCTTCCCGGTGCCGGCGTTCGTGCGCGGGTGGCTGCGCTTGATGAGCCTGCCGTACTCCGATTTCACCGCCGGCAAGGCGCGCCAGCCGCCGCTGCGCATCGCCGGGCTCGTGCTCGAGGCGAGCATCTGCTACGAGGACGGCTACGCCTCCTCGCGCCTGCCGCCGCTGCGCGAGGCGACGGCGCTCGTCAACGTCACCAACGACGCCTGGTTCGGTCGCTCGCCGGCCCGCTACCAGCACCTGCAGATCTCGCGCATGCGGGCGCAGGAGGCGCGGCGGTTCCTGATCCGCGCCGCCAACGACGGGGTCTCGGCGGTCATCGGTCCGCGCGGCGAGCTGCGGGCGCAGGCGCCCGAGTACCGTCCGGCGGTGCTGCGTGCCGCGGTGGAGCCCCGCATCGGCCTGCCGCCCTACGCCCGCACGGGCAACCTGCCTTTGCTGGCGCTGGCGCTCGCCTTGCTCGCGGCCGCGCTCTGGCAGGGGAGGCGGCGGTGAACTTTCCGGTATCCTGCGCGGTCTAGGTAGAGGTCTCCATGAACCGGGTATTGTCCATGCTCCAGCGTCCCCTCGTGCGCCGCAGCCTCACCGCGGTGTCGGCCCTGCTTGTCTTCACGGCCTGTCAGCCACAGTCCTCCACCGCCGCCGGTGCCGTCGTCGGCGCCGCCCAAGCCGCGCCGCGCAGCGATGCCGCGACCCCCCAGGCGGCGACGCCCGCCGTGCAGGGTCGCATGATGCTGCCGGACTTCGCCTCGCTCGTGCAGCAGCACGGGCCGGCGGTGGTCAACATCTCCACCAAGGGCAAGCGCGTGTCGCTCGGCGCGCGCGGCATGTCGCCCAACGACCCGATGTTCGAGTTCTTCCGCCGCTTCGGCATCCCGGGGATGCCCGGCGTGCCGGGCGGGCCCGGTGATCGCGCGGCGCCGCAGGGCGGAGACGAGGACGGTCCGTCGTTCCGCCAGCCGGGCGGCGAGGGCTCGGGCTTCATCGTCTCCATTGACGGTCTCGTGCTCACCAACGCGCATGTCGTGAAGGATGCCGAGGAGATCACCGTCAAGCTCACCGACCGGCGCGAGTTCAAGGCGAAGCTCATCGGTCTCGACGAGGCCACCGACGTGGCGGTGCTGCGCATCGACGCCAAGGGCCTGCCGACGGTGCGCCTCGGCGACCCGAAAAAAATCCGCCCGGGCGAGTGGGTGTTCGCGATCGGCTCGCCGTTCGGCTTCGAGAACAGCGTGACCGCCGGCATCGTCAGCTCCACCGGGCGCGGCCTTGGCGGCCAGGAGTCGCGCTTCGTCAACTTCATCCAGACCGATGTCGCGGTCAACCCGGGCAACTCGGGCGGTCCGCTCTTCAACCTCGACGGTGAAGTGGTCGGCATCAACTCCCAGATCTACAGCCGTTCCGGCGGCTACATGGGCATCTCGTTCGCCATCCCCATCGACCTCGCCACCGACATCCAGCGCCAGCTCGTGGCGAGCGGCCGCGTCGCGCGCGGCCGCATCGGCGTCGCCATCGGCGAGGTCAACTCCGACATCGCCGAGGGCTTCGGCCTCGACCGCCCGCGCGGTGCGCTCGTCAACAGCGTCGAGCCGGGCGGCCCGGCGGCCAAGGCGGGCCTGCGCGAGGGCGACATCATCCTCTCGGCGAACGGTCGCCTGATCGAGCGTTCCGAGGAACTGCCCACGGTCATCGGCCTCATCCGCCCGGGTACGGACGCGACGCTTGAGGTCTGGCGCGACCGGGCGGTCAAGCGGCTGCCGGTGCGCGTCGGCGAGCTCGATCCGCCGGCACCGACCGTGGCTGACGCCGGTAAGTCGGCGTCGCCTGCCACCGCAGCGGACCGTCTGGGTCTCGTGGTGCGCGAACTCACCGCCGAGGAGCGCGCCCGCGCCGCAGCCGGCGATGCCGCCGCGGGCAACCTGCTCGTCGAGCGCGCGCAGGGCGCAGCCGGCGAGTCCGGCATCCGTCGCGGCGACCTCATCCTCGGCGTGAACGGCAAGCGCACCCGCTCGCTCAAGGAATTCCGCGACGCCGTCTCACAGGCCGGCAAAGTGGTGGCGCTCCTCGTCCAGCGCGGCGACCAGCAGGTCTTCATCCCCGTCCGGCCCGGCTGATCCCCGCCGGGGCCTGACACCGCGCCGTCCGGCGCCTGCGGGCGCCGGGTCGGGCGGCCCGCCCGCGGGCAGGCGGGAGCCGGGTCGTGTATCCTCGCGGCTCCCGTTTTTGCAGGCTTTTCCCCGTCATCATGGACGAGCGCTACGAACCGGCCGCCCTCGAGCGCGCCGCACAACAGTATTGGGCCGAGCATCGCAGCTTCGCGGGGCGTGACCCGGCGCCGGGCGCGCCGGACGCCGGCGACAAGTTCTACTGCCTCTCCATGTTCCCGTACCCCTCGGGGCGGCTGCACATGGGTCATGTGCGCAACTACGCCATCGGCGATGCGCTGTCGCGCTTCATGCGCATGCAGGGCCGCAACGTGATGCAGCCGATGGGCTGGGACGCCTTCGGTCTGCCCGCCGAGAACGCGGCGATGGCCAACGGCGTGGCGCCCGCGAAGTGGACGCGCGACAACATCGCCTACATGAAGAAGCAGCTGCAGGCGCTCGGCTTCGCGCTCGACTGGGAGCGCGAGTTCGCGACCTGCGATCCCTCGTACTACCGCTGGAACCAGTGGCTGTTCCTGCAGATGCGCGAGAAGGGCATCGCCTACAAGAAGACCGGCGTCGTGAACTGGGACCCGGTCGACCAGACGGTGCTCGCCAACGAGCAGGTGATCGACGGCCGCGGCTGGCGCACCGGCGCACTGGTCGAGAAGCGCGAGATCCCGATGTACTACCTCAACATCACGGCCTACGCCGATGAGCTGTTGAGCGCGCTCGACGGGCTCGAGGGCTGGCCGGAGCGCGTCAAGATCATGCAGGCCAACTGGATCGGCCGCAGCGAAGGCGCCGAGGTCGCATTCCCGCTCGCGGAGGATGCGCGTGCGGCGCTCGCCGCAGCGGGCGGTGCGGCCGGTGCGGCCGCAGCGGGCGGTGCAGCCAGCGATGCGGCGGCGCCCGCGCTCAAAGTATTCACCACCCGTGTCGACACGCTGTTCGGCGTGACCTTCATGGCGGTCGCCGCCGAGCACCCGCTCGCCTTGGCGGCGGGCGCGCGCGATCCCTCCCTGCAGGCGTTCATCGATGAATGCCGCCGCGGCAGCACCATGGAGGCCGATGTCGCCACCATGGAGAAGAAGGGGCGCCGTACAGGACTGCATGTCCTGCATCCCTTCACCGGCCAGCCGGTCGAGGTCTGGGTCGCGAACTACGTGCTCATGGGCTACGGCGAAGGCGCGGTGATGGGCGTGCCCGCGCACGACGAGCGCGACTTCGAGTTCGCCCAGAAGAACGGCATCGCGGTCCGCACCGTCGTGCGTCCCGAGGGCGTGGACTGGCGGACGGTCGAGGCGCCGTGGCAGGCCTCCTACGGCGAGCACGGCCTGACGGTCGATTCCGGCGAGTTCTCGGGCCTCGGTTTCCAGGCCGCGGTCGATGGCATCACCGCCGCGCTCGAGCAGCGCGGCCTCGGCCGCAAGCGCGTGCAGTTCCGGTTGCGCGACTGGGGTATCTCGCGCCAGCGCTACTGGGGCTGCCCGATCCCGCTGGTGCACTGCCCGACGTGCGGCGAGGTCGCGGTGCCCGATGCGCAGTTGCCCGTGGTGCTGCCCGAGGACCTGGTGCCCGATGGCAGCGGCAACCCGCTCGGCAAGAACAAGGCCTTCCTCGAGGTCGCCTGTCCCGCCTGCGGCGGCCCGGCGCGCCGCGAAACCGACACCATGGACACCTTCGTGGATTCGTCCTGGTACTTCCTGCGTTTCGCCTGCCCCGACAACGACCAGGCGATGGTCGATGCGCGCGCACGGTACTGGCTGCCGGTGGACCAGTACATCGGCGGCATCGAGCACGCGATCCTGCACCTGTTGTACGCGCGCTTCTGGACCAAGGTCATGCGCGACCTTGGCCTCGTCGGCATCGACGAGCCGTTCGCGAACCTCTTCACGCAGGGCATGGTGCTCAACCACATCTACTCGCACCAGCCGGCCGAGGGGCGGCGCAGCTACTTCAACCCGGCCGACGTCGATGTGGTCGAGGACGAGTGCGGCAAGCGCTACATCGCCACGCGCCCGGACGGCAGCACGCTCGAGGTGCGCTACGACGGCCTCGGCACCATGTCGAAGTCCAAGAACAACGGCGTCGACCCGCAGAGCCTGGTCGAGAAATACGGCGCCGACACGGCGCGGCTCTTCATGATGTTCGCCTCGCCGCCCGAGCAGACGCTCGAGTGGTCGGACGAAGGCGTGCAGGGTTCGTTCCGTTTCCTGCGCCGGCTCTGGAAGGCGGTGCACGAGCATGTGTCGGCGGGTCCCGCGCCTGCGATCGGCCGCGAGGTCGCCCGCGAGTCGTTGGACGCCACGCAGAAGACCCTGCGGCGCGCGGCGCACCAGACCCTCGCCAAGGTCACCGACGACATCGGCCGGCGCCGCACCTTCAACACCGCCGTGGCGGCGGTGATGGAGCTGCTGAACGCCATCGGCCGCTTCGAGGACCGCTCGCCGGCGGGCCGTGCCGTGGTGCAGGAAGCGCTGGAGATCGCGGTGATCGCGCTGTCGCCGATGGTGCCCCACATCACGCACGCGCTGTGGACGGCGCTCGGCCACGAGGGCGCGCTCTGCGAACTGCGCTGGCCTGCGGCGGACCCCGCCGCGCTGGTGCAGGACGAGATCACCCTCGTGGTGCAGGTCAACGGCAAGCTGCGCAGCCAGATCGCGGTCGCGGCCGACGCGGACGAGGCGACCGTGCGCGCGGCGGCGCTCGCCGACGGGACGGTGCGCCGTTTCCTCGGGGATGCCACGCCCAAGAAGGTCATCGTCGTGCCGCGCAAACTCGTCAACGTGGTGGTGTGATGCGGCCCGCGGCGCGCGCCATGGCCGTCACGGCGCTCGCGGCCGTCCTTTCGGCGCTCGGCGGCTGCGGTTTCGCGCTGCAGGGTGCGACGCCTTTGCCCGCCGCGGTGTCGCTGGTGCGGGTCGATACCGCCGATCCGCGCACCGCGTTCGCCGGCGCCTTGCAGCGCCGCTTGCGCGGCGCCGGCGCGACTTTCGCGGGGCCGGCGCTCGCCGGGTCGGCGCAAGCGGCCGCCGCCGATCCGCAAGGACGCGCCGTCGCCGTGCTGCGCATCGAGCGCGACGAACTGCTCGAGCGCGTGGCGTCGCTGTCCGCCCGCAACGTGCCGCGCGAGTACGAGTACACCTACATCGTGCGTTGGTCGCTCGAGCGCGATGGCGTGCGCAGCATCGAGACCGCGGAGATCACGGCCTCGCGCAACCTCACCTTCGACGAGCGTCGTGTGCTCGCCAAGCAGCGGGAGCGCGAGCAGCTGCGCGATGCGCTCGCCGAGGAGCTCGCCGGCGTCGTGCTGCAGCGGATCTCGGGCCTGCGCTGAGCGCGGCGTGCAGCGCATCGACGCGTCGCGGCTCGAGGACCTGCGGGTGCTGTTGGCCCCGCACGGACTCAGGATCCGCAGCGTGTCCGCCGGCGAGGCGGTGCCGGGGTCCTATTGGGGCGACTCCGAGGCCGGCCTGATCGGCGACACGCTCTATCTCCGGCCCGACACCCCGCTGCATTCGGCGTTGCACGAGGCGGCGCATTGGGTGTGCATGCCGCCGTCGCGGCGCGCCTCGCTCGACCGCGATGCCGGGGGCGACCATGCCGAGGAGAACGCCGTCTGCTATCTGCAGATCCTCTGGGCGGAGCGCTTGCCCGGGGTCGGCGCTGATGGCCTGATGGCGGACATGGACGCCTGGGGCTACAGCTTCCGGTTGGGCTCTGCGGCGCGCTGGTTCCACGAGGATGCGGCCGACGCGCGCGAGTGGCTCGCCGCCCGCGGGCTGCTGCCCGAGGCGGCCGCAGCGCCGGCCGGGCCGGAGGCTCAGGGTCCGGCGTAACGGTCGGTGGCGGCGACCAGTTCGGCGAGGATCCCCTGTTCGAACGCGGAGTGGCCCGCATCGGGCACGACGCGCAGTTCGGCTTCGGGCCAGGCGCAGTGCAGGTCCCAGGCGCTCTTCATCGGGCAGACGATGTCGTAGCGCCCTTGCACGATGACCGCGGGCAGGTGGCGGATCTTGGGGACGTCGTCGAGCAGCTGGGTCGGCGTGCGCAGGAAACCGCCGTTCACGAAATAGTGGCACTCGATGCGTGCGAAGGCGTCGGCCACCCCGGTGTCGTCAAAGCGCGCGAGATAGCCCGGGTCGAGGCGCAGGAAGCTGGTGGCGCCCTCCCAGCGCGACCAGCGTCGCGCCGCTTCGGCGCGCACCGCGGGATCGTCGCTGGTGAGGCGGCGGTAGTACGCCGTCATCACCTCGCCGCGCTCGGCTTCGGGCAGCAGGCCGACGAAGTCCGCATAGAGGTCGGGGTAGAGCGCGCCGGTGCCGTCCGGCGTGCCGTAGAACCAGTCGAACTCCCAGGGGCGGACCAGGAAGATCCCGCGCAGCACCAACTCGGTGACACGGTCGGGGTGCGACTGCGCATAGGCGAGCGCGAGCGTGGAGCCCCACGAGCCGCCGAACAGCTGCCAACGCTCGATGCCGAGATGCTCGCGCAGGCGCTCCATGTCGTCGACCAGGTGCCAGGTCGTGTTGTCCTCGAGGCAGGCGTGCGGGCTGCTCTTGCCGCAACCGCGCTGATCGAAGAGCACGATCCGGTAGCGCGCCGGGTCGAAGAAGCGGCGTTGGCGAGGATCGGTGCCGCTGCCCGGGCCGCCGTGCAGGAACACCACCGGCTTGCCCCGGGGGTTGCCGCTCTCTTCCCAATAGATCTCGTGCAGGTCGGAGACGCGCAGCCTGCCGCTGCGATGCGCCTCGATGGGCGGGTAGAGCCCGCGAGGCGCGGTGGAAGCCATCATCGGCAGAGCATCGGGCCGAGCGGTGCGCCGCCGACGAGGTGCACGTGCAGGTGGTAGACCTCCTGTCCGCCGTGCGCATTGCAGTTGATGATCAGGCGGTAGCCGTCCTCTGCGATGCCCTCGCGCCGCGCGAGGTCCCGCGCCACCGTGAACATGTGGCCGACGAGCGCCTCGTCGGTGTCGGCGATGTCGTTCGCCGTGGCGATCGCCTTGTTCGGCACGATCAAGAGGTGCACCGGCGCGCGCGGGTGGATGTCGCGGAACGCGGTGACCCGCTCGTCCTGGTGGACGATGTCGGCCGGCAATTCCCGGGCGACGATGCGCTCGAACAGCGTCGGCATGCGGCGGTCCTCAGTACTTGTAGATCTCGACGTTGGAGGCGGTCAACTGGTAGGCCGAGGCGCCGAGGCGCGTGGTCTTGCTCACGACCTTCATGCGGCCGGTGATCCAGTAGGCCTCGTAGATGGAGTCGAGTGCGATGCCCTTGGCCATGCGCACGTGGACGATCTGGTTGGGCGGCGGCGGCGGCACGTGGATGCAGGCACCGAAGTAGGGGACGAGGAAGAACTCGGTGACGAGGCCGTCCTTGCCGACGTCGAGCGGCACGATGAAGCCGGGGATCTTGATGTTGGCGCTGTCGAGCGCCTTGTTGACCGAGAAATCCATGACCTGCTGCGCGGCGAGACCGCCTTCGCCCAGTGTGTCGTGGGTGGGCGGCGGCGGACCGCCCGAGAAGCGCGCCCGGGCGTCCTGCGGCAGCAGCTCGTCCCAGTCGATCTCGCGCGGTGCGCCGGCGGGCGCCTTGACCGAAGGCTTGTTGGCGGGTTTGGCGGCGGGTGCGGGCGTGCCGACCGGCGGCGGGGTGACCGCTTGGGCGACCGCGTGGCCGAGCAGCGAAGCGACCAGCAGAGACGCCGACGCCAGCACGAGGGCTGCGGGGCGCGGGGCGCGGGAGCGGGCGCGGGGGTGAGCGGTGTGGTGCATGCGTCAGACCCGGAGTGTGAGGCCGTCGGAGAGGGTGTTGCGGTAGGCGCGCCAGGCGGGCAGCGCGCCCATCAGGAGCGCGGCGAGGATGATCGCGCCGAGCAGCGCCATATCGTACCCCGTCAGGCCACCTGGTTCGAGGAAGATGCCGAACCGGCGCTCCAGCACGGGTCGGGCGGCGGCGATGAGTCCGTAGCAGAGGGCGACGCCGGCCAGCACGCCGCCGGTCGCGAGCAGCCCCGCCTCGGTGATGAGCAGCGTGAACACGTGACGCGGACGCGCGCCGACCGAGCGCAGGATCGCCATCTCGCGCCGCCGCTCGTTGAGGCTGGTGAGGATGGCGGTGAGCATGCCGAGCAGCCCGGCCAGCACCACGAACGCCGCGATGATCATGAGCGCCGTGTCGGCGATGCCGACCAGGCTCCAGAGCTGCGTGAGCGCCACGCCGGGGATGATCGCGAGCAGCGCCTCCTGGCGGTAATCGTTGACCGCGCGCTGCAGTCCGAAGGTCATCACGCGGTTCTCCATGCCGACCATGAAGGCCGTGATGGAGGTGGGCGTGAGGTCCATGGCGCGTGCGGCGTCGGCGTCGACACGGCCGCCCGGCAACGCACGCATGCCGGATTGCCAATCGACGTGGATGGCGGTGAGCGCCTCGAGGCTCACATGCACGGTGCGGTCCACCGGCGTGCCGGTGCGCGCGAGGATGCCGACCACCCGGAAGGGCTTGTCGGCATGGTCGGCGAAGCTCACGTTGCCGAGGCCGTGCGAGATCACGATGGGGTCGCCCAGCTTGTAGCCGAGCTGGCGGGCCACCTCGGCGCCGAGCACGGTGTCGTACAGGTCGGCGAAGGGCTGGCCCGACTCGAAGCGCAGCTCGCGCCCGCCCGCGAAGCGGTAGTGACGGAAGTAATCGAGGTTGGTGCCGAGCACGCGGAAGCCGCGATGCGAGTCGCCGAGCGACAGCGGGATGGTCCAGGCGACGTCGCTGCGGCGCGCGACCTTCTGGTAGGTCTCCCAGCTCACGTTGGCGGTGGCGTCGCCGACCCGGAATACCGAGTACAGCAGCAGGTTGAGCTGTCCCGAGCGCGCGCCGACGATCAGGTCGACCCCCGAGACCGTGTTGGCGAACCCTTCGCGCGCGGCGGTGCGCATCTTCTGGACGCCGAGCAGCAGCGCCACGCTCACCGCGATGGCGGCGAGTGTCAGCAGCGCCGTGGTGCGGCGGTTGCGCAGCGAGCGCAGCGCCAGCGTGAGCGTGTTCATGGCGTGGCTCCCGTGGTGCTGTCCTCGGCGCCGGTCAGGTCCGTCGCGCGGTTGAGCTCGGCGAGCGAGAGCATCCGGTCGAAGAGGGGGCCGAGCGAGGTGTCGTGGCTGACGAACAGCAGCGTCGTCCCCTGCGATCGGCACTCGTCCATCAGCAGCTGCAGGAACTGTCCGCGCGCATCGTGGTCGAGCGCCGAGGTGGGCTCGTCCGCGACGAGGATCTCCGGGCGCCCGAGCAGCGCGCGCGCCGCGGCGACGCGCTGCTGCTGGCCGATGGAGAGTTCGGTGACGGGCCGCGCGAGCAGGTCCGGTGCGCCGAGCCCGAGCGCGCCGAGCAGACGCCGTCCCTCGGCCTCGAGATCGCCGCCTTGTACCCGCGCGGCGCGGGCCGGCGAGAACTGTGCCGGCAGCAGCACGTTCTCGAGCACACCGAGGTAGGGGATGAGGTTGAACATCTGGAAGATGAACCCCAGGTGCTCACCGCGGAACCGGTCGCGGGCGCCGGGAGAGAGCGTCGCGAGGTCGGTGCCGAGCAGCCGCACGCTGCCGCGCTGCGGCACCAGCACGCCGCCGACGAGCCCCAGCAGCGTGCTCTTGCCGCTGCCGCTCGGGCCGCGCAGGAACACGCGTTCGCCGCGCGCGATGCGCAGTGCGGGCACGTCGAGCAGCGGGGGTTTGCGCGGCCAGGCGAAGAGGAGGTCGCTCACCTCGATGGCGGCGTTGTCCGACAGGTGCTCGGCGGGGGCGGGAGCGGCGGACGTGGCGGGTGCGATCACCCCAATATTTTACCGCAACAGGTCACCGCAGCGGTCACCGCAGCGGGATGCGGCGGTCGGGCTCGCGGAGGATCTCCTGACGCTGGACTCCCGGCCCGACGATGTTCGCCTCGACCTTCTCGACATCCTTCAGGCGTCGCAGCACCCAGGGCTCGAGCCAGACGAGCGCTGCGGGGTTCGAGCAGGCGAAGCGGTATCGGGCCCGGTAGTCGGCATGCCCGCTGCCGAGCTTCGGCGGCGTGAAGTCGGTGCCCGCGAGCCGGCACCCCGCGGCGGTCGGCACACCGAACATGCCGCGGCCGCTGCGGAACCCGGCGTCGGCGGCAGTGACGGCGGCGCGCTCGGCGTCGTCACGCGGCGATTTCTCGAAGCCGAGCACCTGCGCGGCCGGCGTCTCGATCTCGACGGTGAGCGTACCTCCGTCGATCGCCACGTTGAGGGTCACCTCGCCGTGCACGTGCTTGCCATGGTGGTGCTTGCCGTGGTCGTGCATCTCGTCGGCCTGCACGGTGGCGCCGGTGACGGTCGCGACGACGGCGAACGCGAGGGCGGCGATCGTGGGGGCGGCGATCGTGGGGGCGGCGGGCGAGCGGGTCGGGGCGATGGCGCGCGGCATGGTCGGACCTCCGGGGGCAGGGCAGCGGGTGGATGGGGCGGTCGTGGTCAGAACTCGAGTCGCAGACCGCCCGAGACGGCGCGGCCGGCCAACGGAGCATAATCTTTCAGCGGCGAGGCGTGGCGGCGCGCTTCCTCATCGAGCAGGTTGCTGCCGCGCAGGAAGACGAAGAGCCCGGCCTGGCCGATCGGTCGCCGCCACGAGGCCTCGAGGTTCACGAGCGTGAAGCCGTCCGTGCCCCACTCCTCGGGCGCGGTGCGGTCTTGACGGTCGTGCCAGATCGCCTCGGCGCCGAGCCGCAGGCCCGACACCGTGAACGACGCCTCGGCCCCAAGGCGCAGCGGCGGGATCTGCGGCAGCGGCTCGCCGGCGCCGTCGCGGGCGCGCACGAGGTCGCCGAAGAGACGCAGGCCGAGCGCACCGGCGCCCGCTTGCAGCAGCGCCGCGTTGCCGAGCTCGAACTCGCCGCCCGTGAAGCGGGCTTTGCGCGACTCGAACTCGACCACCGGCAGCCCGTCCTCGGTCTCGCCGGTCGGCTGCGCGACGATGTAGCGGTCGTAGTCGCCGACGAAGACGCCCACGGTGCCGTACCAGCCTGCGTCGTCACCGCCGCCGCGCCGGGCCTCGGCGCCGAACCGCAGCGAGAGATCGGCGGTGAGGCCACGTTCGGTGCCGAGGTCGGCATCGCCGATCTCGTAGCGGCGCACGGCGAGGTGCGGGCCGCTTGCGTAGAGCTCGGTGGCCGTCGGGTGGCGCTCGGTACGCGCCAACTGCAGCGCCAGCGTCGTATCCGGGCGCAGCGCCCACAGTGCGCCGAGCGAGCCGCTGAGCGCGCTGCCCTCGTAGTCCGGCATCTCGTCAGGGTCTGCCGTGCGGATGCGCTGCTTCTCGTAGCGGCCGCCTGCTTCGAGGGTCACGTCGCCGAAGCGGTGTTCCTGGAACGCAAAGACACCGGTGTTGCGGGTCACGGAAGGCGGCAGGAAGGCCTCCTCGCCCTCGGCATCGAAGTCTATTTCGCGGACTTGCAGGCCGAACACGCCGCGCCCAGCACCCACGGAATGGTCGGCGCTGAGACGGATCTCGTCGCCGGTCTGCGCGTAGCGGGTGCCGACCTCGCCATCCCCCTCGATCTCGACGTGCTCGTAGTCATTGCGGGCGGCGCGCAGCCGCAGCGCATCGACGGCACCGGAAGAGGGCGACCACTCCGCCACGGCGTCGTAGCGGCGCTGGGACATGTCGAGCCGCACGTCGGGCGCTTCGCTGTGGTGTTCTTCGTCGTGGTGTTCTTCCTCGTGGTGGTCTTCGTCGTGGTGGTCATCGTGACCGTGGCCGTGGCCGAGGCCGGGCAGACCGTACTCGGAGCCGTATTCGCTCACCGAGAAACCGTATCTTTGACGCTCGCCGATCCAGGCGATGCCGAGACTGCCGCCGTCGGCGCTGCCGTCGGAGTTGACCAGCCGGTCGCGCGACAGGTCGGCCTCCTCGCCCTCCTCTTCGGCGTAGTCGCGCGCTGACTGCGACCAGGCGTAGCCCGGGATCCGCAGCTCGTCGCTGCGGCTGTCGTGCAGGTCCGCGTGGACCTGCAGGTGCTCGCCGAGCCGGCCGGTCGCCTGCGCGCTCACCGCGCGGGTGTCGGCGGCGCTGTCGCCGCGCATCTCGAGCGCGGCCGCGAACGGCTTGGTGAGCGGTTCGACCGGGAGACGGCGCGTCACGACATTGACTGCGCCTGCCGAGGCCGCATTGCCGAACAGCAGCGCCGCGGGGCCGCGCACGACCTCGATGCGCTCGGCGAGCAGCGGGTCGAGGGTGACGGCATGATCTTCGGAGAGCGCTGCCGCATCGAGCACGTCAGCGCCGTCCTGGAACACCTGCACGCGCAGGCCGCCCTGGCCGCGTATCACGGGCCGGCTCGCGATGGGACCGAACGAGGTGGCCGAGACGCCGGGTTCCGAGGCAAGCGTGTCGGCGAGGGTCGTCGCACGCCGGCGCAGCAGTTCGTCACCCGACATCTCGAGCACGGGTTGCGCGGTCTGCAATTCGCTGCGGCGCAGCGGTGTGGCGGTGATGCGGACCTCCTGCAAGAGATCGGCCGACGTCGCGGCCGGCGAATCCGCGGCGGGGTCGGCGGCTTGCGCGGAGGGCAGCGTCAGGGCGACCGCGAGCGCGAGGGCAGGGAGGGGGCGATGACGGTTCTGGGTGATCATGGCAAAGACTCCGGGAGTCGATGTAGTGCAGATATATTATAGCGTAACAGGGTTACCTTATAACAATCCCGGATGGCATCGTGTAGGGCGCATGGTGTGGCCTCGGGGGCTCACGGATAATCCAGCGATGCGGCTCACCCCGGACAACCTCGCCACCCACCTGCGTCAGGGCCGACTCGCGCCCGCGTACCTGCTCGCCGGCGACGAAGACCTGTTGGTGGGCGAGGCCGCCGACGCGCTTCGCGCCGCCGCGCGTGAGGCCGGCTATTCGCAGCGCGAGGTGCACTTCCCGCAGCGTGCCGACGACTGGTCGGACCTGCTCGCGGCCGGCCAGTCGATGTCCCTGTTCGGCGACCGCCGCCTGCTCGAGGTCCGCTTCAACGGCAAGGCCGGCAAGGAGGGCAGCGCGGCGCTCGCGCGCCTCGTCGAGACGGCGGGCGAGGACACGCTGCTGCTCGTCATCACGCCACGGCTCGAGAAAGCCACCCAGTCGGCCGCGTGGGTGACCGCCATCGAGGGGCGCGGTGTGTTCATGCCGGTCTACGAGATCGGCGCACGGCAACTCGAGGCTTGGCTCGAGGGGCGTTGCCGCCGGGCGGGGCTCGAACCGACCGCCGATGCGCTGGCGCTGCTCGCTGCGCGCGTCGAGGGCAACCTGCTCGCGGCGCAACAGGAGATCGAGAAGCTGCGCTTGCTGCTGCCCGCGGGTCGGGTCGATGCGGCGGCGATCCTCGAGGCCGTCGCGCCGAGCGCGCGCTACGACGTGTTCGGCCTCGGCGAGGCGGTGCTCGCCGGCGATGTGGCGCGCGCCCAGCGCATCCTCGGCGGCCTGCGCGGCGAGGGGGTCGAGGCCACGCTCGTGCTGTGGTCGGTGGTCCGCGAACTGCGCGAGATGTGGGCGCTGCGCCGTGGCGACGATCCGTCGCGCCGGCCGGGGCCGCGTCCGCCACCGCCGCGGCTCGCCGCGCTCGAGCGCGCCCGTCCGCGCGCGGCGCGCCTGCCGTATGCGCGCCTCGCATCGCGTGCCTTGCGCGCCGACCGCATGATCAAGGGCCGCCTCGCGGGCGATCCCTGGGACGAGCTCGTGCTGCTCTGCGCCGAGGCCTGCGGCCTGCGGCCCCTCAGATGATCGACCGATGAGCGATCCCACCCTGCAGGGCGCGCCGATCGGCATCTTCGGCGGCACCTTCGACCCGATCCATCTCGGGCACCTGCGCACCGGGTTCGAGCTGCTGCAGCTTTTGTCGCTCGCGGAACTGCGTTGGATCCCGGTCGGCAACCCCGGTCACCGTGAGCCGCCGCTCGCGCCCGCGGCACTGCGCCTCGAGATGGTGCGGGCGGCCGTCGCAGGACAGCCCGGGTTCGTGGTCGATGACCGCGAAGTGCGCCGCGACGGCGTGTCGTACTCGGTCGACACGCTCGAGGGACTGCGCCAAGAACATCCCGGACGAC
>Ga0315903_10001231_pt1 | contig 38630 bp, 57 predicted proteins | sample LakEriMetagenome_7_FD_203524 | JGI IMG/M metagenome (GOLD analysis project Ga0315903, IMG submission 203524) | Freshwater fungal communities from buoy surface, Lake Erie, Ohio, United States - Buoy 2 MA119 | ecosystem: Environmental > Aquatic > Freshwater > Lake | place: USA: Lake Erie, Ohio... | reverse complement strand
AACTCTAAGTTTAGTTTTTCATTTAGCATTTCCTTAATGCTTTCTACTTGTTTAATATCTGTTTCTGTAATCATAGTTTATCGTTTTTAATCCGTAAAAAATCAGACGTATAGCCCCGAACCGTTAGCGGCAACCCTAAGAAACCAACATTGCCCCTTTTAAAGCGTAAATAATTGCATCTCTTACGGTGTGTAAATCTTGGTAGGTTTGGACATCGTACATACCTGTTTTAATATCAACCACATCAATTAAAAACCTTTTTAAGTGGTCGTATTGTGGTTTGCCAAATCCGTGGTCGGTTGAAATATAAATACGCTTGCCCTTGTAATTTGCATTAAAAAGGTTTTCTGTGTGGTCAATTATTTGACGCTTTTGAATGATACATCCTGATACTTTCATTTTATTATTGATTTGTAAAGAAGGGCAGCCGCTAACAAGTGTTATACAATATGGCGGCTGACGTGCTTCGATTAAACATTTATTTTCAATTCAACTTTGGTGCTTCGTATCGGGCTTTCTGCTGAAAATCCGCCACATCGTATAGCCCCGATGCGTTATATGAAATAGGGCGGTAGAGCTTCGATTGAATATTTCGTTTAGAAATTTAAAATAAAAGCCCCACCGCACACATTCAATTAGTCAAGTATGCACCAATCATTTTCCAACACATCGGATGGACTTGCTACCCAACCGTAAACCGTATTGTCAGGATATACCATTGCTAATTGGTTTTTGTAGCGGATACTTCCACCGCGTTTAGCAAATTCATCCTTTACGGTTTGCGGAAGTGATTGCATTTTTGGCACAATCTCTTCGTTAATCTCTGATGGCACTTGTTGGAAAATGAACATTCCTTTTCCGTTCCATCCTTGTCTTGCTACTCTCTTACCTTCTTTTAAGGCTTCAATAGCTTGTCCGAAATTTTGGTTTTCTACCATTTTACTTTTTGTGGGTTTTACGAAGCCCGCCCAAGGCTTTTATTTTAAATTTCTTTTCGTGTTCCAAATGAAGTTTCTACTAAATAATCCCTACTTCATATAACAGCACCTAACCAAAAGGCGCACAAACGAACCGCTTAAAAATGCGCCCTTCGGTTAGCTGCAATCCGTTATGCCTAATGCTATTTAGGCACCTTCACAACTTTGATTTCGTATTCCTCACCTTTATAATTAAACAGCATTTTTTGGTCTAATTGCAAAAGATGTTGAGCAACCGCACGGGTTAGTTTACCAAATACAGATACTTGTTCCATCCGGCATTTTTTTGGTCAACTTCCAAAGTAAAACTCATTCCCTTTATAAATTCCTTTTTCATTCTTGCTTCATCCTTTATTTTAGCCAATTCAAACGCTGGCAATTCACTTTCAAATTCAAATGAATCATACCATTTACCTGTGTATTTGAAAAATTCTACTTTTACTTTTGTCATTGTTTTATATTTTTAGTTAATAATTCCTCGCTGTGCTACTGATGCCTAACAGCACCTACCAGCAATAGCCGCACAAGCTACCGCACTACCAAAGCTACTGCAATGGTAGCTGCAATCCGTTATGCCTCCTTTTTCTGAAAACTCCCATGCGGCTCTCCGCAAAACTCACAATTTTTAAATCCTGACTCGGTAGATGGGAAATAATGGTCGCAAAGTTGGTGTTGTGGTTTTTCATTGTGTTCAGAAACGCTACTACGTGCAACATAGCTTTGTATAAATTCACAAAGGTTTTTAAGTGTTGCGTTTGAAACGTCTTTTTCACCTGAATTATCAAACTTTTCAGCATCTCGCAAAAGTTCAAGCATTGTTTGAAAATCCTTTTTTGGCGGTGGCTGAATTTGCAACAATGGGCCTACAGGGCTGTATGTTATCGTTTTTTCTCTTTTCCAAAACATACTTATCGATTTTCGGTTTATACTACTTTTTATCGAAATTACTCGTATGGATGTACGTCATGCTACCCCTCTTCCTATAAGCATAAAGCAACCCGAGAGATAAGCCGATTAAATGGCTAATGTGAGCGATAGGAGTTAGATCAAGTATAAGGTTAGCAGCAAACAAACCGGCCTCGACTCCGAAAATCGTAAAGAAAACGAGCCTAACCGGGAAGGAGGTTTTTACAAATAGCACACTAACCGAGATATAAGGGAAAAATCCGGTAAAAGCTGCGAAAACGAAATAAACCACTCCGGAGAAACCAATCAACGGTAATTCGGAAAGCGGGAAAATCCAATAAGGTAAGGAGGTAATAAAAGCGGAAAGTATTAAAACTTGAGGAAATTCTCTTTTCCCGATAGCGCTTTCGACTACCTGGCCGAAGGAGTAAAAAACCAATACGTTAATAAGTAAATGGAAAATGTTTTGGTGAAAAAAGGCGTAAGCGAAAAGGCTCCACCATTCGGAGGAGGTTGTTACCGATACGGCTTTAATGGTTTCCGGGTAAAATAACCCGACGAAGTAAAGAGCGATAAGGATCGCTGAGGTGATTTTTGTTAGCATGATTTTTCGGTTTATGTATAGTGCGAATATACAAATTAATTAATAAAGTCAAAATATTGTTTATCTCTTCTACGGTGTAAATCCGACCACAAAACAGGGTGTAGTACTCTAAACCTATAAGAGGCATCTCTGTTTAGAGTGATTATTTTGGGACAAGGTATAATAACGTAACTTTTATTAGTCAGGCAAACCTTAAACCCGTTTCTCCTGATTATTCCGCTTGCTGTTTTCATCCTTTTGGAAATTTTTGGTTAAAAATCCACTCCTGAATGTCTATTGACTTATCCCGAGCGTTTACTCTGAATGTAGATACCGGCAACCAAACTTTGTCGCCGTCAACATCAACGAGGGCCGAAGTTCCTTTTTCAAGGCATACATGGCCGTTTACCCTTATGGCTGTTTTGCCGTTTACGTTAATTACTTGGCTCATTTATTAAACCTCCTCAAACGCTTTTTATACCTGTTTTTATTAAAATACTCCTGATTTTGCGCCGTGTTATGCTCCGAAGAGTATTTGTAAGCGAGAGCCAAGGCGATAACCCATCCGATAAAGGTCCAACCTAAAAAGAGGTTTAAAACGAAAACAAAGCCCCGTTGAGGTGTTTCGTAAGCTACCGCCGTCGGCCAAAAATAAACTGCAGCCAAAAAGAGGAGGAAGATAATTTGTAAAATGTCCGTGCTTGTCATTTTTTTGAGGTTTTTGGTTTATTGATTACTTTCTCTATTCGGGCGCGTTGCTCCTTATACCGAGGATCGTCGAGAAATAGCCCATACTCGTCGAATTTGAGCGCAAACTTTATGCGTGTTGCTTCTTTTCCCATAACTGTCTCTCGAGTGATTTCTTTACCTCGAGAATAGCATTTGAACGCTGCTCGAGACTTTGGATATACTTTTCGATTTCCTGTATGTCGTTTTCCACGTAATAACCTTTTGAGGTAGCCACGAGGAAAGGGACCAAATTATTCACCCGGATATGGTTTACCACTTTACGGAACCTTGGGCCGGTAAGTTGGATTTCTCTTTTCTCGGCAATTCGGATAACGTGATCCGATTTTACCGCTTTTTCCTTACCGATTTTTTTCGATAGCCCGTCCACGAGAAACGGGAGCACAACGTCCCGCTCGTAATCCGATAGCGGAGCCGTTTCCTCTTCAAATCCGTTCACCATGTTATTTACGATCTAAGAAAATACACATTTCAACGCCGAGAGCGTCGCAAATTTTCTCGAGCATCGAGATTTTTAACTCAAATTTACCGGTCTCGATGTGAGAAATAGTAATCCGAGTAACGCCGATGGCCTCTGCGAGTTGCGCTTGAGTAAGCCCGGCGCGTTGGCGTTCGTGCCGGATCTTCTCAAGGACTTTTTTTGTAGTGTTAAGTTTCATTTTCAGTTGGATTTTACCTTTTTTCCGCATTTTACGCACCTCCATGTGGAAACGCCGCTTTTTTTCCCTGAGTCTTTTATGACCCGAAAGCGACATTTCCCAGGAGGACATTTTAAGCGTGGACGCTTCAAAATAGGTTTGTTTGGTTAGACAAAATTTTAGCTGTAAGCTCGTCGACTTTAGCCTCGAGTCTTTTGGATTTATCCAAATACTCCCTTTTTTCTGGAGTATTCGGAACGGCTGAGAAATAGCCTTTTTGTGCTTTACGCATATCGCTCACGATAGCGGCAAACTCTTTTAACTCTTTATTCATGTTGGGCGAGTTTTTCTTTGATTTCAACTCCGAGGGAAAGCAAACGGGTTCGGTAAAATGCGTAAATACCGGCCATTTTCTCGGATTTAAAGGTCCCGGTAGGTACCGTCGATGCCTCGTTAATTGCTTCGATCAAACTAAGCATTTTTTCCGATTCAGGGCGCATAGCCTCTTTTTCGGCTTGTCGGCGTTTCTCTTCCTCCTCTTTAGCTTTAGCGGCTGCCTCTTCGGCTGCTTTCGCCTCTTGGTATGCTTTTTCTTTGCGGTCTGCTTCCTCTTGCGCCTCTTTACGGGCCTTCTCTTCGATTTCAGCCTTTTCCTGTGCTTCGAGTGTTGCTTGTTCCGCTTTGGCTTTCTCGATTTTTTCTGAATAGTCAAAAACAATGGTCTCGAAAGTGTCGTCGGTAGATAAAAAGGCTTGTTCAGGTGTAATAGACAACCCGTAAACTCTATTTTTGAAAACAAAAACGTCCCCGTTAAACAGTAACCCGATCGAAGCAAGTCGACGTGTGCGGATTTCCTCCTTTGCCTTTTTAGCGGCTTGTTCTGCCTGTTTTTTAGCCTCCTCTGCCTCTCTCTGCATGCGCTCAATTTCGGCTTTTTGTCTCGCGATCTCTGCCTCTTGTGCCTCTTTCTGCTTACGCAAAGCCTCCGCCTGAGCTTCCATTTGTCGCTTTTGCTCCTCCATAGCTTCCTGTTCGGCTTTCAATCTCGCTGCCTCCTGCTCTTGTTTTTTACGCTCCATTTCGGCCTCGAAAGCGATTGCCTCGGCTTTTTCCTTGCATTCCTTTAAAAAATCATCAAAAACTTCATCGCAAAGCACCTCAATAGATTCGTCGCTTATGCAGCGGTAAGTGCTTTCGTGGTGATTTCCCGGAAAGCGATAAACTACTCCGTCGAAAATCATCCCGAGGTCGATTAATGCGGCTTTTCTTTTGGCGATCATTTCGCGATGAATGCGCTCGGCCTCTTCCTTGGCGCGTTGCTTCTCTTCGTCGACTTCCTTCCACGCTTTATAGAGTCTATCCTCTTCCGGGCAAAGGATGGACAAAAGTTCCTTTTCTCCTTGGGAAATAGTTTCCTGCAAAGGCTTAACGTAAGCGCGGAGAGCTTTGGCTTGTTTTTCTACCGAAATACGCTCGTGTTGGAGTTCCCTCCATGCGTTTTTTGCAGCCTCGTAACCCTCTTTGTCGGTAACTCCTTCGACGGTTACGCCTTTGTGTTTTTCGACAAGTTGCTGATACTCGATTTTTTTGGACTGCAGTACCTCGAGTCCTGACTTTACACTTTCAATTTCAAAAGTTTCCATGCGATTTACTATTTATCGGTTATTTGTATAACGCAAATATACTAATTAATTAATACCAAAAACAAAAAAGTTAATTTTTTTTACTCTCCCGCGTCCGGTAGGTATATCCCGAGGTTTTGAGCTGCAATCCTCTTGGTAAACTCTATTTTTCTCGAGAATTGCTCAACGGTAAGAGGCTCCGGGATATTTTCGAGCATAAACTCAACGAGGTAAAGGCTTGTAAATAGTTCGTCGCTTTCCTTCGGGGTAAGTCCTGTATGGTCCGATATTTCGGTCATAAGGAAACGCCAATAAGCCTCTTGGGATAAAGACCTCATATCCTCAATAATTAGCCTTAGCCTTTTGCCTTTTCTTTCGCCCAAAAATGATTTTATCCGGTTTGAGTCGAGCATTACAAATTCGCCGTTTTGGCTTGCTACCTCGATATACGTAGAGATTGAACTCATTTTGTCCTTGTTATTACTGATTTTAATTTGCGAATGTAGAGGGGCATATCAGGAGCGCCCCAACTCCTTGAAAGAAACTCGAAATAATCCCCGCCTTTGTAGTACTTGTTCTGCCATAATCGATAAAACCTTATTGAGCTACGCCAATTCGAAAACCTGATAAATCCGAGAGATGTAGTAAACCCGAACACGTTGTTAAACTTATCGAGAGCGCAATTTTGGCATTTACTCCATCCGGTCTCGAGAATAGCCTGGGCAAATACAACCTCCGGAAACTTTATATCCTGTTGGATTATCTCCTCTTTGATTATCCACAATGGGAGAGCATTAGACTCCTTGGTAAAGAGTAAAGCGAAAAAAAGGAAAAGGACGAAAAGCAAAAACCGGAGGTCGGTATTATCGAGGATATTTCTCATTTTTTAGAATTTTGATAGGTCAATGATACCACGGTCGACCATTGCAAAGAAACATTTTGCCGTTGCCTTAACGTCCGCGAGAGCGTCGTGCGCATTTTCAAAGCCGTGAGAGAAAAGTTTATAGTGAAGCTCCTCGAGTTTCGGCCATTTCATTCTCGGAAGGTTACAGAATTGGGTTCCTTCTCGCATGGTACAGATTTTTTTGGACTCGAAAATCGGAGGATTTGGATAACTCCTCAAAAATTCAGCACGAACAATTTTTGAGTCGAAAGCGATATTGTGAGCAATACGGTATTTTGAATTATTTTCGCAAACCTGAAACATTGCGAGCATTTCGTCGATGTCAACTCCTTTTTCCTCGTTTTTTTCGGTAGAGTAACCGTTGTCGATCCAAAATTTCTCATTTGGGATAGTCCATCCGTTTGGTTTAATTAATTCGCAACTCTCGTAAATTACATTTCGATTTTCATTGTAAAGTACAAACGCAAATTGTATAATCCTTGGCCAGTTATCCAGGTCCTCAGCCGGAGCGTTCCAATTTTTAGGCAACCCGGTTGTTTCTGTGTCAAAAAATAAATACATGATATTCGGTTTTTATTGGTTACAAATTTTCAGGTTTAACACCTAATTTCATTAACTTTTGAAAAGTAATCTCAATGGCTTTGTGTTGGCATATCCTGTTCCATCGCTTATTTTCATCCTCCTTGCGACCTTGTTTCTCTCTAAGTACGTCGGACATTGTTTTAAATGCCTTTTCCGCTTCAATATGGTTAATATAAATCTCCTCTGATTGATTTTTAATATCCTGTTTTTCTTGCTCGCTAAGATTAATATGGCCAAGTTTTTTAAGCCTTGAATAAACAAGCTCTACCGAGTGAATTGGAATATTAAAATCACAACCTTTTGAGGTAACAAATTTCTGATAAGGCTTTACAACCATTTCTGCGTGAAACTCAGCCTCAGCCTTTTCAGGATCAACATTTGAACCCTCTGATTTCAGTCTTTCTTTTTCTTGAATGCGTGCAAATTCAATCATTGCCTTTTGTTTTTTCTTTTCGTAGGCTTTCATTACCTGGGCAAAGTAAAGAGTTGAAAACGTCTGAAAATGCCTTAAATCCACATCGAGTTCACCTTTTACGGCCAAATCAAAGGCTATTTTTATTTCCTCTACCGTTATTGCTGCGTAGTTCTGAGCTATAAACTGACGTATAACCATTGCCTCAGCTTCGGTAGGTAGATTTTCTCTTTTTAGACCAACCAAAACAAAAACATATCTCATAACCTCCGACAAAGGAGTTATGTTTTGGCCTAAGTTTGCTATCCTCGTTCCAAAATTTGCAGATATAATATTCCGAGTCTCAGAGGCTCCAATTTGCGAGAGCATCGTCTCTCTGATCGCGAGGGATTTGTCCATTTGAGTTAGTTGTTTGGTTTGTTTGAATTTTTTGAGGGAAAATACCACTCCAATTTTGACTCATTGAAAAGCGCACTGCAGCCACGAACTTCTCCTCTGTGGGGTAATCCTTCGCCCAAAGAGAGAAAGCCGTTTCTAAGCCTCTCTGAGTGTATCTCTGACCCTTTTCGGCTTTGTAAGGCAACCAAAGCTCAAGACCTTTTCTCAAATGATCCGGACAATGGTCGAGGATCAAATCCGATTTTTTCGGCTTTTTGGCTTTTTCCTTTTTTTCCCATTCAACCCCTTTTTTTTCTTTTAAAGAGTTAGAGTTAGAGTTAGAATAAGAGTAAGAGACTCGGTTATCCGTTCGGTTATCCGAATCGGATAACCGATTTTCATTTTTTTTCAATAAAGGATTTCCACCTTTCTTAGCATTTTCGCGGTTTTTTAAAGAAATAGAAAACTCCTTAACTATCTTTCTCGAAATTATTACACTCTCACCGGCCGCGTTTTTTTCAAACGAAAGGATAGCGAATTTTTCAATTTCGCTCAAATTTCGGATAACCGTTTCGGTTAACTCACCGGTTAACCGACTTATTAAAATTGGATCGTTTGGCATTTCCCCTGAGTTCTCAGGACGACGCATATAAATAATTAACTCGATAAGCAAACCTCTCGCGGAAAGAGAAAGCGGCTTAACGTCGTTAGCCCAATCCTTAAAATTGAACTTAAACCAAAAATCGTTAGACATAAACAAAAAACCCGTTATCAGAAAGGCTACCCATGTGCGTGCCCTTGGCGCACGTTTGGCAATCTGATAACGGGAGTTTAAATTTCATAATACAGGGTAGCGATGTAAAATTAATTAATTTTTTAACTCAACCAAATGCAATAAACCTCTTTTTTCAAGGAAAAAAATAAGCTCTTTCATCCAATGCTCGACGTAAGACTTATCCCGGACCTCTGCGTAAAACTCAAAACTATCCGGTTTCATATCCTCGATAATCCGAGCGTTTGTTTTCGATTTCTCGACCTTAAAAATCGTGTATTTCACCGCAAAAGCTCCCGTAACGAGGCAATACATTCGCCATTGAACCGAGTCGTAAAACTTTTCCCGGTCGATCGGAAAAGTCGAAGAGGTTGTTTTTACCTCATGGAGTAAAAGTCCCTGCGCTCCGTCTATACGCAAATTTGAAACAACCTCGTAATTTTCAATTTGAGTAATCAACTGACCTGGGATTTCGTGAATTAAAGGAGAATATTCTCGGCGGTAAACCAAAGCCCTTAAAACTGCTGCTTTTTTAAATAACCAAGTAACGCCAAGTTCAGGCTCAAAAACAAGCTGCGACCCCGGATCCAATTCCGGAGCGGGATAAACGTCTCCGTTTTCGATTATCGCGTGAAAGGCAGAGCCGAGACTCATGGCCTCGGTTTTTTGCCTTTCTCTTTTCAAATCCGCGATAAAGTCAAGGTCTGTTTTGTTGAACAAACCCAAACGGCACACCCGGAAATTTTCGAGTGTGCTCGGGGAAATTCTCAACTTCATGCTTGAGGTTTTTGGATGAATTTTTTAACCTTTCCATCGTAAACGAGACCAACCTCAGCGGCCTTGGATTTCATCGCCTCGAAAATAGGTAAACGGAAATCGGCGGAAACCTCGGAAACTTTTGAAACTACCTCGTTAAACGCGGAATCAGTTTTTTTGTCTGCTAAGTGCATTTCGGTATAAAGAAATGCGTAACGAGAGGAAATCAGTTTTTTGATTTGCATCGAAATCGCTTTCGAAAGTTTTTTAAGCGGTTCCGAGTTGTTAAGCGCTTCGAGTTCGTCGAGGCTCTTACAGGCGTCCACCTTATCGCTATACTCCTGAAGGTCTGCAATAGCCTTGGACTGAGCGTCCGAAAGCTCTGCCATTTTCTCGTAGGTCTTGTCGATAACCTCCTGCAGAAAAAAGTCATATTCCGGAGTAATTGCGCTCGGAATGGTAAGCGCCGGCAATTGTGCGGTGTTTTTCCCCACCTGGTAATCGGTAGGCTCGAAATCGAGAGTGCGCTGCTTTTGGCGCATGGAAACAAAGCCAAGGAGGTCTGCCTTACGCATGATAATTTCGTTGCTTCCTCCCTTTACGGCAAGCCTCAACTGTTTTGGACCGTCGTCCCCTTCCTCTTTAGCGTGGCACACCCCTACAACTGTCAGGTTAAGTGAGAAAAATCTCTCCAAAAGCTGATTGAACTCATTTTGGAGCGATCCCCAACCTTGCAAAGATAATCCGCCGGCACGAGCGTTTTTCGAGTCTGCCGACATAAGGTAAGGAGAAATCGAGTCCTCGAGCAAAGCCCCAACGGTATCGATTGCCACGGCTTTAATTTCGCGCTGCAAAACATAATCCTCGAATGGTTTGGACATTACGTAGGCTTTAAAATCGCCATACTTTGTGATCCTTACGGATAAAGGACGTTTTTTTTGGATTGCACGCTCAATGCCTTTGTCGACGTCGATATGCAGCACGTTGTTAACGGTAAACGAGATACTTGTTTTCCCGAGACCGGGATAACCTCCTATAACTACGAAGAGAGGTTTTTTCGGAATAGAGTCCGACGGCTCAATAAAAGAAAATCCTGTCATTTTGTTTTTTAATTAAGTTAAACACTATTTCGGTTTTTTGTATAGTGCAAATATACTAATTAATTAATATGAATTAATAAAAAAGGAAAAAATTAAAACGGAAGATCGTCGGCATCGCCCATGGATGTCCCGAAATCTTGAGGCTCCTCTTTGTATGTCGGGTAATCTGTTCGAGGCTCGTTTTGCCCTTGGCTTTTCCCGGAGGATAAAAGTTGGATTTCCTTAACCCTTACCGATAAGGCTGTTTTAACCTCTCCGGCATCCGTTAACCAACCTCGAGCCATTGGCTCCCCTTCGATATAAATTTCGTTGCCTTTTCGGATATACTGAGCAACCGTAGCTTTTCCGGAGTTATCCCAAAGGTCGCAGTCTATCCGCTTGGTTTTTTCCTTTTTCTCTCCGTTTTTGTCCTTCCATTTTTCGGTAACGGCCACTGAGAATTTAATTACTGCTTTACCTCCATCGAGTTGTTTTACCTCGGCATCCTTCCCAAGTCTGCCGATAAATTGATACCTGTCGAGTGTCATTTTAAAAATCCTTCTTTTAATAAATATTCATTTAATTGTTTTTCGAGATCGTTAATTATGATCTCTTTAATTATTTTCTTGGTAGAGGGAGATAAATAAGACGATAAATCGCTATAATCTTTATTTGAAAAAGTTATTTCAGCATATTCATTAACACTCAATAGCCTGTTAGACATTTTTACATATTTTTCAGCTACTTTGCATTCGCGGTTTAATTCTTCTTTTATTTTTTCCACGATTTCGAATTTATCTTTATTGTTCATTTTTCTGCTTATTTAAGTTAATGATTTCCGTTAAGTTTTTACCGGTTAAAAGCGTGCAAAGAAAGTCAGCCCCGTTGAGCTGTAGTTTCGCGGTTTCGCTTACAGATGCCGCGTTGAGAAAATTAGATATTTCCTTGTCGATATGAATAAAACGCTCCTCCGATTTGTCGATATTATCGATTAAAGTCTCCAAAATACTTTCTTGGTCCGGCTTGTAAACCGATAACTTTTCGAGCGTTACAAAATTCGCCTTGGTGTCTACACCGTTATACGGGATATCCGTCTGCATTTCGCTCGATACCATGAAGGAAAAAACCAACTCGGAAAGAAAATCGTCCGAAAGAGTTAATCCGATTACCTTAAATTCCTTAGTCAACTCTCGGAGAGAATAAACTAAAACAACACGAGCGCCAACCATTACCTTTACGCCTTGGCGCAAAGCCATTACAAAATGATCGTCGGCCTTGATAGAGTCGTCCGCATCGGTTTTAAACCTGTTAGGCTCGAGGTATTTAATGCACCTCGAAAGGTTTAATGTAGATAGTCCGAGTTCGTTAATGCGTAAAGCAACGTAGTTTTCCGTAGCTACCTGTCCGGTCCTGAACGGACCAAAGTTTTGAGTGAATTTTACAAGTTTCATTTATCGTCGGTTTTAAAATTTAGTAATCAATTCCCCTGCGTAAATCGTCCGCGTGATCCTCCCATGGAATAATATCGACGTATTGCTCAATATTGTTTAAGTGAGTATTTATTTCCTCTTGGAATTTTTCCACCAACTTTTTGAGGTACTTTTCCGATACATCCCTTTTATTGCTTTCGCTGTAAATTGTAGCCCCGTCGAGTTTAAGACGTGAATCGAAGTGAAAAACGATGTCGATTTGTTTTCGTTTTCCGAGGCATTCAATTGGAAGATCAAAATCTATCATGCTTTTTTCGCTATTATTTTGTGAAGGTTATTTAAAAGAGATTCCGCAAGCTCCATTTTAGCCCATTTTCGAGCTCCTTTAATGCTTAGGCATTCCACGTTTTTCCTTTTGATTTCATTGCCTTTTTTGTCCAAATAAATTAATACGTAAGTTTTCATCGTTCTTTTTTTATAGGGTTAAACCATTGCCATAAATGCTGTACCTTGATATTTTGCAACCAAAGCCTCTTGTTGCTTGTCGATAGCCTCAACTTTGCTGTTGTTTACCACAACTTGACTAACCATGTGAGATAAAAGGCTGTCAGCTCTTTTTTCTGACTTAGGATTATTCACCGCCATAAGGTTGTAAACCTGTACCATGAAGGCTTTAAGCGTTACTCCATTAAAGAATTTGTGGGTAGTCAATTTGTTATACTCAGCGATAACCATTTCGCGGTTATTTGTCATGTATTCCTTGAGTTCAAATTTAGTTGCCATGGTTGTGTTGTTTATTTGTATAGCACAAATATACATTTTTATTAATTACGCCCTAACTTTTTTGTAGATTTTTTTCTCGTAAAAGCGAAAAACCGTATTTATACCAACAAAAAACCCCGTATTTCTACGGGGCTTCCTCATCTACATAGGCCTTACATCCTTTCGGAACGCCTCTACGGGTTGTTATTGTGGCTTAACAAGCCAATGACTGATCCACCTTAACGATGGAAATTTTCTCTTCGTGCTTGTTATACTTGGTCTTTACGGTAACACCCAAAGCCTTAGCCTCTTTGCTTAATATTACCCGGAAGGAGTTTACACCATCCTTTATGACATCAAATATCGTTGATTCCAAGTCTGATTTTAGGAAATCCTGTATTTTCTTTTTCGTGCTCATGATGCGAAAATAATAAAATTAATTAACAAACAAAAAAGCCCGAGAAAATTCCCGGGCTTTTCCGCGCATAGCGATACAAGGTAAGTTGAAAAGAACGTCTGTGCTGCAAATATAAAAAAAACCTCGGAACAAAGTCCGAGGCAGGGGAGTAAAACCGAAAACTCCCCAACCGTAGCAAAGGCGACGGCTAAGATTTTTTCTTTAATCTATCGTAAACCGTAGAAATCAAAAGCAAAAACACTAATAAATTAAGAAGAGGAAAAAATATTTTCGATGGGATAATTTCATCGCTTGCCTCGATAACCTTAACCGGGACCTTTCTCTCAATTACTACGGTATCTCCGGCGCATTTTCCGAAAACATAAATAGAGTCTTGATGCCTAATAACCTGAACCGTAAGCCTGTCCCGGTTAACAATAAACGTGTCGTAGGTATTCATTACTTGCATGGTGTCCACGCTTACCGATTTGGTTATTACCGTGTCAATGATTTTAACGCTATCCACGCGGACTAATTCCGGATGCTTACGGATTAATCGATCAAGTCGCTTTTGAGGCGTGCACGATGAAAAAAACACCAAAAGCAATACCCAAAAAAGTATTACGGTAATTCCCTTTTTTGCTTCGATCGTCATGGTAAAGTCTCCTCGTTGTTATCTCCGGTTTTCGGCTCCTCTTTTTCCTCCCGACGTTTTTTCTCCACCTGGGTTTGTGCCATTGAGTAACCCGCAAAAACAAACAACGGACCGGTAAGTAATAAAACTTGCTCAGGCGTTAACGTCGTTCTGTGCGTGTAGAAATAAAGAGCGTGCAAGGAAAGAGCAACCAAAAAAAGGAGTGCACGCTCAATCCTCTTACTCGAGTAATACGATGGCTTATTTGAGAATGTCGCAGCGATTTCTCTTAAATGCCACTTAAAAGACTCCCACCCGAAAAAGCCTTTAATCGCGTATTTGTTCCAAAGTTGTTTCATGTTTAATCGATTACGTTGATAAATACAGCGTCCGAGTAAAATCGGCGCTTAATAGCTACCTCTCCGCCGTTGTCTTGCGATCCGGTTTCCGTGGCCGAGGTATTTCCCTCTATGCTGATAAATTGATTTTCGGAGTGTTTCGAAACAAATAGCCCGACGTGAGTTGGTTTTCCTCCCCACATAAAAACGACAATATCTCCGGGCTTTGGATCATCCGTAACCTTATTGTTTTTCTTTGCCCATTTAAGCAAATTCGGTACCGAGCAAAATCCTGAATCGTAGTCGATAGTGTCAAGCCCCCATCCGCAAAACGAGTAAACGTAGGAAACGAAGGTACCGCACCACGGCCAATTCGCAGGGCTTTTGTGGTAAGGATGCAAAGTCGGGTAGAACCAATCGTTATATTTTACCTTGTTGGATTTCGGAGGATTTTCCGAAATACCTATTTCCTGTCGAGCCATATCGACGATTTTCTCGCGTGTTGTCATTTGCCGAGGTATTGTTTTATTAGTGTTGTAAATTCATCGAAAGAGCGGAAAACATCAACTTTAAAACCTTGCTTTTTTAAAGCCTCGATAACTTCCTTTTGGTTTGAGGTCAATTTTCCATCGTCTGTTTTTCCCTCTAAAAAATAACCATGGTAGCCATTTCTCGGAACCGCAAGGAAAAGGTCAGGAACACCAGACAAAACTCCCTCTTGTTTCATTAAAGCCGCTTCTCGAGCGTTTCTTTTACCTCCGTTTGGAGTTGCCCAAAACAACTTTGAAAACTCCGGGTAAGCAAGGTGAAACCACCGCACGCATGCCCTTTGCTGTTGAGCTTCATGTTGCACGGCTTTTTTCTTTGGCTTTCCGTTTGCCTTATCGAGTAAAAATTGCAAATCGTTCATGGCCCAATGATAAGCGATTTTAACCAAGCAACCAAACCGCCCGAGGCTGCCGATATTCCGATAATTACTCCCGCTCGTTTAGACTCGGTTAATCGATGCTTGATAATGAAATCCTCATGCTCCTGAACCTTCGCGAAAACACCTTTTTGGCTGTAATCCTTGTCGCCAACGAGTGAGCGCTCGAGCCTTTTCGTTCTAACCGAAACTGAATAAACGGCCTTTTTTAGAGCCTCCTGCTCGGACCTCATAAGCCGGATCTCCTCGAGTATTTTATCCTCGTTCGTCATTTTTCCGCGTGCTTTTCGAGTTCTGTTTTTACCCATTTATCGATGTCGGAATCTTCCCAAGTGTCTGAGTAGGTAAACCCGTCAAGCGTGATGCTGAACGAAGCGGATTCAACTGATAACAATACCTCAACTGAGCAGGTCTTTTCCGCTATGTTATCCACCACCTTTTCGATATGAACAGTCGGGTCAGTTATTTGCGTTTTAAATTGGTCAAATGCGTATATCATAATCCTAAATCTGAAAGTGAGAAAATTCTACAGTACATATAGTTTGCTGTTACAGACTTCCCTGTTTGTGAAATACCCCCTGCTGTTGTTGCCCCTGTGGTTAGCATCCTGTATGCGTTGGTAGTGGTATCAGGTGATGTAGTACTTGTCCACATGGAGGCAAACGATAGATTGAAAGGCGTGTAATTCAGCATACCTCCTGAGTTACCGTAGTTCATTATACTTTGCGCCTGTTGCACGTTAGGGATATGCCAATCTGTGAACCCTCCAGTAGTTGCAGCCTCGGCAGCGTCAATAGAAGTGTTCCAGTTGGCTGTTGTCGATGGGTTGTACCACATCAACCTACGCGACCAATCTACGATTATTCCATCGGCATAAGTTTGACCACCTAAAGTGTCGGTGAATCGGTTTGAGTTGCCGTAAGGGTTCTGTGCAGACAATACAACGAACGAAAGTAACGAACCTTGCTCGATGTCCCCATCGTCGCCAGTACGGTAGGATATTGTCTGACCTGTTTTAATATCCAATAACGCGCTTAAGCTGTCCTTTTGGGTAAAGGTTAACCCATTGTCAACATCGTTCAACTGCGCTGCTGACAACGCGGGAATAAGTGTTGCGCTAAAGTTTACCCCTGCTGCCTTGCTTGAAGTGGTGTTATCTGTGTCTGTAAAGGTGATGTCGTTTAGGTTTGTAGTTACGTTTTTCAACGCAGGACTTGTCTCGCTTTTTACAGTAGTGTTTTCGCTATTTTTTACAGTTACAGTAATATCACTCAACACCCTTGTTACTCCTTGCACAATATCCGATACAGTTACACTTGCGTCCGAATTTGTTACAGCATCGTTTGGAATAATCCAATCAGAACCAACTTTAGAACCGACTTGAGTCCCCGCAGTATTTCTTACCGGAATATTTCCAGTTCCTCCGGATGGGATAGTGCCCCACGCTGAGCCATTAACAGTTACTGTAGCATCCGAACAAGGACCTCCCGAAGGATCCGGAATAATTACCTCATTTCCCACGATTGTACCGATAGGCCCGAGCGTGTCGTAACGCACAACCACATCGATAGTCCCTCCGTTGGCTGCCTCTTCAAAAGCATCCCCGTTAACCGTTACGTAAGTAGGATTTATCGTTCTGCAAGAGGTAAACCTTAACTCGGGCTTGCGGTATTTGCACGGAGACCATGCACGGCTCATGGGTATATCCATGACCAACTCAACCGCAGAAAGTTTGTCGTTAAAAATATTGGTGGTTTTCCCCTTGTCGACTATCTCAAGCCCCCATTTTGGGTGATCTATACGGTCGAATGTTCCGACTTGCTTCCAAAATACGGAGCCGGAAAACTTTAATGTCGTGATAAAATTATCGACGTAAATATTTAGAGGATCGATAATCTCATCGTAAAAATCTTCCGTAAGCATATTCTCGTAATCGCCAAGCGCACAAAAGAACAGTCTCGCGGAATAAGTCTCGCGCACCTGTGCGGTCTCGCTCGCATCCTCCCTTCGGTTTATACTTTCGTTCAGAAAAACGAGAGGATATTTTTTCCACCCATTAAAAGTTTGACGAAGCTCTGCGTCTACCGCTAAAGCCGTTCCGTGCAAGTAATATGGATGGGCACATTTTACGACGTAATCTCCGGGAGCTGCAGTAGCTTCGATGTCGAATGTAGAGTTATTCGAGTCGATCGAAATAACCTTATATTCCGTACCGTCAATAATCACAAAAGAACCCGCCTCGAGGTCCATAAGCCCCGGAACGGAAACGGTAAAAGTCCCATCTCCGTTATCCGTAAAAGCGGTGGCCGTTACTCTTTGGCGGATATTATCCACCACATCGGCAATAAAATCGGTAAATCTCATGGTTATGGGATTATTTTCCAATATACCTCAATGGTAGCTCTGAGGGTGGTATAACCCGTCCCGGACGTAACCTCAACGCTTAACGCATTTGACGATACATCGAGCCTCTTTAATGTGGATTGAAGAGGGATAGAAAAAACCTCGTCCACGGCTCCCGCCGCTACCGATGTCGAAGGAGTCCACTCTTTGTAAATACCGGCAGACGTACCGAAATTCACTTGCGGAGAGGTTCCCGCACTACCCGTTAACGTCTCGATCGTTACCGTAGGTCTCGCGACCGGGATAACTTTCGCGGATGATCCTGCGCTTAAAATAGCCGTAACTCCGGAGGATAAAAGGTTTACATTGTTTATTCGCGTACAAAAAACCGTATTCTCAGCCATTTCTCGAATGGTGAGCTTTTTAACCGCGTAAACACCTGGTGAAACATACTCGTTAACAATTATTTCGTCGTCAAGCGAAAAAGCCGTGGTTTTCGCCGTGAGGTCGTTTATGTAAATTTCGTCTGCCATTTTATATGAAATTACGTTTTAAAATATTTTGCTTTTTGTCGGTAAATTTAAACCTACCAAGCCCGTTTGGAGTTCTGCGAAAGGTAGAAAAATCGTCTATACTTTCGGGATAAACCTCGAGTTTTTGGTAACGCTCAAATGTACATAAGTTGTAGTCGGTAATCAAAATCCGGTTACTCAACAAACCGTCGTAAGTTATCCAATTCAATAACGACTCCGGCAGCAATTCTGTTTCGAGAGTGTAAACATTTCTGATAGAGTCCTGAATTTGCGAAATCTCTCTATCTCCCTTAAGGTAGTTATCCGTTTCAAAGGTCGGTTTTTTATCCCCAAACCAACCCGGTAAACGGTGTTGCTGATACCAATTTAATCCCGTGTAATCGGTTCCGGAAAGGATATATCCGTTTTGGTAGGTCTCAATCCTCACGGTTCCGTCGGCTCGGTCGTCGGTATATTCGCATAACTCGAAGTAATCCGACTCGATGTCGATAGCTGTTCCAATGCTCGTTAACGAGGTAATGATTTGGTAAACTCCGTAACCGTGCAAGTCGTAAACCTCATCCCAATGAAGCAAACAACCATTTAAATATGGATCGGCAAGGTCTCCGAAGTCGTAAAAATCCCCGTAAGTCGAGTCCAAATTATCGAGAAAAACCCCATCTTTATACAGCTTGAAAACTACCGTGTCGGTAGCAATGGTTTTGCGTTGCAAAAATGCTGTTTTGTCGTTTTTAAATTCGTTTCCCGAGTCGTGAGCGAACACCCGTAAAACAACAGGACAAGCGCAAAGGCATCGGCAATAGTCGATAAACGACTCCTCCAAAGGCTTTACCATTGTCGTCTCTTGCTTTACGGCCATTAACCCCATGCTTGCGGGCCTCGTGTTTGAAAATGTCGTCGTTATCATGGCTCTTTTACGATTACTTTACCGTCTCCGGTGATAAATATTACGTCGCTGCTACCCATTCGCCCCTTTATGGACTCTGTGGCCGCAGCAAGTTTCTCGAGACCTCCGAAACGAGCCGATAAAACATAAGTTTTCGTCGGATCGAGCTGAGTAAAATCAATTTCGCAGGACAAAGTTACGGTGTTGGTACCTGAGGTTATTTTTGTCGCAGTCTCCCCACTTTCCGGTACCAAAATATTATTTGAAGGAGCGGGCCAAATACTCGAAAGCTCTCGGATTGCGTTTTGCCCTCCGTTAAGTTCCTCTATCCGGATAACTCCCCAGGCGTTGTTTACGTTTATCGCTGCCGTGTAATGGGTAAATACAGCCTTTACGAGCGTGTTTGCCGTCTCCAAAATAGCCCCTCCGAGGTTCGTTCCGCCTCCCGAGGTGAAAGTCTGAATTTCAGCCGTCCAATGCGCCGGAGTATTTCCATCATCTTCGTAATCGTAAACCTCAAAATCAGGCATTACCGCGCGATAGGGTGTTATTTCCCCGTCGCCGTTATCCATTCCGACCTCGAAAACCACAACGATATTAAAATCCTCTTGACCGTTTGAATAGTTTGATGCCTTGTAGTTTAGATTGTTTTTCGGTTCCGCAGAATTGAAAAACTCCGTGGCAGCGTTTACGTTTGCGATCCAATCCTCATATCGCATTTTGAATGGGATATAAATATCGTAAACCTGAGCGGTCAAAGTACCCGTGCCCATTTCAATCCGAGCATCGAGAAACTGATCTCCGGAAGCAAGTTTATACTGCCTTGGTTGTGTTATATTTATTTGTTGAACACCTCCAACTGTTACGACCTGGGATAAATCGAAGTTGAAAGCGTCGAGTTCAAACTCGGTCTCGTCTGTTGTGTTTATCGCAATAATTTTTCCGCGAACAAAATTAATCGCAGCATCCGGATAAGGAGAGTATTTTACCACGGCCTGAGTGTAAGCGAGAAAACCGTCCTCAATCCATCCCTTAAAATTTGTCCTTCCGGACCCTACACTCGAGTCTTGGTAATGATGCCAAATTCGAACCTGTTCGAACGTCAAAAGCCCGGAAGTGTCAGCGAATTTGTCGAAGTTTTTAACGTCGACCAAAAGAGCTACGTGGTCGCTTATCGGCGTGCTCGTGCTAAACTCTTGACAAATAACAAATAGGCCGTATTTCTCATTTTCCGTAACGGTAACACCCGATAAATCTATTTCGGCGCTTAAAGTAACGGCGGAGGCGCTATTTAATACAATAGATAAGTTTCTGATAATCGTCCCGCTTACCGGAGAATCGTCTACAACTTGCCTTAAAGTCTCGTAAATAAAATTTGCATCTCCCTCGTTGCTTGCGCTTGGCTCGTATTGGCTTTCGGTAGATAAGCGGAAAAGCCCTAAAACAAAAGCCGTATCTCCGGAGGAAAAAACTCCTGTTCCTGAATATAACTCAAGCTCAACGAGCGTGTTTCCGCCAACGAGTAAACCGTCGCAGCTATCGCCGCTCGTTACCTCTTGATAAATCGGAGCGGTATATGAATATTCAAGGTTTTGTAACCCGTTAAATCGCTCATTAAACCACGATACCTCTCCGAGCGTTTGACTATCGGTAAACGTGTGGATAGTGTTCGGGTTACTGATTGCGGAGCTTAACTCTACTTTGAAAACGTGCTTTAGGGAGTTTGCTCCGCTTAAATAACTCGGAGCGATACCGGCCTCCATGTCTGCCTCTTGCCCGTCAAGGTAAAAAGGCAGGATAACAAACTCATGTGTTAATGTGAAAAGCTGCGTATATCCCGAAGTCCCTGTCCGATCAATGGTAACGATGTCGCCAAATTGCCAAGAGACAATATTTCCGAGTTCATCGAGTGTAACCGGTCCGGAGTCAAATCCTTGACCGTAAAATCCTTGGTCGCTTCCTTCGATCGCACTCGAAAAGGTGGCCGAGTCGTTGTTTCCGACTATTCCGTAGTAATATTTTCCGGCTGTTAACGCGGTAGTTCCATGGATTTCTGCATCGTAGAAAAAACCATAATTCGCATAAGAGTAAGTCCCGGTAATATAAATAACCGTATCGCTTATGTAGGTGATTGTTCCTCCCGTGCAAATCATTAAAGCATGGTCGTATGAGTAAAAATCGGTAGTGTCTCCGATTTTCAATCCATCGTCCAAAAATGACCCATAATTCCGGGTAACAGAAAAAGCTCCTCCGCCGAGGTTTGCGGTAGTGAAAACAACTCCGTCGACGGCTCGAGCTGACCAAGCTACCGAGAAATCGATAACGCATTTAACTCTTTCGCCAACGGACCCAAGCAAATGGGTTGCGTAGTTTGATCCGTTCGCGGAGAAATTATTTCCGTTATGTATTTGATTGAAATATTTACGGGCGCTTACTACTATCGTCTCCATTCGGTTTTGTGTTAAATGTTTTCATGAAATCGGCGCGGATTTTTTCAACCTTGGAAGAGTCTCCCTCTTGCATGGCTTTAATCAAATCTGCGTGCATTTGCTGATACTTGGCACGATCTTTAGGAGGTAAATCATTGAGTCTTTCCCTTAAAATACGGTCGCTTTGTTCCATTTGCTTTTGCAAAGTTTTTAAAGCTCCTTGAAGTTGCTCGAGTTGTTTTAACCCGTCGATGGACCTGGCTCTCATTTATTGCTCCTCCCTAAAGGTTTCTTTTAAATTTTTGGTGTAAATCTCTTGGACTCGATAATCTGCAGTTGCGAAATCGCTCGAGAAATTCCACTTTATACTCATGACCTGAGCGCTTGCACCGTTTAACGTCGTGCAATAGGAGTTTTCTATCAATGCGAGGAAATCGCTAAAGCCCATCGGGATTTTTTTCTCTTTAAAAATACGATATTGACCGCCAAAATTGTTACTTACAAAACTACGGTAATTGATATAGTTATCCCACAAATATTTTGCACTCCAAATTGTTCGGTGATTTGCCGGTAACTTTCCGCCGGATAATTTCGCCAAAACCGGTATTTGCCACTCGTGGGAAGATACTTTTAACATCCCAATCCTTGCCGTTATTTGCGAAGCATAAGAGGAGTTTCCTCCAAAGAAATTAATAACATTATCGACTACCTGAGCAACACCCAACAAAGCTGTTTCGGCATCGTTTAGGCCGTCCTTTCTTACCGGTAAAGCTACCGGTAGACGTAATTCGGAAAGCCCCTTAACTGTTTTGTGTTTTTGGTTCACGGTTACAATTTGATCGGTAGTTATCTCGTAAGAGGTACCGCGCCAATTTTTTAAAGTCCATGCGTTATTCAAGTCAGGAGTAAATGAAATCAAAATATTTGCCTTTAGCTCCTCTGTGTTATACTCTGTAACCTCGTCCAAAACGTCCGGGAGTTGGTAGGCCGATTGCTGTACCCAAAAAGCCGAGTTGTTTAAAGGCTCCAAATAAACCGTTTGCTGACCGTTTACATCCTTAATGGTAAACTTTGCCTCGAAAGCGTCTTGAGCGAGTTTGAACTGTTCAAAAACCGTATATCCGAAGTCCTGAGACCTCGGCAAACCATTTCCGGAAGTTCCCGAGCTTGTCGATCCCGGTTCCGTGCTTGTCGGAATATACCAAACGCTATCCAAATCCGAAATGGAAGAGGAAAAACCGTAACCGAGATAATTACAAGCCTTGGTAAAAAGTTTCCGCCATTGGATGCCTTTTTTGTACCGCACAGGTTGAAATATTTGCGCGATCAACTGCTCGATAAGCTGCTTAATGTAGATAATCAACAAGACGGCATAAGCCAAATTTAACACCGCCGAGGCGACCGAGAAAGCTATCCCGGCAGCCGGACCGGTTGCTCCTCCCGCCGTATGCGCGATAATATTTGCAATGTCTTTAGCGAGGTCCTTCGTTACCGACGCGAGTTCCTTGGCCATCAAAAACGTGGTTACGGAAAGCATGGTAAACTGCCAAAAATCAAACTCCTCCTGCAAAATGTACGGGATAGAGGTAAAATCGTTATTCGTGTAAATACCTTGGTCGTAAAGACTTTGGTAAGTAACTCCCTCGGTCCGTTCCGAAAAAGAAACAAGCCCCGACTCTTTTTGAATGGTCGCCGATACCGATACCGGGGAATTTATTTTAAGCCCTTCAGCAAGGTTTACAAAACCCTTAAAAGCGTCGTATTGCCCCGAGTTTGAGTTTATGGCTATCGTAAAGGCAGGACCCTCGAAAATACCCACACCGGTACCATTTATCCCGGCGTTAATCCAATCGCGAAGCATTTTAGCCTCTTCGTTCACGAAGTTGATCGACTCGGTTGTGATATTCGCCTGCGGATTATTTCTCTCGAATGTGGCCAAAATCTCAAAATCGAGCCATTCGCGAGGAGGGTTTACCGTCTGACCCGCAAGCTGAAAAGTTATATCGGGGAAATTACCCATGTATTTCGGTTTTTAAAACGCAAATTCCATTACCATTATCGTCGACAAGGTGATAAACCTCCTCCTCTACGATCATTACCGTGTAATTTACGCCGTTAATTTCTATTTTATCGCCCTGGTTCATTTTACAAAACTTGTTGGTAATAAACCGTTGATCCCGCAAGCGCAACAATAGCCGAAGCGGCAACCTCGGAAGCAAAACGAGCGATTACATTTCCGTTAGCGCTCGGGGTAATATACCCCTCAATTATTGCAATATTTGACCCTGTGGCCGCGCTTGAAGCATTTGAAGCCGCAGGCGTATCGTATGCGGAAAGACCGTCGTTTATTGTCCTCGATGTCGTCGTGAGAGAATATTCCGAACGGTAACGCATGGCCGTTGCAGCCGGGCCGTTTATCGTCCACCTCGACCCCGTTGTGGTTGCCGCAGCCGTGTAATGTATTGTAAATCGAAAGAAATATGTATTTCCTGCTGTTACCGGAAAAGATAAACCGGTAACATCCTGAATAGTATTTGCAATGGCGTTATTATTCGTTTGGTTTGAACCAAGAACAGCTGAGGAAAAACTCGCTGAAACCGCGTTGTTTCCTTGGTTCTGCGAAGTCTTTACAGCTCCCGAAGAGGTGTAAACTTTAAACGATCCGTCGGCATATTCGAGGCGCTCACCTGTTCCGATCGTTATTTTACAGAGGATAAACTCGGTACCGCTATTATCGACTTTAACCGTAACCTCGGCATTTACCGTGTCCCGGTTGTAAATCGAAAAACTTTCCACCTCGATAATCTCTCCCTCTTCGGCAGGCAAAGCGAGGTTAACATCCGTAGTCGAGTTGGTGTTTGTCGCTGTTTTATCCGGGACTCTCCCGTTTTTTGATACACGCCAAAACGAACAAACGCAAGGCAGTTGATTTGTTGTAATGGCCGAGGTCAAAACAACCTGTAGCTTTTCGCTTGCAAATCTCAATGGTATCATAATAAGTTCCTTTTATAGTGATTTCTCACGATTTTATCGCCCTGCTTGATATTCTCGACGACCTCTTTTTTAAATCCGTCAATATCTATCCATTGTACCGGTTTTTCCCTTTGTTCCTGCCTTAAAGCCCTTATCTCTTCAGCAACCTCCCTTCCGCTATCCTGAACAGAAATAGGCAATACAGCGCTTGCAAAAGCGGCTTTTTTGTTATGCCCTTCGACGATACGGGTAAGCATTTCGTTGGATAAATTACCGATACGTGCGTTTTGTTCCGCAGTCAATACCCGCTCCCCTTCGTCCAAACGAACGAGGAAACGATCTCGACCGGACACTTTAAACGGTGTCGCGTTATTTTCCCCAATGCTTTCGGTACCGGTATAAAACCCAGGTAAGGACTCAATAAATGCACGCAGGGCCACAATATCCTTAATGGTCGATGCCAACGGATTTGGATCTCCCGCCTCAACGTGTCCGGTATACGACTGAAATACTGCGTTTGCCTGCTCTATACGTTGCCTGCGTCGCTCCTCCTCGATTTTCTTTTTCTCAAACTCAGCGATTTTTTTATCCTCCGCAGCCAAAGATTGTTCGGCATCTAAAACACCTTGATCGGCAAGTTCGCGGAGCCTCTCTTGTCGTTTCTCTGCGGCCGAAATCTCCTTATCGATAGCTGCCTCTCGCTCCTCTGATTTCTTTATCAGGTAATCGGTAAGCATATCGGCAAGTTCAGACGCTGCATCGGCGTACTGTTGGGCTATTCTGAGCCTTTCCGCTGCTTCCTCTTCCGCGTTTTTAGTCTTTTGATCCTCGATATTTTTATCGTGCTCGAGTTCCTGCTCTTTCAGTTTTTCCTTATGTGCACGCTCAAGTTCGGCAAGTTTTAACCTTTCGTCGGTTGCGTCCTTGTCGTATTTCTCCTTTATAGCGATTTGCTCGAGCAACTGATTTCTTTCGAGTTGGTAAAGCTCTTCCCGGAGTTGCTCCTCGTCCTGAACGTTTTTGATAAGCTCTGTTTTTCTCCTCTTCGATTGCTCTTCGAGAAAATCAAGCTCGAGTTTCATTTTTTCATCCGGAGTAAGATCTCTTTCGAGTTCTAAAGCCTTTGCCTCTTGCAGTTTTTTAATCTCTTTCGTTTGTCGGCTATAAGCCCCGGTTAACTCTTCCGTTGTGTCCTTGGTGGCCTTTTGTTTTTCAGACAAAAGAGCCTCAGCGTCGATAATTGTTTGTTGACCCCTCTTAATTTCGGCAAGTATATTATTTCTTTCCGCGAGACCGAGGTTTGCATCTTTTAAAAGCTCCTTATTTTGATTAAGCCAAATTGTCTCCGCTCTTATTACGTTTCGGATAACATCCTCGTAAGCCCCTTCCATTCGCTTCGCTCCCTCTTCGACGGTTATCGCTCCTTTTTGCACGAGATCGTCGATAATTTTTTGCCTTTCGGCCACGGTTTGCTCGATGGAAGTTTTTGAGACCCTCGTCTCGATACCGGTTAATTTAAAAGTATATCCGGTAAGCATATCGAGCAAGTCGGCAAGTACCAACAAAGATCCCCTAACAAACCTTGCGATTACACCGTCCCCGTTTTCGATCGATAAAACAAAAGCATCCCAAGCGGCTCCGAGTTTCGCGGTAACTCCCGAAAGTGTGTCGCTATTATTCTCCGCTTGTTCTAAAGCCGCTCCCTGCTCGTTTAATGCCCCGTTAAGGTCTTTTACCACGTCCCTTTGATTGATAAGCGTAAGGGCTGCCGCTGCGGCCTCCTCGCCGAACATTTTTTGAGCACTCGTAACGTCCGGGATTTCCTTGGCCAAAGTGTTAAGGATGTCGCTCATGTCGGTAACGGCAGGGTTTAAATCCTGTCGACCTGTTTTCGCTAACCTCAAAAGGATAGTTCTCAACTTTGTTCCGGCCTCTGCCCCTTCTAAACCTCCTTTTGCAAGGGCTTGAAGTAAGGCATTGGTAGCCTCGAAGTCTACTCCCGAGGCTTTAGCTACGGATCCAACATTTTTAAGAGCCTCGGAAAGCGAAGCAATCGACGCGGTTCCCTTTTGCTGAGAAACGGCTAAAATATCCGTGTATTTTGTCGCCTCCGTGGAGCTTGCACCGTATTGGTTCATAGCCTTGGTAAGAGCGTCCGCAGCTTCCGGAAGAGAAATCCCTGCGGCCTTAGCCAAAATATCGGCCTGTTCGGTTACGCTCGCCAAAGCGTCTGCGTTGTTCAATAAGTCGGGTTTTTTTGACCCAATTAAAGCCATACCCTTTGAAACCTCGATAGCCGAAGTTCCGAAGCGCTTACTCATTTCAATAGCTTTCTCGCCAAGTTCGTCAATTACCTCATCCGATAACCCGGTAATGGTTTGAAGCTCCGCCATTGCTTGGTCAAACTCGGTAACGGTCTTTATTGCATCCCGCAAAACGGCAACACCTCCGACAAACCCGGTTAACTGCATGATACCACTACCTAAGCCACGGAAAGCTGAGGAGTAGTTTCCGACGTTTCGCTGATACTGACCTACCGAAGCGTCGACATCCTTCAATTTTTTATCGAGCGCCGTAATTTCCTTGAGCATATTACGGGCCTCTTTGCTATTCTCTTGGTTAGCTAAAGCCAAATCCTTGTAACGCTTTCTAAGGTCATTTAAACGAGCCGACTCCTGAGCGTAAAGGCTATTTTTCTTTTCCGCCTCCTTAGCGAGTTTCGCGTCGATCCTTGCCTTATCCTGTTGTAATTTTAATTGCTCACGCTGCAAACGAGTATTTAGTACAAGGGCTTTTTGCTCTTTCTCCATGGCCTTACCCAACTCCTGTTTTGCCTTACCAAGTAAAGCCTCGAGTTTGGCCTCGTCCTGCTTTATTTTAAGCGCTCTTTGCGTTGCTTTATCCACATCCGCAACGGCTTTCTGTTGGTTGCGTAAATCCGTAACCGAGGAAACGGATTTTATCTCCGTGAGGATTTTCTTTTGATCCTTTAGCGAGTCATTGATAACACCTCGCATTTGCTTTAATACCTCGAGCATCTCGGTTGCCTTTTGGATCGTTGGATCGAAAAGGTTTTCCGCAAAGAGTTGGTCGTTAGTTATTTTTTTTGCCATTTGCTCGGTTTTTTATGGTTTGCTTTCGCATGATCTCGAGGTAAGTATAAAACCTCTTTGTACTTACTTTGTGCGTGTCGAGGGATATTTTAAAAAACTGCTCGATATACGCCAACACCTCCTCGAATTTGCTTTTTTCTCCGGAAGAGGATTTAAAAAGTTGCTGCAGTTTAGAGTTTTCAATCTCAATGGCTGCACGCATGGACCATTGGTTTTTTGTAACCATTTGGATTTTGAGCATTGCGATTTTACGCTGTAGGTTCAGGACCTTTACAAAATCCTCGGAAAGCCCAAACTCCGCGATATACTCGTCAAAAATCTTATCCCATACGGAGGATAAGTTTACCGAGTCGTGGAGTTTTACCTCGTCCATATCAAAGAAATCAGGCAATTTCAGGAGGTATCGGTAGTCTCTTTTCTCCATGATTTTGGAGAAATTCCACGCCGGTAACTCCTCAATACTGCGGTAATGCTTATAGGATATTTTCGAGGATTTGCTCATGCAATTTTGATACTAAAATATGGGAAAATTGAAGTTGAGAAACGTCGTCCATACCCAAAATATCTACACCGTAACGGTAATATAAATCGGGTTTGCCAGGAGCCTTAGCGTCTATTGTAAATCCGTCCTTGTTTACCCTTATCCGGAAAGACTTGTAAAATCTTCCGGTATCTTTAAGCGTAACGTGGTCGTATCGCTGCCCTTTTTTCTTTTTAATTTCTATCGTGTAATCAGAATAACCTGGGCGACCAAGGTCTTTTCCTTCGCTGTCCACTCCCCTATCGTATAGCTGTTCTTGGTTCAACTCGATTATGTAGTTTTTCAGCCTTTCATCGCGCAGCAATTCGCTCATTAAGGTATTTATCCTTAACCTAATTACCTTTTTAAGCATAATCTCGAGCGCTTCCATTTACGATAGAAAAAACCCCTCGGCGATTAACCGAGGGGCTGAGGTTTATTCGCCTTTAAATTCCTGCGGACCGGTGAGGTTTTCGGCCTCCTCCTTCGCTTTTGGTTGCCGCTTTGGCTTTTCCTTCTCAGGGGCTTTCCCTGTTACAAAGGTGTAAGCCTCACGAATATCAACGCCGGATAATTTTCCCGCGAAGTTTTCTTTAAACTCCTCAAAGCTCATGCCTTTGCACGCTTCGGGGTTAAATGATAGGTTTCCGATTTTACTCATGGTCCAAAAAATTAAGCGATAGTAATTACCACATCCTCGAGGGCATCCTCAGAGGTGTAACGGTCTTTGTTGGTCGTTAAGCGCAACACATCCGCAGAGGTCTGCGAAGCGTAAGTAAACACATAACGTCCCGGAATTGTTGAAGATTCAACGCAGGTTGAAATGGTTACAGATGCTGAGTCTGTTACGTTGTACAAAGCGAAATCGGCAGCGACGAAATCGGTTACAGGCACGTTATCCGAGGTCGAGTTTCTCGCAAAAACATCGATTGTAAACGTGGTAGCCGCAGGAGATCCCACTACGGTACCGAAAACAGGAACAAGTCCGTAAATGTCGTCGATAGTCCAATCGAGTTCGCTCGCGGGGATCATACGCAAATATTCGTCTTTCTCCGCCAAGTCCACCTGGAAGGTAACTTTAAGCATTTGCACCTCTGAATAGGTCCCGGTCATTAACTGAACGTCCAAGGTGTTTTTTGCGATACGGATAGGATATGCGTAAGTATCATTTGTTCCGCGACTCGAGTAAACGAAATTTCCGTCGAGGTCAATGATATAAACACCTTTACCGGCACACTCAGCCTGTTTTAAACGGCCAAGGAGTTCTGTATCTCCGTTCGGCACGTACATGGTAATATTTCGCGCACCTTCTTTGATACGCACGCGGTCGCCCGAGTTAAGGGTTTGGTAAACGGTGTCGTCCTTTACATTCTCGACATTATCAACGATAGGCCAAGGGTAAAGGCGTGATTTTGGAGCCGTACCGGCGTTCAACATCGGTTCGAGCGTTGAGAAAGCCTTTAGATCGGCAATAGATTTGCGGAAAGTCGCTCCGGTTGCGTCGAGGTCATGCGTAAAAATAGGCATACGGGCGACGCTGAAAATAGACGGACATCCAAGGGACCCCGTGTTATTCAATGTTGCATTACAACTGCAGCTCATGGTTAGAGTTTTTTAGGTTCAAAATTTATTTATTTGGTCGCCTCCCTGCAGAGGCTGTGCCTGCCATTTTTAAAAATCGGAAAACTCGAGAGCCTCTTGTTCGAAGTCTCCGAAAATTTCCCATGTTACCGTAACATTTGTCCCGGAAATATCCGAGGCAGAGGTAACGGTAAACGAGGTATTTGTAGTAACATTTCCGATAACGTAATCGACATCGTTAATCGTTACCGTGTCGCCGTTACTCAGGTAAGAGGTATTGGTTATCGTAACGAGGTAAGTCGTTCCGGTTTGTAACGCAATACTTGTAGCCACTTGCTCGTTGTCCGGAAATTCGGAAATAAAAGCGTGCACGCCTTGTGCCGCTTCCGCTCCCGTGTTATACCGGTTACGTAATACCCTGCGAAGCTCTCCGGTACTTAAAGCGGTAGAGTTTTCCGTTTGGCTATCCGAAGTTCCTGCAGAATTATTGAAGGTATTTCCGTCCCGGACATACTCTACCCAAATTAAATAACGGAGGGCTTTTTTTAAGCCGTCGAAAGTAACGGTATCGCCCTCCGAATTTACGTATGTTGCTCCATTGGCGATAGCTGCATATTTGGCCTTTGAGATAGCGAAATCAGCCGCGAGATAACTCCCGAGGATCTTACGCATATAAAGAGTCTCAAACTCGTCGATATACTCTTGGATTTTGTCCGAGGTATATTTGTCTTGGCCGAGCCTTAATTGCCCGGTTTCAAAATCCGATATTACAACTATCGCCATTTAGATTACTTTTTTTCTTTGGTAAGGATTTCGACCTTTCCTTGTGCTTCGAGCGCCTTAGCTACCTCTTTACGGCACAAAACAACATCTCCGGGATTTGGTGCCGTTTTGTTTTTACGCAGCGAAGAGTGGTTAAGATACTGAACCACCACAAATTTACCGACCTTCTCTTTGGGAATGCCGATTTCTGAGGCTTTACGCTTCTCGATGCAAATAGCCTTAAACTCTTCGTCGGAAAGTTCATACGCTTCCGCTTTAGCGGCCTCTGAGGCTTTCTTTTGCTCGTTGCGCTTTACCGCTTCGTCGGCGTAGATTTTTAGGTTTTTGTTAGCCTCTTCGAGTTTTTCCTCGAGGGCTTTCTTTTCCTCGGTCAAAATATCAACCTCGGCTTGCAAGTCGGAAATGATTTGCTCAGGAGTCTTTTCCTGTTCGGTTTTTTTAGCGTCCTGGGACGGCTTGTTAGTACTCATGATCGGTCTTTTAAATGAAATTTTTTTCACCCAAAAACCCCGCTTAGCGAACCAAGCGGGGCATAAAATCAATGGGTAAATTTAAGGCTTTCTGTACATGATCTTCGCCGAGATAATCGCGGCCATTGTACCGGTTCCTGTAGCCAAAACCCTGTAATAAAGGTAAGGAGAATTGGAGTAATACCATAAATAACCTTGGCTTGTTACGTTGGTAGCCGTCAAAGAGCCTGAACTTGGGATAGTAACGTAGTTAGTCCCGTCGTTTGAGCCTTGCAAAACAACCGATCCGCCAACTGTTCCGGAAATCTTAGTCATGGTAAGCTGAATGCTTACACCGTAATAACCGGTAACTTTCAAAGAAAGGTAAGCGGTTCCGGTATTTGTAACCGTATCGGTTGTGAAATTGTCCGAGGAGGTCATATCCCACACCTGAGCATTAACCACGGGAGCGGAACAAATCAACGCAACCGAAGCAATAAGGGAGAAAATTAAATTTTTCACGTTTTGAGTTTTTGAGTTTTACAATTGGAAAATCCCTCCCGTTACCGAGAGGGATTGACCTTTAAAATTATGGAGTTTCGAGGGCTGCCTTATCCGTAGCAAAGTCTCCGGTAACAAACGCTCCGGTGTTGTTTTCAGAGATATACAGGTTTCCACGCATCTCTCCGAGGATCGTAACGAGGTTCTTACGGAAGTCGTCATTTTCCCAACCAACCGAAATACTGATTCCTTCGCGAAGGTAGAAAGACCCTTTAGAAAAGTCTCCGATCAAATAATCTCCCGCAGTCATTCCAGGGTTTTCGATTACACGAACACCCGCGATAACCTGACCGTTTACGGTAGAGAAAGGAGGCATAATGTAATGACCGTCGGTTCCTTTGGTAAGATCCATCGCAGCCGCATCGTAAGGGTTTAAGCAAACAAAATTCGGGATGAAATTAGCGTTAACGATCTGAGCAACCGCAGCGCGAATAACGTCGAAATTGTTTGCGTTATCTACCGTGGAAGCAAGCGAACCGGCAGAGAAAGCCGTGGCCTTGTCGAGAACACCTTGCAGATTAGCGCCTGAGTCGTCTCCGCTCAAAAGCTGTTCGTCCAAAGTAAGATTAAGCTCGGTAATAAGCTCCTCGTTGATAGCAGAACGCATAAACGCGATATCGTCGAGCATCTCGGTTGAAACCTTAATAGCCGCAGGGATTTTTTTCATGTCGACTTTTACCTCGACAAAATCGAAATCGATAAGCGGTTTAGTTCCTCCCTCAGCGGTAGGTGCTGCGGAACCATCGCGGTTGCGCTTGTCTACCAAGTGAACGGTTTTTGAGGTTGTACCGCGACGATTAAACAACTGCAAAAGATAAGGACGACGAGTCGCAATGTCTGTGTAACCCGGCTCAAGTTGAGCGGCTAACATTTCGCGACCTGTTACATTCGAAAACGTAATGGTTCCTGCAGCCTTAACATCGAAAGAAACAAACCCGGATTTTTTAGAGGTAAACATCTCTTTAATTTCCTCGTGTTTCTCTTGCAACGCATTGTAAATAGCTGTTTTGAAGTCGATAATCCTTTGTTCAGCGCCTTTCTTTTTCATTAATTCAAGCTCTTCGCCTTGTTTCTTTAGAACATCCTCGAGACCTTGCAGACGCTTAATCTCATTGGTAAGTTCGTCGTACTTTTTCAAGTCGTTCGCTTTTTCAGCCTCGATAGCTGCTTTTGTTTTTTCCTCGATGGTTTGTTTCAACTCAGAAAGCTGTTTTTCATCGAGAGTAACAACCGCGACATTAGCGATTAAAAACGCCGTCGCAATGCTATTTTCACCGGAGGCAAAGCCATAAGCTGCCCCGATGGTGAACATTACCGCAAGCAAAAAGCGCAGCACGTTCAGGGATTTGTGATTCCTTTTCATAGGAGTTTTTTGATTTGGTTAAACATTTGATTTTTTGCCTCTTCCATGTCGATTTCACTTTTCGGCTCCTCAGCTCTTGGAGTGTTTGCAGGCGACGGCTCCTGCTTTTGGAGTGTTTCGATCATTGACCGGTATAAGGACTTTAGTTTAGCATGACGTACCTCGAGCGAGCTGTAAGTTTCATCGCTCAAGCTCTTAATACGTAACGCTGAAAAGATTTTATCCGCTTCCTCGTCGATTTCTTTAAGTTGGTCGATTACCGACTCGCTTTTAAAACCACGGAAAGGCGTGTTATCATTCATCCCCCAAAGCACGGTAGAACCTTCCCAAAGTTTAAGCTCGTTAAGCTCCCAATGGAAATCGTTTTCGTCGTTTGGATTTTGAACGAATGTATATTTAATAGTTTTGTAACCGATAGAATGCTCCTTGTAAACACCGGCCTCATAAAGCCTCAAAACGTCCTCAACGTATTGAATGCCCAATGTTGCTTTTGTTTCGAAGTAAAGCCCAAAAACATCCTCTTTCAATGTCTGAATTTGACCGAGCGGGAAATCCTGATTGTGCTGTTTTATGTGCTTAATTTGGTTTGATCCTGCGGGACCTCTTTCGGCGATTGTTTTGGTAAATGCACCTGGTATAATCATATCCCGTCCGGCATCCACATTTCCGAAAGCGGCAAAATAACCGGTAATAACTCCGGTTTTAACGTCCACATCCTTAACGAGCGCGGAAATACCCTCTTTCTTTTCCCACTCAAGGGCCGGGCGGTTTTTATTTAGTGTTGCCATCCTGTTTAGGTTTTAATTTGTTTGGTGTCCAATGTACGTTCAAATCCGGATCATTTATCTCGCTCATGTCGTGTCCGGCCAAAATACGGTATTGCGCTCCTGTCAATAGTCCGAGTTCAAACTCCTTACGATAACGCTCGGATTGTTTTGTTAACGACTCCTGCAGCGAAGGGATGGCCCTTAAATCGTAATCGATATAAAGCTCTCTACCATTCTTTTTCGATGCGGGAACAGAAATAGACTCGTTTAACATTCTGCGTAAACTATCGAGCTGCGGGATAATCGTATCGGAGTATAAAGTCGCTTTAGCCTCTTGCATATTGTTATACGTGGTCGATTCTGTTGAGTTCATCAACTGAACAGGCACGCCGTAAACATTGCAAAGCCCTGTTAGGTCCCATTTTTCGCTCTCGATAATGTTCAAATCGACCGCAGAAAGTCCAATGTCCTGCCAATTTATTGCGGCAGAGGTAGCGAAAATCTTTCCAAATTTTCCCTTACCCATTGTTTTCTCGTCGAATTTCGCTTGAAGTCTTTTCGACTCCTCCGGAGTTAAAAATCCTCCATCCTCGTCCTTGGTGGTTCCTTGAGATACGATACCACGGATCCCGCGGTTTTGCATTAATTCCGTCGAGGCATCTATCCCATCGTTTGAACGCTGCACGAGGCGTTTCGCGGCTCTTAAAGGGGAAAGTCCGTAAATAAAATCCTGTTCTCTGATTGCCGGGTTCCAATATTTTCGATGATAAACCTCGTTCCCGAGAAACTCAACCGACTGATTAAAATTTAATACGTACTTGCGATCCGCAGTATTGAAATAATCCGTGCCCTGCTCGAGTTTAATCGTGACAAAATGAGCCGGCAAATTGAATAGTTGGGATGGGATAGTAAACCCCGTCGGTATAAGTTTGTAAGCGTAAGCGTTCCCGGTAATAAGCTGATAACCGATATTCTCCTCGATAAACTCGGAAAGCGATTGCAGTTCGTTTGGTTTCTCGAGAATTGGGGAAATATCCCGATGCTCGATCATTTCCCAAGCCTTAACGTGAAATTCAGCCGCGAGTCCATACTCTTTAGCGTGCATGGCCGCAACGTATCGTTTTTGCGCTTTCTTATCCCGCAACTCGTAAACCGACCAAGGGATAACAGAAGCGGAACGAGCGATTCGGTTTACGATAGAGTAAACGTCGTGGTTGTCTGCATAGCCTTTTGATACATAGGTCCGAGCGTCGTCGCTCATGGTTTGCAAACCGGATCCGATTACTTGTAAAATAGCCTCATTTAAACGGTTTGCGTCGGATGTCGGAGTTAAATTAAGCGGCGTTTTAGCTGCTTTTTCATCTACGCCGAGAAAGGCGTTTTTTAGGTTTCTCCAATATCCCATAAACCAAAAATAGAACATTTACGGAAACACAAAAAAAATGTTTTTTTAACCCGAAAGTGTTTATTTATAGCTGAGATTTACCTCGTTCGCGGAGTTGTTAAAGATAAGCTATACAATTATCCCGCGAAAAATTCCCGTTTTTTCTTTTGATGAAACTCGATTAAGCACGCATACGCGAGGTTATCGACACATTCATCGTGCGCTCCGTTTGGAAAAGCGGTACACTCCTCGACAAATGCTTTGGTCCATCCTCCAGACTCGAGTTCGACTCTTTCACCAACCATGTACGGCTGTACGGTCTCGACTCTATCCTCCTTGGACCACGACGGAAACTCTCCCTCGATAAGTTTTACGTTGTAGCCCGAGTTTTTTAAATGCGATTTTAAACCATGACCGGAGGCTTTCGGTTCGATGTAAATAATCGTGTCGCTCGGTAGTGCATGGGTGCGGTAAATTGTCTCGATGCGCTTTAAAAGTTCATACTCTTCGAGATACGCTCCTTCGTGGAATGTAATGGTAATTTTTTCCCCTCTTCGGGCATAAATGGTAATACCGGTAGGATCGTTTTTGGTGTTTTTGGTGAACGCGCCATCGATTACCATTCTCCACTTTACGCCTTTCTCCGCACGATGGAAAGCCGGAACGACTTGTAGCCACTCGGCTTTTATCATATCGCCCTCCTGAGCGCTTGGCCTTTGTTGGTATAGCGATATAAAAGTCCTTGGCGTTTTATCCCTTACGGCCTCGAGTTTCTTTCTCCCGTGCCTGTTTGGCCAAAGCTCCTCTCCGAGTTCCCGAGGATCCTCTGCGTCGGTCATATCCTCACGTAACGCGGGGAGTTTAATAACGTCCCATTCGTCGTGTTCCTGCCTTAGGAGTCGTCCTGCGAGGTCGTCCTCATGCCAACGGGTAAAGAGTAAAAGCTGTTTCCCGGAGTCGGGTAAGCGGGTTAGAAAAACATCGTTGTACCAATCCCAAACATTATCTCGGATAGTCTTTGAGTTCGCGTCCTTGCGGTCCTTAAATGGGTCGTCGATAATGCCGAAATCAACAGAAGTACCTGTCAGGGCTTGACCTATCCCTACTGTTTTAAAAAAGCCATTTTTACCTACTATCTCGAAAACCTCTGAGTTGCGCAGAACGCCGCTACGAGAATCAAAAGAAACATTTTTAGAGTTTAGTTTTGTTTCCGGAAATATGTTTTTGTAAAGCTGAGAATCGATATACTGTTGAGCTTTTTGATTAAATTTCGAGGATAACTTTGGAGAAAATGACGCAAGGGCTATTTTGGCGTCCGGATTTTTACCGAGGAGCCAAGCCGGGAATAACCTCGACGCAAGTTCTGATTTACCGTGTTGCGGAGGCACGAATATCATTTTTTTAGGCTTTCCTACCCCGTAGTATAAATCAGAAAGGGCCTGAGCTATCCGAAGGTGAAACCAACAAAGCTCATACCCAGGATAAACGTAAGGCACGAAATCGGCAAAGTGTCTACGGGCAAGCTCCCGTTTCGCAAGTTCAGCCCTCGCCTTTATCGCTATCTCCTGCTTGTTCATTTGCTTGCTCGATAACCCGGCGAAGATCCTCGTCGGATGCTTTGGTTAAGTCGGTTAACTCCTTCCCTTTGGAGGTTAAATCGATGTGTTGCTGATTTCTCCACTTCTCGGGTTGGCGGTTATTAAGCCACATCTGAGCGGCTCGAGTGTCCGGAGGGTAAACCTCTGTATATTCCTCATGGACTATTTTGGAGCCTAATCCTTCGCCATTGCTTACTGCCATTATTTTTACGGCTTTATGTTTGTAACCCAAAGCTCTACGGTAAAGGGCTTTGGCGACTTTAGCGTCTGCCTCTTCGCGTCCTGCCTTAATTGCCCCCAAAAACTCGGGGTATTGTTTCATCCAGTTTTCGATTGTGGTTTCTGAAACCTCAAGGTATTTGGCGATTTCAGGGTTTGTGGCACCGAGTAAGCAGTAATTTTTAACACGCTTACAAAAACTTGGGTCGTACTTGGTAGGTCTACCTCCGGGATGTTTGCTTTCCTCTTCCATGGTTCAAATTTAATAAATTAAACGTCGAAAATCGAAAGTTGGTTATCATTGCATACTTGGATGCCTGTTGAGGTGTTTATTAAGTCAACAAAAACGTTATCGGTACACCAATGGCCACACTCGAAATGGAAGCAATACCCGCAAACCTTTTTGAGTTTAAATAGCTTTTTTGAACTTGGATATCGGTATGTTTGGCCTATTGTGTACTTAATCATTTTGTGGTTTGCGTTTCAGTTGTGGGCGGTAAGGATAAAAACATCATACGAAGAGATTCAACAACTTCGGAAGCGGAAAAACCTGCCTTTGACATTTCTTTGGAAGCGAAAATAACACCTTCCTTTATTTCTTCATCTGACATATCATTTATATCAAATCCGAAAAACAAAGCAAGTGACCGAAATTCAATCAATACCAACTTATCCTGCTCATCCTTGTTAAGCAAGTACGGTCGTAGCCATTTAATTTTTATGGCTAAGAAAATTCTGATTTTGCGATATGCTTTCCAGTTTTCTTTGATTTTGTTTTTCATTATGCCTTGTTTTTATAGTCCTTATTATATTATTTAGATCGCTATGTCTGACTGAATCAGACTTAGCGGGGAGTTAGGCGTAATGCTAAGACAGCCCTCCGAAAATATGAGCGATGACATCAACAGTCCAGCCATTTCCTATCATTTTTCTAATTTGGTTTTCGGTAGCCACGCCATCAAAGTAATTTTCAGGCACGGTTTGTAATCTGCAATATTCCTTTATTGTGTAGTAGCGGAAAGGCAAATTGTTTTTGAATGCGTCAGGGTGTCGTCCTATTGGCCTTGTTGTTAAAACATTGTCTTTTGCTACTGTGGTTAAACAGTTGCTTTTATCTCTGTTTGTGGCTCTCACTTCCAGGCATTGAGTAATCGGTATTTCTTTATTGTAATCCTCTCGTTTGCCTTTGTCGTTTAATCTTCTGCCCAAAATAGTAGCTTTGTTCAATCTTTGTCCTCTTATTGCACTTGGTCCAATCATTTCAGTATCTTCTAAAATATCAATCAACTTTATGCCTTTATCGGTTGGCTGTTCAATCGGAAAGTTTGCCCAGTATAATCGTTCTCTATTTTGGGCAGATACCAAAGCACTGTTTATCTTCACAGGTTCAACTCCTAAATGTTCGGTTATCACTTGCTCAAATTCCTTTTTCATAACTACATTTTCCAAAAGCCAATATTTCGGTTTGCATTCTTTAATCAGCCTTACAAATTCAAAAAACAATTTGCTTCTTGGGTCGTCAAAGTTTAGTTGCTTTCCGCTAAAACTAAATCCTTGGCAAGGACTTCCACCTATCAATAAATCAATTTGCGGTAAATCCGTGCCTTTAATATCGGTAACACTTCCAAGTTGTATTGTATTAGGGTAGTTGTGTTGTGTTACTTTGATGGCGTGTTTATCAATCTCCGAAGCATAATATTTGCCATAGGAAATGCCTGCCCTGTTGAGTGCAATCTGTCCGCAACTCATACCATCGAATAACGAAAGCACTACGCCTAACACGGGTTTGGCAAAATTGCCGTTTTGTTCTTCTATCAACATTTGTTCTTAATTATTAAGTTTAGTTTTTCAATTTGGCTTTCGGTTCGGCAACTTCGCCAAGCCCGAAACCGTTAGCTTCAAGTTTTGCTTATTCGGGTTCTTTATCATCTAAGTCGCTATTCCCACACACGGGGCAGTAGCAATCTCCATAATCACCTGTGTCAGCAATCTGTCCACCTCCGTCTAATAGTTTTGAGCTGCCCCACCAACCGCACTTATCACATTCTGCGGTATAAAAGTTGCTTTCGGGAGGGCAAAACCTAAAGCTAACAGGGGCTATACGCAAATTTTTTACTAACCTATCAAGGCATTCAATCTTATTTGCAATTTCCCAGCTAAACTCTAAGTTTAGTTTTTCATTTAGCATTTCCTTAATGCTTTCTACTTGTTTAATATCTGTTTCTGTAATCATAGTTTATCGTTTTTAATCCGTAAAAAATCAGACGTATAGCCCCGAACCGTTAG
>Ga0315903_10001229_pt1 | contig 38664 bp, 53 predicted proteins | sample LakEriMetagenome_7_FD_203524 | JGI IMG/M metagenome (GOLD analysis project Ga0315903, IMG submission 203524) | Freshwater fungal communities from buoy surface, Lake Erie, Ohio, United States - Buoy 2 MA119 | ecosystem: Environmental > Aquatic > Freshwater > Lake | place: USA: Lake Erie, Ohio... | reverse complement strand
AGCCGTAACAGCAGTACCAGAGATAACTTGCATACCACCAAGCGATGAAGTGATTACACCGCTGGAGCTGATACGCATACGTTCGGAACCGTTAGTTATAAACCGAAGTGGGATGTTTGTCGCAGCATCACTAGCAAAAGTAAACCCATTTGTAGTGTCTCCGTACCCGATATAACCGACTCTGCTTGTCCCACTGTGAAAAGCTACATATCCAGTATTAGTAGAGTTTTCAGATGAAACAAGCTGTATTCCTCCATTACCAGCCGCTACTTTTAAGGATATAACTACTCCATTTACATCCAATTTATACGAAGGCGAACTTGTACCAATACCCACGTTGCCGGAGGAGTCAGCGTTTATTGCGCCCTCAAGAAGTTGCGCGTCTACTTTAGTTAATGGCAAATACCGTCCCTACCTTTCTTATTGGACGAAATTAAAATTTAGCACGCAGCGCGCGCCGGTCGCTGGGAATTCCGACGTGTGCAGAACGTCGGCGTCAAAGTAGACGAGCATTCCTTTCTTCGGCTGTATGCGTTGGCGAACTTCAAACCTGAAGCCATTGAGCTTTTCAGTTTCGTAGTTATCGAAAAACAACGTGTCGCCGTCTGCGTCGTTGACATAATAGATGGCGGTGATTGTATTTGCTCGCAGCGTGTCAACGTGCGGCGGTTTGAATGACCCATCCCTGCGCCCGGCAATCGGGAATGTGATGTTGGCTTTCATTCGTTCGTGGCTTTCGGTGTTAATTCCTTCTTTCGCCATCAGCGCAAAAGCGATCGGCAGAACAAGCGACAGTCGATCTGAACACAAGTTGCCCTGGTCGATGAACGTGTGGACAAACTGAAAACCGTCCTGCATCCCGTCAGCTGGAAAGCATGTTTCGTAATTCGGTTCTGCCGTGTGATCCAAATAAAACCACGGGAATTCACGGCCAAGCATGATTTTTTCCAGGTGATCCTGGTACTGCGGCGACAGGAAATTCTCGACGACGTTAATCATTGCATCCTCGCCGCTGTAGCCACGATCATGTCGGCACCGCACTGCTGCTCTAGCAGGTTCGCGCCTTCTATCATTTGCAGATCGTGAAGCGTTTTGTTGTCGACCATGACATGTGAGCCATCGCGCATCGGGATCTTGTTTCCGCAGAACCAGCAGAACGGTCGGTTCGCATTGCAAAAAAGCCAGGCAAGATATTCTGCCTCTTTGCCAATAAGTTCCTTTACCTGGTCGCGATCCACGACCAGGCCGGCATCAAAAAATTCCGTGCCGTAAATGCTGTGGAACAGCCCCGCAGCGCAGACCGCATCAGAGCATCGGCACACCCGCAGGATCTGCTCGACGCCGGAGAGATGGTCGATGAACGATCTGCCGCTATGCGGCACGCGATCAAGGTTCAGCGACAGCAGAAATTCTCTCGCGGTCAAACGTAATCCTCCGGATATTCGATCCAACGATTTTGCAGCTGGTCCCACTTGTAACGCTTGTCGTCAGTCGGATAAGGAACGGGCGGCACCCATGTGCAAGTGTTTTCGTCCAGCACCCAATTAGGAAACACTGAAGGCGGGATGAACGCATCGCGCTCCGGATCGTAGGCGTATCCGATGCCAGCGTAATTCTTGCGAAATGGCGTGCCGCCGGTTTTATGCGCCCCTTCGTCGGTGTTGTAGGATGTGCGTTTGCACGTCTGACCGGCTACTGCGCCATAATGCGCTTCCCAATCAACGCCATCCTCGCCTTCGTCTCTGCCGACAAAGACATCAATAACGAGATTGTTCTCATCGAGCAAAGCGTAATGTGCCATTAGATCACCATGTAATTGAACCGATGCCGGCCGTGAATCTGTAAATTCTAAATCCCGACCTGGTTGTTGTATCGAGCGTATAAGTTAGGCCGGCATCAATTGTCGACAGATTGCTAATCGTGCTTGGGTAAGCAATGACGACAACACCAGAACCGCCAGCCGCACCGTTAGCGGCCCCACCGTTCCACTGACCACTGCCACCACCACCGCCGCCAAGGTTGGCCGTGCCTGCGGTGCCAGTTGCGCCGTAAGGTCCACCGCCCTGCCCACCGCCACCAGAACCTCCGGCAGCGCCACTTGCACCGTTACTGTTAGCGCCGCCGCCACCGCCTCCGGCGTAGAATGTTGCTGTTCCAGTGATAGAACTTTGGATGCCGTTCCCGCCTGCGGTTGTTCCGGCTGCCCCTGCGCCTCCACCGCCGCCGGCAAGACCGCCGTTTCCGTTTCCACCACCAAAGCCTTGTCCTGTGGTTCCTAACCCAGCGTTGCCACCATACAAATTACTGCCGCCACCAGATCCACCTGACCCAGCTCCGATGCTCGATGGCCCGTTCGATCCACCGCCACCGCCAAATGCTCGAAACGGTCCTAGTACAGAGTCGCCGCCATTACTCGGCGACGTGCCACCGCCACCGCCAGCGCCAACGCGCACAGAGTAAGAAACGCCGGTTTTGAATGGCGCTGTGCTGGCCAGCAACCCGCCACCACCGCCACCGCCAGACGCCCCGCCGTCCCCAATCGAACGGCCACCACCGCCGCCACCAGCGACAACCAGGTACTCAATCATGTTTCCGGTCGGAGGCCATTTAGAGCTTTGGCCGTATTGCTGCACGTCGGAAAGTGACCAAACGCCTTTTGTGCTGTTGATTGTTGGCTCGCTCAGGTTGCCAATCACACCACCGTTGCCGCGTCGCATCAGCTTATTTCCTCATAAGAAGCAACGGCCTCAAGTTTGCTCGCCGTGTTGGCCGTTAAGCGCAAACTGTCGCCTTCCTCCAAATAGATCGACTTGCTTAACAAATCGATCGTCGAATTTACCGGCACCACCATTTGCAGCGCCATGCGGTAAGCAGTTGAGCTGCGAAACAGATCGACTGTTATCAAGAAGTTTGCCGATGCGTCAACATTCGAAATGTACAAAGCATTGACCTTAAATACCTTGTTACTGCCAGAGCTATTGCTGACGATCGCTGTGGCGCTAGTGCCAACCAGCTGAACTGCAGTTTTGCCGGTGATTGTCGCGACTGCGACGACGTTAGGTGCGGCCATGATTTATCCTCCGAAAACGATGGCCATCGCTACCGACTTGCCGGTAATGGAGGCCCTCAAAGTTGATGTCAGCTTCGCGTCAGATACGGTTGCGTCGCCTGGCACCCCAATTGCCAATGGCGCTATCCAAACGGCTTCAATGTTGTTGGTGCCGGACGGCGGCGCAGGCGAGAACGTCAGCGTCGAGCCAGACAACGTGTAAGTGTTTTTCTGCTGATAGACGCCGCTGATATAAACGGCCGTGTTGTTTATCGAGCCAGGATCGCCAGACAGCGTAAAACCAGTGGTCGATCCGTTGCCACTAAACCGGTTTACAAATGCGTTCGTCGTACCGACGCCGGACGCCGTGGCAAACCATTGGCCCGATTCCGCATCCGCGACAAAGGTCGCCGATACATATTGGCTGCCAATGTTGTATGAGGTTTGACCGTTAATTGTGTTGCTACCAGAGCGCACAATCGACAATTCGTTTGTGTCGCCGGTCCACTTGACGATCGCGATCTTGAAACCATCAACAAGCGAGCTGATCAGCGGCAGCGTAATCGTCCTAGCACCGCCGCTTGTGTCCACTCTGATCAGGTCACCGTTGTCGGCAAGCGCAACCGTGTAGTCGGCGCTTTTGTCGATGACGGCGTTGTAAAGGCCAGCCGATGCAGATGCCGCCGCGAGCGCTGCAGAGTTTGCCGCACTGCTCGCCTGCGTCGCGGCAGCGCCGGCCTGGGTCGTCGCAATCCCGGCTTGTGTCGTTGCCGTGCTAGCGCTGGACGATGCCGAGCTGGCGCTCGATGCAGCATTAGACGCTTGTGTCGTGGCCGTTGATGCGGAACCCGAAGCAGCTGACGCTGAACTCGCGGCAGCCAGGGCATGATACTTTGCGCTGTATTCGCCGCCAGCCACCGGGCTGCTTGTCTTGGTCGCCCAATCATTTGCCAGGGCAGCCGATGCAGCCGCGTCGCTTGCCGAAGTTGCGGCCGACGCTGCGTCGACAAGCAGCGCCCATTTGGCGCTGTCGGTGTTGGTCGAAATCGGCTGGCTGCCGCTCGACGTGTGCGCAACCAGGCAAATGTAGATGTTAGCGTTGGATGTGTCCTTGATGATGTCGCGCACCGCATACGCCGTGCCGGACGCCCAATTGCCTCTGTAGGTGCCAAGCTCCTGCGAAACCGCAAGCTCACCGCTGGCGTCGAACGATAGAACCTTGTTTGCGCGATCCGTTGCGCCGACAGTAAACTCGGTCGATGCCATCGTGTTGGTTGGCGACAGCTTGATCGAGCGGCCGACCGCTTCGTTGAGCTGCTGCGCTTCCATCGTCAACTTGTCCAGCGCTTGCTCATGGCTTTCGGCTGGAAACGGATCGTTCGGCTGATAATCGACTTCCTGGGTAAACGGCACGTTGCGCTGAATTACCAGCGTCTGACCTGTTGCCGGCGCAGTTGTCATCGTAACCGTGCCGCCGGCCGGATTGCCAGCGCCAGACACGGTGTAATCGGTATTGAGTACTTGGACGGTTTCGACGCCGCTGGCGGCGCGCAGCGTCACCCGTAAGTGGCTGCTGGCGAGAAAATAGAAACTGACCGCAAATGCTGTCGTCGAGCTGTTGCCAGAGTAGCTGACGCGTGCGGTTTGTGAGCTGACCGTCATCGCTTATTCCCCTATAGCTTTTTCGAAATCAGGCGCACGCATGCCATCAAGGCCGGTGCCTGGTTGCCAGAAATACGTCTGACCAAACTCTCGCTGCGCTCTGCGCTGCATTGTAGCAAGATACCCAGGCGAGAAATACTCCTGCAGTTGATGGAAAATCAGGTGATCCATCGCCGCTTTTGTGTACCAAAGATTTGCACCAGGCAGATTGCCGCGGATAAATTTGACCGCTTCGGCACCAAACTTGGTGTCCTTACCCTGCATTGCCTGGATGATGTTGCCCTGCGTTAAGTTAAATGCCTCCTCGACCAGGCCAGCGACCGGCCCCAACAGCGACGCGATCGGTCCGGTGTTGCCGTGCTGGGTCGCGCCCGAAAATAGAAAATCGCCGTAGATCCCCAGGCTGCCGCCCTTCAGCATTGCTGCCATCCAATTACGCGCCCCGTATTCGCCCTCAAATGGGTTGTAGTTGCGCGGATTCTTACCCTGTAGCAGATCGTTGATTGTCTGCGACGCTGCGCCCAGGACCGTCGTGCCGACCACCAGGCTAGCGATATAACCTGCTTTGCCGCCGGCCGTCTCCATGCCCATGCCGCGCATCCAATGGCGAGCGATCATCGCCAGCGGGAAGGACTTGAACAAGAAGAAAGACCTAGTCAGCTCGCCTTTCCAGGTGCCGCGCTCCATCCCTGCCCCGGTCAGAAACTTGTCGGCCGCGCCTGGTCGGATCACGGCCATGTCGGTTTCCTCCAGCACCACGCCCAGGAGGCGCAGCACCGCCTCGCGCTTGGCAACAGTCGCGTCAGCAAAACCAGCTGCAACCAGGTCAGCGTCAGGGATCCGCATGATCGATTCCGGCGTCAGCACGCCGTTGCCAGCGCCCCACTGCTCTAGCTGGGCCAGCTTCCACACCTGGAAGTTTTCTGCGGTGATGCCCTTGGACAGCAGGATCCGATAATCGGCTGGGTCAATGTCTTTGAGTGTTTTGTACTTGCCGGCGATCTCGCCCAGGGACGACATCATCGTCACGCCAAACGCCCGACGGCGCGCACCATCCAACGCGTTCATGCCTGATGCGCGCATGACGGTGCTGGCCATCTTGCTGGAAAACGTCGGCCCCAGGTTGTCCTGGCCCCAGCGGTTAAGCTCGCCGATCATAGTATCGATCGCCAGGCCAGCACGCAGCGCCAGGTTTTTCTCGGTTTGGTTTGCCGGATTGAGCGCCGCTAGCTCGTTAGCCAACAGCTGCATTTCCGGCAGCTTGTTAATGTTGGCCGTCAGGTGAATTGTTGCTTCGTCGGTCAACGCCGTGATAACCGCGGATCCCAGGCGCGAGCTGACTAGCCAGTTGCGCAACGTGTCGAACGTCTGCGCCAGGTGTTCGTTGACGACGGGCTGCGTGCGGCCAGAGACGAAATCGTAAAGGTTGGCCAGGCGGCGCGCTTCCATTTCTGCTTTGGTCGTAGCCTCTGGATTATCAAGCGCCTTTGCCTGCAATTGCTTTTCAAGCATAACGCTAAACGAACGATCAGCATTCGGCCCGTAAGTTTCGAGCATGGCGATTTCTTTCGACAGCCCCTCGACGTGGCCGGTAATTACGCCCCACAGCGACTGCTCGCCAAACTGCTGCTGATACGCCAGGTAGCTGTCGGCGTCCTTGTAGTGGATTTCGCGAGCAAAAGCGCGACGGTTGGCCAGCATGCTTTGCCCTGGCGCGCCAGGCGTCATTTGATTGATACCGCCGGTGGCGATGCTTTCCCAGGCCGAATGCAGAAACTGCACGACCTCGCTGTCCGACATCGGCAGGCCGTCGTCGCGCAGGTAGCGCCGGCGGTTCAGCATCGGAAAGACAGCCGCCGTCCAGGCGTCGCGGCCGGCCTTGGCGACCTTCAGCTGCGAATGGTGCTGCGGCAGCGCCCAATTCTCCAGCTCGCGTATCTTGCCCCCGGCATTGTTGAACTGCTCGCGCAGCTGGTCGGCCACGTCGGTCCAGGCTTTCGCGCCTTTGTCAGCGACGGCGTTGCCGGTTTTCTCGCCAAAGATCGCTTTGGTCAGAATGCGTACACCCTCTTCAGATTCGAGCAGGCCAAAAAACCGCGGATCTACCGCTTCGAAAGTATCGATCAATTGCCGAATTGAATTGGCACGAATTGCGTTACCACGACTTTCGGCCGACAGCGTGTTGCTCTTGCCGTCGGCATTAAAGACCAGCGTTCGACGCAGCGCATCCAGGCGGTCCATGCCACCGGCAACCTGGTCGTTAATGTAGGTTTCCAGGCGATCGTGCGCTTCGATCGACAGCTGCACGCGCCGGAGCTTGAGCTGCGCATCTTTGATTAACTCTTGCCCAGCCAGCTGCGCTGCTTGTTGCAAGCGCATCGCCGGTGTCATGCGAGAAAATGCAGCCGGATCCTTGGCAGCCACGGCGCGCATATTGCGCATAATTCGCTGCTCAATACCGGCAGCCTCGGCCTGCGTAATCTGGCGATTGATTGCCTGGGATACAGCTTGTATGCACTTAGCTTTCATTATGAATTCCTTAAGGCACAAGACACCGCCGCATCAAAGCCAGGCGCTTCTCGCATGGCCGTTGCGATTTCCGCATTTGCCTGGGCGATCGCATCGGCAGCCAGCATAGGCTGGCCATTTTCATCAGCTATGGTAAGGTTTGGTCGTTCCGTTAGCACTTGGGCGGCAACCGCGGCCTCAGAATTGACATTTTTCAACATTTCCGGTACATTATCAACGGAGGTAATATCCGTGAAATTCCCTGCTAGTGTTGAGCTTCTCGATGTCGAGGGCATCCCTGTTTCGCTAGGCAACGTGCCAGGCGTAGCGTTTTCTTGTGCAGCCTGGGATACTGACCCGCCCCGACGATTTAGTTCAGATTCTGCGCGCAAGAACGGCGCACCAGTTTCTGAAGCCAGGTTTGCATCTCTCATGGCCGACGCAAAAGCAGCGTCGTAAGCATCTTTCATTTCAGCGTTGAGCTGATCGATCCTGGCTTGTTCTGCGTCGGTGCGCTGACGACCTTCTGATGCGCGCTCGATGTCGGAGCGTTCTTTATACTTGCTATGAACCTGCTTTTTGGCTTGCAACATTTCCGGCAAGTTGACCTGCATTTCAGCAACAATGCCATCAAGCTGCACATTCATTTTCGCGTCGCGGTAGCCATCTTTTGGATTGGCAGCCGGATCAAACAAATCACGATAACCGCTTTCCAATACTTCAAATCGCTGCTGTAGCAAATCAATGGCAGCGCGTGCCTGCGTTATCGAATCAACTTCAATCGTTGCGCGCAACAAATCTTTGATATTGCCGGCATTGCCGCCCAGATCAAAATTGATTTTGGCGACAGCACGGTCCGCACCTTTAATATTTGCAACCTTTAACCTACCGCCAACCTGCTGGGCAATTTCCTGGCCGAGCTGATCAAATGAATCCTTTAACTGCGCAGCGCGCTGGTAAAGATTCCGCAAAACGCCGCGCTCTGCTTCAGGCAAGTTTGCCAATTGCGCTTCGTCAAATACACCCTCTGTTGAAAGAATCTCATTGACGCGAGCTTGCTCTGCATTTTCAAACAGCGCTTGTTGATTTTTTTGCTTGTCGCCAACAATCGATGCCATCAATTGTTCTTTTGTTGGCGGCGCTTCGCCCAGCATGTTGACCTGGCGCGGATTGCCTAGAGCTTCGACCGCGTTGTAATACCCATTGATGATCTCGGTCATAGCTTTGGCCGAGCGGATATTTTTGTCAAACTGTTCCAATATCATGCGCGACACAGGCGTCAGCTCTGCGCCAAACATCTCATCTTGCGCCAGGTAATCCCTAATTTTTTGACCGCTAGATCGCAGCGCATCGAGCTTTTCGACAGCCGCCGTCACGTCCTCAGAAATGTCTAGCGAATACAAATCACCTCGTTCAATAGCTGCCTTGACTTCGGCCACCGTCGGCGCAGTACGGATTAGGGCCGTGGCCACATTGCGCGCGCCAGGATCGGTGCTTTCAACCAGGCGCTCCAGCGTCGGGCTGTCACCATAGGCGCGAAACAGAATCGCGTTGCGCAGGCGCTTCTCGCCTTCCTGAGACAGCCGGCCAGCCTTGTCTACCAGGGCCGCTTGTTCGGTTTCAGGAAACTGCCCGGCCCAGCGTTGGATGTAGCTAATGTTTGCAGCCAGGTTGACTTCACCGTTTTCACCAACAGCCAGGCCGGTAATCTCGCCCAGGCGAACGCTATCGACTTTGGCTTGCTCCAGGGCTGACATGCGCAGGCCAGCGCCTTCGTTGGATGCAATAGCTACGCGCTGCACGTCAACCGGATTGTCGAGAACGCGCACCAGGACCGGCCGCTCTTTGCCGGCCAAATCGGCTTCTTTTAAACCAAACTTGTCCAGGCTAGCGCGTAGTGCCGAGCGGTAAATTTCGCCGGTGCCGCGGCCATAAGATCTGGCAACGCCGGCAAAACGGCCATTGCCGCCCACAATCAAGCCGTCGTTAGTCAGCGTCGGCGCGCCAAAATCCATCAGCGGCGACGCCTCCAGCAGGTTGAAATCTGGCGCATTGGCGATCTTTTCAATCTGCGCCTGGCTGGCTGCGCGGAAACGATCGCGAAACTGGTTTGGCCCTTTGGCCATCGTCGCTTCGACATCTTTGGCGTCAACAACCGCCCAGGTTGCATCCTGGTAGTTGCCTTCGATCTTGACCGACGTGCGCTCGCCAATGGCTGCATTTGGGATTACTTGTGTAATTGCCGCGCTGCCTGGCATGCCAGGAGCCACCTCTCGCAGCGTTACAGGTCCGGTTTGATCAATGTCTTCGGTCGACAGCCCGCGGCGCTCCAGTTCGCGCTTAAGGCTTTGCAGCTGCTCGGCCAGGTGCTGCTCGACTTCCAGCGTCACTTCCTGGCGCAGCAGGGTTTCCGGTCTTGGGTCAAACGCCGCGGTTGTCACCTGGTCGCCGACATCTACCGGCCGACCGTTCATCAGATCGTCGAGCGCCTTGTTGACGGCGTTGACGTGCGCCTGGCGCGCTCCGTTATCCGTTGGCATGCCAGGAATAGTGCTTGTTTCAATGTGGGCCGCATTGCCCATGGTCAGCGTCGCATCGACATCCGACGGCAGTACCCGGCCAGTAACGTCGCGACCTGCCGGCCGTGGGCCTAAAAACCCACCAAAAAATGCGCCCAGCGTAAAATCGGTTAAGACGTGAGCTGCATCGAACGCCTTATATTGGCGCGCCAAATCAGCGTAGCCAGCATTCTCCAGCTCGAAAGACAAAGCAGCGCGCTGGCCGGTGCCGATTACCGTATTGATCGCACCGCCAGAAAATGCTCTGGTCGCAAATCTACCAGGCACAGCAGCCGGCAATACCACACCCAGGCCCACCGCCGCCGCATCGGTTGCGGCCAACGATTGCGCCGTAACCGGATCGATGCCCTGGCGAATGTAAAGCTGTTCCTGCGAATTTGCGTAAGATGTGCCAGTTCCCATTGCTAGCGTTGTCGGCGTAATGTTGCCGCCCATCGCTTGCGCGTAAACCGTACCAAAAATATCGCCCAGGCTATATAGGATTTGCCCAGCCGTACCAACGCTGCGAGGATCTGGCTTTAGCTTTTCAAGCTGGTCGATCGCGTTCTGCTGGAGATCCGCTTCTGTCTGCGGATTGGCCGAATTGTAGATGTCGCGGTAGTAGGCCGATTTTGCGCCGGACACTAAGCCCGTACCCATGCCCTCAAAAAACGGAGCATTGACCACGTCGGTCGCGTTCGTGACTGCTGTCTGAAACGCGCCGCGTTGCTCGGTCGGGTTAAGATCGAATAAGTAGCTCATCGTGTCTTGAGTTTCGCCGGTGCCGGTTCTTTGGTTTTGCCTGGATTGGTCGACACGGTCCTGGCGTTAGCTGGTGCAGCTGGAGCGCCCGACACGACATCGATGATTACCGGCGCGCCATCAGGACCGCGCAGGAAATCGGTGCCGCTGCGGACCAGGTAGGTGCCGTCGCCGTAATTCTGCAGCGTCACGCCGCCGTAGGACGCGACCATACCCTTGCCCTTGATGGTGCCGTCAAATGCGATCTTTGCGCGGTCCTTAAAAATATCTTCTGGCATGCCCCACGGCCTGATCACGTTGCTGCCGTTGATGTCGCTCACGCCGCCGGTCACGGCGTTGATCGCCTCCTGCATGCGCTTGCCGTTGATCACGTCAGACAGATCGCCCTCGCGCGCCGCCTTGCCGACGTAGTACGCCTTGACGCCCTGCATCGCGGCGCTGGCCGCACCTGGGTTGCCTGCAAATGTGTTGCCGACCTGGTTGTTAAACTCGGCCATAAAATCGCTTTCCTTTGGCAGCGGATACTTGCCGCCCTTGCCGTCCTGGCCAGCTGCTGTCTTGGTCGGGTTTAGGATCGCCTCGCCTTCCAGCATCAGCTGCGCGACCTGCTGCGGCTGGTAAGAATCGTCAGCGCCGAACGTGCGCGGCACGATCACGCTGCCTTCCTTGGTCGTGATTATTCCGGCCATAGAGGTCACAACGCTATCAGGCGCGATCTGCTGCAGGACCGAGCGATAGGCAGCCTGGTCCTTGACGCTGGACCTGATCACACCCAGGTAGCGCAGTTTCTCCTGCGCGCTCATGTTGTTCATACCGGCCGCAAGGTTCGATGCTTCCTGCTTGGTCAGCAGCATCAACGGCGACCCAAAATTCTGCGCGTTCGTGTACGCCACGCCGACGCGGTTAGCCAGCTCGGCAGCGGTCTGCTCGCCGTTGTTCCAATCGATCGGCTTGACGTTACCCATTTTGACGACCGACATTTGATAAGCCATCGGATCCGCGCCGCGCGCTTCATTGACACGATCGATCGCCTGCTGCAGCACTTGCTTGCGCTGCATTTCAATCGCATAGCCAGGTGATCCAGGCACCGGATTGTGGCCTTCCAACACCACGCGCTGCTGCTCAACCGTCATTGTGCGCACGGCATTGATCTCTATGCCCAGCTGCTGCGCTCTTTGATATTCAGCATAGCGCTGCGATCCTTCGGCTGGCCCATAGGCTTGCTTGTACTGCCCTTCGGTCAGGAGCTTCGGCACCTGGTCGCCATTGGCGAATGCCGCCATGTGATCAGTCTCGGTAGCCTTGAGCGAGCTTTGAAATGCGGATTGCTGCTGATTGATCGCGGTTTGCGCGGAATGCAGCATCGGGATCAATTTGTCCTGCGGCAGCCGGTCGACAATCGACATCATTGTCGGATCTGCCTCTGGCTGCACCGTGACATTGCCCAAACTTTCCTGGGTGTTGCCAGCTGCTGCGCCGCCACCGGCAATCAAGCTCTCCAGCTGCGCGTTGCGGTTGTTCCAGGCTTTCTCGAAACGACCGTATTTCTCAGGATTTTTCTGGACCAGTGACGCCAAAAACTCTTTGCGCAGCTGCATCAGCTTGGTCGGATCGCCGTCAGCCTTGGCCAGCAACTCTTTGCCTTTGCCGACACCAGCGATCACCGCCGTGTCAAAAGCGATCGTGGCCAGCGCCGGGTTTTTGGCAGCCAGCTCGTCGCCCCCGATCTTGTTCCAATAGCGCTCTTTGTAAATCTCGGCCGCTTTTTCCTTGGTCAGGTTTTTGACATCGACATCAGGGTTGGCCGCTTGATTGATGCCAAAATTTACTGGCGATCCGTTTGCATCTTTCGGGTTATAGCCGCCCTCCGCCTTCAGCGTAAAAGCGACTGCCTGGTTAAACCCACCCGCCCCGCCGCCGGTCTTGCCGCGATTGTAAAAACGATCTTGGAACTGGTGCAGCTGCTCGGCGTATGCGCTGGCCGCTGCCGGCGTGTCAAAGATGCCGAGATGCTTGCCATCCTTTTTGTATTTCTCAATTGCCTCTTTTTCGGAAAGCACCTTGCCGTTTTCGGCGATCGGCGTCAACAGCACTTCCTTGCCGTCGACGTTGACCGAAAACGAACTTACGGTCGAGATAGAACCATCCTTGTTTTTGACCTGCGGCCGGTTGGTCAGATCGATGTTGCCAGGCGTGACCAGCCCTTGAACCGATTTCGGATCCGGTCCTGCTTGCAAAGATTTGGAAGAAGCAGGCGGCTGATTGCCCGTCGCAATGATCGCCTGCTCTTCTTCAGACGACAACGCGTTAGCACCCAGGCGCTTCATAATTGCCGACTTTACGGCTGTACTCTCGCCGCGCGCCACCGCGCCCTGCAGCGCTGCAATCGTCAAGCGGTCGGAAGATTGCCGCGCAGTCCTAATCTTGGTTTCGACATCCAGCGTCGGATCGTTCTGAATTACTGACAGCGTGTCGGTGCGCAGCTTGTCAAACAGCGACGGATCAGCGCCGACGGCGCGCTCGTTGTCGGAAACCGTCGTCTCTAGGTTGTCGAGACGCCGCGCAACGCCAGCTTTGGCTTCAACGCCAATCGCGTTGGAAATGTAATGCTCGCCCAGCTGCGTAAGTGAGCGTTCGGCATTCGTGCGCGCAGCTGAGTGACGAATCCCGTAATCAGGTTCTTGCCCTGCCTGGGCTTGCTGCAGGCGAGTTTGTTCGTCGCCGCTACCGTCAAGCGTTCTCGTCGACAGCTCGGTCCACTTTTGTTTGACCTGCTCCGCAAAATTCTCTCCAGGGTTTTTCGCGGCCGTGTTGTACCAGGTTTGAAATTCTAGATTTGCAGACGAAACGCGCTTGCCAGCTTCGGTGACTGCATCAGCTTGTTGTTTGGCTTCAAGTTTGCGGAGACGCTCTTCTTCCTGCTGCTTAAATTCAGCGTCAGCCTTTTCCTGCTCGCGCCTCTGGTTTGCAATCTCGACTCCGGCAAACCGCACACCAGCGTCGCCAAGATTTTCAATCGCACGACCAAGCGCCGGCGTGACTTCAACGCCCTGGGCGCGAGGCGTGACAAAACCGCTTGGCGTCAGGCGATCTTCGTATTGCGGTATGCGAACGGCCATTTAGCGACCCCCTGGAATTTTAATTCCCATGAAACCGCCCTGGCCGCCAGCGCCATAAAGCCCCTTGGAATACATGCTGTAGCTTGTCGCGCCCGACAGCAGGTTTGCCCCAGCGTTCCAATACCCTGCTTGCATCGCCGTATCAGCATTTCTGCTCGCCGCAACCGCCTGGTATTCGTCGAGCTGCGCCTGCGCTTCCAAAGTTTTCGCCCGGTTCTGCCCCTCGTAGCGGATCGTCAGCGCGTCCAGCTCGTTCATCAACGCATTCTGTTCCAATATGTCCGCATTGCTGCCTTCCAGCCCAGCACCAGATTGCGCAGCGCCAGCTGCAGCCTGCCCTTGCAACATCGCAAATTTTCTGCGCTGCTGCTCTTCGGCGGCGCTCGCTTGCTGATTAGCGGCGACGGCATTGTTTTTGGCGACGGTGGCGTTGTATTCCATTGCCTGCGCCTGGGCCTGATAGCTGGCCGATTGCGCCTGCGCAGCTCTGATCGAGCCGATTGCGCTTACCGCCGCAGAGGCAATTTGTAGAGGTAAAGCTAAAGCACCCATTATTTAACCCTTGCGTAAAGATGACAGTCGCGGCCGTCCGGCATAAACGCTCTCATCGTTCCTTCGCGCTCAAACCCCAGCATCGTCGCCCAACGATCGCCTTCCTCAAACCCAACATCGACCGGCGTTTCAATGCGGCGGTACTCGCACAGATCCAAAAACCGCATGATCGCTTTGGTCAACGGCACGAAATGCCGCCTCGCTTGTTTACCGATCAGACCCCACGCCACAGCTCTATTCTCCCACTGCGGCGTGATTCCTAGTGATGCAATTATCTCATCGCCAACAGCTGCAGAAAACGCCGGTCCACTTTTTTCTAACCAATCGCCGTACTCTGGTCTTGCAAACAACGGCTGGAAATGCAGCTGGTTTTCTTGCAACGACAACAGCTGCAAATGACCAGCTTCAAACGGCAGCACGATCATCTGTCAAACGTATGCAGCTGCGGCATTACAGCGACCACCGTCATTGGCAGCGGCTGCGCCTGGCGCACCATCACATACCCGTCAAAATCGTAACCGCTTGGCCATTCGATCAACTTATCGCCGGTAAACAGCGGCGGCGCTTGGTTCATCAGATCTTCCGGCGTGCGGAATTCCACCGTGTCGAGCGTATTGGCGTCAGGCCCAGCCAACGCGCCCAGCGTATTAAGGAAACGAATTACAACCTTGTTGATGCGCTTGGTTTTGCCCTGCGCGGTGCCGTCGGCAGCGCCTGCCTCGATCCGGTTAGTTTGCAGCGTCGCCAAACAAGGCAAGCCGACCTGGACCTTACTAGCAGAGCGCTGCAGCGTGATCGATCCGCTTGCCACGGTCCGATCTGGATGCGCAGCGCCGTCGGCAAGCACCTGCACCGTCTTGCCCTCCAGGTAGCCCAGGCCGCTAATCGTCGTCGTCGGGCTGCCCGAATAGGTCGCCCCAGCGTCGACATAAAAGCAATCGGCCTGCGTGTCCTGCTCTGGATCGTATGCGCGGTTCAAATATTCGACATAGCGCTTTGTCGCGCCGTTGATCGTGCGACGGACAATCATCCAAAGATCGTCCTGCGTGCCGTCCGGCGATGGAATGACCGCCACCGCTTCGACGACACCGTCGCCGCCAATGATGTGCCGGTGCCAGCCGACCACGTCCTGTTCTTTGTTAAACGTAAATCCCAGCAACTGACCATCAGCGCGCACCGACCACAACGCGGCATACGGTTCGCGGTGCCATGCAGTTTGCAGGATCCCGTCGCCGGCAATGTGATTGGACAAGACCGTCAGATCGTTCGTGATATATCCGTTTTGCTGCAAGTTATAGGCCGCTTCTTTCAGCTTTTTGCCAGACCGCTGCACGAACAATGTCGAATACCCGACGCGCGCCGGCACAATGGCCCGGCTGCCGTCCGATGTTTGCTGCTCGATTTTTATGTTGCCAGGCGCAAATGCTTCGTTTGTCGTGTTTTCCATGCAGGCGAACTCGCCGCCGGTTGTGCCAATAATTAACGCGTTTGACGGCGCAAGCCACGACACCTGGTTTACCTGGTCAGATGAAATCGTCGCCCTAATGGCCATGTCGGCCGTCACCAGGCCGCTGTCGTCCTTGGCTGCAAAATTCTCGAAATCGCCGGCCACCGAGAAAAACAGCTGCTGGCCTTTCGCCATCGCTAATCGCTCGCGGAAAAAAGTCACTTTGCTTGGATACCCCTCAACAGCCGAAAATGCCGCCAAAGCCCAGCGGAATGTCGCCTTGGTGGATCCGACGACGCCGCCTGGCAACGGGTTGTTGCCCTGCACGACAGCCGTGACGGTTGTTGAATTGGTAAAAGCGGTAATCTTGACGTAGCCAAACCCGTTGTCGACAAACAGCCAATCAAGGCCGTTGCGCTCAACCACCGTGCCAGCAATCACACCGGCATCGCCATCAGCCTGCGTGCCGTAGGTATGCACCGGCTTGTCGCCGCCGGTGCGCCAAACCTTGCCAGAACTCGGCACGCCATTCGTGGTGCAGGTATATGTCTTGCCCTCAGAGCGACGTAACACGCCAAATGGATTGGTCGTAAATTCCTGGCCAGCATACCAAGGCTTTACATTCGATAGGTCCGACGGTTCCAGATAGACGTAACTGCCGACCATGGCCGACGTAAACGTCGCCGAGCTGGCCGTCAGCGTGATCGTGCCGGTCGTGGCCGATGCGTACATTGTCCTGGTCCGATCGGAGTTTTGATCTTTAAACGGACCGTTAAGCAGATCGACCGCCGTGATCGTCCAGTTGGTATTCCCCAGGCGCGAGAGCTTCTGCAGCGGATAGCTCGGATGCGCCATGTAGATGATGTCGCCCGATTGCACCATGTCGATCGCAAAACCGCCGTCGGCATTGGTCAGGTCGGCCAGCAGATACGGCGAGACGATCTCGTATGGCGAACCGCCCGACAACAGTTGGCCGCGGTTGAAAAAAAAGCGAATGTACTGATTGCCGAACTCAAGCACAAACGACTGCGTGCTGGAAAACTCGAAATGAGCCAGCCAAGTGCGATTGGCGCTGCTCTTGACCTCGGCGACATAGCGCGTGCCACCACGGCGCACGGCCGGGCCTTGCACGGTCGGGATAAAATTTTCTAGGACTTTGCAGCCGTTGCTGTATTTCGCAACATCGACGCGGCCATCCATGAGCGGAGACAATTCGCCGGCATTAAAACTTGTCCGAATCGGTGAGGCTTTTGGCATTATTCATACAACCAAATATTTGCTTGAACAATTTGCGCCGAACCAGATACGTTCTTGACGCGCACCAAATAAACTTTACTAAACTGCGTTACAAACTCGCCAGTAAAACCACCGCCACCGCCGCCAGCCTTGTGGCCTGTGCCTCCTGGTGCAAACGCAGATTCGAGCAACGTGCCGGCCGATGTGATGGTCGGCGTATGTACTACAGTCGCTGAACTTGTCCTGGCCGATCGTCGATTACGATTAACCGGCGTGACCGCGGTGCCGCCACTAATAACGGCATCTTCATAAAAATATACTTCAGCATCGCCGCCCACCTGGACATCCAAAATACTATGCGGTCCGACGGTTGAACTGGTGGTGAATGCTATATCGGCAAATGCGCCGCTTGCAATTTTGCTGCCATTATCCCAAAGCCTGCCGGCCGTAAACATGCGCCCCTCATGCGTGCGCAGCTGCGCCAGGTCAATGACCGGCAAAGGATAACTAGAGCTGGTTTCGCTTAAAACATTGGAACTATCAAATGTGGCCAGCCTTACCGCAGGCACGGACGAATTTGAATGAGGTAGTAGCGGCATATTACAACCTCGATATAATCCATTGGTTATCTGGCGGCATTACGCTTGGCTTTTCAATTGCGCCAATACGAACGGCTTGCTGAATTGCACGTCTATAATCATTCATAGCAGCCTGCTTTTTGCTATCAGATTGCGTCAATTCTTCACAAATTTCCATAGCGATCCGCGACGCCAGCGCCTCGCGAAAGTTGCTGTCCCAGGCATTCGGTTCAGTCACCTGGGCGATATAGCGCAGCTTCAACGGCGCGCCAATGTCGGTCAGGACGACGTTGCCCTCAATGGTCCATTCCAAATATTCGGCGTCAATGTAGTTGTCCATCACGGCCGCAGGGTAGCGGTCGTCGACCATATCGATGCGCAGAAAATCTGGCGGCAGCGCATACTGGTGCTTGTAGCCAAATGTCGGCGCTGCAGACAGCGCAGCCAGCTCGATGCGCTTCATCGCAAACTGCCAGCGGTGCGCTCGCAGCTCGTCGTCGCGAAGATCCTCAAAACAGCTTGCGACAGCGCGCGCTTGCTTGTTGTCGTCAGATAAGGAAATAATGCGCGCCGCGCCGAGCTTAGTCAGCGCGCGATTGGCTACCTGAATGACTGAGGCCATGTTGACCCCCTATTAACCAAGACCAATCAAATACGCAAAAATTGCAGATGGCGTGCCGCCAGTTAGCGCAAGGCGAACATCACCGGCCGGCAAATCAATCATTGTATCGACGTAAGGCAGCGTAGCCGACGCAACCAACGTATCGATAGCGTACACATTAGACCAGGTGCCGTTCGGCGTTCTAATTTGCAAAGATGCAGTAGTGCCGCCGGCGGTGCCTTCCACCATAAATATATACTGACCGCCTTTAATGGCAACCGCGGAGCCAGTTGCACTAACGCTCGACGCTAGCGTGTAGGCGGTATCATCTGCGCGACGAATAGGCATGATTTACTCCTTACGCCGGTGGATAATTTTGACGCAGAATAAAGTTTTTTAGATTGTCAATTGCAACCAGCAAGCTAGTGCGATCAGTAACCGCGGTGTCGTTGACCACAATTTCTACTTCTTTGCTTGTCGTTGACGAGGAGCTAACGGCTGCTTCGTACTCGTTGTCGCCCTCATTGATACCGTAATAGATCGTCATATCAATTCTCCGATGTGAAAAAGGGGCCAGGTTTCCCCAGCCCCCGGAAGCCGATTAGTTCGGCATCGAGTAGTACAGATCGACAACCAGCGTGCCAGACGACGGAAGGTTTGCGGCTGCAATAGTTGCAATCACATTCTCTTCAGCTGCCAAAGGCGACGCTGCACCCACCGTTGCCGCGGTGCCGAACAAAGTCGGCGTGTCGGCGCTGGTGAAGGTAGCGGCTGCACGGTATTTGCCGGCGGTGCCAGAAATACCGACTGCCACGGTTGAAGATCCCAAAGTTGCCGAAGCAGTCAGCACACCATAAGCGAACGTCGCGCCTGTTGGCAGGGTGCCGAGCAGGATTGTGTCGCTGGTAGTTTGACTAGCCAGGGTAACAGTTGCACGCAAGCGCTTGACGCGCGCGCCATAAACCGAAGCAAAAGGACGATAGCCAGTTGCTGCTGCGGTTGTGGTGCCGGTCGTAGTGCCAGCCAACTCATTAGAAAGATACTGAGGCATGATCGGTTACTCCTTATGCGCAGTTGATAAGAACACACTTGCGCTCTTCCATGCGTGCGCCACCGAAAGTGCCGGTCACATACACCTGGTAAGAATTGCGCTTGTCTGCACGACGGTCGATCGAGGTGGTGATGTCGTTCCACATGCCAAGAGCTAGGCCCGATTTGGCAAACACCGGCACCATAAAGCGCGAGCCAGTAGTGTAAGTGCCATCGCTTGAGCCAGTAGCAATGCCGGTATTGATCGCAGCGTTAAAGCCGCTACCGCCAGGGATTCGCTCCGAATTGATGAAGTTGAAACCCATGAACGACGTGATGCGACCATCGACCAGGACAGGCTTGGTGTTGTAGTCGAGGTTGATTGCTTGCGCCTCGTTCAACAGATCATCGTGCTGGCGCGAAGAAATCACGCAGTACAGAGGATCGTTGTCGACATCGACTTCAGCAGCCATCAGGATACGCTTGGCGGCGCGCAGTTTGGCAATGTTCAGGCCAGTAGCAGCAGAAGCGCCAACGGTAGCAGCTACCGATTGCGAGTTGCTGTTAAAAGCGTACAAGGTGCCAGTAGCAGACGTGCCGTTTTCGCCGGTGTTGTTGGAGCCAAAGAAACCAGAAATGATTTCATCGTCTATTGCGCGGCCCATCGCCCAGGCACCAGCCATTGCGTAAGAGCTGGTCGGATCGATCAGCATACGCAGCTTGTCCTGGTTATCGATCAGGTCAGCCCAATCATAGTCGTTTGGATAAATCCAGCGCTTGTCTTGCGGTGTCGAGATCAGCGGAGTGTCAGAGTGACGCGACTGATTGCGAACAGGCGAGACAGAGCCGAATTGTTCGGCCATCGACGCAGCTTTACCCTGGAACGACATGGTTTGGACCGCATCACGCAGACGCGAACCCTGCTGCTGGAGCAGCATTTGTACATTCGTCGCGTACTGCTGGACGAACGCCGTAGATACATTGAAAGACATAATAATCCCCCTTGAGGATAAGTTTAGATTGTTGCCGCAGAGCGGCGCTTTTCAAGGGGCTTGTCCGATCGGGAAACCGACGGGGCCGGTCTGCCTTCTTTCAGGCTGTCATCCGGCCGCGCAGCGGTTATCGGATCCGGCATTCCGTTGACCCACGCCAAATAATCACGCGCTGCCGCAATAATTTCATGAGGCGACAGGCCCGGTCGGCTTGCCAGTTTGAGACATTCTAATCTAATTTCTGAATTGTGCATGGTTTTTTCGCAAGAATGTTGATCCAAGCGCATCATTCTGGATACGCCAAATTCATCAACCGCTGCATTTCAGATCTCGCATCAGCGTCGCCGCTAATGTATTTTGCAGTCCAGGTTTTGTCGGCACGCAATGCGCTAATACGTTGTTGCGCTGCCGACGGCGTCATCCCAAACGTGTTGCCGGTGCTGGATGTCACAAACTCGCTTTCGCCTTGCGCCCGGCCGATCGTCGCCATCAGCTTCAGCATCTCGCCGGTGCCAAGCGCGTTCTCCAGCGCCGACAGCTTTTCAGCGTTCAGACCATACTCGCGCGCCGCCCGGCGGCCGTATTCGACGTTTTCGTCAAACGCGCCACCCCATTCCTGCTTGAGCGATTGCATGTCCGATTCAGCCTTGGCCGCCAGCTCCTGCTGCATTTGCGTCATGCGTCCTGCGCCCTGCTCGTTGTACCAGGCGGCCAGACCTTCGGCCTGCTTTGCCGTCAGCCCTAGCTCATGGAACTTGCCGGCGGCCACTTTCGCGAACGCCCCGTCGTCGCCTTGCGGCACCGGCAGCTTGTAGTCCTCGGCCGATTTAGGACGGCCAAGCGCGTCGTAAACGCGGTTCCAACCTTCGGCATCATCTGCCCCCTTGGGCATTGGCATTTTTTCTGCGCCCAGGAGTTTTTCCAAATTCTTGTAGCCAACAGCCAGGTCAGCTGGATCCTTCCAGCCCTTGTTCTGGACGTAACCTTTTAGCTCGTTATCCTGGAAACCGTCGTACCAATTGCCGGCGGCGTTTGGTGCCGGGTTAGTGACCCCGCCCGTATCAGCAACCGCCGTGATCTGGTTGTTGGAAGTCGGCGAACCAGCGCCACCATTACCGGCAGCGGCGTCGCCTGCCGGGTTGCCGGCCAACATAGCCGACCCGTTTGCTCCATCAGACATGGTATTCCCCTTTGAGAGTTAAAAAGCGCCGGTCTTTCCCGGCCGTCATTGCCCTACTCGCTGCGCCGACGCTCATAACGCCGGTATCCGCTTTCGTTCAATCTTGATCGCGTTCGTGCAATTCGAACACTTGCTTTTCGTTGACGTACAGATGCGCCATAATGCGATTCCAGACCTCGCGCCGGCCTTCGGCCATTGCCATCGCCAGCGGGTCAATCGTCTTGGACACCGGCGACAGGACCATAGTGGATCCAGTAGCCCGACAAAATTTGCGTAGATCGTTCAGGACCAGCTGCCCTTCGGCAGTAAGATTGCCCTGGTCGTCCATGAAGGTACGGCGGTACGCCAGCTTCTTGCGCAGCACGCGCTCGATGATCTTGTTAATCATTCGGCCTGGCCTTTTTCGATCAGCTGGCGGTAGATTTGCAGCACATGGATGGCTTTGTCGATGTCCTGTAGACGATCGCCTTTCCTGCGCATAATGTATTTAATCGCAGAATACTGGCAAGCATTCAGCCGGTTTTCGATCGCCAGCTCCAGCGGTCCGATCGTCAGCTCCAGGTAATGCGTGCCGCCCACCTGGCGATCCAGAGCGCCAGCTGCAAACCGGCTTTGTGGCCGGCGCACAGCGTCGCGATTTAGAGCTTGGTCAATTGTGCTGCCCAGCGGCAGTTCGTCAGTCGTCATTTAGGAAAGATCCCTGGAGCTTGTTGCGACGGGGCCGCGGCCGCCATAGCGGCCACTTGCGCCAGGTCTTTGGCCGAACTAGACACGACCGGCGCGGCCTCCAGCAACGCAGCTGCCTGGGCGTTTTGCGACTCGTCGGCCTCTTTCTGCGCCAGCTCTTCAGGCGAGCGCATGATCTTGGCCGGCACCCCGTTGATGTCGGCCAGCTCGCGCGCCGTCTCGATTGGGTCGAACAAATCCAGCACCTTCGGATTGATCTGCGCCAGCGGTGCCAGGCTTTCCAGCGTGCGTAGGATAGCGACGCCATCCTCGCTGCGTTGCGCCCGGTTTAGAGGCGAAACGTATTCGATCTCGACGATGCCGCCCATTTCCATCAGGGTTTGCGGCATAGGCGGCAAAGCGCCAACCTTGGCCAAGATGTCGATCTCGCGCTCAATCATCGGTCCCAGGAACTCGGACTGCTGCCGGCCCATCGTCGGTGCCAACAGCGCGCCCTTTTCCTGCGCCCGCAGCATAGCCTCGGTGGCCGTCATTTGCGGTGCGTCGACCAGGATCTGAAACAGCGTAACCAGAAATGCGTCGTTGATCACCTTGCGGCGCTGGTCCATCATTGCTTCGCCAATGTCGATCCTGGCATTGGTAATCAACGGATGCACTAGCTGCTGTCCTTGTTCGTTGACGCCACCAAAGTTAAGCGCCGACGGCCGCATGTCGAATGCCTGCAAAGCGCCATCTTCCTGAAGCAATAGTGGTGGATCGACAATTTTATGCGCTGCTCGAATGACCGTTTTGCTCATCTCGTTCAGCATTTTGATGTCAGGCAAAACCGTCATTGCCGGCGAGCGGCCGTAAATTTCTTTTGGGCTAGTTACATAACGGCCAACCGCATACGGCATGGTGCGATAGCCGCCCTCATGCACCATTTGCCGGCCTTCCATGCTGATGTAACAGCTGGAAAACAGCATGCCTTTGTAATCCTTGCGGCCATATTTAATATCGTCATTGGGCTGCACGGCATGCAAAAAGTCAAACAGCTGCTCTGGAAACTTCTCAGCCGTATCTTTAATGCGCGACGGGATGTTCTCCAGCTTCCATTGACCAGGCCCGACGATCTTCGTGCGCTGCATAACCTGGCGCGCCGTCATCTGAAAGCGACGGTAGACCGTGTCGATCACGCCCTGGAAGTTTTCGGCGATGTACAGCTCGGACAAGTGGACCGAACGGTAGCGAATGCCACCGCCGACAGCCTCGTCGATGTAAACCCCACCGGTGCCAAACGCACCCAGCGACATAAATGCCTCATTGGCCTGGCTAGCAAAGTTTGCTTTGGGCGCATAACGCACAGCAAAGAGGATCTGCGTGACCGCGTCCAGGTATTCTTTCACGTCCTGGCGCTCGTCGAGCGCAGGCACGCCGGTGCGCAGTCGATGCCACTTCTGCGTGCGCGGCGTCAGCATTGATTCCATGGCCGCGGCAAACCGCTCCAGCGCCAGGTTAGCCGTCGCGTCAAACACGCGCTCGGTGTGCTTGTCGCCAGGCTGCCGGTTAGTTCGGAATAGATCCGACCTCGGCAAGATCCGCTCTGCGATTTCGCGCCAGTGCTGATCGAATACAGCCCGATCAGTCGACATCTTTTCCTGCCGACGGATTATGTCGTCGACGCGATCGTTGGCCATGTCAGCCCCCTAGTAGTGTTTTTGTTCCGGTAGCCGTCTCACCGATCCCGCCCGACAAAACCGTCGCGCCCCGGCCAAACATCGATCGACCGGCTTTTGCTTGGTTTTCCCTGATCATGGCTACATCAGCCAAGCCCAGCCGATCTTCTTTGCCAATCATGCTCGCAGTGCCGGTTGCTTCTTTGGATGCAATGCCTTTGCCGATTGCGGCGTTGGCCGCCTTGTCGGCTGCAGCCTTTGCTTGTTCAGCTTGTTGCCTTTCGCGCTCGACTTTGCTTGGTCCGCTGCTGCCGCCCATATCAACCCCCCAACAGCGCTTTGGTCGCTGTCTTTGTCTCAGAAAGATCGCCCTGCGGCGAAGTCAAAACCGTTGCTGCCCGACCACGACGGTTGAGCCGGCTATCCTCGGTCTTGCGCGCGCTTTGCGCGGCAGTGTCGATTGTTGGCGCAGGCGCTGGAGCTGGCGGCGGTGGCGGCGGCGGCGGCGGTTCAGGAGAATCGAATAGTCCACCCATGATTTACCCCAAAATGTTGTAGTCTGAGATTGCGTTCGCTCGTCTCATAACGGGGCGATCGCGCTTTACCAGCGTTCGCGCTTCACCAGCGCCCACTAGCATGTACTGGCCGGCTTCGCAAACGTGAGAATACATACCTTTGTCAGGCACGTCACGGTAACGCTCTTGGCCAGATACTTGTACCCGCTTGTAATTGTATCCCCCGGCCATGCCTTTACGCAATTGCACGCATTGCGGGTGGACCATTAGACCAGGCTGCCCATCAATCAACCTCGACAAACACGCCACAACGGATTCGCGGCGCTTGGTGAAATCGTTGGTCGGTGCCGGGTTTGCCTGGATATTGGCTGCGCGCAGGATCTGAAACGGCGTCGTCTCGTCGGTTTGCGCCCGGCCCTCGCCAGCAGGATCGCCAGTAATCTGCGCGAAGCTAAAGCCGGCGTAGCGTTCGTGCATTACCTGGCGCAACAGCTCTGCAAAGCGCTTCGCGCCCATGTCCTCTGTCACCAGCTCGGAATGCCAGCGCCATTGCCCCATCGGGCTGCGCTGCCCAAACACCGCGGCAGGCGTCAAACCAAAGTCAATGCCAACGTAAATCGGCCAGCCATGCACTAGGTCAAATGTTTTGCAATGCACGCTGTCACGATATTCTGGATAGACCGGCTTGCCGTCGCGCACAAAGCCATACTGGCCATCGACATAAACCTTGACCCAATCCTCGTCCTTGCCTGCAATCTGGCGCTCGTAATACTTTGGCGGCAGATGATCGACATTCTCAGCGCCAACATCCCGGCCGCCTGGCTGCTTGAAAAAGGCCCAGCCTTCTGGCTTTACTTCCTCGGCCAGCTTGTACCACCAATGATCGGTGTCCGGTGGGTTAGTGTCAGCAATGATTCCGGACCAGGTACAGCCGCCCATCAGCACAGACGGATAACGGCCGACGCGGCCGGTCAACCCGTCGATCACAGCCTTCGGCACTTCCCTAGCTTCGTTCACCCAGGCACCGGTCAGCTCCATCGACAGCAGCTTTGCAATGTCGTCAGGCCGGTCAAGCGCGATAAACAGCACTTCCAGGTCCAGATCGCCTTCGACAATGTGATGTGTCGGCGGTCCGGTGTCAACCCAACGGCCAAGCGACGGCGGCACCCATTGATGCCAGCTCTTGATGGTCGTCGTGCGCAACTCCGGGTAGGTGTTTCGTATCACGGCCCACCTGGTTTTCCGCTTGCCGTCAGCGTTGACCTTCTGTTCCTTGGCGCGGCGCAGGATCTCCATGATGCAGGCCGTTGATTTGCCGGATCCAAACGGCCCCATCAAACCACGGAAAAATTCCTGCGACAGCATAAACGCCCTGGCCACCTGGCCTGGCGGCCGATAATTGATCTGCGTTGCGGTCAAGACTTGCGCCTCTCGATCATAGTCGCGCAGTAAAGCCAGCCGTCGTCGCGCAAAATGTCAACAATGCGCTCGCGCTCTGCTTGCGCTACCAGGGCCGCAAACCGCTCCAGACCTGGACCAACTTCAAAATCAATCACGGCCTCCCGCGCCAGGCGAATGATCTCCTCGCGCTTCATTGCACGCCTCGCGATCGAATCAGCTCGGCCACCTCATGCGCGCCATGTTCGCTGACTATTGCCGCGCAGATCTCGCGCTCATACTCCATCGCAAGCATTGCAAACACACGCAGGAAAATCGATTGCTCCGGAACTACCAGGGCATTTGCCAGGTTGATCCAGCTCTCGACGCGCTCATCATCGACTATCTCCAATTTTCAGCCCCTGGTGTTTCGCAAAAAGCCTCGACGGCCGCGTCAATCAAAACGCTTACCAATACGCAAACAATCAAAATGCCAGCACTCGTCATGATTCCCCCGCGGTTTGTTTGTCGGAAAGATCAATTGCAATAGCCAGGCCGACGGCTTTGCCGTCGCTAGTCACGTCGACCTTGTCGCCGTAACGCTTTGGATTCCATTTTGCTAACAGTTTCAAGCGCATTTCTGCTCGGTTCTTAAGCCAGGAAACGTGCGCGCTGTCGCGGTGATAGCTTTCGCCTTTTTCGCTAGTGCTGCCGGCCATCTCTGCTTCGGTGTCGATGATCGCCAGCGCCTCCTCTGCAATCACGTCCTGGCCGATCTCGCGCGCGCGCGCGAAGCGTGCGTGGAACTCTGCGTCTTTCTCAAGCCAATCGTAAACGGTCCGAAAAGCAGGATTGCCGTCAAGCCGGCACCACTCGCGCAGGGTTTTGCCGGCCGAAATCCATTCGATGATCTCGTCGACTTTGTCCTGCGGAATTGGCTGCGGCGGTCGTCCCATTCGTTTCATCGTTGTGTTGTCTTTTTGCTAATCAAATGCGCACCAGGGTTTTTCTTGCGTTTGTCAGCGGCAACAAACTCCCTGGCCACGGCCTGCGAAATGCCGGCACGTTTTGCAAACCCTGCATTGTGCGCAGCGGCCTGCATGAAACGCTCTTGTTTTGCTGATTTGCTAGGCATATAACCCCCTGGTTTGATACTAGCATAATCATTGAGAAAACAGCATCACGTCAAGCGCGGAAACTATCCCAGGTAAAGGCCACCAGCTTGCCGCCGCCTTCCCGTAGTCGATCGACTACACGCTCGCCCAAGCACTCGCGCAGCGCCTGCGGATCCAGGTTTGTCAGGATAAGTGTCGGCCGGCAATTCTCATATCGCTTGTTGATAATGTCGAACACCAGCTGGACCTCGTACTCGGTGCCGCGGTTTGCGCCGACTTCGTCCAGGATAAGCAGGCCGGGATCAACAAAAGCCTGGATCGCCTGCACTTCGGTCATCTGGCTGCCGGCGTCATAGGTCCGCTTGATGGCCCGCATAGCGTCGGACACGGTCGTAAACACAGACGACACGCCCTGGCCCATCAGCTCGTTGGCGATCGCGCATGCCAAATGGGTTTTGCCGGTGCCAGCATTGCCAGAAAAAATCAGGCTAGTGCCAGCAGCGACGTTATCGCGCCAGTTGTCGGCATAGGATCTGGCTTTGCGTAGCGCCTTGGCCTGGCCTTCGTTGTTTGCCTGGTAGCTGTCAAAGGTCCGAGACTGAAAGCGCAGCGGAATGCCTGCTCGTTGGAACAAGCCCTCGATTCTGCGTCGCTCCTGGTCGGACTGCACAACGCGCTGACGCTCCTGGGCCTGCTGCTCTTTGTGCTTTGCGCATGCCTGGCATTGACCGCCCATTACCCGGTCGCCAATGGTGTACAGCATGGCCTCGTATTCGCCGTGCGTAGTGCAAACGCGCAGCTCTGTTCGGTTAGAAATTTCCATCTTCGTCGACTCCCTTGGTGTAATCCATTTTCGTCAGATCGTGAACGTACCCGTTTTGCTTTGGCACAGCCTTGCCGCGGTTAAAGCCCACAGCATTACGCAACCAGGTATTCAACGCAGCATCCCAATTTTTCATGGTTGTGCCTTTTGCCACATGGTAATCGCTGAACTTTGCCAGCTCGTCGTTCAACGTGACGCGCAGCTCTTCGGCCAATTTTTTGTGGCCGTCGTTCGGTACGAAATCGAGCGGCAGCGCGATAGCGCGACTCTGCCTCTGACTCTGTCTCTTCTCTGTCTCTGTCTCTGTCTCTGTAGTAGCATCTTGCTTGCAGTCTGCTAGCGTGTTGCTAGCATCGACAAAAAATCCTTTTTCAATCAACGGCTTAAGCGCTGCAATCAGATCCTTTTCGGTCATTCGCAAGCGGAAAGCAATTTCCTCGGTGCTGGCCTCTATCTCACCCTCTTTTTCTTCTGAAGCTAGCAGCCAGAGACAAGGTGCTAGCGCTTTGCTAGCAACAGGCAAGCGGTGAAAATCATAGTCATCGAGCAATGATCGATGCAGTCTGATCCAGGGCGGCGAACGGTGTTTGTAATGCTGAAAGGTCGCCCAATTTTTGGCGAGTAACTTCATAAAAACCCTTCGTCAAAAGGTTGTCGTCACAGAAAAAGATCGGGCAGGCCGGTGACGAATCGGCGGTTCGGGTTGCACTCCCTAGCCCTTCTAAAAAGTTTACCTCAAAAAGGAATGTCGTCGTTAAAGTCAGCCGGCATTGCCTGCTGCTGCGCCTGCTTTGGTCGGGCAGCTGGTGTCGCGGCCGGTTGCTGTTCCTGGTCCTGGTCGTTGCGGTTGCCCAGGAACTCGACTTCATTGCAGCTGACTTCAATGCGGAAACCAAGCGTGCCGTCGCGTTTTGTGTAGGTGTCCTGGGCGACGCGGCCAAGGACCGCCACTTTCTTACCCTTCAGCAGGTAAGGCGCTAGCTTCTCAGCTCGTTTGCCCCACACGCTGCAATCGATCCACATAGTTTTCGAATTTTGCCTGGTGCCGGTTTCGACAGCCAGAGGAAAATTTGCCACCGCGTCGCCATTAGTAGCCTGGCGCAACTCAGCATCGCGGCCCAGGTTTCCCGTAAAAAATCCCGTGTTCATTCTTCCAGCTCCTTCTCATAAATTCGCATCATCACATACCCACCAATGCCATCGGCGACGCTAACCGACAGCGGGTTAAATCTTCGATCGTTAATTTGCAGCGCGTCGGCCACGCCATCCAGGCCGGCTTTCATCCTGGACAGCAGGTTGTCGTGATCATAGGACCGGCGATCGGGCCGGTAGAACGTCAGCTCAACGCGCAGGTATCCTGACTCGCCCAGGGTTTGTTTCGTCGCCTGGGTGACAGCACAGCATGCCTGGCGGTAGATTTTTTTGGCCCTGGCGAGCTGCGCCCAATGCAACCTGGAATTCGGTGACAGCTCCGACGGCGGCCACGGCAAACGGATCTCGATCATTGTCTGCGGCCAAAGATAACGTCGTGCGCCGTCATGTCAATCCCACGTTCCCAGGCTAATTCCAGGACGCGGCGCTGGTGCATGGCAGGGATCCGGCCATTCAAGCGCCAGCGACTGATCGCCGACGGATCCAGGGAAAGAATGCGCGCCAGCTTTCGCACGCCACCAAAAGATTCGACAGCAATGTCGACAGGTTGTTTAATTGATTCCATTTCATAATGATGCGCTTTTCTCATCATTGTGTCAATTGTCGTTATTTTTTAACGATTCATTGAATTGCCAGTTGACAACCGCAATAGAGTGTTGATATATTCTCATTGTGGTTGAGCAATTGACCGCTCCAATGAACTGACCAGGAGATTGAAATGGAACTAATCGTGAAAATCAAAACCGTCTACGGCGTCGACAAAATTTACCCTGTCAACGAGGCCGCTAAATTTATCGCCGAGATCGCCGGCACAGTTACCCTGACCGCCGCCGCAATCAAGGCCGCCAAAAAAGCCGGCTACACGGTCGTCGTTGAAACCCCTACCGTTACCCTTTGAACTGACCAGGAGAAATTATCATGATAAACAGTAATCAAATGTATGGCTGCGACATCGTTGCCTTTGTCGAATCCGTTACCAGCTCCGTCACCTACAAAATGACCGGCGCAAACATGGTAATCGCTGGCTTAATGTCCGACGCCCAAGAGCAAATTGCTTTTGGTGACGCTGAAGGAGCCAGGCAGTCGCTGAACCGCGCCAAGTGTCTGCTGTTTAAAGTGATGGAAGGCAAGCTGATCGGCACCGTACCGCGCGCCTAATTTTACCGGGGCTTCGGCCCCATTACTGACCAGGAGATCTAAACATGGAAACAACTATTTCGAAAAGTGCAAATTTTGGCTGGTTTGCCCAAACCTATGTCCAGGTGACTAGCACGATGCGCGTCGCTGTCATTACCGTCAAACGCGCCGACGGCCTGATCACCACGATCGCACGCGAAGAGCGCGTCGGTCCGGCCGGCATGTATTTCTACGCGCCCTATAGCATGTGGTCCGTGCGCGTCAAAATCAGCGAAGGACGTGCCACCAAGCAGGTAATCGAGCGCCAGCAGGCCGAGGCGCTGTTTGAGATTGACGACATAATTAAACAAGCAAAATTACCAGAGGCCGCTTGACGTTTGGCAACAGTGTTGAGATAATCTCATTGTCGTATTTCATTTTTAACTGAACAGGAGAATCGCCATGAAAAAATATTTAACCTGCGCTGAGACTGCCAAGCTCATTAGGCAGTCGCTCAAAGAATCATTCCCTGGCGTAAAGTTTAGCGTCAGGTCTAATACCTACGCCGGCGGCGCTAGCATCAATGTCAAATGGACCAACGGCCCGAACAGCAAGCAGGTCAACGCCATCGTTAAGCGGTTCGAGGGCAGCTACTTCGACGGCATGACCGACTACCAGGGCAGCAACTACAGCTCGATCAACGGCGAGGAAGTTTCGTTTGGCGCTGACTTTGTGTTTACCGAGCGGAAATACACCGCCGAGTTTTTGCAGTCGACGCTGGAATGGACGGCCGCCAAGTATGGTGTCGTCAACAACATGAAAGTAATCGACAGCCAGTTTGGCGCGTGGATCGAATACACCGGCGGCGCTAAACCAATGATTGGCAACATGACCCTGGACGAAATAGCCATGAATATCGCGTCAAATTACAGCTTCGACGACATGGCCGTCAGCCCGACAGCGGCCAGCGTTAGCTCCTTGGGCGACGACGGTTACGGTTATAACAGCGTCGGCAGGATTGCAGCGTAATGTACAGCGGTCGTAATGGTGGCGCGTGGCGACTGCCTGGCAAGCAGATCCGATTCCCCACCTAGCCGACGCCGGCCCGCAACCGGCACTTTGAATTGATTGGAGAAAATAATGCAGACAACAAATTTTAAGTATGACGCGATTCACCACCTGGCCTGCGGTATCCCGGTAAACATCACAGCAGCATGGACCAGGCTACCGCTCGAAGATGTACTAGCCATCATGACCAGCTGCGCAGCCGAGATTGAAGAACGCCGTTTTGAATACCGCGAACAGGCGCGCATCGATGCAATGTTTGACGCTCGTTACTCTGGAGATGACGAATGAACGCTCAAATAGTACCGTTTCCATTATCGCAAAAAGGCCCGTTCCGATTTACCTACACAGTCATTTTGCCAAACGGCCGACGTGTTAGCGGCAAATCCGACCATGAGTTTTCAGCCGTCCTGGTCGAGGAATTGCTGGAGCAACACCCCGACGCGATCCGAGTTTCAGTAATCAAAGAGGAGTTTTAATTGGACACAATTACAGACGAACAGCGCACCGCGGAATGGTTCCAGGCGCGCGTAGGCAAGGCCACAGCGTCGCGTTTCAAAGACGTGATGGCCAAGCTCAAGAACGGCAGCCCGGCCGCGGCGCGCATCAATTACCTGGTAGACATTGCCACCGAGCGCCTGACCAAATCAGCGACGCCTCACTACAGCAATAGCGCAATGCAATGGGGCGTGACGCACGAAGCCAGCGCGCGCATTGTTTACGAACAGCGCCGCCAGCTGCAAGTCGAGGAAACCGGATTCATTCAGCACCAAGAGCTTGACGCCGGCGCATCGCCCGACGGCCTGGTTGATTGGGATGGCCTGATCGAAATCAAATGCCCATATAACAGCTCGGTCCATGTGATGACCTGGATGGACGGCATGCCAGAAGATCACGTCGCCCAGGTCCAGGGCCAGCTCTGGATCACCGGCCGGCAATGGTGTGATTTCATCTCATTTGACCCACGCATGCCGCCTGCGTTGCAGCTCTACGTCGAACGCATCGGCCGCAATGACAGTTATATCGCCGGCCTAGAAACCGAGATCCGCAAATTTTTGATTGATGTAGACACGATGGTTGCAACCCTTATGGAGAAATCAAAATGAAAAACGAACTAATGACAGTCACCGACATCGAGCGCATGGCAATGGCCGTCGCCAAATCTAACCTGTTTGGCGTGCGCACACCGGACCAGGCAATGGCCCTAATGCTAATTAGCCAGGCTGAAGGAATGCACCCAGCGATCGCGGCGCGCGATTACCACGTCATCAACGGCAAGCCTACCCTTAAGGCCGACGCCATGCTGGCGCGTTTCCAGCAGGCCGGCGGCACGGTAAAATGGTCCGAGTACACCGACACCGCAGTCAGCGCCGTCGTCTCACACCCGGCCGGCGGTAGCGTAGAAATTACCTGGACAATAACTATGGCCGAAAACGCGGGCCTAACCAAGAATCCAACCTGGCGGCAGTACCCACGCCAAATGCTGCGCGCCCGCGTGATTAGCGAAGGGATCCGCACCGTGTTCCCAGGCGTTGCCGTCGGCGTGTACACACCAGAGGAAGCCGAAGATTTTGACAAAAAGCCACCGGCACCAGCAGCTGCAGCGCCAGCGACGCAGCCCGTGACAATCGACCTGGGGCCAGCTGATGTCGTCGAACAATCGCCAGACCAGGCTGAAGCCGACGCCGCCGAAATCAATGCCAAGATCGCCAAGGCTACGTCAATTGAAGAACTAGACAACCTGCGGCCGGCAATGCGCCAGCTGCCGGAAAATCTGCGCAAAATTGCAATGGCCAAGGCGCGCGCCCAGGCGGCAGTTATCCGTGAACCAGAGGCCGATGAACAGGCGCTCTAATGGCAAAGAGGCGGGCAGCACTCTCCTTACAGGAAAAGCCTACGTTCCCGCCTCCGATACAAACATTCGCAAAACTTTTGCTCGGATCAGAAAAGAACAGCGAGATGTGGAGGCGCGAATGCGAGGCGAGAACGGTACTGCGGTGGCCCTTGGTGAAGCGCAGGGAGTTCATAGCAGCAGTCGAAACCAAACGCGGCCCGACAGCGGCAACCATGTTGAAAGACGACATGTTGCTACTTTGGAACTTATCAAAGGACAAAAATGAATAAAGAACATAAACCTATAACGGCACCTGAAATTGCAGCAATTTGTTTTTATGCGGCGATCGCCCTGGCAAGTTTGTACTTTGCATCTAAAGCAATTACTACCGAGCCGCGCCTGGCGTGCAGCGTTGCAGAAATTAGCCCGGACTTTAGCCACCAGGACAGGGAGCGTTGCCGGACAACAAGGGGGCATAAATTATGAGCGTCGCCGAAACATCAATCATTGCTTACCATGAGCATCGCGATACAGGAAAGATCGGCAAGCAAGCACAGCACATTCTAAATGTCATGGATCCAATGGAAAGCTACTCACGTCGAGAGCTAGCCAGGGTTTGCAACCTGGAACTGTCCTCGGTCTGCGGTCGCGTCAACGAGCTGTTAAGCCTGGACCTGGTCCGAGAAGATCCACCGCGCAAATGCTCGATTACCGGCAAGATGATCAAGCCCGTTTTTAAAGTCATCCTGTTTTAAGGCCGGCATGATGCTACAAATCTTGGCCGCTATTCTTGCCATTACCATTGCAGGCATAGTCGTCATAGGACTATTTGTAATCGGCATTGTTTTGATTGCCACTTACGCATCAATAGTTCACAACGAACGAAACAATAAACCAATTCAGCCACGCGGTATTACAGCCTGGCGCAAACGATCGATCATGGAGAAATACAACAAATGAACGGAAGGAAATTGACACCCCATAAAATCCTGGACCTGGCGCGCGAAAAGTTGAACGCCAAGAATGATGCGGTCCTGGCCCACATGCTTGGCAAAGAGCCGTCATTGATTAGCCGGGTTCGCAATAGGCAGCGGCCAATGAGCGCTGATTTAATCCTGGCGATTCATGAAAGCGTTGATATACCAGTAGACCAGATCAAAGCAATGCTAGGTCAACGAGGGTAAAAAAACCCCGGTTATTGGCCGGGGCAAAATCAAGCGCCTGTTGACAAGGAGAGGAGCCAGGCGCTTGGCAACCTACTTAGGCAACGATTGGTATTGCGAGTAGCATTGTTTCAACGCTAATCTAAGCTCGTCGGCGTCCTTGACTAGTTGGACAAGATCTTCTGCAGTCTCTCGATAAAGCTCTTTTCCAGAACATCCTGCGGCAGAGGATCCAGGACCGGTGGACGTGGACAATCCACCGGCTTCGGCGGTGGCGCGACTCGGCCGGTCGCGCATGCTGTTAGTAAGAGCGGTAGCGCGAGCATTAAGATTACGGATTTCACGGTCTTTCTCCTGCCTCAAATTATCAGCCGTTGTTTGCAGCTGCTGTTCTCGCTGGCGCGCCTCATCCTGGCGCTTTGCGTGATCAGCAAACTGCTCCGCTTTTTCCTGCGCCCATTCAGCCTTGACTTGGGATTTGCCTGCGTCGTGGCCCTTGTAATACCCAGCGCCAGCCGCACCGGCAACCGCCAGGACCAACGTCAGAAGCACCCAAGGGTTAAAGAACGCAGTCACTTTGGTGGCACCTTGGTGGCGCTGTCTAGTTTCTTATGCACCCGGACATCTTTGCAAACCTGGACTTCTTTGCCCTTGTTGTCTTTTTGTTTGTTGCAAACTTTCTTTGTCTCAGCAGCAAACAGGACCAGCGGCACAAACGCAATAAGTGCAATTAAATTTTTCATTAGCTAATCTCCGGGTGAGGTGGTTGGACAGGCGCTGGTTTGCCGCCATAACCTGCGACGCTACCTGGTGCGCTTATTGGATCAATGGTCGGTTCCATGCGTACCGGCGCGTGACCTGGTGCTGGCGACTTCGGTGCTGGCGGTGTTGGCTTATCGTCGCGATCTTCTTTGCTCGATAGACCAGGCGGCACAAACTGCTGGAGCGCATCTTTACCCTTGACAGCAAGTAATGTCGCCAAACTTCCGAGGATGTACTTTGACATATCGGACAAGATTAGAAAAAATTGCTTGTCAGCCGGGGCCATCATTTGCGGTTGCTCGACGAATACAACCGAGTACAAGCTCACGCCCACCATGATTATCACGGTGCAGCAGAACGTGACAGCAATACAAAACTTAATTACTGCATCGTGCTGCTCCTGCGTCATTGCAAGGAACTGGCTTATTAGTTTTAGTGGGTTCATTTGTTTCCTCCTTCAGCACTTCCGGTTTTAGCAATTGATCCGGACAGGTTCCAGTTACAGCGCATCGCGGCCGCTGGCATTTTGGCTTATCCCAATTTTCAGGATCCTGGCAAAAATACCGAAAGCGCTCGCAGCCACTAAGCCAAACGACTGCCACTATCAAACATAGCCAACGCAATTTCATAATGATGCTCCCTATCTGCAAGCCCGATGTAACCGCCGTTAATCCTGCGCGTAAGTTGTTTTATGTCACCAGCGTCTGCCAGCGTGTTTAACTTGTTCGTTTCCCAAAACCAGCAAGCGCTCTGCGCTGCACCCTCGAATGTCTCAAGGTATTCCGATGCCTGCTCCGGTGTCATCTCAAGTGAAGCACCAAACCAGAAATAGTTGTCTTTGCCTGTCAGCTGCAAAATCCCGCGACCACGGAACGCGAAACCCTCTTGGCTGGTTTCATCGCCATTGCCCATGCGGTTAGCATATACCCGGCTAGCGATCTTCTTTGGATTGCGCTCATATTGTTTGGCCAGGTCCATGCTAGGAAAATATTTCGGGAACACGCGCATCAGACCAGACGCGTTATAGTTTAGATTCTCGGTGACAAACACAAAGCCACCAGACTCATGCGCGCATTGCGCCAGGAATGCGGCGACGCGCTTTGGTGTGTTGATCTGGTATTCATCTAACAGCGATTTGCCGCCCAGCTCAGTCTGCGGGCTAAACAGAGTGTCATACCATTGTTGTGCATATTTGGTATGCGGGGCAAACTTCTTGAACTGTGCCAACGTGATCATTTACCGTACATCCTTTCTTGCAAAATATCGCGCCGTAACTCTTTCATTTTCTGGACTTCTGCTACCGCTGCTTGTGTTGCAAAATACATGTCGTAGTACATGAACGCCAGGATCGGCATGATAATAAAGAACATTAGTAACACGGCCATGACCACTACTAAAAGTGACCAAGGGACGTTCTCATCATCGCGCTTCTCATTGTTAGCCACATTAGACCCACCGCCCAAAGAACTACGAAAACTACTGCTGAAACCCATGCCACCTTTGACTTGATTTCCGCTATTCTTTTTCTGCGTCGCCATGATGCTATCTGAGCTAGTCTAAGTTCTTCCGCATGAGCTGCCTCCTGCTCGGCAACGATGCGCTGCCACATCTCTTCAAACTTGCCCCACAATGCGCCCAATTCCGGCGGCGCTCGGAACACCATTGTTTCGCGTATCTCTGTCAACATTGCATCAAGCCTGGACGTTATTAGTATTCGCTTCAATGCCCTGCGACCAATACTTTCCTCGCCCTTATAAACCTGTTTCGATTCCAGCTGTTCTTTCAAAAACAATTTACTGATTGCATCATAAGAATCCATCAATACGCCAAGCTGGTTGCCGATGTCCGTAAATACGTCGTTCGGATCAGACTTCGCAATTTCTTGCACGCGCTGTACTTCAGCGTTGTATTGCATTTTTTGCGCAGGCGTTGGATCGACTATTTTGTTGTACTGCTCCTTCAGATCTTTCAATACATCGCTTACGTCGCCGGCTGCGCCCTTTATGTCTTTGTAAAGTTTGCATCCGGCTTTGACCGCGGCGACCGCAGCGTTAGCAGCTGCAAGTAAGGTTAGCGGATCCACCTCACTTGTCTTGCTTGGCCTCTAGCCGATCAAAAATCTTGCCAAGCATATCCTTCACTTCGCGCATGTCGTCGCGGTAGTCTTCGCGGCTGACATAGGTGTGGGGCATGGCACGCACGTCGACATCCAACCGGTCAATCGATTTGTGGATGTTGTTGAGTATCCAACCGCCGAAGAAGCCCGCAATTGCCACCGCGATGTTGAAGAGAATCTGCGTGTCCATGACTATTCATAAATGATGTTGATGGTTCCAGCGTCAAATGTATCTGTGCCGCCTACATGAGTGATCCGAACTCTATCTAGAACACCAGAAATAGCCGTTAAACTACTTCCAGAACCATAAATGTTATAGTCATTAGTCTGGTCTGCTACGACCATGTGATTACTAATCCAAGTATTACCAGACACATTAACAAGTGTCATTGTTCCGTAGATTATATCTGCCGCAGCGTTTGCAAAAACTATAAAACCAGCCGTTGAACTAACCGCAGTAACAGAGGTTGTTTGTATTAACGCGCTGCTGCTCATGTATCCACTTGTAGCAAAAGATGTTGAGCCGATTTGAATTAGTTTGTTTGTGGCTCCGGTTGAACTAACACCACTAAACATCACCGTAACGCGCTTAACCCACGACGGTATGCCGGTGAAGTCAACGCTTGTGCCTGATGCAGTTACCGCTGTACCAGAGATGACCTGCATACCACCAAGCGTTGAAGTGATTACGCCGTTGGTGTCGATACGCATACGTTCGGTGGTGTTAGTTCTAAATACCAACGGGTGCGAACTAGCAGTGTCTAAAAATACAGCACCACCAGAAGATGACGCAAAATATTGGCCTACTACAGAACCACTTTCTAGCCGAACATTAACAGTCGCAGACCCATCAACAATGTTAAGTTTGGTTGTTGGCGAACTCGTACCAATGCCTACGTTGCCGGAGGAGTTAGCGTTTATTGCGCCCTCAAGAAGTTGCGCGTCTACTTTAGTTAATGGCAAATACCGTCCCTACCTTTCTTATTGGACGAAATTAAAATTTAGCACGCAACGCGCGCCGGTCGTTGGGAATTCCGACGTGTGCAGAACGTCGGCGTCAAAGTAGACGAGCATTCCTTTCTTCGGCTGTATGCGTTGGCGAACTTCAAACCTGAAGCCGTTGAACTTTTCGGTTTCGTAGTTATCAAAAAACAACGTGTCGCCGTCTGCGTCGTTGACGTAATAGATAGCGGTGATTGTATTTGCTCTCAGCGTGTCAACGTGCGGTGGCTTGAATGACCCATCGCTTCGCCCGGCAATCGGGAATGTGATGTTGGCTTTCATTCGTTCGTGGCTTTCGGTGTTGATGCCTTCTTTCGCCATCAGCGCAAAAGCGATCGGCAAAACAAGCGATAGTCGATCGGAACACAAATTGCCCTGGTCAATGAACGTGTGGACAAACTGAAAACCGTCCTGCATCCCGTCAGCTGGAAAGCATGTTTCGTAATTCGGTTCTGCCGTGTGATCCAAATAGAACCACGGGAATTCACGGCCAAGCATGATTTTTTCCAGGTGATCCTGGTACTGCGGCGACAAAAAATTCTCGACGACGTTAATCATTGCATCCTCGCTGCTGTAGCCACAATCATGTCGGCACCGCACTGCTGCTCTAGCAGGTTTGCGCCTTCTATCATTTGCAGATCGTGAAGCGTTTTGTTGTCGACAATGACATGTGAGCCATCGCGCATCGGGATCTTGTTTCCGCAGAACCAGCAGAACGGTCGGTTCGCATTGCAAAAAAGCCAGGCGAGATATTCTGCCTCTTTGCCAATGAGTTCCCTTACCTGGTCGCGATCCACGACCAGGCCGGCATCAAAAAATGCCGTGCCGTAGATACTGTGGAACAGCCCCGCAGCGCAGACCGCGTCAGAGCACCGGCACACGCGCAGGATCTGCTCGACGCCGGAGAGATGGTCGATGAACGATCTGCCGCTATGCGGCACGCGATCAAGGTTCAGCGACAGCAGAAATTCTCTCGCGGTCAAACGTAATCCTCCGGATATTCGATCCA
>Ga0315903_10001227_pt1 | contig 38666 bp, 50 predicted proteins | sample LakEriMetagenome_7_FD_203524 | JGI IMG/M metagenome (GOLD analysis project Ga0315903, IMG submission 203524) | Freshwater fungal communities from buoy surface, Lake Erie, Ohio, United States - Buoy 2 MA119 | ecosystem: Environmental > Aquatic > Freshwater > Lake | place: USA: Lake Erie, Ohio... | reverse complement strand
GCCGCCGACAACGAGATACTCAACGGTCGGCGTTACTGACGCTCCCGCTTTCGCAGCCAGCAATAGCATCGACGATGCAGACATATCAGGTCACGTTCCCCGAGATCACGCAGACCGTGCCGCTGATAAACAGAATCGTCGCCACACCTCGCGTTGCCAGAGTGACAGATGCCTTGTCCGAATCCGTGCCAGCGATGTAGGCAGTTGTGATCGTGCAAGTAATCGTGATGTTGCCCGAAGTGTTGTTGAACACAGAGACGATGTCGCCAGCAGCAAATGTCGCGTCGGGAATCGTCACCGAGCCGCCCGTGCTGACATGGACGAACGTGCCGACATCGGTCGTCGCCAGCGAGTAACTGCCCGTCTTGGCTGCGCCGGTCTGCGGTACAGCGCGGATGTTGCCCTTGTCGTCGGTCAGCAGTCCGCTGTTTGCGACTCGGAACTTCTCGACGCTGTTGACGCGAAAGACGATAGCAGAGGGCATCGAGCCGGAACCCGGCGTACCGTCCACCTCACCATAAATCTCTGCGCCTGCAACGAACGTGGTGCCGTCGCTGCCGAACATCGCAATGCCGCCGAGGCCGTCGTTGTCTTGCAGGACTGTGTGCGATCCGACCGTCGCGTTGCGTGACTTGGCCGTGTAGTAAAACGTCTGCGAGGCGTTGGCCGAGTATCGAGCGGTCATGTAGGCCGACTCGCTGATGTTTACTCCAAGCGACTGCACTTGTGGGGTAATCGTCCCGGTCAGGGCTACAGGCGTAGCGTTACCAATCGACACTTTGTTGGCATCGCTGACATAGACGCCGCTGTTTTGCAGAAGCTTGCCAGTCGTGCCGTCGTATCGCGCAATCGCGTTGTCGGCAGAGGAGGCAGGGCCAGCTACGTCGCCAGCGCCAGAGGTCGCAATCGTGACTGCGCTTGAGCTCTTGGTGACCGTGATGCCAGATCCCGCGGTGATCGGCGCACCGACCAGAGCTGCGACTGTCGCCTTCTTAGTCGTCGGCCCAGTTGCATCGACGATAGGCAGGACATCGTTTGCGGAATCGATGTCGCTGGATGCCAGCGTCGTGAACTGCGTAATCTTTTTGTCAGCCATGATCAGCCCTCAATCTTCAGAACGCGACGAGCGAATTCATAATCTTCGGCGTAATGCTTCTTCACGAACTCAACGACAGCCGGTGTGATTTCCTTCCGACCGAAATCGCTGTTCTTGTTCTTGTGCGGCATAGGCTGCGTGGTGTTGCCCGTGATCCGACGCAACTCTGCTTCGAGGTTGTTGAAGTCGAGAGCGGTCACCTTCGGATGGTCAAACCATTCGACCTGTTTGTTGAAAAACTCCGGCATAGCCTCAAGAAACTTATCGCTTGCGAATACCTCGTATGGTGCGTCCTCAACAGAGGTGCATCCCAACAAATCCTTTAGTTCACCTCGATGGGTGATAGGCACTTGCTTCAAATACAAAATTGAACTTTCAAATCGTTTTATCGGATCACGATAAAAACCATATATTTTATATTCAAGCAGGGCGGGATATTTTTTTATTAAATCCGCTGTCGTTCCATGAATTGGATGTTTGCCATGCCATTCTATAGAACCAAGAAACGTGCGAGTAGACATGGTTCCGTTCTTCGGCGGGAACACGAATGCCTGCTTCGTCTCTTTGTTGAAAAACATTACGGCGACTCCGGCGAGTTGTTGTTCGGAATTACGCCAATGCGCTCTTCTTGGAATTTCTTCATTGCAGCAATATCTGGCGGCAATTCAACCTCAGGGGCAATGAACTCATCTTTTTCGGGATCGTAGGTGTAGCCAACACCAGCGTACACACCGCGAAACTTGTTGTTGTAACTGGTCTGCACCCAGCGCGTATTCGCGCCGAACAGAGACTGGCAGAACGCGACACCAAGCTCTTCGCGCTCCACGCCGTTATCAACGAGTTCGTTGTTGTGAACGACGATTACCTGAGTGACGACGTTGTTCTCATCGAGTTGTGCAAAGTGCGCCATGATGATTCCTTAGAACGTAATCGAGCCGGAGCCAGTCCATTTGTAAATGTTGTAACCGCCAGCGACTGTGTATGTCGGTGATCCTGTGGTAGCCGTTGCAGCAGGATAAGTATCTGGATAACGAATAATTACTACACCCGAACCACCTGCTTTTCCGTCTGTTGTTGAGTGATTTCCGCCGCCACCGCCGCCGCCAGTGTTTGCCGTGCCTGCAGTAGATGCGCCCCAATTAGACGAGTTTGATCCTCGACCTCCACCGCCAGTTCCCGCCTCGCCATAATTTGTGTTGTAGCAACCGCCGCCGCCACCGCCGCCGTAACTTACAGATGACCCAGAAATAGACGACGCTGTGCCGTCACCACCATGTCCATTTTGATCAACATTTCCAATTTCTGCGGCACCGCCACCACCGCCTGCGAAGGCAATATTAATAGGATCTGCCGATCCACCGCCGCCAGCAAATCCCTGCCCAGAAGTTCCTGCCGCTCCGCTGGTTGAGCCGCCGCCAGCATAAACGCCATTTCTATATGTAAATGCAGCACCGCCACCACCACCAGAGCCACCGGAATTTGGGCCGTTGTTATTAACGCCACCTCGGCCACCGCCGGTAGAGGTAATCGAACCAAACACAGAGTTTGATCCGTTATTTCCTTGCGCTAAAACTCCAATTCCTGCGGCGCCACCTGCGCCAACGGTTACAGTAATCGGCGATCCCGGCGTTACAGCGAGGCCTGTCGCAGTACGGTAGCCGCCTGCGCCGCCACCACCGCTAAAGTAATAACTTACATAAGTAGCAGGTTCACTTGGGGCCGAGTAAATAGAATAATGCCCGTTTGCGCCGCTGCCGCCTCCAGCGACAACTAAATATTCAACTGTTGGCGTAGCAGCAGGCGTACCGGGGCCGCCCATCGAATATCGATTCGTCGAGCGTTTCCCAGCTCTCGGAGATGTTCTTCCAATGGTTCTCACGAGAACCTCAGTACGTCGGCGATGGGATGCGCAGCGCGACAGCGTAGACGGCAGTCGCCGTGGCTACGTTTGCGCGGATCTCTCCGGCTCCGAGCTCAAAGATGCCGCCGCCAGCAGCGGTCAGCGTGACATCCGTGCCGACATCCTGCGCAGTCCCGTTCGGGCCTTTGCATTGCAGTTTGACCGTGCCGCCGCCAAAGGTCGCCTCGACACGAAACTCACCGCGACCACCCGGCCATGCAACCCAGTTGCCAGTCGCGCTTGCGTTTGAAAGAAGAGTAATTCCTACAGCCATGATGGTCTCCGATTACGCGATTCGGTTGATGTTTGCGATGACCGATGGTGTAACCGGTCTAGTTGGGGAAGTCTGTGCAGCCGTTGAATCCAGCGTGACGGCCACGTTCGGCGTTGACCAGATCACTTCAAGGTAGTCGCTGGCAGCCAACTGGAGCGTGAACACAATAGTCACAACAGCAGTACCGGGGATGCCACCGCCCTGCGCGGGAACCGTTGCATCGGTATTGGAGTTGGTGACATTTGTGCCGTTCTTGCGCAGCCAGAAACTAGCAATGTGCGAAGAGCTGTTGGTGTTCTTCAACAGCAGGTTGAAATCGAACTTGTAGATTCCAGCCTTGGTGACTGTGATTTGAGTGCTTGACGCAACCGAGATGCCACTTGAGTAGTCCGTCGTTCCCCAGATCACGCCGGTAGCTGTATTGGCAACAGCAGTCTGATCGGTGATATCCGAGAACGCGCCGTAATCGTTTTCGGTGATGCGCCCAATCGGAACGATGCCGGTCGTCAGAGTTCCGTCTTTCTTGACGGTCCATTTCGAGACGCCCCCGACCTGCAGGTCCTGCAGCTTCGAGGCAGCGTTCGATGCCGTGTCAGTGACGTTGATCTTTTGCGCTGTGAACGTCGTCGGTGCGTCGTTCCACGTCTGCACCAGATTCTGCGAGACCTGACCGACTAGAGCTTGCGAGGTGACCTTCTTGGTCTCGCCTGCGCTTGTGTCGACGATGGCCAGAACATCGCCCGTCGCGACATCGATCTGAGCAAGCGAGTCGAGCTGGGAGATCTTCTTGGTAGCCATCAGCCCATTCCGAGCAGCTTGGTCTTAGCAGTCTGGCCCTGAGCCTGCGACTCAGCACTCGACACCATCGTCGACATGCGGCCTTTCTTACGCGCCATGCGCTTGGACTGGACTTCGCGCTCCTGCGCGACATCCACAGTCGGTGCCGGAGGAGGTGGCTCAATCTTCGGAACTTTCGGCTTGAACAGACCGCTCATATCGACCTCGTAAAAGTCAGTTACACGTCGCCACCTGACAGTCTAGCCGAACATCTTGTAATCTGCTATAGCCTGCGCCTGACCGGGTTGTCGGCCGCCGGTATTGCGGAAGGGTCTCCTGCCCTTGGCCAGATACCGGAATGCGTCAGCGTAGTGCGATGTCCAATCGTGCAGTGGCTTGTCCTTGAACCGACCGAGCGACTCGGAGTATTCGCGTCGGTACTGCCTGAGCGCATCGATGGCTCGTGTCATACGCGCCCTTGCGTCTGCTGGTGTCTCGCCCGGAAACGGATCAGGCTCGGCGTTGAACTCGCAGACAGGCAGCATCAGCCTCGTTGCGTGGATGCCGTCGTCGACGCTGTCAGGCGGCAAGATGCGCGGCTTCAGGCCAAACCCTCGCGCTGTCTGCTCACGGGACATGCCAGATCCCCACTCCTGCACCGCTCCGTCGTGCGGCCAGATCGTGTCGGCATAGACGTATTCCATCGATAGGAGCTTGCGCGAGTACCACTCCAAGCCGACGCCTGATCCCTCCAGCACGTTGATGATGCGGATCGCACCGTTGCCCATCTGCTGATAAAACCAGATCACCGTGGAGTCGCCGACGCCTATGTCCCACGCGGTACCGACCGGAAGGTGCGGCAAGCTCGGGAAGTTGCCGATACGTCCGTCTCGCTCTGCCTTCGAGATTAGCTCACCGTAGTAGGCACCCGGCGTCGAGGCGTTGAAGTCGCAGTAATACTCTTGCCGGATGATCGCCTCGGCTTCCTTGTCGCCGCGTTCGTTCTTCAGCTCTCGCTCTTCGCGCTTGATGGTGTCGAGCGAGATCGCCTTCGTGTCCTCGACTGTCAGGACTTGGCTGTACCAATCCGGGTCCGTCTTCGCGTACTCGACCATTCGAGCGAAGTGGTTCCGGCCGCGGGGTGTCGAGATGAAGATCGCCCAGCCGCCGTTCTCAGCAAGGATCGGACGCAGGAATGCCCATGCGTTCGGGTCTGCGAGGGCGTACTCAGAGAACACCACGCCGACCGGCGGAGATCCGACTAGGCTGTTGTAGTTGTCCGAGCCGACGACCTGCCACGTCGATCCGTTCTTGAACCGGATGAACATGTCCTGCTCACGGGTCGATTCGCGCAGCTCTTCGGGGAATGCGTCGTCAATACGTCGGCGTCCGGTGTGGCTATTGACTGCGTCCCAGATCGCCTTGCGAGACTGGTTCGCCTGCGGAAGCATGTGCCAGTAGGAGCCGGGTCGCTGCATGGCGCTCGTAGCAGCCCAGTGCAGCGCGAGTTCGTCCTTGCCCGAGCGTCGGTGCCAAGCCAGTGCGAGGCGCTTCTTGCCCTTCTCCAGAGCCGCCCATGCCGGAGCTTGGTAGTCGCGAGGGGACCAGTTGTTAGCCGGTAGAACTATCTTCGACATCGCTGAATCGTTTGACGACAACGGTCAGCCCGAGTTCGCCCTTGTGTTCGACCTCAGCCTTGTCGCCGTAGCGTTTCGGTTTGAGCTTGCTAGCAATCCACTTCCGGGCGTCGACCATGATCCGCTTGTGGTTCGGGTCGATCTCGGTGTCGTCTGCAATCTCGACGATCCGGTCTGCGTGAGCTTCAGCCTGAGCCTCTCGCGCGTGTGCGTAGCGTTCCGAGAATTCTGGATGTTTCGTCAGCCACAGGAAGATGCTCGACATCGCAGGCATTCCATCCTCAGCACAGATCTTGTGCAGCGACTCTCCCTGAGCGATGCGCTCACAGATCTTCGCGGTCAGCTCTTCGCTGTATGTGCTGGGTCTGCCTGCTGGCATGGATCACTTCTTCTTGCGCTTGGCCTTGGCTGCTTCACGCTTGACCGAGTAAGCAATCGCAACTGCTTGTTTTTGCGGCTTTCCTGCCTTGATCTCGCGTCGGACGTTTTCGCTAAAAGCCTTAGCACTGGTGCCTTTAATTAAGGGCATGTCACTTTCCTTTATTTCGTTTGCTGATCGCCGCGGCTTTCGCTTTGGCGTCGGCTTTGCTGGAAGCCCCCCAAGCCCTAAGTGCCAGAGCAAGGCGAGTCGGTTTTCCATCTTTTTCCATCGGACCCGGCATGCTACCCATACGCGCCAGAAACGAAGCTCGGCGAGGGTTATCGCCAGACTTAACCGGAGCTTTAAGCTTTCCGCCAGTTTCTCGATTGTAGGAAGCGCGTCCTTTAGCATTCAGGCCACCCTTTGCGTTCTGTCCTTCTTTCCGTTGCCATGCTGGGGTCTTCATTCGATCTCCCTGTCGGCCTTTACGGGGTCGACGTAGAACGGTCTGTCGGCTGGTGCGCCCGGACTTAACGTCCTGCTAGGTGTTGCCGGGGCGGTTGTGCGTTGAGTGCGGATCGCTTGAACCCGTGCTGTGATCGCGGCCACCCCGAGGGTTTGGCGAGTGCGCTGCATGGGGTCGAGTTCGGTGTCTCCGGTATCGCCCAGCCTAGCGGCCACGCTTCAGTTCGCTCCTGACGCTGTCCCTGAATGCCTTTGCTGTAGGCGCACCCTTGCTTCCGGGCTGGCGCATCTTCTCGCCGCTACCGGCCTTGATGCGCTCCCGCTTGGCATGGATGTTGGCCCAGAGACCCTGTTTCATATCTCGATTCTATGCTGCTGGTGTCGGGTCGTCTACGGGGTCTTGCGGCTTGCGTACCCGAGCGCCTCGCTTGAACTCCAGCACCTCGGCCTTCGGCGGCGGAGGGTTGCAGTCGGGACACCTGATCCAGTCACCCATCCCGTCCGAGATCCAGCCTGCCGCATTACAGCTCGGGCAGGGCGCAAGTCTGATTCCGTCGTTCATCACTGCAGCCTTGTTTCGTGTTCCTTTAAAACGTCACGCGCCCACTTCGAGGGACCATCGTCATCCTTCCAGCGCGAGATCCGACGCAGGACTCTCTCGTATTGTTTCATTGCATGCCATGTGATCGCGAGTGTCACCACTACATCGATCCCGGCCAGCTCCTCATCTGTCACGTCGTCCTCGACCTGATACATCGCCATCGCTCCGCAAGAAGGGCGGTACCCAATCGTCGCCGAAGCCGTAGGGTTCTGGCAAATCGCTTTCGACCCGAACTATTTCTCGGTGAACTGCTGCTAGCTCTTGATTTAGTTTGCGAACCTTGGCCCACAGCGCCTTGATTCTTTCGGGCTTCGTCAACGGCTTGATTGACAAACTCGACAATCTTTCGGAATTCATAATGTTCCTGTATGTAAATGTGGCGTTTGGAATTTCTACAGCGGTTCTTGTATTCGACTCCGCAGATTCTGCACCGGGCCATATTCGCTGATCCTGACTATGACTTCGCCGTCGCCCTTGGCATCGTGCCGCAGTATCGACAGCGAGTCGATTTGACTGTCGTCCTCGATCACATCTGCTGCCACTATCGCGTCGAGTAACGCCTTCGTGATGTTATCGAGATCGCGTCTGCGCTTGTCAGGCGGGTAAGCATCAATCGATACAGCCAATCTTGAACGTATGTTTTCTCGTGGTATTCCTTGCTCTAGTATCCGATAGGCTACAGTCTGTCGGTAAAGCCTTCCGTCCTGCGAGACTACCGTGCGGCCGCGGTAGTTGCGCCAATAGTGATTCACGCTCGGTGGCCACGGCAATCTAATCTCGATCATTGCGGTTCCTCAGAATCTTGGATCGGCCTTCGCGTGTCGTCACCAATTGCTGCAGCGCGTTGCAATCGATGTCGAGCATGTCGCAGATCCACCGAACGCTGCCGACGTGCTTTTGGTGCGAGAACATCCAGTGCGTTGCAGCCCGGTGTGATCCTTTCTTGTTCATGTCTCGAACCGCGATCCAGATCACCGACGCCCACAGCCTGCGATACGGATCTGCAAACTCGACCTTCGGGTCGGAATCACTATCATCGATTCGTATCACGGGGATCTTTCCCTGCCAGCATCATCGCGTACCACAATAACTTATTCGCATCCTGCTCGGCTGAATCTTTTAGACCAAGTCGCCAGTTGTACTTTGCAATCTGGCCTCGAAGGTAGCCGCGCCACTCGGCTGGTGATAACTGCGCTTGAATCGCATCGATGCATTCGATGTCGCCGGTCTTGTAGTGCAACGGATTGATAGCGTCGTTTGTCATGCCAAATCATCCGCATGAATGGCGTTCAGCGCCTCTTGAATTTTTGCAGATACTTTCGGCCAATCCTTTGCGTGGATCGAAGCATTGATCTCGATAGTGCTGGCGTCTCCAATGCAAGAAACCATAAATATCACTTCGCCGTTTTCATCACAGCCTTCAAATTGTAGTGGAAGCATATTGATTTTCACGCCAGCGCCCTCTCTTTGAGTCTGCGAACACCGATATCGCCGAACAGTTCTCGAACGAGCCCGACGATGTGGATGTCTCCGTAAACCTTCTTCGGTTCTGACTTGCGAATCAGATCGCCGACGTGATGCTTCAGGAAGTCGCGCTTCTCGGCATAGTCAATCGAGCCGCGGTTCATGTTCAGTCTTGCAAGATACGCATCTGCAAGACGCAAGCGGCCGATAGTCGTCTCGACGATCTCTTCCCACATGCGGATGTTGTCGTTCATCTGATGCTCGAACCGAGCCTCGTCAGCGGCCTTCTGCTTGTCAGTCTTTTCGGGTTTCTCACCCGGCTGCAGTTTGCCTTTGCGTAACTCGAAGAGTCCTTGCCACTGGTTGCTGATGGATTGGTTGACGACCTCGGCCTGATCAGCACCGTATTTGGCAAGCTTGAGAGCCGCGGCATGCAGCGAGATTTCCTTCAACGGTTTGCGTATCGCTTTCCGGTAGGCAACCCATCGATCCCAAGCATCCTGATCCAATCCCTGTATGTTCATGTCCATATCTATCTCCTGAATAGTTATGACTGTTGGTGAATTCTGCGTGGTTGAGACGGAATAACGCCTAGTCCCAATCACGCAGAGATATGACTGTCGGAGCCATCCTGCTGTGAGCGACTTTTACGGTTTCCCGTTGCGGTTCGCGCTTCCTCACAATGTGCTGCGCGTCCAGAGTCCCGCTGCCCCGGTCTGGATTTAAGCTGATTCTGCGCGTGGTTTCCCCGACCAGAATTGCCGAGGGAGAAAGAGTGTTTGACAGGAGTAGTACACCAGACTACCCTAACACCACTCTCACTACCCACCGAGAGCCTACCTGCACAGTTTGCAGGACGCAAGCCCCCGTTCAGGGGGTTTGTCGTTTTAGCGGCTTCTCGCGCCATTAGGGCGTCTCTTCTCCAAGACCTGCTGCTGCATCATCTTTCGTACCTGACGAGCGTCAAAGCCTGCTGGAAGCTTTACAAAGCCGAGCTGCAGTCGCATCACCTGAGAAGGTGGAACAACACCGCGGCGAACCCATCGCGAGACTGCCGGAGCCGAAACCCCGAACGCATCCGCGACATCCTTTTTGCGGCCTTGGAAGACCGACAGAATGATATTGATGTCCATACGATGCGGATCTTAACCTAGGTTACCAACGAAAATATACATGCTCGAAATGCATAGTATCGTGGGGTGGTTCCTTTTCTAATTAACCTCGGTTAAGATTCACACATGGTCGGCATGGTGCTGACACAGGAGAAACAAAATGAACTACGCAAATCACATCGGCTACAGCGACATCAACCCGTTCGAGATCGTGCGCCGCGTGAGTGACAAGACTCTTGAGATCCGCGCCATGAATGCCGAGCGCGATCAGTCATGGAAGCCTGACTTTGTTCCGGGCGGTTTTTGCGGCACGGTTGTCAACCAGAGCGAACAACGCTGGGTTATCAGCAGCGACGAGTCGGCCAAGTCGGTGCGCATTCGCCTCGGCAAGAAGGGCTGGAAGGATGCGCACGGCAATCGTTACGCCCTCGCCGATAAACCCCAAAAGTTCTACGACTACAATTTTTGAGAAATGTGTGGCGGGGACTTCCAACCCGCCTCTCTTTGGAGACGATAATGAAAACAATGCTCAACGCGGAAAGCATGACGCTTATCTCAAACCCATTATTCCAAGCTGTTTGGTTTATGCCGGGGAGCAACCACGACGCTCGTATGGTTCAACGCGACCATGACTTGCAAGTGCATTATTTCCAATGGGCTTATGCGCGATTCCAGATTCTTTCCATTGCTCAAGAGCGCGGCATTGTTGTTGATCGAGATCTTTCGACATCCGTTCCAGCCAAGGTGCGCCAATGGGCCGCCAGCGACTTAAACACGCTTGGCCTGATTGAGAAGGAGCCATATGGCAAGAGCCAAGGCTGGGTTCTGACGCAATCCGGTCGCGACTTTTTGTTGACTTTCTCTTAACCGACGTTACGATACACACATAACAACACAGGAGACGACAATGAAGAAGCACTACTGCAATAGCTGCGAATCGATGCAAGTCTTCAACGAAGGCTACGGCTTCAACCATCACGGCGACGAAGAGTTCGGCATGTACTGCGACCGCTGTGAAAACTTCGCTCACATGTGCAGCGAGTGCGGTGTTCATCCTGCGATGGACCTGTCCTGCGTCGATTGCGAAGTCAAGTTGTACACACAAGATCCTGACAGCCTCGAAGCCTGCATCGAGTGGTTGGCCGAACAGAAAGACGAGTGCTATCAGGTCAAATTCTTCCGTATCGCTGTCACCCTTGCCCAAGCCAAATTTGCGGAGGCCGCATGAACAACGACAACATTCGCGCTTACCAGAGCGAACTCGACAACATCGTCAAGGAGCTTTCACAGTTCGTTGACAACCCGTCACTCAACGCCCTGATCAAGGGATCGCTCGAATACGCCTACGCTCTCGGCAAGTCCGAGGGATACGTTCAAGGCGTCCAAAACATGGCAGGTGAAGTGCGATGAAATCACCTTGGCCACAGTTTATCGCGCTGATCGTTCTGTTCCTGCTAGCCGCGGCGATGGACCCGTGCGGCGACGGCGGTTGCTCACGAGCTGAGGAGGTGGCCAGCCATGCACGATGAAGCACCTTGGGGCGTTGACGATCAGAGCTGGTGGCAGCAGCAGGATCAGGAGCTGCAGCAGCAGGAAGAGGAGGAGCGGATTGCTAGATGCGATCAAGCCCTTGCAGAGTTGAAGGCGACGATTGAAGACGAACTACAGAAGATCTACAGGAGTTTGCAATGAGTGAATTGCTCAAGATAAACGTCAACGAACACCTCGAAAAGAAGAACGGCCTCTCGTACCTGAGTTGGGCGTGGGCGTGGTCCGAGGTGCTGAAGCTGGACCCGAGCGCGACGTGGGAGGCGGTCGAGTACAACGGCATGCCGGTGTGTTTCCTGCCTGACCAGTCTGCGCTCGTGAAGGTTCGCGTGACGATCAAGGATCACAGCAAGACTTGCGTGTTGCCGGTCATGAATCATCGCAATCAGGCGATCAAGAACCCGGACGCATTCGCGATCAATACCGCCATTGTTCGATGCCTCGTGAAGTGCATCGCGTTGTTTGGCCTCGGCTTGTATGTGTACTCGGGTGAAGACACCCCGGAGGGAAATGTGGAGCCATTGACAGTTGATCCCCGCGGGGATCTCGGTAAGCAATTCGATGAGACTGTTCGAGACGAGTTCGTGCGCCGGTTCCGCGGCGCGTTCGATCTCGACGCAGAAGAGAACGTCATCGCGCAAGCGGTGCTGGAAGTTCACAAAGAGATCAACAGCGATCATGACATGTACATCGCGGTCGCTGATGCTATGACGCCGAAAGAGCGTAGTGCGATTAAGGCGTATTTGAAAATGGCGAAGGAGGCCAAATGAGCTACGACAATACCAACAAGGGAGCCTTGTTCAAAAACGACAAGGGCGGGAATGAAAAGCGGCCCGACTACCGCGGCGACATCAACGTCGACGGTGTCGAGTACCGACTCTCGGCATGGATCAAGAAGAGCAAGGGAGGCATGAACTACATGTCACTCTCGGTCGAGCCGAAGGATGGCCAGTCGAAGAAGTCGCCGCCGGTTCAGATCCCGGTCGAAGACTTTGTCGATGATGACCTGCCGCCGTTCTAATGCAACGGATATTTCCCAAAGGAACACAGCCAGACCAGATCGCGAAAGCGATCTCGGTCTTGGTCCGTGACCTCAACCCCGAGGTGAGCTGGGAGGTAACGATCAAGGCATTCAAGCCTCGACGCTCGAACCAGCAGTGCCGGTATCTGTTTGGAGTGATCTACCCGTGGATCTTGGAACTGGGAGGCGAGGCCCTGCGCGGCTACACGAAGGAGGATCTGCACGAGTTCTGGCTCGGCGATCACTTCGGTTGGGAGGTCATCGAGATCTTCGGGAAAAAAAAGCATCGACCACTGCGGCGGTCGTCGAAGCTGACCAAGCAAGAGTTCAATGATTTTCTACAACACATCGAAGTCCGGTGTGCTGAATTAGGGATCGTCATCCCAGAGGTGCAATATGGCTAGGAAGGATATTCCGGTCGATCTGACTGCGATGGAGATGTATCAGGCTGGACTCGTAGGTCTTGCTCGTCGCATCGATAGCATGAGGCGCAACCTCAGCAATACGACCGGAGTCGTCAACAGTTGGAACATCGATATCGAAGGCGCACTCGGCGAGATGGCGCTGGCAAAGGCGCTGAACATGTACGCCGGTTTGCCGATCAACAATTACAAAGAGGCCGACATCGGCCCGTACCACGTTCGCACTACCGAGTACGACGATGGGTGTCTGATCCTGCGTAAGGAAGACAAACTCGATTGCCGCTACGTTTTGATCACCGGCAAGAATGGCAAGTACATGGTGCGCGGTCAGATCGAAGGATACGCCGGTACGAACCCGGCATATTGGCGCGACCCGAACGGCAGGCCCGGAGCCTACTTCGTTCCGCAGTCTGCGCTGGTGGGCCTGTGAACCTGCGTCAGGAGGCGCGTGGGCGTGGCTGCATGGTGCGCCTGCCCGAGGTATGCAACCACAATTCAGAGACCGTAGTGCTTGCGCACGTTCGTTTGGCGGGGGTGTCAGGCATGTCGGTCAAATCGCCGGATCTGATTGGAGCGTGGGCCTGCTCGGCATGCCATGACGCTATCGACCGACGATCCCATACGGATCTCGACAGAGACTATGTCCGGCTTGCGCATCTCGAAGGGATGGCACGGACAATCGCGCAGCTCGTGAAAGAGGGCAAGGCGTGAACTGCCGAAGCTGCAGGCATTCAGTGCATGATGGGAAAATGCTTTTCTGCCGTCACCACGAGTGGCCTGCAGATTGGAAATGCAATCACTTCACCTACGAACCGGGAACCGACGAGGTTGAATATGACAGTGGACAACGAAAGCCCACCGGGCGCATGGCGAACGGAGCTCGACCGACGAGGGATCAAGTCAGATCAAGACCTGCGCATCGATGACGCTCTGGCGACGCTAAGGATTCGCGGCCTCTGGACTGAGGCCGCTATCCTATCCACCGAGATCACCGCCATGAAGGCAGAGATCTATCGTCTTAGGCGTTCACAGACCGGCTGATCTCAGTCCAGTACACGCCGCCGACGCCAGTCGTATCACCAGTTTGCAACAGGGTGATGATGTCGTACTGACTGGCCGTGAATGCTGTGCCACCGGAGAGCCGCTTGGCAGTTGCATTCAAGACGAACGCCGTCGAGCTAGGCGAGTGGATATGAAGGATTTGACCGTATACGCCATTCGTGAAATTCGAAATTTCAGACGCTGCGTTGCTAGACGTAACATCGATCCGAACGATTTGGTAGCGAGACAGCGCGGCTATGTCTACGTTCACAGCCGCTCCACCTCCTGCGTTATTCACGGTAACGCGGTAGATGGGCGAGGCAAGATCGCTGGTCAAGAAATCATTCGGAACCACATAACCGGCAGACGTTGCAGCAGCAAAGTCATTGCCTGCGAAGTACGGCAGCGTCGTGATCTGCGGAGCGCGAACGCCCACCAATCCTGCCGTGCCACCGTTAGCCTGCATATTGTTGTTTGTGATCGTGAACGTATTGCCGAGAGCAGAAGTCGTCTCGATCATGATCGCGTTTTCAGCGCCAGCAGCAGCACCACCTAACTCAAGGAAGTTGTTGCTGTCGATAACCATCGAGGAGCTTGCGGTTGCCACAATCGCAGCGCCGCCCCACTTCTGCACAATGTTCTCGGTGAGCGAAGCATTCTGCACATACACCGCTTGGATCGCACCAGAGTTGGTATTCCCAAGGATGCCGTGATTGATAATGACGTTGCCTTTGCAGACCACATTCTTGTGGTTCAGCGTTGAACCGCCATTCAGATTGATGCCGTAGTTATCGTTCTCGTAGCCCGAGGCCGTGCCATCAGGATTACGCGCATCGACGACGTTGTTCGTGATGACGTTATTCGCACCAGCATACGCAGCCGCGTCACCGCTGCTCGACGAGCAAGCGATACCGCCATAACTGGCATAGACCTTGTTGCTGTCGATAGTGATCTCGTAGCCGCCGTGACAGTCAATCGGCTCCCATGCGTTATACGCAGCATAGTTATAACCGACATACCAATCCCAACAGAACGGATTCGCAGCCGCCTTGGTTCCGGCATTCGGATCGCTGCTATATCCGGTCGAGTCATGAGTCAGCGTGATGCCGTACATGTTGCTTGAAGTTCCCGGAGTGATATTCAAGAACTGGTTCTTGGTTGCCACACCGTGATTGCAAGACAGGAACGACGCGCCCGAGTATCCGCAATAGTGGATCTTGCAGGAGTCGAGAACGATGTTATCGACGAACTGCGCGTAAATGCCGTGGCCGCCGAACTGCGTGATCTCGACATCGATCAGACGCAAGCCAGTCTTGCGAACCGAAGTCGAGGTGCCGATCATCTGAATGCCGTTCTCGTTAGCGACATACACCGACGCAGCCGGGCCTTGCAGCTTGCCACCTTCGATTGCGAAGTTGTTGGCATTGACCGTGATTGCTTTAACGCCAGCGCCAAGCGTCGGGAAACTCAACACAGCGCCAGCATCGAGCAACAGCGTGATGCCTGCGTTGCCGACCGTGAGAGCGCCGCACTTGTACGTTCCCTTCGGGAAGTAGATCGTGCCGCCGCTCGTCATCGCATTGATCGCAGCCTGAACGAATGCCGTGTCGGTCGTGCTGCCGTCACCCGTAGCGCCAAAGTCTTTGACGCTCACGAGATCGCGCAGTCGGTCGCGCACGTTGCGGATAACAGCACCAGTCTCAGCGCGAACATACGACACGTCGACAGAGTTGTACGGAGTTGCAGGGCCGGAGGCGACAGTCGGATTGCCGGACGCATCGAAGCCAAGATATTTCTCAGCACGATTCGTGGCGTTCGGGATGTTGCCGAGCGTTCCAGAGTCAGTAACCGGAGCCACAAGCGCACGGTCGAGACGCTCATCGAGTTGCTGCGTGATCATCGTCAGCTTGTCGACGGTCTGCTCCAAGCTCTCAGCCGGAAGCCTGTCGTTCGGCAAGAAGTCGGTCTCTTGCGTCAGCTCGACGTTGCGCACAATCGTCAGCGTCACGCCAGCAGCCGGAGCCGTTGTCATCGTGACAGTGCCGCCAGCAGTGCTGCCTGCACCCGTCACCGAGTAGTTGGTGCCGAGTGTCTGCACAGTCTCGACACCGGCAGATGATCGCAGGATGACCTGCAGATCCCCGTTTTCGAGAAAGTAAAAGGGAACAGCAAAGACAGTTGTCGTGCCGTTGCCGCTGTATTGAACTTTCGCCGTCGTGCTAGCTACCGTCATGGGACTCTCCGATCTGCCTCCTCGGCATTATAGGTTACTGGGGTGGTGCGCCGCCCACGAGGGCGACCGGGTTCTGGGTGCGGCCTTCGCTCATGGCAATCACCCCATCAATCGTTCTATTGATCTGAGCAGACGGCAGGTGCAGAGCGATACCTGCCACGTTGACACCGGCGCGAACGAATGCGCGGTCAAGCTCACCTTGGTTTGCCTGTTGGCTGAACTTGTTCAGTTCGTTGAAGAACCGCAACCCAGCAGGGCCGCTGTATCCGAGACCGCCAGAGGTCGACAGACCGAACATGATCTGTGCAGCACCGGCAGCTTCGCGAACTCCAACCATTGTGCCGAACAGGAACGACACTTGTTCCGCAGCCAACTTCTGCGCAATCTCCTCGTCGTCGTCTTCGTCGCCGATCTTGAATGCTTCTTTGATCAGCATGCCCAGCACAGCAGGTACCGAGTAGATCAACAGCAAGTCAGTGGCAAGACGCGCAACCTGCGCAGGACTTCGTGGATTAGTTCCGCGAATACGTTCGACGCCTAGGTTGTACGCCGTGTTGAAGTATCCGTAGAACACCGTGAAGATTTTCACGAACTCGGAACCGCGTTGGATTGCAGCAAGGTCCTTCATCTGACCACCGCCTTGCGATGCCAGCACAGCCTGATCCGCAATTTGCACAGACGTGTCTTCATCAAACCCTTCGGTCTGCGCTTTCTGGTAAGCGCCCCACCACGTCGGGATGTCGACCGTCATCTGAATTGCGGTCATCGGCAGGAACATTGCGCCATCGATAAACTGACGCGACTCAGTCTTGCCGCGCAAACTATTACGCAAGTCGTTCAGCTCACGGTTCTGGGTGCGTTTGCGATTTCGCATGAAGCTCGACTTCTCAAGCACAGTCGTGCCGAGCTTGACCGGATTCTTCGCAAACTCTGCCACGCCTTGTGCGATGTACTTCGGCCCGATACGCACAATCGACTGCGTCAAACCGAGCGGCTGCATGACAGCGTTGACGATATTGAATCCAAGACCTGCAACCATCGAGCCGATACGGATGTGACGCAACGGTTTGTCGAGCGCGTGAGGATTGGTCGCCTCACCCGCAGCAATCGCCTCGACCGCAGTGCGTAACTGCCGGGTCAACTCCGCACCGTAACGCTCACGAATCGTACCGTCGACGGCACGAAGGATTCGATTGGCATCGACCAGCCATTCCTTGTAGGCAAGGTAATGCACCACGTCGGTCAGGCCGTTGAACGTCGCATCCATCGTCAACAGAAGCGGTCGGCCTTTGACTTCTTCAGCGCGGCCCTTCACGAAGTTGCTGCGCACCGTTGCTGCAGTACGCGCACCTCGGAGCTGGCGCTTGGCCTCTTCCTCAGCAGACAACTGCTCCGTGCGCAGACTCTCGCCCGGATCGTAGACAGCAGGATAGTAACCACCGCGATAGGTTCCGAACTTGGTTTGTATCGGCGTGGCCTCGATCCACTCTGGCTCCTTGCCCATCAAGTTGCGCTCGACTTGAGCGATGTCAGGACGCAGGCTCTCGAACGTGTCCCACACGCCCTGCACAAAATCCCACTGCTCTTTGGTAAGAGAGTCGAGAACTTGCTGCACACCTTCTGTCGTCCAGCCGCGGCCATCGAGCAATCGCTGACGGTTGCCTTCGTTGCCCCAGTTCAAAGCAACAGCAAGTCGCTCTTCCTGATTCAGACTAGTACCAATACGCGGGAAGAATTGTCCTTTGCTGAATGCGCGTTCTTTCGGCAGCAGCTTCAACAGTTGTGCGAGTCGAGCTGTCAGCTCGGCCTGCTTCTCTGCTTCCCAGTTTCCGCGCTCGTTGGCAGTGCGAACCAGCGCATCCCACAGTGGACCGCCGTCCTTGAAGCCATCGATCTCGTACACAATGCTAGCCATCTTGCGATGCGCAGCAGTAAACGACTTGAACGCACGAGCCATGATGCTGCCGAGATCCGTGCGAGTACGATTGTCGGCGACGCGGCCGCGGTCGTTCGCGATGACAGACTCGCGGATCTCCTTCATCAGCGCATCAAACTCGCGCTTGTCTTTGGCGAGTAACAGCTTGCGCTTCAGTCGGCCGAAGTGTTCTATCTGACGGATACTGTCGACCAGACCGGCAAACTCCTCAACGGTCAGGTTCTTGTAGTTGACCGCCTGAGATTCGTTGACGATGTGCGCCGGAAGATCCGGCTCGATGCCAAGCTCTTTCTGGTTTTCGATGAACTGAGCAAGGGCGGATCTGCGGTCGATCTCGCGCAGTGATTTCTTGCGCAGGTCGAACCGCTCCAGTATCCGATCAATCTGATCAAGATATTCTGGATCGACGTTTTTGCGAGTGCCTTCCTTCGTGAACTTCTTCAGATAGGCAAGGCCGCTCTTCACGTTGTCGAGAGCTTCGCCAGCAAAACGTGTTGCGTAGTTGTTGACCAACTGGTTGCGCTTCTCAAGTGCAGCCTCGGCCAATCGACCGCGCTTCATGGCACGTTCGGCGTTACGCGCAGCACGGGCCGCGCTTCCGCTGTACTGGCTGACACGCACGTCGCGAATTTTCAGGCGGTTGATCACGGACCGAGCGAATGCTTTTGCAGCACCCGGCAGGGTTCGCTGCCGTCGGCCACCAACGGTTACGGTCGGAGCCATAGCCTGCTCAAGTGCAGAAAGCTCCGTCTCGACCATGCGAGTCCGGGCCTCGTTTGCCAGCGCGGCATTGGCGGCATTGTTGCGACCTTCCGCCGTAGACAGGTCAGAGAAGTCGCGCAGCATTCGAGCATCAGTCTCGGCGCTGATCGCTTCATCCGGTGTCGGCGATGCCAGAATGGCGCGGATCAATTCCGAACCGCTGGAGAATCCGAAGGTCTCTGCGACCACGTCCGGGTGTTCTCCGCTGACGCCCTTCTTGATGTCGGCAGCCGTTGCCACCATCCGCAGTTTGCGAAGCTGGGCGACCACTTCCTTGCTGGCCGTGACCTGCTCGACATACTCGGGATCGAAACGGCTTGTCGGTTCCGCGTTCGGGTCGTCGGTGAGGGGGCCAGTCAGATATGCCCATGCCCGGTAAATTGGCTGAGACATAACCTCCGGCCGAACCATCGAGCGCACATTGCGGCGAGTCTCTTTCTCCTCGCGCTGCAGTTTCGTCAATAAGCGACTACGAGCGTTCTCCAGCCACTTCATGTCCTGTACCGACTTCGCGGTCAGGTCACTGATGGCCTGCTGCGTAGCGGCCTCTCCTTGCGCCTGATACGCTTTCCAGTCGATGCCGAACTTCTGGGCCTCGGCTTCAGTCTTGAACATCATGTCCATAGACTGGGCGGCTTCCCGAGCTTCGATCTCTTCCTGCGTTGCTAGTAATCGATCGAATACAGCACGGACCTCGTCGTTCAGCTCGGCCTGCATGGCCTGTCCGAAAGAGGCTTGCTTGCCGAGGGTGGCTTTGGCTCGTTCCATCAGGGACCGATAAACCGAAGTCAGCCACGAGCGGAACCGATCAAACATCGGCTGCAGCTCAGTCGAGGGGGCCTTACCGTCGGCGAGATACACCTCGAACCCACGGGCAAACTTCTCGTGGCTCGGGCGCTGCTCGTCGGTGGACATATTGAGCCACACGTCGAACTGGCTCATTTCTGGCGTGGCCTTGACGCCAAACCACTTCAGGATCGTTTCGGCATCTTTGCGCACATCTGCCGGTGCATCCGGCCGCGAGGCCAGATTGACGAGCATGTGCAGGTAGAAGTGACCGCTTTCGTGCAGGAACGTCGAGAGATCCTGCGCCTTGGTCAGGCGGATCGTCAGCTCTGAGGGGCTGAAAGATCCTCGGACTTCTTGGGCTTCGCCTTGGAAGAACTCTTTGCCTTTTGCTTTTGGGGCGATGCTGATTGAGCCGGGATCTCCCCAGCCATATCGCTGGCTAAAGTCTTCGAAGACTGCCTGTACTCTGGGCGCGAGAACATCTGCGGCCCAGTCCAAAACATCGGATCGTCCTTCGGCACGAATCCTTTCAATGTAATCTTGCCCATCAGGTTTTTCTCTCCAGTTGTTGCTCGGCATATCGCCGTCAGACGAAAACATCCGTGCATCTGCGTCAGGCAGCACAGTTTCCGCAACAGCCAAAATGTCGCTTTGCAATTCGGCGTTATCAATTACACCGAAGTTAACTAGTCTGATCCCATTCGGGCTACTAATCAAGGCGAAGGAATCATTCCATCCTTCACCCTTGTTGTTTTTTAGCATCCACTCTGCAATGGCATTGCTAAGATCGACCGTTTCTTGCGTGGTCAACGGCCTGCCAATGTCAATGTCTAATCCATTGGCATTCTTTTTTGTGGTTGCATAATAAGGTTTATGCCAACCGACGCCCTCTTGACGGGCAAGCAATCCTTTCAGTGCCGCATAAATGTTGAGGAGTTTTGCTTGCGCTGGATCTACTCGGTCGGCAGTCCCCTTCGCCGGGGCCATGACCATATTGCGTTGTGAGCTTGGCGACACTTCGCCCTGCCAGACTCCCGGCGCGATGATGTCGCTGTCAGTCAACAACCCGAGATAGCTTGCAATTAAATCAGCGCCGCTAATCGGGTCGTAGAAGACTCGATCAATGGCTTGCTGGAACTCAAGCTGCTGCTCGTATGGCGCATCGTGGATGCCCGGTAAAACGCCAGTGCTTCTGCCGGGACGGGCTTCAAACGAAACTTGCCCTACATGTCGAGCAATGCCATCGCCGAAATGGAACCCGGCAGCAAACTTATCATCCCTGTTTGGAACGTGTTCGTTCGCATACTTTAGCCAGTTATCGCGATGCTTTTTCTCATCGATAATAACTCGGCGCTTGACGCCCTTTTCGTTTCGTTCAAAACGAATCCAGCCATTATTTTCAGAAGAGTCTTCAGTTTTCTTTTTAACATCGGCGTTTTCCATCCGGGCCTTCATTGCAACCCAGATAGCAGCCTGAACCTGCTGAGGCTCCCAACCAAGCTCACGAGCAATACGGTTGGTTTCGTTTTCCATAAACGCATATTGCGTTTTTGAAGGAGCATCCGTGTCGTACTCGGCAGCTCTCATCATCCACATGTCAATCGTTGCGCCTTGCGGCAATGTCGGATCGACTACGCGCAGAAGATTGGTAATGAAGTTTCCGGTTTTTTCGCCAGACCAGAATGCGTCAATGTCGCGCATGGCCTCGTTGGCCTTGGCGTCTTGCGGCCCCGTCTTGACCTGAATCGGTTGGCCAGCTTTGTATTGCGCCCACGCACGAATAGCGAAGGTTGAGTTTGCATCAACCTTTGCTTGCGGAGAATAAATCGACATCAGCGCAAGAAGCTTTCGAGCTTCCTTTAAGTCACCGCCGACATACTCAATAATCGCCCTGCCGCTTTCCTCGTACCAAAATCTTCCGTATTCACCTTCAAGCGCAAGATCAAGAAGTCTCTTGCGCAAATCCTCAATTGTCTCAGGTGTGTTGTACTTCTCTGGCGCACCAATGTACTTGCCGTCTTTTACGGGAAGCTTTTCAAGAACCTGACCGGCTCGGCCATAGGTCAGCTTTTCGCCACGCAGTGCAGACAAAACACGCGGCGCATCAATTACGCCAAAAGACAAACCGCCCTGAACCTTGCGACCAAGTATGCCTTTTGGAAGTGACTCGCGAATCTGAGCAGCATCGCCACGGACAACGATTGCGCCTTCTTCGTTTTGCAAAAATGGGAATCGGCCAGCAGTTTGGATATCAACTGGCGCACCCGGCAAAGTCCCTTCCGGTAATTCAACCTGCTCAAACTCGCCACGCCCAACACCAGCAATGCGCAGTCGCTCTTGCCCGAACAACTCGCTGGCATTCATGCCCATGCGACGGGCCATGACGTGATAGAAGGTCGAGGTCAACAGAGCATAGTTGTCGGCCACATCCTGAGTGACGCGACCCGTAGCCATCAGCTCCTGAGCGACCGTATCTCGAACGGCTAGACGCGCCTCCTGAGCGGAAGACTCCTCCTCGTTCTGCGATAGCACGGTCTCGACCTGAGTGCGCAGCTCCTCGCTTCGAGTGCTGACATATTCCTCAGCCTCACGCTGGCTCATGCCGTTGGGGTCAGTGCGCATCTCCGGCAACAGCGGCGACAGCTCCTGATTGAACCGGCCCATGACCTCGGCGGTCGGAATGCGGATCATCGTCCCGGCGCTAGCCTGCTCAAGCTGGGCCGCTACGGTCGGCGACTGCCCAGCCAATACCTCGGCAAGGCCAGACTCCATAAGCGTCTGAGAATCGATATAAAGCGATTCTACGGGGGTATCCTGTGTGACTGCCTGCAAGAATCCCTCGAACGTGTCCACGTCCCGCTCACGGACGACAGACGCCTTGGCCAGCGTGTCGAGTTCCCGCAACAGGTCTGCCGTGTCGGTGGCCTGCTGCGAGTAGGTATCGCGCTCCAACAGTAAGTTGATGCCTTTGGTAACGGCGACGTTTCCGCCGACGCCGACAATGGTTGCAACCAAAGTCTCGACCGCGGCAGAGGGACGTTCGGCGAGGTACTCCTTGAACGGCTTTTCAGGGTTCAGGTTTGCCCACTCGTTCAGGTCTTGCAGGATGGTTGCGGCTTGTTCGCCGGGAACCTCTAGCAGGATCTGCTTTCCGAGAATGGTCAAGAAAGACTCGTCAACCTTCAGATCCTTGAACAGTTCAAAGACAGGAAGCCTTTCGGTCGCGTACTCGATTAAGCCTTGCAGCACCGCATACGGAGCGGCCTGCGCATAATCCAACTGCTCACGAGCTTTAATGTATTCAGCGCCAGTCGTCGACGCTGCCATTAAGTTCAATGCATACGTCGGGTTGCGAGTAGCAAGACCTGCGGCCAGTGCAGGCAACTGCTGGCCAATAGACTTAAAACCGCTGTAAATGCCGCCAGAGATCGGACCGCTGATCGCTTGCTCACCAGCAACAAATTCAGCTAAACCTTCCTGCGCTTTTGCCTGCTCTGCAAAGAATTGCTCTGCTGCGCCGCCAGTCGAGAACAGCGTTGCGGTCGGGCCTAGAGGCGCAATGCCGGATTTGTTGATGTAGTCGCCAATAGTTCGTAACGAACCTGACGCAAGAGCCGCGGTTCCAAAAATGCCACCGCCGACCATACTTGGCACACCAGATAAAATTGCTCTTGGAATGCTGACGGCCTTCTCAATCAAGCTCATGTTTTCAACATCGTCCTGCACGGAGGCAGCGACAACGTCGGGCTGTGAGTTCAGCCATTGTTTAAGCGTCTTTGTCGACTGCACTGTGCTGGCAGTACGATTCAAACGAGCCTGCTGATCCAGCTCGGGATCAGGTTCAAACGGGGTCAGCGCCGGAGGAATGTTGTTTGTACGAGCCTGCTTAACAGACTGCGCGGCTAGATCAGGATTCGCATCGGAGACTGATAACAGCTTTTCCGAAACGGCCTGATCATTTTGCTTGCTCAACCATTCCTGCAATGTCGGCATCAGAAATTCACTCCATCGACCTCGGCTGAATACAGGACCTCAATGCCACGCGCAAAGTCAGCACTGGTAATGGTCTTGTTTGGCGTCAATGTAATGCCGAGTTGTTCTCGAAGATCCGGCCGAGTCTGGATAAGTCTATACAGACGCTTCTGATCTTCAGGCGGGATGTCCTCGTAATTATATCGGAATCCGTACCGTTGAATGTCAGCCTCGGTCGCCTCAAACCGACGAACGCCCTTGTCACCCCAGAAGCTGCCAGCATCAATAAGTCGACCTTCTCGCAATAGGTCAAGCCCGATCTTGCGAGACTCGTTCAGCGTCAATGCGCGGCCAGCCTCCTGAGTCTTGACCTCGATAGCCTGAATCAACTGCGCCTCAAAATTCGCAAGCTGCTCCGCCTGCGGGGTCCCTTCTTTCGGGGTAACGTCCAAGCCAGCAGCAATCAAGTTGTTGCGCAATGATTTAACGGTCGACGCCGCAACCTTGGAAGCTTGCTGTCCTTGCAAGTCAGCCTTGCCGATTGAGCCTCGACGAGTCAGCAAAGAGTTGTACTCAGTCTTCGATAACTCGGTTTGGAGTTCGTTGCTTCGGCTGTCAAACTCCTTGATGAATGCTGTCGGATCATCCGCGCCCATAACGTACAGCCGAGTAAACTCGGCGCTGTTACCGCGAACCTGCCCGTTGTTGTCAGCAAACCGATTCAGCGTGTCGAGCTGTCCCTTTGACTTCGCCCAGTTATACAAGCGAGGCGGCATGTCCAAAACAGACTTGCCGGGATTGGTCAATATCCACTCCTGAGCTTGGCCGCTCATGGAGTTATTGAAATCAGCCTCGGCCGCTTTAGCACGAGCCTCTTCTTGGTTTATGCGAATAACCGTCTGATCGTAAACTTCTGCGCTGATCTTGCCGGACGTGTACATGTCTTTAACTTGCGCACGTTGCTCTTTCGTAGAAAGCCCCTTTCCTACAAGATCAATCGACAGCTTTAAGCTTTGATCGCGAACATCGCTTGTTTCAATCTGTTGCTTGATTTGCGCAACACGAGCGGCAGGCAATTCTCCTTCGCGAGATCCACCTTTCTCGAACGTCTTCAGGTAATCCTTGACGTATGGAAAGTTGTTGTCGCCGATAGCAGATGACAGCACAGCATCATGTACAGCAGCCATTGATCCGTTGATGAACGCGATCTGAGCGTCACCCTTTAAGCCAGCGCGGTTTGCGTATGCAATCGCACTGTTTCGCGCATTCTCCAAAGACAACCCTACGGATGGCAGGTCCTTGTAGTTTGCCGCTGCAGTAGCAGATTCATTCTTGACCGTGCCTTCAAACACTTGCTTGTTGTAAGACTCAGTCTCATTCAGAACGTGGTTCCGCAGCGCAGAACGGTACTGCGTGTTCGCAGCATCTGCGCGTCGACGGAACAGATCGCGCTGTCGCTGGTTCTGAAGTCCCGAGTATGTCTCTTCGATGGTTCTATCGAAGTCGTCCATGTACTTGCGCATGAAGTCAGCAGACACAGCATCGCCTGCCTTCTTGGACATGAACCCCTGCTCGGGATCGGTCATCAACGTCGTCTGCTGCTCACGGATCTTGTTGAATGCGTCCTCAGCCTTGATCGCATCCAGTTCTGCAAACATGTCTGCAGCAGTGCTAGTGAGCTGCTTGACGGCTTGAATCGCCTGACCGCGGCTACGGCCAGCCTCAGCAATCCCTGCCCCGCTCGGAGCCGTGAGATTGGGAACGACCTGCTGTCTGTAAAACTCAAGCTTTGCCATTGCTATTCCTCAGTGACGATCAAGGACCGCCGCCCAAATTCCAAGACATCGGATTCGCGCCACTCATGCCGCCACCGCCGAAGCTTCCGCCGCCAGCCTTGAATCCCATGAACGCTGCAGTGCCGACTCGAAGCAATCTTTGCGCTCCGGTCGGTTTAGCAGCACGAATCTGTTTCGCCTCTTGCCGCGCCATCGCGCCTGCAGCCTGACCACTGTATCCCATCATCAGCGCATCAAGCTCGGCCTTCACAGCAGACTGGCGGAAGGCGTCCGTAAACGTCACAGAATCTGCGAGACCCTCCTGCACAGCGGATGCACTCAGCTCGGAAAGCTGCCGCTCCTGCTGGCCACGGAGCGCCTCTTCGCGCATGCCAGCCTCTCGCTCTGCGACAGCGCCACGAGCCTCGGAAACACGAGCCTGCCCTTCAAGCGTCGCCTTCTCGGATTCGACGCTGGCGTACTCGGTCGCTGCAGCGGCCGCGGCAATCGCGATTGAAACTGGATCAGCCATGTCTTACTCCTTGATCAACGCGTACATGTACATGTCTCGGTTGCCCATAAAGCCGCGCATTGGCTGCGGCGTTTCCAGTGTGAATCCCAAAATATCTGCCCACTGGTGAGCCTCCTCGAACCCGACATCAACGTACGCCTCGATCCTCCTTATCGGACAATTTACCAAAAATTTTCTGACAGCCCGGTGGATCGACAGGAAGTGATGCGGGATGTTATCCGCGATCAGCGCCCATGCCATTCCTCGGCCTGCCCACATTTCAAACACTCCAGCACACACCACCACTCGCCCATCGGCGATTCCGGTATATGCCGGTCCTGCCTCCACAAACGATGTGCCGTAGTCCGGCTTCATAATCTGTGGACTCATGTAGGCTTGCGCAGGCTGCAACGAAAGCTCCTTCAGGTGCTTCGGTTCAAACTGCACAACCTTCAACATCGTCAGCCTGCCGTCTCCAATTCTGGATACAGCGCCACTACCGTCAGCGGCAGCGGTTGGTCAGCCACAATCCATATCCGCCCGTCAGTCTCGTACCCGCCGGGGAATGCCAGCGTGTCCGTGTCTCCGGTCAGCGTCGGCGGCACTTCGTCGAGCAGATCGTTACCGCGTCGGTAAATGATCTGGTCCACGTTGTTTTGCGCAGCACCGAACTTGCCGCCCAGACTCGCGTATAAGCGCATAGCAAGCTTATGGATGCGTTTTGTCTTGGCCTGAGCCGTGCCCTGCGCAGCGCCGTAGTCGAGCCTCTGCGTGGCCAGCGTTGACGTATACGGCAATCCGGCGATGATTCGAGCGGCCGGGAACGGCAAGGTGACAGATCCGTTCAGAACGGTCAGATCCTTGACCTCGGCACCGTCAGCCAGAGCCGAGATCGTCTCGCTCTCCAGATGCCACAAGCCGCCCACCGTCGTCGTCGTCAAGCGCCACGATCCGCCGGGTACGGTAGAAACCGGGAACGCAGCGATGATTGTGCAACGAACTTCAGTTTCGGATACGAAGCTGGTGATCAGACCACGAGCCGTGCGCCACGTCTCCATGTCTTCGTCGTAGTAGCGGTATCGGATCTCGCGGCCGACATCGGTTGCAGCAAAGATCGGCTCGTCAGTGCCAAGCTCGTCGCCGTCTTCGGTCATCAATATTTCGGAAGCTTCGGTTGACAACTCGAAGAACGTGCTGACTGTGAAAGATACGTCAGTTGTACCGACGACATCGCCATCAACACCAACGGTCAAATCCTCGTTCACAGCCGGATCGTATTCCAAAGAAGAGTCGAGATATACAGCGGCTTGGATGTCGTCGCCGTCTTCCAGACTTTGCGCAAAATACTCGATGTACCGTTTGGTCGATGTGCCTGTAACTTCGGTCAGGATATGCCCACCGTCTTCTGACGTGATGATGTCGCTATCTTCAGTCAGAATCAGGTTGTCCAGATCGTCGGCGACAGTACGCGCAACAACCATCCAGACATCGTCCACGTCGCCATCTGGGCCAGCAATAACTTGAACAGACTCGACCTTAGCGTCATCTCCGCCAATTGGGTGCTGGTGCCAGCCGTATACATTTTGCTCTCGGTCATAGGTCATGCCGATCAGTCGGCCGTCTTTCAACACACACCAGACAATATCGTCCGGCTCCTTTTGGTAGGCGATGCTCACAATCCCAGACTTGGTGATCTCGGGATACAGCACGTTCATGTCACGCGGGACATACGCCTCAGTCTGGATGTCGTATCGCAATTCCATGATGCGACGACCGCCGATACGAACGAACAGCGCGGAGTCTTCGATCAGGATCGGATCGATCTCGCGTGATCCTTCAGCAGACTGCAGATCAAACTTGACGTTTTCAGGGCCGAGCGCCTGACTCGATATCGCCTCTCGAATCGCGATCTCACTGCCGCCAGTGCCGACGAGCAAAGCGTTGCCAGCCTTCAACCATCGAACCTTGTCGACGTTGCCAATCGCAATCGTCAGGTTCAGAGAATTGTCAGCAAGGATCTCACCCATCGTGTCCGGTGCCATCGACGAGTAATCGCCAGACACCGACGCATAAATGTTTTGACCGCCAGCCCACCACAGTCGGCCGCGCCAGAATGCAGTCTTGTACGGATACGCTGCGCCAGTTGCAGTACCCCACGCACCGATACGGTACCGGCAGTCGTCACCGGCAACGAGTTCGGCGGGAGCAATGCCCGGTCCAATGATGTCGCACGTCGCGTTCTGCGCGTCGGTAACGGATGCGATCTTGACGACCACATATCCGGGGTGCAGATACAGCCACGTCACCGCTCCGTCGGATTCGGTGCCTTCCTCGTGGATCGGTCGCACCGTTCCCGTGGTGGCGGAATTTTGCGCTTCGTAGTATTTGCCGCTTGACTTGCGAAGGTCTGTCGCCGTGATCGATTTGTTGGTTTCCCACGGCACGGTTGTGATGTTGGTCGGCTCAAGCCGGAACAGCATACCAACATGCGCAGACTCGAAGACATTAGTCGTGCAAGTCAGCGACACGCCGGTTCCGGTCGATGCGCCAATCGTGAAATTCTTGGTGGTGATCGGCTCACGCTGGAACGGGCCGTCGGTCGGCGAGTACACCGCAAACGACCAGCTCGTGTTTCCTGCGCGAGTCAGTGTGCGAGGCTGATATCCCTCGCAGCCAATGTACAACACGTCGCCAGACTGAGAGATCGACAGCGCCGGAGTTCCCTCGGCCGTGAACAAATCGTCAATCGAGTAAGGCGATGCGATTGTATACACACGGGATATATCCCCGTTGCCGCTGTACACGCCGTACGATGTGGTGTTGATCGCCACATCATTTAGATCGTTCAGCTCAAAAGTTTTTGCACCGGCATTGACGTTGGCAACCTTGACATATCGACCGTTCAGCTCGGTCATGCCAAAAATGCCATCGACGTAAAACCAGTCACCGTTTGATGGGTCTGTGCCGTCGTAAGTCAGGACGCCTGTCGTTGCATTCGTTACGTTGACAACATCCTGTGCGTTCTCCAGCACCACACCGCGGTCCGTGTAGAACCGCACATATTGGTCGCCGAACTCCAGTACATACGCCTGATCGAACGCAAACTCGAAGCGTTGCAGCCAGACTTTCTTTCCGGCGTCTTTGGTTTGCAGGACGTACTTTGTTCCCGGCGTACGCTTGGCTGGGCCTTGCGTCGTCGGAATGAATCGACGCATCCGGTACATCGTCGACGGATACTTTTCGTAATCCGTCCGACCGCTCAACAGCGATCCAACTTCGCCACCGTTGAAATTGAGAACAGCCGGATTTGCGCTTGGCATTAGAGCCTCACGCTAATCCAAGTGGTATCCGCGAGGGACTCCGGTGGGCTTTCAATGGCATTCGAGCGAATGGCATCGCTCAGTGCAAGTCGATAGTCCCGCAAAGCTGATTCCTTTTTCTGGGCTGATTGCGTCAACGCTTCGCAGACGTTGTACGCAAGAAGCGACGCGAACGCATCATCGAACGCAGGATCAAACTGGGTAGGATCAGTAACGCGGCCAAGGTACCGCAGATTAAGAGGACCACTGTCGTAAGTGAGAATCTTGTTCCCTTCAAGCTGATACTCCGCGCCACTGCCGCTGATCAGATCTGACAGATCCGGTGCCGGGTAGTAGTCGCCGACTTGCAGGATTCGCAAGCAGTCAGACGGGATCGGGTACTGGTTCTCGTACTCAAAGACAGGTGTGTCGACCTCAGCCGCAAGCTGCACCCGCTTGACGCAGAAGCGCCAGTTATAGGTGCGCTGCAACTTGTCGCGCATCATCTCGTAAATAGCCAAAATCTCACGGGCAGGTTTTGTGTTGTCCGTAAGATTCGTGATCCTCAGATCCCCGACTTTCGTCAGGGCGAGGTTAGCAATCGCGGTGTCGCTACTAGCCACGGGCTACTCCCGAGGCTATTAAGCCGGAGGCCAAGTATCCTGAAAGATAGCTTCCTTCAGAACATCGATTGCCAGAAGGACTTCCTGCTTGCTCATGTTCGCAGCAAGATCCACGCGCACTTCAACGTCCGTGGTCGCCGTTGAGGACGAGCCTTCGGTCACGTTGCGAACGCCTTGCTCACCGCGATCAATACCGTAAAAACGATCTGCCATGATTCTCTCCTAAGAGAAAGGGGCAGGCCGGTTTTCCGACCCGCCCCAGTTCATTACGCCGTGTAACGACCGATCAGCTTCACGGTGCCGGTAGCGTCAGCCGCCGCCGTCAATGTGAAAGCCACATCGTAGAACACCGACGGATCAGAGGTGAGGCCGAGGGCGTCCCACAACTCTTTGCCGCTGTTCGCAATCGAGAACACAGCCGACTCGTGCAGAACATCTGTGCCGTTCAGCGCACCGTCCTTGAGGGACAGAGCCGAGGCAAAGAAGTCAGCATCAACCACAGCGCCGCCGTCCTTGGCCGTGCGATACAGGCCAATGTCGGAGATCGTCGTGGTGCCGATATCCGGCGAGTAGATTCGAAGATCCGTCATGACCGCATTCGAAGGAACGCGGAACATACGATAAGTCGAATCAATGCTGTCACCAGAAGTGATCGCCGCAGTTGCGACTTCGATGTGTTCAAAACCACCGTCTACACGAGGGCTGTTGAGAACGACCGGGGTCGCGTCTGCGTTGGTGATAAGGGTTGACTTAACTGCTACAACTGCCATTTTCGTTTACTCCCTTATTCCGCGCAGAGAATGTCAACAACCTTCTTCTCTTCCGTGCGGGTAGCACCGAAGGTACCCATCAGATAGATCTGATACGGGAGCGAAGAGAGATCGCGACGTTGCGTGATGTCGGACATGATGTCATTCCACATGCCGAGGTGAACGCCAGAAGGCACCCACACCGGGCAGCGACGGTAGGTCGACGAGGTCGGCAACCGCTCACTGTGGATGAAGTTGATGCCAAGGAACTGCATGATTTTGCCGTCCTTCAACACCGGCGTGTCGCCGTTGAAGTCAGACGAAACAACCTGCATCTGGCCCAAGAGATCGTCGTGCTGCTCGGCAGAGATGGCGCAGTACACCGGCTCCGCGTCGAGATCGACCTCGTTCTCCATCAGGATGCGACGCGCTTCGCGCAGCTTGTCCACCGTGAGGCCCACGTTGCCAGAGGCAGCGTAGTTCACCGCGACGCGCTGGTTGGTCGTGTCGAAGCTGGTGGTCGTGCCACCAGACTCGCCGGTCTTGTTGTCGTTCAACATACCAGCAATGATGACATCGTCCATCGCACGGCCCATCGCGTAGAGACCGTTCTGCGTGTAAGCAGACTGCGGGTCAGCGAGGAGACGGAGCTTGTCGAAGTTGTCGATCAGGTCAGCCCAATCGTAGTCTTCCGGGAACACCCAGCGACGGGCGTTCGGCGTGTTGACTGGAACAATCGGGGTGTAGCGGGTCGAAACCGCACGAGCAGCGGTAGCACCGTACTGCGTGACGACTTCAGAGGCTTTGCCCTTGTAGCTGCCCATCTGCACCGTAGAACGGAGCTTCGAGCCTTTCTGCTGGAGCAGAATGCTGACGTTTGTGCCGTATTGTACGGCATATGCACTAGCAATATTGTCGGCCATGATTAGCCCTCCTAAAACATTAAAAACCAAGAATGTTTATCGGATGGCTTGTCCGTTACCGGGGCCAAAATCCTTGCGAGATACGCTCTCACCGGGCGGCTGTCTATCCAGCAGTCTGCGGGGGCCTTACGGCTTAACCCATCCTGAAAAAAGGGCCGAGATTTCTCCCGGCCCAATTTCACTTACAGGAGATAACGCCACGAATTTCCAACAGAGGAACTTTATGGTGTCATCATACTAACGTGCGCGTAGCACACCTGCAACTAGCCTGTAAATAGTTCCGGGTTAGCCATTCGCTGCAGGTCCATCATCTCGTCGATAGCGCCTTGCCGGATCTTCGGATCTTGGTTCATGTAACGAGCCATGAACTCCTGATCGGTAAACTTCGCCTTGATCTTGGCGTCGGCCTGAGCGGGGGTCATTCTGCCGCCGCTTAGAACGTCGTTCGAGACAAAGGTTCCCTCTTGGAATGAAGATCCGACCGAGTGGAACAGCTTGATTAACTTCGCCGTGCCAATTGCTCTCTCCATCGCGTCGAACGCATCCGCGTCCAACCCTGCTTCCTTCGAGAACTTAATGGCCGCTCTACGGGCAATCTCCTCGTTCTGAGACGCGGCAACGCCCCACTCCTTCTGCAAGGCGGAATACTCGGCATCCACCTGCTGCTGGAATGCGGTCTCTTGCTGCTCCATCAGCGATCCGCTCATCTCATTCCACTTCTCGGCCAGAGCCTTGGCCTGCTTCGTGGTCAGACCTGCCTCGAACATCACCGGAGCGAATGCCTCAGCGAACGAGCGATCCTGCCCTTCCGGTACTGGCAACTCGTACTTGTCTGCGCTCTCCGGCCGTCCTAGGCGGTTATAGATGGCATTCCAACCCTCTACGTCGTCCTCTGACTTCGGAGCCACAATCGTTCGACCAGCCTTGTCAGCGCCGAACACCTTTTCGAGGTTCTGGTAAGACAGCAAAGCCTCACCGGGATGCTTCCACCCCTTGGCCTTGACCATCTCCCCGAGCTGGCCGACCTGATCGGGGGCCATACCTTCCATTGCGAACCATGACGGAGCGCCCGTCGTTCCGGCGCTGTCGCCGGGTTGCCCGTTCGAGACGGACCCGTTGTCGTCACTCATCGATGAATTCCTCTTGCAGATTGGTCAAGGTCTTCTCGTCCAAGTGCAGCGCCTCGACAATGAGCTGCACCGTTTCTTGGCGACCGACCATGCGGCCAACCTCGAACATGTCTGTCTTGCTAACACTGCCTGCGTAGACAGGCGGCTTGCCGTAGCGGCTGAATCGCTTCAGGTGCGCCATGATGATGCGACCGTTTTCCGATAGCTGTCCAGTCTTATCGTCGAGCAGTGCGCGTTTGTAAGCTCTCGACTTGAACACCGCCCTCGCAACACGAGAACGCATTATTGCCATCATGCTCGGCATCAGCGGCTCCTCAACCAAGTGAGATAATCAGCGCCTTCCAGTGGGTCCCACCAGACCTTGATTAGATCTGGATGGTCGTTCGGCAGATCAGGGTTGATCGTTGTCAGCATGCAAGGCGATAACGAGTTGTCGCGGAATCCGCGCTCCTTTGCGTATCGATCAAAAATCTTATAGCTGGCCACCTTACACGCATGCATGGTGATACCCGAGATCGGGTCCTTCAGGACGCTGTATGCGCTCTCGTGCTTGTGGCCTGCGACGTACAGGTGATCACGGGTTCCCATGAGAGCAGCTTTCATCGGGCCGTGGGCCGGATTCCAGATCGACGAACCAGAGTGATCGTGACGTGCATTCACGCGCACCTCTGCGCCGTTCGGAAACTTCAGTGCGATTCGAGCCTCGCTCGATTTGTACATCGAGTTCTGCTGTTTCGCCATCCACTTGAGCGGATCGCCTGCGCCGCTCCACGCATCGTGATTGCCAGCGATCATGTACAGCCATCGACAGCGGCCGACGAACCATTCTGCAAGTCGCCAAGCCTGCGATGCGGATGTCGCCTGATCGCCGTAAAGCCTTGCTAAACGGCCGACCCAGTTGTTCGTGGTATCGCCTACGTTGCAGGCGAATAAGCCTTCGACCTTGCGGCAGAGTTCGGTGTGTTGTTCGATAGCTTCAATGTCCGTGCCGTCGTCATCGACGTGCGGATCTCCGAAGTGCAGCAAACCGATTGGTCCTTGAATCTTTATGCGCACCTCGACAAGTTTCGAGGATTCTTCGTGCAGGCGCTTGTGCTGGAACTTGCGTTTGCGTTGCTCTACTAGCTCCTCGATTGGAATGTCGTCGTCGGGGATCGGAGTGAACTCAAACGCCTCTTCATTCGGGGTTTGCTTGCCCGGCTGATAGGTTGATTCAGGGATGATGTGTCCACGCTTCCTCATGCGATTCAATCGCTGCAATAAGGTGCGTTCGTTTATCCCGAGTTCTGAAGCTGCGTTGGCACGAATGCCTTTGTACTTTTGCAGCGTCGCAATGATCTGATCATCAGTCGCCTTAGCGGCTACCACAGCATCACCTCTTTCTGGTTACCTTGATGCCGAGTTCCTTTCGGCGCTCCTCGGTGCGCTTGTCGTCTCGCACCGCAGTCCACTCTAAATGCCCATCAACGAGTCGGTACTGTTCCTTGTGAACCAATGCGCAGTCGCAGCATTCGGTGTGGGTATATCCTTTGACCCGATACCAAACCCCGTCATACATCTGAATAGTCGGGACTTTTTTCTTGGCCATCAGAATAACGCAGCTTCCGCTTTGCGCCTCCGTACCAGACCCGGCAGCACTCTCCCGCCGCCACGAGTCCACTGCATGAGTTGTTCTTTAGCACCGTCCCAATCCTTTTGGTCGACGCGTTTGCGAAGTGTGCTGGCCCGATACCGACCGACCCCGAGGTTGTAGGCGAAGTCGATCATCGCGGCGAATGCTCCCGGATGCTCTACCAGCCCCGGAGATGCGCGTAGTACGCCAGCGGCGTAGTTGTGTTCAAGCTCTTGCATCAGCCATTCAGTAGCAATCTGCCTGCTGATAATCGGGTCATTGAGGGTGACTCTGGTTCCGTCAGGTTTGTAGACGGTTCCGTACCCGATTGTGGGATAACCAGCAGGACAGATATACGGTTTAGCAGAGAACCCCTCGAAGTGCTTACACAGGATCGCCGCTTGTTCTATGGCCTCATCGAGTGCGCTCATACACTCGACCGACAAACCAGAACGAAAGAATCATGTTCAAAACTGCCATGTCATCTACGTTCCACATCGTCGTCAAAACTGCCTTCCATTCACCGCCCTGTTCGAGGGCGATCAAAAAACTAGCCAATTTGACCGCGGCGTAAGCTAGCACAAACAAATAGGTTACGAAAGGCCGTACCAGCGCAGAGATCGCAGCAACCCACTTACCAGCAGCACGAGCCGTAGCAGACTGTTCTTTGAACGCCTCACTGATAGCGTCGAGTTCGTGGATCGTCATGTCGGCTTCAGTCTGCCGCATTGCGATCTCGCCTCGAACCTGAGCGAAACGCATCTCGGCATCGAGCATGGCAAGCTCGTGACCACGCTCGTTCTTCCTGTCGAAGAACTTCAGCGCCTCCGGGGCAAGACGCAACACGCCGCCGAACACACCGCCGAGTAAGGTTTCAAGCATTACTTATCAGCCTTCTTGTTCAGTAAGTCGAACAGAGTTTTCATCTTTTCTTCTAACACGGCAACACGCAAATCTAACTTCGACAAAACGATAATCAATGTAATCAGTGCGAGAACCACCGGCCATGCCTTTGTGAAGATCTCGAACAGATCCATTTTATTTATCCGCTTTGGTCGTATTAAGCTGGTTGATCAGATTGAAAATATCATCCAGCGTCCGGCGAATGTGGTGAATGTCGTCTCGATAGTCAGCCTTGGTGACGTAGACGTGCGGCATGTTGCGCACATCCTTGTCGAGCTGGTTAATCGAGCGGCTGATGTTATTCAAGATCCAGCCGCCCATGAAACCGGACAAGCCGACCAAGATGTTGAAAAGCATCTGCGCATCCATCATCAAACTCCCAAGACAGCTCTACGCGGGGCCGACGCCGCGATTTGTTCGGCCTTAGCAAAACGCTCCGCAGCCTGACCAGCAATCGGAGCCGCGGCCAGTAGGGCCTGAGCCTGAGCCTGCTGTTGTGCTGCCATATCCATAATCGCCAACTCTTCGTCGGTGCGCATTGCCTTGGCCGGTACACCGTTGGCCTCTGCGATGATCTTGACCGCTTCGTCGGCATTGATGCGGCGCAGGACCGACATGTCGCCAGAAGCCTGAGCGACCGGCAGCATCGCTTCGACCGTACGCAAGAGACCCGCGGCCTCTTCGGACTTCATCAATCGAGCAAGCGGCCCGGTGTACTTCGGCAGGATCTCGCCGCCAGACATCACATAGTCCATGAGCTGCGGAGGCGGTTCCGGTATCGCACCGTTGGCCTGCAGCAAGTCGAGTTCGCGCTCAATGATCGGACCCAAGAACTCCGACTGCTGGCGTCCCATCGTGGGACCTAACAGCGCACCCTTCTCCTGCGCACGTTGCAAGACTTCGGTCGCCGTCATCACCCGCGGGTTCTCAACAAGAATCTGGAACAGCGTGATCAGGAACGAATCGTTCACTGCTCGACGCTTCTGATCCGTCATCTCGATCCCAATCGGGATGTTGCCCGGAGTTTGCAACGGCTGAACGAGCGGCGTCCCATCCTCTCGGAGGTAGCCATAGTTCAATGCATTAGGACGCACGGAGAAGGCGTTTAAGGCCCCTTCCTCGGTCAGGATGAGCGGAGGGTCGACCATACGATGCGAGACGCGCAGCAGGGTCTTCTCCATCTCCTGCAGGCTCTTGATGTCAGCCAGAGCTTCCATCGCAGGTGAGCGGCCGTAGATCTCGCGGGGGCCGGTAACGTATCGACCGACAGCGTACGGCATGACACGGAAGCCCGACTCGTCGAGCAGGGCATTGTCCTGACGCGAGACGTAGCGCGAGATGTAGGCCATTCCTTGGCCACCGGCCATCCCTTGTCTGTAGTCCGGGTTCGGTCGCACACAATGCACGAACTCGAACATCGTGTTCGGTGTCGACTTGAGCTGCGACATGATCCCTTGCGGAACCTTGCCCTGCCAGCTCGGGACCTGCGCGGCCTGTCGAGCAGTGAGCTGGAACGAACGATAGACCGTGTCGACGCGGCCGGTGTGGTCGAGATCGATCACCAGCTCGGACAACGGGATCGCTCGATAGCGCAGCGTGACGCCCGGAATCTCGTCGATAAACATCGCAGACGTACCGAAAGCGCCGAGACTCATGTAGCACTCAAAAGCCTGCGAGGCGAAGTTGGCAGTCGGTGCGTATCGTTGACGGAACAGGATGTCGCGGATCGTGTCGCACCAGCGACGCACAGCGATGTCGTCATCGAGTTCTGGGATGCCAGTCTGCAGTCCGTGCCACAACTGGGTCGCCGGAGTCAGCATCGAATCCATCGCAGCAGCAAAACGCGGCAGCGCACGTTGCGCAGTCGAGTCGAAGATCTTTTCAGATCGCTTCTCGCCCGGTGTGCGCCAGCCCGTCATCTCGGCCATCGTCGGCCACACGCGCTCGGCTACTTCCTGCCAATGGTTCTCCCATGTGCCACGAGCGCCTTTGAGGCGGTCATAGCCTTCCAAAACTTCTGCGGCTCTAGAGTCTGCCATGTTCCTTCCTCAAATTAGAACGTGATCGAGCCGCTGCCCGTCCACTTGTAGATTCTATATCCGCCAGAGACGGTGATGGTTGGTGAGCCGGTGGTCGCTGTAGCAGCAGGATACGAGTCAGCGTAGCGAATGATGACGACGCCGTTGTTCCCAAACCCGCCATCGGCGTTTCCACCGCCGCCTGTGTTGGAAGCGCCGGTTCCGTCTCCACCACTACCAAGGTTGCCGCCGCCGCCGCCAGCATAAAAAGTTGCGGTACCTGTTATAGACGACGACAAGCCATCGCCGCCATTTGATGCCCCATCAGTATTTCCGGCCTCGCCTGCGCCGCCTCCGCCACCGCCGTATGGTGAACCATAGTTTCCAGATCCACCCGCCTTGCCTGCGCCATCACCAGCGCCACCGGCAGCGCTGTATGTTGAGGTATATCCAACGCCAACGTAATAGGTATAGCCACCGGAACCGCCGCTGCCATTTCCATTAGTGGCGCGACCATTGCTTCCAACGCCGCCAAAACCTTTTCCTCCGCCTCCGCCGCCGGATGTAATGGTTCCAAAAACAGAATCAGTACCAGCAACCGTTGCAGCACCGCCACCACCAATGGTGACAGTAATTGCTGATCCGGCAGTTACAGCGTATCCAGTAGCAGTACGGTAACCCCCTCCGCCGCCGCCAGAACCAGCGTAGTTATATTCATACGGATAACTATAAAGGTAATAGTTCTGTCCAGCGCCGCCACCGCCGCCGACAACGAGATACTCAACGGTCGGCGTTACTGACGCTCCCGCTTTCGCAGCCAGCAATAGCATCGACGATGCAGACATATCAGGTCACGTTCCCCGAGATCACGCAGACCGTGCCGCTGATAAACAGAATCGTCGCCACACCTCGCGTTGCCAGAGTGACAGATGCCTTGTCCGAATCCGTGCCAGCGATGTAGGCCGTCGTGATCGTGCAAGTAATCGTGATGTTGCCCGAGGTGTTGTTGAACACAGAGACAATGTCGCCAGCAGCAAATGTCGCGTCGGGAATCGTCACCGAGCCGCCCGTGCTGACATGGACAAACGTGCCGACATCGGTCGTCGCCAGCGAGTAACTGCCCGTCTTGGCTGCGCCGGTCTGCGGGACAGCGCGGATGTTGCCTTTGTCGTCGGTCAGCAGTCCGCTGTTTGCGACTCGGAACTTCTCAACACTGTTGACGCGAAAGACAATAGCGGAAGGCATCGAGCCGGAACCCGGCGTACCGTCCACCTCGCCATAAATCTCTGCGCCTGCAACGAACGTGGTGCCGTCGCTGCCGAACATCGCAATGCCGCCGAGGCCGTCGTTGTCTTGCAGTACCGTATGCGATCCGACCGTCGCGTTGCGTGACTTGGCCGTGTAGTACCAAGTCATCGATGCGTTGGCCGAATACCGAGCGGTCATAAAGGCAGACGTATTGATCGTCGTGCCGAGCGACTGAATTGGAGGTGTAACGGTTGCCGTTAAAGCAACGACGCTGTCCTTGCCAATCGAGATGCGGTTGCTATCGTCAACGTAGACCTGACTGCCTTGCAGCGTCTTTCCGGTCGTGCCATCAAAGCGAGGCAGCGCGTTATCGAGTGATGATGCTGGGCCGAACACGTTACCTGCCAGTGCGCTTGTCGAGATGCCTGCGTCGACCAATGCGCGTACGGTGACCTTCTTCGTGG
>Ga0315903_10001226_pt1 | contig 38703 bp, 40 predicted proteins | sample LakEriMetagenome_7_FD_203524 | JGI IMG/M metagenome (GOLD analysis project Ga0315903, IMG submission 203524) | Freshwater fungal communities from buoy surface, Lake Erie, Ohio, United States - Buoy 2 MA119 | ecosystem: Environmental > Aquatic > Freshwater > Lake | place: USA: Lake Erie, Ohio... | reverse complement strand
AGCGGCTGAGTATCTTGGACCTCTTGCATCAATAAAGACAGGTGATTTTTCTTTTAGACTTACATTTGACATTTACTTCTCCTTGAAAATAGTTGGGGGTTTTAAATTTAAAAAAGATAAAGCTATTTAAATTAATACCCAACACATACAACATTTAGCGCGGGCGTAATCAATCACACGGCGCTTAGTGAAAAACACTGGTTGTATGGAGAACATAGGTCAAATTTTATACTGGAGTCGAGAATACTTCCTGCAAGTATTTTGCAATACCTAAGCCCATATATGCTTAAAGAGATGCCACTACCTTGATAAGTTGATCACGTTTAGGAGTTCCAGTGGCCCGGGCAATCTCAAAGCCAGATCGATCTAAAAAAAGCGTAGTTGGCGTTGATCTAACATCAACCTTTCTTACCAATTCCAAATTACTCTCAGCATCTACTTCGAAATAGGAAATATCTGCTTCATCTTTGACTACATCTTTAATCAACGCCTTTGCTGCCCGGCAGGAGGAGCAGAAGGTAGTGGAAAATTGCAGGATGGTTGCCCGCTCGCCGTAAGCCCCACCAAACTCATTTGGTGAAAGCTTGAGCCGTTTTTTGCGCTTGATCAGCCCAGTGTTTTTTCGATAGTAAAGGCCAATCACGGTTGCACCCAGGAGTAAAAAAGTAAGTAGTGAGAGTGAATCCATAAGTGTATTCTTAGCACTCTTATGGCAAAAATTCTAATGCTGACTAACTCCCTTGGCGCAAGTGCTGATGTATTACCTGCCCTTGGTTTGCTTCAGCATGATGTTCGCATCTTGCCAGCTGAGGTTTCAGTATTAATTGACGCACCAATTGTGGATTGTATTTTTGTTGACGCCCGGCGTGATCTGCCAAATTCCAAAGCTTTTACTAAGTTAATTACCACCACAGGTGTTTCAACACCGATTGTAGTTATTACAACTGAGGGCGGACTTTCTGCCATAAACTCTGATTGGCAGATTGCCGATGTTATGTTAGATACGGCAGGACCTGCCGAAGTGGATGCTCGAATTAGAATTGTGATTGGTAAAGACGCGCTCAATCAATTGGCTAAAAATCCATCATTAAAAGAGATCAGAAGTGGTGAGGTGGTAATAGATGAGGATTCATATACTGCCAAAATAAAGGGGCGAACTCTTGATCTAACCTTTAAAGAGTTTGAATTACTAAAGTATTTAGCCCAGCATCCAGGAAGAGTATTTTCTAGATCTCAATTACTACAAGAGATCTGGGGTTATGATTACTTTGGTGGAACAAGAACTGTTGATGTTCATATTAGACGGCTTCGATCAAAGCTTGGGCCTGAGTTTGAATCAGTAATTGATACGGTGCGCAATGTTGGATACCGTTTTAGTCAAAATGGTTCGCAAACCCCAGTTGATGTAATCTAACTTAAGCTATTTAAATTACCCCTTGCTACATCTAAAAAAACTTACCAACACCCAACAAGAAGCGGTCTTAAAGTTAATTGCAAACACAACCGCCTTTGATAACACACCCCCGATAGCAGAGCACATCCTGCTACATCTTCGCCATGGTGGGGATAAGGCAGATTCTCACCTTTTGGTAGAGCAAAACAATCAAGTAATTGGATACGCCCACCTAGATCAAACAGATCTAGTTGCTGGCCCCTCAGTTGAGTTAGTAGTTGATCCAAAGTTTCGAGGTGCAGGAGTTGGCAAACAATTATTAAGTAAGGCAATTGAGATTTGTGGCAAAGAGTTGCGACTTTGGGTGCATGGGGATCAGCCAGCAGCAAAGGCTCTTGCTACATCATTCAGTTTTGAAAAGATTAGAACAGTTTTGCAGATGAGCAAACCACTTACCGATATCCAGCAACTACCGAAGGTGGGTAAAAAAGAGGTTGATCAAGATGTTGTGATTCGAAGCTTTTTACCTGGCATTGATAGTGATGCTTGGTTATCTCTAAATAACAAGGTGTTTAAAGAGCACCCTGAGCAAGGCGGTTGGCAATTAGCTGATCTAAATATCAGACTCGGTGAAGAGTGGTTTGATGAGAAGGGATTTTTTTTAGCTGAAATTAATCACAAAATAATTGGCTCAACCTGGACCAAGATTCATGGCTCTCACACTCACCAACATGAGGCAAATGAAGAAAGCCATGCTCACCCAGCAATAGGTGAGATCTATATAACCGCAGTAGATCAGGCGTATGCCGGCCGTGGTATTGGTAAGGTATTAACAATTACCGCACTTAATTACTTAAAGTATCAAGGATTAAGGGATGCGATGTTATATGTTGATTTTGATAATAAAGCAGCATTAAATCTCTATCAAAGCTTAGGTTTTATGCAATCTGGTATGGATATTTTATATAAGTTAAAAGCTTAAAAATCCTCACCAAATACAAATAACGCCTCTATGTAATTATCCCCGGCAATTCCAAGTAATTGTGAGTTAGGGGGTGCAGTAACTGGCTCAATACAGATGCCATCCTCATGCATATCGTAAACAGTCCAATAAGGAGCATCTGATTCAATCTTTAAGGTAGCAGCTCCTGGCCAGGTAATTTGTGGTGTGCCAATTACTTCAGTAAAGGTGTCATCACACGGGCCAGCAGGTTGTGGCGCATACTCACCAGTTGGCACAAAATTACTATCTCTAAGTAACATTTTATTTGCCTTAAAATCTAATTTCGCATAATCGCCCTTACCAATATCTCTGGCAATCCAAGGGTGAAAACCTAATGAAAATGGTAGATCACAGCCATTTGCCTCATACTCAAGTGACCATCTAAGGCCATCATCTAATATCTCAAAGAGTTGGATAACAGAGGCGCCTTGGTAGGGGGATGGAAACTCTAATAATTGTCTGCCATCTCCTAAATCCTGCCAGGATGAGTAAAAGCCGTAACCATGAATAGCATTTGGATGATCATATGTAGTGGGTAGTTGAAAACTCTTACCCTTACTATCTTTAACTACCCCATCTTTAACTCTGCCAGCCCATGGCGCCATTGCATACCAACCCCAACCCTTAATATCGCCATTAAATGGGGTAACAAATTGCATATCCCGCCACTGCAATGAGGCAAGACGAGCTCCCTGATCTAAATCAATTGCAATTGAGATTTGATCACCATCAATATTTAGCATCTACTTATTTACTTTAAATCTCATCTTTTGATGGTGGCAGCGCGCCTGTCCTAGATACGGTAATGGCAGCTGCCTTTGCCGCCCGATCTAGCATTGAGGTTAATCTCTGATTAACTAACTTATCTAAGCCATCTTCAATAATTGCCTCAACTAAAATCGCACCTACCGTATCTCCTGCACCCACCGTATCTGCCACCACTACCTTCTTAGCATCCACACTTATCTTTGAATCTTTTCGATAACCAGCTAATCCTTTATCACCAAAGGTAACCACAATTAACTCTGGCCCCATACCAAGCCATCTCTTTGCCACCTTATCTAGATCCTGCCCCGGATATAGCCAGTAAATATCATCATCACTTACCTTTACCGATGATGAGATTGATACCCATCTTTCCACCTGCTTTACATACTCAGCCCGATCACTCATTACCGCAGGTCTTATATTGGGATCAAATACAACAGGTGACACCTTTGCTACCTGTTTAGCCCACTCAAATAAGACGGAAGCTGCTGGCTCTATTGCGGTAACTAATGTTCCGATATGAAGTAGAGATGGTTTACTTGCAGCAGGGTCTGGTAGCCATAGGGGAGAAAAATCAAAGGTGGCTGTTCCCTCTATTACAAACTCATAGGAGGCGCCTCCTTGTTTGTTTAAGGAAACAATTGCTAAACAGGTTGGCTTATCGGAAAACTTAACAAAATCAAGTAGCACACCATCTTTGTGTAATTGCTTTAGAGACATTTGGCCATACTTATCAGATGATATGCCATCAATAAATTGGGTATCAATGCCAAGCTTTGCTAATGCCTTTGCAGTATTAGCAGGGCCACCACCAACTACAGCTTTTCGCTCAGTGCCATCTGGAATTAAATCAATTAATACCTCACCACATACCCAAACCTGATTACTCAAAGTAATTCACCCTTGCGAGCTAAAAACTCAGTTAATACCTCAACCCCTAATAAATGGTCCTCTACCTGTGGTAATCCACTTACTAGTAATACCCCAACAAATCCCTTATCTTTTGTAATTAACGGCAATCCACCACCATGGATTGCATGGGTCTCATCTAATAAATTATTCTCTTTATGCCAATCAACACCTCTTTCTTCAGCACTTACCCGCTCGTAAAGCGTTGAGTGGTGTTTAAGCATTACAACTCTTGCCTTTCGATCTATCCACCACTGGTTCTCACTTGTAGATCCAGGCAGGGATGCATGATAAATAATCCAATCACCAATTCTTACCTCAACTGCAATGGGTAGGCCACGTCTGGAACCAAATAATTTAGCAATCTCACCTATCTCGAGGGCATCTGTAATGTTCATGCTTGGTAAGCTCAATAATTCTTCTTCGGCTAATAAAATTGCAGAATTGAAACGGCCAGTAGTTTTCACTTGCTAACTTTATCCTAAAATCCAAATACATATTTGTATACAAAATATGAACTACTTCTAAACTTAGGCGTAGAATCAAACTAGACAGTCAATCTTGATTAGGAAGGTTAAATAAATAAACAGATTGTGGTTCGCCAGCGTGGCTAATAAGGGCTTTTGAGCAAATATGCGGAAGCATAGAGGTAAACTAGAAGACGATTACGGAGTGTGAGAAGTGAAAAAAGTACTAGGTATATATGGTGCTGGTGGTTTTGGTTGCGAGGTTATGGCATTACTTTCGTCAGCCTTACCAACTCTTTTTCCAAAAGATGATTTATCCGAAATATTTGTTTGCTTTATCGATGATGAAAAAAATAACACTAATATAAATGGAGTTGATGTTTTATCTGCAACCGACTTCCATTTACTCGAGTCAAGTGAACATTTTTATACTATTGCAATATCTGACTCTACATCTAGAAAATTAGTCTTTGAGCGAATGTTAAAATCTCGTGCAAAACCAATAACATTAGTTTTTGATGATGTTCTCGTCATGAAGGATTCCAAGATTGGGAATGGATCTATTCTTATGCCAGGAGCTAAGATCTCTTCTTCGGTAATTGTAGGTGAATTCGTGCACATAAATTTCAACACTTACATTGCCCATGATTGCGTAATTGAAAATTTTGTAACAGTTTCGCCAGGGGTAATATGTTGTGGGAATGTAATAATTGGTGAGAGTGCATTCATTGGAGCGGGCAGTGTAATTAAACAAGGAACACCAAATAAACCGAGATTAATTGGTGCCGGTTCTAAGCTCGGAATTGCGAGTAACTTAATTAGTAATATTCCAATTAACCAGACATACGCCGGAAACCCTGCTAGAAATATATATGGTGATCAAAATGATAAATCTTCTTAATTTTATTGCAAAATTTAACTTGATTTTTTTAATTTGGTTATTTTCTGGGTTTGCCGCTCTATTTTTTAGATACGATGGAGTAGTTATATTAACAACATACATTAGAATTGTACCTTCTGCCTTATTCTTAAGTACATTTTATCAGTTTTACTCATTCATCGATCAGAGAATGTTTGGTCGAGCTAAAAGAACTACTTCTGAAGAATTATTCTCAATCTTAAGACGATATTTTTTTTCTGGGCTACTTTATTTCATATTGCTTCTTTCATACCCTATTTTTTTTCTTCCAAAATCGTTTGCTATTTTGACTACGATTCTTGCTCTTGGTTTACACTTAATTTCGAGGAAGCTTTTTTCTTATTTCGTAAGATGGCTGGAAGTTAGGTCGAGTAAGGTACCGGTAGCCCTATATGGTGCCGGGAATCAGGCGTTATCAGTAATCCAAAAAATACTTGCAGATGACACTTTGGACTGGAAGCCAGTTGTTATTCTAGATGATAATTTAAAATTAAATATTAATAGCATCAATGGAATTAAGATAGTGAAGGGTTTAAATGTTGAAGATTTGATTTATAGATTTAAGCCTAAGATTTTAATAGTAACTTTTCCCAATATATCAAACTCAAGATTAGATGACCTTCAAAACCTGTGCAACAAGTTTTCTGTTCAACTTAGAATTATTTCACCCATTAAAGCCATGAGTGGGCAAGACTTTAAACTTTCAGACATTCGAAAGCCTACTCAAGAAGAATTAATTGGAAAGTCTGCTATAAGGATCCGATTGGAAGAGGTAAATAAACTTATCAACAATAAGGTTGTTTTAATTACGGGTGCTGGTGGTTCAATTGGATCTGAACTCGCAAGGCAGGTCTGTATGTACAACCCTAAGAAACTTCTCTTACTTGATAGAGATGAATCTAGTTTGTTAGAAACCTACTTAAGTTTATCGAATTTAAGTCAAGTCTCAGAATATATACTCGTGGATATCCGTGATCACGAGGCTGTATCTAGAGCTTTATACGATTCCAAGCCTGATATATTATTTCATGCTGCAGCTCTTAAACACTTGAACATGCTGGAGAAATTTCCAGATGAAGGAATTAAAACTAATATTCATGCTACAAACCTAATTTTAAGAGAATCAATAAAAATAGGTGTGCAGATTTTTGTGAATATATCCACGGATAAAGCAGCAGACCCTATATCTGTATTAGGTAAGACTAAGCTGATCGCTGAAAGGCTCACTTCACATTACTCTAAGCAAACAGGTAATGAAAATTCTAAATATGTTTCAGTTAGATTTGGTAACGTTTTTGGAAGTAGAGGTTCTGTTCTTCAAACATTTCAAAAACAAATAGATCTAGGAAATACCATAACCATTACACATCCAAATGTTTCAAGATACTTTATGACAATGGAAGAGGCTGTTCTATTAGTTCTCAGAGCAACCATTGAGGGTGAGTCTGGCGACACTCTAATACTTAAAATGGGTGAACCAATTCTAATTCAAGATATCGCCAAAAAATTAATATCATCGAGTGGAAAAAACATAGATATTAAATATTCTGAGCTACAGCCGGGTGAAAAATTAAATGAAACCCTTGTGGGAGCAGGGGAGAAGCAATTACGCACAAATGTTGAAGGAATAATTAAAGTTCAAGTCGAACCTATATCGCCATTAAAACTTCCATTAAATTTTAGTGACTTGAATGATACTTAAACTTATTTCTTAAAGTTTGGCTCATAATTATCAAATGAAATTTCCTCTATATCTTTATTTTCATTATCACCAAATAAAACCAATAAAGTCCTAAAAATTATTTTTAAATCAAATAATAAACTTAATTTTTCGACATAAACCAAGTCTAATGAAATTTTTTTAGTCCATATCAATTCGTTGCGACCTGATACCTGTGCTAAGCCAGTTATACCCGGTCGAACACTATATCTGTTCCTTTGCAACTTATTCATGCAGGCTAGGTATTTTACTGGTAATGGACGTGGCCCTACGATACTCATATGCCCTGACAACACGTTAACTAAATTTGGTATTTCGTCTAAACTAAAGAATCTTAACAACTTCCCAAATTTCGTTAATCTCATTGAATCTGGTAAAAGTTTTCCTGATGAATCATAAACATCCTTCATAGTTCTAAATTTAATTAGGATGAATACCCTTTCCCTTAATCCACATCTTTGCTGTAAATAAAATACATCTCGTTTGTAAATTGCAATTTGGAAAAAACAAATCATAAAAATTAAGGGTAAAAATATCGTTATCAATAACAAGCTTCCTAAAATGTCACATATTCGCTTAAAGCATTTTGAGTAAATTCTCATATTGCACCTAAACTGGTTAATATATTTTCACAAATCTCATCAACTTCACTTAAACTTAATTTACTTCCAGAGGGTAAACAGAGAGATTGATTGTATATTTGTTCCGCAGTACCATCAACTACAGCATCTGAATTATGAAAAATCGGCTGTAAGTGAAGTGGTTTCCAGATATATCTAGATTCTATATTATTTCTTTCTAAATTTTCTCTAACAATATCTCGTACATAGGGGTACTCCATATTAGAAAATCTAATATTAGTCAACCAAGCATTCGAGATCTCCCAACTTGAGTCACCTATTATTTTAATTCCGGGATAGTCATTCAAATTATCAGCATATCTTTGACGTATTGCTCTTCTTTCGAAAATAATTTCACTGATTCGATCAATTTGTGATGCACCAATTGCTGCAAGCATTGGACTAATACGATAATTATAGCCAATTTCTGTATGTTCAAACCAATGAACATTTTCACGCGATTGATTTGCAAGTTTTCTACATTTATCAGCAATAATTTTTTGGTCTGTAAGTATCGCACCCCCACCAGTTGTTGTAATTATTTTATTAAAATTGAAAGATAGTATAGAAATTAATCCTTGCGTTGTCGATGGACTATTCTGGTATAAACTTCCTAGAGACTCCGCTGCATCAATGATGATAGGTATACCATATTTTTTCGATAAAATTATTAAGCGATAATATTCGCATGTACGGCCAAATAGATCAACAGCAATTATCGCCTTAGGCAAATCGCTCTGATTACAATTTAACAAGTATTTTTCTACTAAATCTATATTCAATACCCAAGATGACTCTTCAACATCAATAAATACAGGAAGCGCACCTAAATATTTTATGGGAAAAGCTGTGGCGGCAAAAGTTAGAGTAGGTACTAATATCCTATCGCCTGGTTTGATTTCCAGTGCAATTAAAGCCAAATGAAGAGCAGAAGTACCTGAAGATACTGCAACAACATTGGAAATTTTATTGAATTTAACTAATTTTTCCTCAAACAAAGAAATCTCATTACTAGGCTCAGTTTGATTTACACTTTCTAAATAATCAATTACACTTTTAAAGTCCGATTCACAAAAATACGGGTGTGATAATTTAATTCTCCTATTATTCATTTTGCTTCAAGCGCCTTAATGTATTTATAAAAGGATTCTAAAACCATTTTTTGATTAAAATTATTGATATACCAATTTGAATAATCTTGCTTTTCAACTGTACTAAATGGTTGGCTCAAATACTTGTTTATTCTCTGTATAAGCATCGAATCATTATATATATCTATAAGAAAAAACTTAGCGAAATCTGGAATCGCGTCTTTAGTCCCTAGCGTGTCCCAGCAAAATGTAGGAATTCCACATGCTCCAGCTTCAAGAATGACATTGCCAAGTCCTTCTCGCTTACTCAAGAATATTTGGGCCTGCCAATGGCGCATCCGCTCTGCAAGTTCTTTTTGATCTAAAAATTTAATCCATTTAATTTTTGAATTATTCTCAATTTTCAGCATGGCATCCTCTGAAATTAAATCTTCCAAGTCTAAGTTTCCGATTATCTCAAGTGAAATATCGCGATCGCTTGAAAGTTTTTCAAAAACACCCAACAAATCTTCAATTCCCTTATCTTTTGCAATTCTTCCTGAATAACCCAAGATAATATTTTCTGACTTAAATTTTCGCTTATTCCCGATGTAAAATATATCCGTATTAATTCCAGCAGTACTACCGTTACCGAGTACCTGCATTTTACTTACGTCCATGTTATTTTCTAAATATCTTAAGACACTATTTGAAACCACAATTACATTGGTTGAGAGTTTCACTGCAATTAAATCGGCACTTTTGACTAAAAATCTTGCAAGTCCTGAGAAATTTTGCCACCGTATCCCCCAAATTTGATAAACTCTAAAGTTTATTTTCAAAACCCAAGATGCTAATGCACCAATTATAGCTGCTTTAGGAGTTGCGTAAATTGTTATATCTGGCTTACTTTTTTTTAAACTTTTGATAACTGCTATCAATGCAAAAATGTCATGCCAACCCGAGAAATTTCTTTTTAAATTTCTAATTACGTAAACTTCACTCACAATTGAAAGAACCTGTTGATTTAAAGTACCGGCACCACAGATGAGTTCAATTTCAAAGCCATTATCTGAAAGTTTTTTCATCTGTGGTAAATAAAATATATTTACTGAAAAGTTACTAGTGGCCAAGAACACAACTTTTTTCTTATATTTCATTCTCTTATACAATCTCAATTAGGTAAATTGGGTTCATTGCCTTTCCAGTCGTATAATTATTTCGAAATATCAACTAAAAATCTACTTTAATTTGGGATTCTCGATTTTTGAGAAGATCTTCTAATAAGTCTAATTTAGGATAATTTGGATCAATTGTTTTCACTTGTTCTAGGTATGAACTACTCTGTTTATACTCCTTTAAATTGAAATATAGAACAGCAAGAGCAAACTTGTAATCCGGATTTTGCTTTTCGAATAAAACTGCTTTATCTAACTCGAATATAGCCCCTTTCAAATCACCAGAAATTTCTTTACACGTTGCTCTCATGTAAAAAGCGTAAGGACTCCTTGGGTTAATGTCTAATAGAAGATCTCCTAAATAATTTAAATATTGACAGTTCCTTGGAAATCTGTTTTCGTTATAAGCTTTCACTATAGATTCTGCAATTGTCGAATAGATCGGTACACCAGTTACTATTTCTTGAAACTGGACCAAATTATCTTCTTTAAGGAATTTACCAACTTTATAGTCATGGTTAATAACATTAATGTAGAAGATAACTGAAATTATTAAGTACACCGAAACAAAAACTCTTACTACTTTACTAATCATACTAGACGGATTCTTTCAAAGCTCATTCTTAAAATCCCACCAGCAGAGATCATCCCTAATACACTAATCACAAGATGGTCTGTGCTTATAAAAGTTTGAATAACATAAGTTAGCCAGATAGCCACTATTATTTGTTTTTTATAATCATCAATACCTGGTATTGATGATTCTTGCAACTTGAGGGCCATCCATGAGACTATTGTAATAAAGTAAATCCATGACATTCCTACCACTATTCCACCATTTGCAAAGTGGTCAATAACCGCATTATGCGATTTATCTGGGTTGACAAACCCACCAAGCAAAAAATTCTCTGAAAGATATTGGCCACTAAACTTCCCCAAATTGTCTACCCCGACACCAAATATGGGGTTATCTTGAAATACTCTTATCCCGGTAAGCCAATGCTGAACCCTATCAGTGATTCCTAAATTTTCATTCAAATATTTTGTTAAATTGTCAAAAACTTTTAAGTTTATTACAGTAGCAAAAACTATAACTAAGGCTATGAAAGATGAGATTATAATTCCTGCTAAATTTTTTGAGCTATAAAATTTCATTGGCAAAAATCTGAAAACAACTAAGATTGAGCACCCAATTACGCTGAGAGCGAAGCCTTGAGTGGATGCAGTTTGGAATATGAGGATTTCAGTAACAACAAAGACAGTTAAATGCAAAATTTTATATTTACTTTGCCTTGAAAGTAACATTCCAAAAGGTACCACTGAAAGTATTCCTAAAAAAGCACTGGAAAAATTTGGGTTTGTAAGAGTTAATTTGATCCCCTCAAAATTTAATTTATATTTAAAAAAATCCAAACCAAAAGATTGAAAAGTTCCATAAATTAATGCGAGACTTAATGTAAAATACAAACAATAAAAAAACCATTTTATATTTTCTATTATGCTATCAGCTGAAATAAACAGCATTAAGTAAAGTCCAATTAAAGTTAATATACCAAATCCTCGAGCGTAGGCTCCCAAAAGAAAGTCAGCATAACTTTGATCATGAAAAGTCCAACCTAAAAGATACCATGAAATAATGAGAATTATTGGAACAATAAATAATTTATATTCTACTAACTTTGGGGGCCTAAATAGGCAGTACATTGCAGTTATTACAGCTAATAAAGTTGCCCTGAATATTGTCCCTGCTTCATTGAGCATTGGATTTATTGCTAAGAACATTATAGGAATAATTAAAAAAATCATAATGTAAATGTAACGGATTTATTAATGTTTTTCAATGACTGAAAAATACTTCAATGTTTTAGGTCAATTTGTTGCTTTTAATTTATTCTGATTTAAATACCAAAAGGCGACTTCAAATACGAAGTCGCCTTTTGGTTTAGAAGTTATTTATCTTTTTAGAATTAACTTCTGTAGTGCTTGGATCTGCTTATTGATTGAAGCGATTAACGAAACTATCGACTTCAAAACATCAGCATTTGTAACAGTAGCTGTTCCAAGTGCGATCTTAAATGGAACTGTTACTGCAGATTGTGGCTTTGAGCTGGAGTTATATTCAGATAGATCAACTACCATATTATATGAACCCTCGGTTGAGCCTACAATGAACTTGTATGTCTTAACACCACCCGTAAATGTATCTGGGTTAGTTGCTGCTACAACAGGAGTCATGTTTGATGCAGCGATGCTAATAGGCGACCCAGCTGTACCAACACCTTCACCGTCAAATGCAGGATTTCCGAATTGTCCCTTAGCTGTAATAGTTAAGGTAGCAATATCACCTGGTACGTATGATGCTTTGTCAAGGGATGCTGAATACGTATATGCAGCTTCACCACAGGTTAGAGAAAACTCTGGAGACGTAATTGTTACAAGTGCAGAGTTTGTGTATTTCAGCTTAAGGCCGGTAACTGTTGCCCCAGGGCCAGAAGCAGCACAAGTTGCTGAGAATGTACCCTTTGTAGTACCTGCTATTGCTCTTGCAGTAGTTTGTGAAGGAGTTCGCTGAGAACTTCCTGCTGTAATAATTTTCGACTGTGCCTCAGTAAGAGTCACAAAGCCGGTTACCGCTACAGCAACTTCATTTCCAGCAGAGTCCTTGATTACATAGTCACCAACAGTTGTGGCATTGCCGGCCTGTTGAGCAATATCTAATCCAGATACTTCAATTGTTTTTGGAGCGCCGACAATTTTAGCTGTCTTTGTTCCAATTACCTTACCATCGAGCTTTACCGTGATCGTTCCAGACCAAGGTACATCTTCAGTCGCTTGTGCAATCGTAAAGTAAGTTGACTTATCAGTTGTGAAAGCCTGAGCGATTGAACTAGTTGCAGTAGTAACTGCAACGGTTGCTCCTGCGCTAACTTCAACAGTTAACGTTGATGTGGTTTCAGTAATTGCATTACCGTAAACATCATAAGCATCGACTCTTAGATAAATATCATCACCGTTTGCGGCTACGTTTTTATCAGTTTCATCGATACTTGTTCCTGAAGCATATGTAATTGCGTTAGCAACAGTTGCTGAATCTACTAATCGCATAAAAGTACCAGCAGCGGTATCAGCTACAGCATTTCCACAAGTGGCTACAGATGTAATTGTGAAAATTTCAATCTGATGGCTTGTGGCAGCTGAAGCATCGTACTCTGAAACAGTAAGTTGAATAGTACCAACACCAGTTGGCTTAATAAACACCTTTGTTGGTAACTCATTAGCTGCTGTTGTAGTACCAGTAAATGAAAGAACCTTACCTGTTGAGGATAAGGTAGGAGTTCCCATACTGGTTTGACCTGTAAATTGTAAACCGGCAGGTCCAGTCAGAGTAAATGTGGTTCTATCATTTAAGTCTCTATTGGTCGCTGAAGCAATTTCTATACGTGCTTGACCAGTAGATAGCATTTCAGCTGTGTTGGTAGCATCAGCGTTATCTAGAGTGGTTGAAGCTACATAACAGACTCCATAGTGCTCATTAAGTACGTTAGTAGCTGAAGTTGACATTGTCATTTCATCACGCAATATCGTTGCGGCCGCATTCGCCGGCGCGATAGAAACAAGTGTAAGAACGCTTGCTCCTAAAGTTGAGGCAGCAACCAACGCGATACGTTGTTTGATTGTCTTTGTAGACATTTGTTTCCTTTCGTTAGTCAGAATTAGGAATTTCCTAGCTCTGGCTCGAAGATCTTTCGATCCTCTAATTCCGTCCTCCCTGGCACACACGTGTAATGCCAATGAAGTCGGAAAGCTATTTATTCAGTAGTGGGTATTGACCCGCTATCTGTTTGCTCAAGTACTTGCAACATGAGAGTCACAGTCTCAAGTTGTGCTATGGAAAGTTGTATGTGATCTGCGTACTCAGCAGTGGTAATACTTGGAGTATTAATAATTACTGGTTTTGTAGTAGGTGCTTCTGGTGTGACAGGAGCTTCAACTAATGGCAGGTCTTGGTTATTTGAAAGCTGAGATGAAGAGGTCGTAATAGAGGCGTTAGGTTCATTTACAGTCAGTGAATTAAGGCCAAGGAAGGCAGTTAGAACTAGAATGAATGTAAGTGCAATCTTTGATGATTTGCCGGCAAGCTCTGCTGCCTTTTTATAGGTGGTAGAAAGAAGATCTAAAGCTGTCAGGCCGCGCTCCTCATCAATAACAAGCTCTGATAGAACTTTACGAAGTGATGTACGAGCACGAGAGACTGTGTGGCGAACAGCAGACTCTTTAATACCAAGCTCCTTTGCAATCTCAGCAGTTGAACGTCCTTCAACCTCCCACATAACCAAAGCTGCACGCTCTGCTGGTGAGAGTAAAGATAATGCTTGGCGAATAATTGCAGCATCTTCAGCGGACGAAATAACTTGTGAGTGATCACCAGATACCTGCCAGACAGATTCAACCTCAGCAGTTGCATCATCTAGGGCAACAAGATTTGGCCGGCGATTTTCAGCGCGAAATAAATCAATGCAAAGGTTTTCTATGGTGCGGTGCAGATAGGAAAGTGCGTGATCATCAGTTGATAGCTCAGGGGCAGCTAACATGAATTTCACGAGTGCTTCTTGAGTGATCTCTTCAGCTTTTGCCTTATCCTTAACAATCCGATTGGCATGGGCGATTAGCTCAAATCGATTTTGTGTGTAGAAATATGAAAATTGGGCAACACTCCAGGATGCAGGAGTTGAAGACTCAACTGCCTTGGATTTCTTGGCCTTAAATGCCATTTTGTATTGCCCCTTGTTAACCGGTTTTGTCTTGCTCAAGTCAGCCGTCGCTGCCTCTACTCACCTCTACGGATTAGATGCCTCTTTGTAGTGGAGATAGGACAAATCGGACATTGAGCCACCTCCAGGGGAAGTTAAGCTTATCAAATGGTGGGCCCTGTCGGGATCGAACCGACGACCCACAGATTAAAAGTCTGTTGCTCTACCGACTGAGCTAAAGGCCCCAACGCGCTTTGGTGCGCACACTAAAACGGGACAATACTTGTAAATCTCTTGCTAGGCAATTCTATATTCCTGCTGGCCCAAGGAAAAAACCAAACCATTAAACACAAATCCAATAGGTTTGGAAGTAATTATCTTAGTAATTTGTCGAAATTCGGTGGCACTTATTCAAGTTCTGCTATAGAGAATTGGCAACACGTACCAAGTAATCTGCATATGCTGAACTAGGTTTAAGTTGGGCTAATTTAAGTACCTCGCTCTTGTTAAGCCAACCTTTTCGGAGGGCTATTTCTTCAGGACAAGCAATTTTAATTCCTTGTCTTTCTTCAATGATTCTAACAAATGTGCTCGCATCATGTAGTGAACTCGGTGTCCCAGCATCCAACCATGCTGTTCCACTCGGAATAACTCTAATTTGCAAATCATCATTCTTCATGTAAGCACTAAGAACATCAGTTATTTCTAATTCACCTCGAGCACTCGGCTTGAGAGTATGTGCAATTTTACTAGCAGTATAATCAAAAAAATACAAACCAGTCAATGCTAGATCAGACTTAGGCTGCTTTGGTTTTTCCTCAATAGATACTGGTAAGAAATTAGAATCTAACTCAACCACACCATAGCGAGTTGGGTTATTCACACGATAAGCAAAAGCAGTTGCACCTAAAATTAAATTCATATTGAGTAATTGTTGATTAAACTCTTGTCCATAAAATATATTATCACCAAGTATTAATGAAAAATTCTCTCTGTCGATAAAGTCCTCTGCTAAAATTAGCCCATGTGCAATACCTTTCGGGTCTTGCTGAACACAGTAATCAATACTAATGCCGAAGTTAGAACCATTACCCAGTAGCTCTCTGATTACTGGGATATCTTCTGTGGTGGAAACTATTAATAACTCATTAATACCAATAGACATCAGAGTTGAGATTGGGTAGTAAATAAGTGGTTTATCAAAAACTGGTAGAATTTGTTTGCTTAAAATTGAAGTTAGAGGCCAAAGGCGGCTGCCGCTACCACCAGCCATTATTATACCTTTCATAAAGTATTACAATACTGCACTAGTCAGATAATTACACGTCTAGGTAATCGAGAGGTGCAGTAAGTGCGGGTTTTAATTACAGGTGGCGCAGGCTTTATTGGATCCTTCTTCACTCAGATGATTCTTACGGGACCAAATAAAGATGTTTACGAACAAGTGACTGTAGTTGATGCACTAACTTACGCTGGGAATTTATCAAACTTATCTGATCTTAAATATCATGATAAATTTACATTTATTGAAGGAAATATCTGTTCGAAAGATTTGATGTATGAATTAATAGCAAACCACGATACAGTCATAAATTTTGCTGCAGAATCTCATGTTGATAGATCCTTAGTAGATGCATCGCATTTTATAGCCACAAATTATTTTGGGGTGTTCAATATTTTATCTGCTTTGAAAAAATATGAAGGAAAAAAATTAATCCAGATTTCAACAGATGAAGTATATGGGCAGATAGAATCAGGAAGTTGGGTAGAAACACAAGCTCTAGACCCCAGATCTCCTTATTCAGCTACAAAAGCTGCTGCTGACCTACTTGCTCTGGCGTATGCAAATAGTTATGGATTAGATATTTGTATAACAAGGGCTAGCAATAATTTTGGGTTACGACAAAATCCCGAAAAACTTATTCCCAAAACAATAGTAAAAGCAATAAAAGGTGAAAAAATCCCAGTTTATGGGCAAGGTCAAAATATTCGTGACTGGCTTTATGTTGGTGATCATGCGCTTGGGATCGAGAAGGTAATGTTCGAAGGTAAAAGAGGCAATATATATAATCTTGGCGGAGATAATGAATTAAGTAATATCACCCTGGTAAAGTACATTCTCGATATACTAAAAATAAATCACAATCAAATTGAATTTGTCAAAGATAGAGATGGTCATGATTATAGGTACTCGCTATCATCTACTAAAGCAAAACAAGAATTAGGTTATATGCCTTCGTCAAACTTTGAATCTAAAATTGTGGAAACGGTTGAATGGTATGTAAAGAATGAGTCTTGGTGGTCTCCTTTAGTATTAAAACATCATGTATGAAAATTGCAATTCTTGGGTCAAAGGGTCGATTAGGGCAAGTCCTAACAAATTGCCTTAGTGAACAGGGTTATGAAGTAGTTGCTTTTTCTCGAGAAAATTTTGATGTTGATAAATTCCTAAGTGATAACCAACTTATAGAAGCACACTTAGATGTAATTATTAATACTATTGCAGTCACTGATGTTGATCAGTGCGAAGAGAGCCCACTTATTGCATATAAAATAAATGCTCGATTTCCACTTTTGCTAGCAAGATATTGCGAGTCAAAAAATATCAAGCTTATTCACATTTCGACTGATTATGTTTTTTCTGGGAAAAATTCTGGGCATTATTCAGAGTATTCATTACCAGAGCCAGTCTGCACTTATGGAGCATCAAAACTTCAAGGGGAGATTGGGGTACTTTCCACAGGGAATAATCGTAATCTGGTCATCAGGACAGCGTGGTTATTTGATCTTCATAAAGGTAATTTCTTAACATGGATTTTAGGTGAATTGAACTCTCATAAAAAGCTTATAAAAGTAGTAGCTGACCAATATGGTAGCCCTACTTCAACAATATTTTTAGCTAACAAAATTACAGAATTGATTGAGAGTGATGCAAATAATATTTTGCATATAACAAATCTTGGACAAGCCAGTTGGTATCAAATGTCTCAAGAGATTGCAGTCATTAAAGGTTTCGAAGTCGAAAGGCTTGTGCCGGTAAGTGCTAAGAGCCTTAAGCGAAAAGCCCCTAGACCCTTCAATACATCTCTTGTGAGTGAACGAAATTTGGAACTTACCGTAGATCTATCTACAACTTGGACAGATTCCTTACGTAGGATTCTCTTATAGTAGGCTGTGATAAGGTCTACCATGATTGAACTTGGACTGGATATCAAAAAAAATAATATCCTAGGGGTACGAACTCTTAATATTGTAGAAAATTTTGATTCTCGTGGTTCTTTTGCTGAAATTATTTCTAAAAGATTTCTAAAAGATAATCAGTTAGAATTTTTTGAATTTGCACAACTGAATTTTTCTATTTCTCGAAAAAATACTTTTAGGGGTATCCACTTTAGTAAATCATCCAAGCCTCAACATAAATTAGTAATATGTCTGGAAGGTTCGATAACTGACTTCGTTGTTGACATTCGAATTGACTCGCCTACTCACGGTAAAGTTGATAGATTTGAATTGAGTTCAAAGGTAAGGCAGGTTTTATTCGTACCTTCTGGGTGTGGACATGGGTTCTTAGCTAAAGAAAACAACACTTCAGTATTGTATGCTCAATCATCTGAGTACTCTCCAGATCAAGAGTTTGAATTGTCTGCCCTAGACAATTCTCTGGGATTGAATATAGCGGATCTGGGTAATTTGATTTTATCTGACAAAGATCGGAGGGCTCCAAAATTAAATAGCCTGAAGTCGAGTAACTTGTTGCCAATGTTTAATCCCGCTGATTTAGATTAAATCAAATATTATGAATAATTCGCCTTGTAGAGAAGACCTAAAATTTAAGAATACTACCATTTCTGTAGTAATCGCAGCATTTAATGGAGAAAAATTCATATTAAAACTCCTGGAAAGTATCTCTATTCAAACTCACCAAGTAGACGAAATAATAGTGTGCGATGATTGTTCTGCTGATAATACGATAAAAGTTTTACACGGTTTTAAACTCAAATATCCTCATTTGAATGTTAGGATCATAAATAACAGATCTCGTCTTGGGGTCACAAAAAATTTCAGTAAAGCAATAAAATTATCAAAATGTGAATTAATTTTTTTGGCTGATCAAGATGATATTTGGCATCAAAATAAGGTTCAAGTAATGTTTGACGCTTATTCGAATGGTAATTGTTCATATTTAATTTCAGATATGAATATATTGAATCTGAATGAAGGTTTAGAAAAATTCACTTGGGCCGAACTAATGAAAAATAATTATGGAATAGGCAAAAATGATTTGATGAATGGATGTGCTGTTGTAGCAACTAAGAAATTTTTTAGATCATGCCTACCAGTTCCCTATGGAAAAGCCCATGATGTATGGTTTGCCTATTGTGCAAAGCGACTTAAAACAAGAGCGTTTTTAGAGGCGCCTTTGATGAGTTATAGAGTTGGACCGCAAGGTATGACTTCCTTTAATTTTGTGGATAATTTAAAGTTAAATGAAAGAAATGTTGAATTAAGTCCCAATTCTAATTTTAAAACTCTCATGAAGCAAGAAAAAAAGATACTTTTGATTATTATTAAATTATTCATGCACTTGCATTTTATATTTGTGGTAATTAGATTTAGATCATTTAAGCGGTCAAATGTAACTATTGGAAAGCAGAATCATGGACGATAAGAAACCATTTTTTACGCCAACAATAGATTGCTTCTATAATCAAACTCAATTAACTGGTAAACACTCGAGTTATTTCCAAATCTATGACAAGTTGTTTCATTCATTTGTTCAAAAACATTTAGTATTTGTTGAAGTTGGTGTCATGTATGGAGGTTCACTATATATGTGGCGCGATTTTTTCGGAAAAAATGCAAGGATTATTGGCATAGATAGCAATGACTCAGCAAGGCAATTTTCAAAAGATTTCGAAATATTTATTGGCGATCAGGCTGATCCTAAATTCTGGGATAATTTCTATAAAACCATTGGTCAAATTGATATTTTATTGGATGACGGTGGACATAGAAATAACCAACAAATTCAAACAGTTGTATCAAGTTTACCTCATATAAGAAGTGGAGGATTAATCGTAGTAGAGGATACCCACACTAGCTTTTTGTATGAATTTGGAAATCCAAGCAAATATTCTTTTATTAATTTTGCCAGTAGGAAAGCGGTGAATCTTACTAAAAGGCACAAAATTATAAGTAAACCTGACTTGCTTGTATCTCGAGTACATTCTATAGAATTTTATGACTCTATTGTCGCTTTTTTTATTAATGAGGAAAATTCAAAGCCCGGTGAGGCTGTTACTAATAATGGGAATCGTACAAATGCCAAAGATTTTAGGAATAAAAATCTCTCAAAAACTCAACTATTTACAAGAATGATAAGGAAAAACTTAGCATTAAGATTTAAAAAATTAAGAAGATACAGGTTAGTAAGGGCATTGTTTCGAATTATAGTTACTTCTGTCTACTGGGTTGAGAATTATGTTCTTGGTAAAAAGTTTAGAAAATTTTTCTGATTGCAATAAGTGAATATTTATAAATAGTTAAATGGATGATAAACCCGCGTTAACTTAGAGGCGTATTTAGAGTTTTCTATCAAGCATATTGTACAGCTTTTATATCGGTCATAACTTGAAAATAAGTTTTAGAGACTTAAATTAAATCTGAAATGTTCTAGTTGAATCTAGTGGTTACACTTCCAATAAAACCAGCATAAAACTACTTTAAATCAACTTAATTATAGGTTTACTAGAGTTTAAGCAATAATATGAGTATATTTGTGCTATGGATTATCCAACTGCTTCTGTTAATAATGGCAATAATACATATGTAATAGCGGAAGCGGGAGTAAATCATAATGGAAAATTAGATATCGCGCTCAAGCTAGCCGATGCAGCCAAGGAAGCGGGGGCAGATGCAGTAAAATTCCAATTGTATAACGCCGTTGAGCAGATATCTATAAATTCTCCGACTGCTAGCTACCAGCGGCTAGCAACTGGGGACAAGTTAATGCTAGACATGGCTAAAAACTATGATCTGCCTTGGTATTTGCATGAAAAAATCGCAAATCATTGTGCTGAAATTGAGATTGATTACATGGCATCATGCTTTGACACTGACGCTATAGATTTTTATCGAAAACTTAATGGAAAAGTACTGAAAATTGCGTCCGGGGAAATAACTAATATTGAGTTAATACAATACGCATGCAAGACTAATCTCCCAATTATTCTTAGTACAGGTATGAGTACTTTGGATGAAATTAAATTTACCACAGAGTTAATCTTGAATAATTCCAGCGCTCCTCTTACTTTACTTCATTGTGTCTCACGCTATCCAACGCAGATTCAAGATTTGAATTTAAATTTTATAGCAACACTGAAATCAATATTTAGTTTACCGATTGGATTAAGTGATCATACTCAGCACTTGAGTGTTGGAGGCTGGGCAACAACACTTGGAGCTACAGTGATTGAAAAGCATATGACGCTAGATAAATCGCTTGTAGGTCCTGATCACGCAATGTCGTGTAGTCCCGCTGAGTTAAAGGTATATATCAAAGAGATAAGGGAAGCTCAAATTGCTTTAGGGTCTAATGAAAAGATACTAACCCAAGAAGAAATATCCGTTAGAGATGTTGCTCGTCGAAGCGTTGTCGCTTCGAGAGATCTTAGAATTGGTACGATCATAAGTCCAAATGATTTATTGGTAAAACGCCCAGGTAATGGAATTTCTCCCCTTAAAAAGTCTGATCTAATTGGTAAGAAACTGAAAAAAACAATAAATAAAGATGATCAAATTACTTGGGATGACTTTTGAAATTTATGCAGAAACCTACTGCAGTATTTATTGGAACTAGGGCGGAAGCACTTCAGGCACTCAAAGTGGTAACGGATGTAACTAAAATTATTTGCATTGAAAATTCAAGGGCCCATCTACTTTGTATAGAAAATAAATGGCCGGTAACGGTTATCACACCAAAAGATCGAAAAGTTGCGCTTGAAGAAATTTCTAAGATAAGCACACACATATTGCTCTCAGCTGGTTTCCCGTGGATAATTGATGAAGACACACTGAATTCTACACAAGCAATAAAGTTAAATTCACATCCGTCGCTTTTGCCAAAATTTCCAGGAAAAAATGCGATTAAAGATGCTTTTGGCCAAAACTCTTCAAGAACTGGTGTTACTGTTCACCATATTACGAACGATGTGGATGGTGGCCCAATTATAGCTTCCGAGGAAGTAAACATAGAGAATCTATCACTTGATGAAATTTATCAGATACTTTTTGGTATCATAGAGCCTCGTGTAATCGATAAATCTTTAAAGTTGGTCATTCCTCATTTAAAAGGGGTTAATTAAACAGAATAATTTGGAGTCAGAGATTGATGCGAAATTTTCAAGTAATTACAGGGGAAGATAGTTGTCAAACTTGGGACTCGATTATTAGTAAATTACCTATATCTCTTCAAGATTCATACTTTGAGTGCCAGTACGTCGATCTACAAGATGAAACAAATCACTCTTCAACCGCTTTATTTGTTTACGAATCTGGTGACTATTTCTATACGAATCCTTTTGTAATTCGTACAATTGAAAGTATTTGCGGAGAACACCTAAATGTACCAATAATTGATTTGGAATCACCATATGGTTATGGAGGTCCAATTTCAACATCTCATGATTCTAAGTTTATTTATGAAGCTGATAAGGCTTTTCTGAGTTGGTGCAAGGAGATTGGAGTGGTCTCAGAATTCTTACGCTTTCACCCACTGCTTTGCACTCAAAACTTTGCTGGAGCAGGAACAGAAGTTGAGTTCAACCGCTTGACCTACTCCATTACAATTAACCAATCAAATAGCCCTGTTCAACATTTTAAAGGAACTGCTCGAAATAGAGTTCGTGGGGCTCTACAGAGCGGGCTGTATGTTCAAGAAATCAATTTGAAAGACAATATTGCTCAGTTTAGAACTATGTATTTAGCAGCAATGGAGCGTAAAGGAGCATTAAGTTTCTACAATTTCTCTAATCTATATTTTGAGAAGTTGTCTAACTATAATCCTGAGAAATTACTTCTATTGTCTGTAAATGATTCTGTGGGGATGATTTCAATGGGATTATTTCTAGTTGGTCCTAATGGAATGCATTATCATCTTGGAGCAAGTAATAATCGATCTAGACATTCGGGCGCATTTAATTTACTCATGAGTTACGCTGTAGAGTTCGCGATGAAAAAAAATCTGAAGTGGATTCACTTAGGTGGAGGCCTATCGAATAATGCGTCTGATACATTGTCTCGTTTCAAACGGACAATTTCCGACTCAAGTCATGAGTATTTTACGGGTAAACGCTTGCATCGTCCAGATGTGTGGAAAGCTGCACGAAATAAATTAGTCATTCATAACACTGATAGTGAAGCGGATGACTACTTCCAATCGTACCACCTACATCCTTGAAGTAATAAATTAGGTTTTTACATAATGTATTGTAGATATTCAAGCAAATTGATCTCCTAATAATGCAATTCAATAAATGATATTTTTCAGTTTCCTATAATTAGTCAGCTTCCAATAGCTAATCTTTCCTTAAACAAATTAAGATAATTATAAATCACAAGGATTAATAGGATTTGAGACAAAAATCTGATATTTCTTCTATGTAAGCTAATTTTATTAATTAATGATAAGTATGTGTATTATAAAAAAACTCCTCGCTGATATTCACCTCTAGGGACTTTATAATCAAGTTTGGACTTCGCCTTGACCTTACTATTTGATGGGATGATCTCATCAACAATTAAAGACCCAGCACCAATTACAACATTTTCGCCAATTTCGCTATTTCCAAGGATGGATGCTCCAGAATAGATCACGCAATCTCCATGAATGATTGGATAGACACTATTTGATCCCCCTACAGTGACATTTTGATATCAAACAAGACTTGAGCCATATTTTGCCTTACCAAGAACAGTTCCTAGTGCGTGAACAAATAAAGTTTTTTTAGGAAGTGAGACTGAATGCCAGATTTTAGTTGAGTGCCTAATGAGATTTAAGTAGCAGATACGATTTGCTGACATCTCTCGTTATAAGTTAATCTCTTCCTTGGCACGGAGGAAACAAAATAAAGTCATGTGGTCAACATTAATAACATTAGGAATTTACACTTTCCAATCTGACCAATACTTAGTTCTTAAAAGATTCTTAGTTTCTTCCTACGAATTTATAGCACTTTCAAAACAACTTCTGCTTGGTAAATACTCTTCACTAGGGATTGATCCGTTAGGCAAGGTTTGTAAAATCATTTGATTAAATGAAATGATAAAGTTTGTGATCTCATTCTTGACCATAAAATGACCATTTCCTTTCTAAATCTTTAAATTTTTTCAGATTTTATGTCCACATGGGGTGAGAGGAATTCGAAATTCACATCCTTGCACCGCTTGCAATTATACTCTTACTGCTGTGAGGATATCTCCTACAAAACTGAATTATGTTTCAATGTATAGAAATTCCATATTTAAGATGAATACAATTAACTAAATTTTCTTCGCCTGGCCACCTCTTTGCTAAATATGTAATGAGTTTAGCCACTCACTTGCTGAGCAAGAAATTGTTAAGCGTTTAGTTAGATCTGTGTAAAATCAACTACTCCTTAAGGTTAGTGAAGCAGAACGAAAATTACCAAATACCCCGTCCCCCATCAACATGCAAAACCTCCCCTGTAATATATGAAGACATGTCAGAAAGTAGGAATAGTATTGGTCCAACTAAATCCTTCTCCGATGCCATGCGAGAAAGTGGAACTCCAGCTGAATACCTTTCCAAAAATATTGTTGGCTGATTTCTTTGAACACCTCCTGCCGCTACAGCATTTACCCTAACTTTGGGTGCAAGCGTTGTTGCTAACCATCTAGTTAGTTGGTTTAGTCCTCCTTTCGAAACAGAATAAGCAGCAGGGTTTCCAAGATTTGTTCCTTCATAAATCTCCCATTTAGGGCCCTTTTCACTATAAATTGAAGAAACATTGACGATACTAGAATTAGTAGTGACTTTGAGTAAAGGCGCAAGTATCTGACAAATTTCGAAAATTGAAGTTAAGTTTACTTCGATCACTCTTCTCCAGGTTTGAATCGATTGTTCCTCGAAATCAACTTTCCATCCGGTAAGTTCGGCATCACCAACAAACGCACTGCAGTTTACAATTCCGTGAAGTTTTGAATACTTATTTCTGATCTCGGAAAAATATTTTTTTCGTTCATGATCAATTTCTAAGTCACAAACGATAAACTCGGCTGTGTTAAATTTAGATTTGGGTAGAGAATTTTTTAAAACTGATAGTCCAGCTTCATTTTTGTCTAGTAAAATCAAATTTGCTCCAAGTGCTACAAGGGATTGAGCCAACTTCTGGCCTAGATGTCCCGCTGCACCATTAATCAAAACATGCTTGTCTTTAAAATCAAACTCGTACTGATTCATAGCGACTCCTCACGCGCATACATATCTCAGTCTTAGTCATTACTCTCATTAGAGTAGCTCTGACTTAAACCGTCTATCCTCTAGTACGGGGAAAGATTTTCTGATTTCTGCAACAATATCAAAATTTAGAGTATAAACACTTACGGCGCCACTTGAAAATTCTGCTTGAATTAATTCGCCCCAGGGATCAAACACTAAACTATCTCCAGCAAAGAATTCCCCTTCGAGATCGTAACCGTACCGATTCACACCAATCATGAACAATTGATTTTCAATAGCTCTAGCTCTCAATAAAGCTTTCCAATGTGAGCTCCTTTTTGATGGCCAATTAGCTATATTTATTATTGCGTCACAATATGGAGCCATTTTAGTAAACATTTCTGGGAAACGTAGATCGTAGCAAATTGAAATTCCAATAAAGTTTTCTTTTATCGTTCCCATTTTAATTTCATTACCTGCAATGTTGTACTTATTTTCTTTACCAGGTGAAAAGATATGAATCTTGTCATATCTTAATGTAATCTCCCCCATCTGATCGATAATAACAGCTGAATTTTTCACACCACCTGAACTCTCATCTTTTATGAATAAACCAAGAATCAAACTAATTTCTAAATCTGCAGCTTTACCTCTAAAAAATTTCAAAGATGGAGAGTTTGAATAATACTCTGAATGAACGTTATTTGGAAAAATAAAACCGCTCATCGTAGATTCAGGAAATATGCATAAATTTGCACCTTTATGCTTTGCAGCATTAATCAATTCACTTGCTTTTTTGAAATTGCGCCCTGTGTTCTTAAGCTCTGGTTCAAACGATACAAGAGCAATCTTCATCAATTAAATTTTCTGAATACTGGCTTAATAAAATCTCCGTGTACAAAATCTCTTGGGTTCGATTGTAGGGCTTTAGAATAAATGTCTAGCATAGAATCTAGGCCATCGCTCATATCTGTAATCAAATCAGTTGAGTGCCTATATGCAATGGATATCCAGGGCATCAAAATATTACACTTGATTAATTCTTGTACGAATAGGGTCCTAAACTCAAAAGAAGAATTCTTGTTTTGATCTAAAGTAATAAACTTGGGAGAACAGGCTGGTCCCATTACCTTAATAAAATCCTGTAGGCCATGATTTAATATTAACTTATTCATTGCAGAAATTAGATTAAATCCAAAATTCCATACGTTCTTGACGACTGGCTCGCGCTTCATAAACTCAACCATTGCTTTAAATGCTCCAAAACTAGCCATATCTCCGCCATGTGTAGTAGAAACTAGAAATAGGCGCTCTTCGCCAATTTTATCAATTGATCCTAAACTCATGATTTCACGCTTACCAACCACACAAGCTAGTGGGAAGCCATTGGCAATAGCCTTGCCAAATGTGCTCAAATCTGGACGTACTTTGAACGCACCCTGTGCACCGCTTAGTCCCCATCTAAACCCAGTAATCATTTCATCAAGAATAAAAACTATTCCATTTTTATTGCAGACTTCTTGAACTTCCTGAAGAAAATTACTTTCATAACTTACTCTTGAGCAATCCATTTTTGAGCAACATCCCGCACTAAAATCTGACACAGCAGGACAGTCAGTTGCTTGTGGTTCAAGCACAACGCATGCGATCTCATTGGGATAGATCTCAATCAATTTTTTGAGAGACTCAATATCATTATATCGAAAAGACTTTGTGAATAATGACACTTCAGGTGGAATACCTTTTGACATTGGCGTCGTTGCAATAAACCAATCATCATAAGAAAAAAATGGGTGATCTGAGCATATAGCAATTAAGTTTTTTTGAGTATATGCCCTAGCCAATTTTACAGCTGCCGAAACAGCAGTCGATCCATTTTTTGTAAACTTAACCATTTCGGCACCTGGAATAAGACTTACCATAAGCTCTGCAGCTTCGAGTTCAATAAGTGACGGTCTGGTTAGATTCATTCCCAGCTTTAAATAGTGAATCGCTTTGCGATCTATTTCATTCTCAGAATATCCAATTAAAACACTTCTTAAGCCCATTCCAAAGTCAAGGTATTTTTTACCTCCTGGTTCATATACATATACCCCTTCTCCTCTTTCTAAAATTTGCGGCGCATTAGAGGGAAACTGATCAAAACCCTTTGAGTATGTGTGGGCACCTCCTGGAATAACTCTTTGAAGTCTATCCGTATAATTCATAGCAGATATTTTCTTCCTAGTGCAGCGGCCATTTCATAATCATACTCATCGTCAATCTCAATCGTCTTCCATTTAGGTAGTAAATAGGCAAGTGTCTGTTCATGAACGAACGTTTCTTTCGCTAATAAAGTATCAATATAGGATATGTAGATAGTTCCATCTAGATAAAAATTACCCTTAATGTCTTGCCGCCTTGAGTGTGTAAATTCTTGTTCGTTAGTTGGAAGCATAATGAAGTTTCCATCCGATATTTTGAATTGAATTGATCGATCTTGAGATTCTGCCTGTCCAACACTTACAAGCGAGGTTGCATTTTTGGTATCAATCAATTTTTCAAGCGCATCGTCAATATCATTCTGTGTTCTAAGAGGAGAAGTGGGCTCTAAAAGAATTATTACATCGTATTGCTGATTTAAAGTGCCCTCAAGAAATTTAATGGCGTGACATATTACTTCTTGTGTTGTCGACTTATCCTGCGAAATATTTTTAGGCCTTAGAAATGGTACATCTGCGCCAAAGCTTAAACCAATGTTAGCGATAAATTGAGAATCAGTACTCAATAAGACCTTATCAATATATTTACTCTTACTCGCAGACTCAATGCTCCAAACAAAAAGCGGCTTGCCTAAAAAATCTATTATGTTCTTGTTTGGTATACCCTTAGAACCCCATCTGGCTGGTATTAAAGCTAGTACACTCAATTTCTCGATCATCCAATAACCTCTCTAGATTTGTTCTATATCTCGCTCAAAGAATTCAAATGACTCTAATCCCTTAAATTAGTCTGTTCGTTCAAGCGATAGTTCTCAGTAGCATATTTGAGCTGCGCATGAGTACCAATATCTATCCATTTTTCATGTAATACATATGCGGTTGTCATTAATGCTTTAGCCCTTAATTTATCAAACAATGTAGTCATATCTGTATGAACGTTCTCCTCGAGTAATAGAAGTGCTGAAGGATCCAGCACATACACACCAGCATTTACTAGGTTTCGAATTATTGGCTTTTCTACAATTCCAGTTATCTCGAAACCGTTCGTCACAATTGCTCCAAATGGATTTTGCCACTCGTGAATGTTCACAGCCATCGTACCAATTGCTTTGTTTTTTGTATGAAATTCTAAAAATTCTCCATAATTAATATCTGTCAGTACGTCCCCATTAGTGACAATTAGCGGCCTATCAGGATATGGTTTTAATAAGCTAAGCGCCCCAGCAGTTCCAAGAGGTAAATCTTCTTTAAGATATTCAATTGAAACCCCCAATGAACTTCCATTACCAAAGTAATTTTCTATCAAGTTACTTAAGTAATGCACCGCCAATATAAATTGAGTAAAGCCTTGAGATTTAGCGCGTTGGATTATTAGCTCTAGAATTGGTTTCCCGGCAACCTGAAGCATTGATTTTGGTATCGTAGAAGTAATTGGCATTAGCCTACTTCCTCTACCGCCTGCCATAATTACTATTTTGTTGTCATAAGATGCTGGAAAAGTGATTTCATCAAGTAAATGGATTCCCACAATACGCTTTTTTTCATCAATAATTGGAATTTGATAAATTTTATTAAGCACCATAATTTCCTTGGTAGCTTCTAAGCTCGTACCTTTTTTGACAAAAAGTGGAGTGAAGTTCACTACCTCAGAAGTTGGACTTCCAACTGTAATGCCCCTTAGTAGCCCTCGGCGTATATCGCCATCTGAGACGCTTCCAATTAGTGCACTGTTTTGGTCCACTACCAGAACAATCCTCAACCCTGTTTCATTTAGTATCCGAATTAAATCCTGAACAGTCGAATCTATTGGAACTAATAATTTTTTCCAGTCTTGATGTTTCACAACCACTGACTCCTAAAAATGTCATTTAATATCATAAAAATATTTCTTATTTATGTCTTTTAACTGAACGCCAGCGAGACATTCTACGATCTTAGAACTCGCTCCTCCATATCCGTATGGACTAATACATTTACTAAGCTGTGTCTGAAAAATATCTGAATATAAAAGTTCGATTGCCTTGCTGACTTCATTACGATCAGCTAAACAGTTTATTACGTTATTAGCCTGGATTCTTCCAAACTGTCTTTCGCCTATATTAATGGCACCAACCCTAAAGCTAGGCGTTTCGGTTATACCACTTGAAGAATTTCCAAGAACACCATCTGCAATTGACATACAAGATAAGTATAGGACATGACCTAGGGATTTAAAAAAGTGTGCATTTGAATTTTCAGAAACAAAGTCCTCAATAAGTTTAATTATTATTAGGTTACCCGAATCAGCATTAGGGCTGGTAAAAATCAAGGTTGTATCCTTCAAATCTGAAAGAGCTAAGAGTAATTCAGTCATTTGTTGAAGTGGGGTCATATCTGCCAACGTTTCTGGGTGAAATGTCACTAGCAAAATCTTGTTCATAAGATTTATTCCAAGAAATAATTGAATTTGGTTTTTGTCTAGTAGTTCAATTCTGTTAATTATATCTACACCTAATCCACCAACGATATGCACGTTCGCTGGATTTTCACCCAATTGAATTACTCGATCTCGATATTCTGAGGTAGCAACAAAATGAATGTTTGCCATTTTAGTTATAGAATGCCTTATAGAATCATCGTACGATCCAAGTGTTTTTTCACCTCCATGAATATGAGCAAGGGGAATTCTCGCAATCAAGGTTGCAATGGCCCCTGCTAAAATTTCAAAACGATCACCGAGTATCAAAACTATATCTGGCTTTAAGTTATCCAAAGATGCTGCACACCCATGAATACCTTTTGCAATTGCATTAGATATGTGAACAGGACTATCTCCAGGGATTAAACACTCCACTTTTTCATTGACAAAAAAACCATCAGATTCAATCTCTTTATATGTAAAGCCATAGGTTTCTGACAAGTGCATACCTGTAACAATAATTTGTAACTCTAGCTCGGGTTTATCGATAATTTCTTGTAAAACAAATCGCATCAGCCCATAGTCTGCCCTACTCCCCGTAATTACACATACTTTGCGAATCATTTAGTTACCCAAACTAAGAGTTATATCAATCAGCACCAATACTATAGTGTTACATTAACTAAAGAGACAAATAAGCATATTGACTATCTATGAAATTAAATTATTGAAAAACTCAATAGATAAACCAAAGCTTTGAAATCAATCTATTTGATCTGAAATCAATACCTAAATGGTAATCATATGTTGTAAAGTGCGCTCTTATAAAGTCCTATATTTTCGGGATTGGAAAACCAGTCAATCGTCTCTAGTAGTCCCTTTTTGAAGCCTTCAATACCACCATACTTCTGATCCCAACCAAATGTATCTTTCAATTTAGTATTTGCAGCACAAAGTCTTTGAACTTCTGAATTTACAGGCCTTAATCTCTCGTTATCGTTAATCAAAACCTTGGAAATTCCCATGAGATCTGCAATTAGATGCGCAGTTTCACCGATTGAAACTTCAAAACTACTTCCAATATTGAAAACTTGCCCCAGTCCTTTTTCACTTTTAATTGCCGAAACAAAAGCTGACACCGTATCTTCGATATACGTAAAATCACGAGTTGGTGCAATAGTTCCAAGTTTAAGAGATTTATTTTTTGCGACTAACTGAGTGATAATAGTAGGAATTATTGCTCGAGCAGATTGTCTTGGGCCGAAAGTATTAAAGGGTCGTAAGGTTAATACTGGCAAATCAAACGAAGCATAAAATGAGTTAACTAATTGATCTGCGGCAATTTTTGTTGCTGAATATGGAGACTGTCCTTGAAGAGGGTGATCTTCGGTGATTGGAACAGTAAGCGCGCTGCCATAAACTTCGCTTGTTGAAGTGTGAATAATTCGCTGAGTTTCGAGTTCTTTTCCAGCTTGCAGGATGTTAAGCGTGCCAGAAATATTGGTTTGGACATATGATTCTGGTGCTCGATAAGAATAGGGTATCGCAATCAAAGCAGCCAGATGAATAACATACTTACAATTCACCATAAGTTGTTTTACTAGATATGGGTCTCGGATGTCGCCCTGTACGACTTCGAATAACCCCTTTACATCTGGTGAACAACGATCTAGCCAACCCCAAGAACCAAAAGAGTTATAAAACACCATGGCTCTAACATCGTATCCCTCACGAACCAGAGACTCCGTTAAGTGAGATCCAATAAACCCGTCTGCGCCAGTTACAAGCACTCTGTTAGTCATAGCCCTACTATAACTTAATCTTGGTCTATTACTAGCAAATAACCAGACATTCTTAGAATTTACATCTATCTAAAATTTAAAAGTCATGTTTAAACTTTTCACTTGGAGGTACAGAGTGCGGGCGATTACTATGCATCATTTTTACTGACAAATTTCTAAAGTTTACTCGTTTTACTCCTTCTTTTTAGACTCAGTAGTAGTATTAAAATTAAATCATGTTTACGAGTAAATATTTGAGAATCAGTAATGCCTTTCATTAATCTTTTTTATTTATAAACTTTTGTAGTTTTCGAAAAGTTATAATAATTGGAACTGTATCTAATCTGTAAATTGACTTAAAATTGATCGCTGGATTATAATAACAAGATCTAACGCCTAATCTTTTGGCTATTAAGGCTGGTGTAGTAAAAGGTATCGCGACAACAATTTTTGCTTGTTGAATTACTTCAAACAAATCAATATTTGGGTCTATCAGTCTAATACGATTCTGACTTTTAAGTTTTTTTAGAAATCTCCTATATTCACCAGAATGACTGCTATCAATTTTCCTCTTTGGCTTAAGAGCTATGACTAAAGCATCAATATTAACTGCTTTCGATTCAGTAGCTAACAAAATATCGTTTACAAATTTAATACAATTACTATCTGAATAATAATTTTTTGAAGAATAAAATTTTTTTGGAGTGACATCAAAAATCAAAATATCGATAGATTTTGAGACTGCTCGCCTGTTCGGTAGGTAGAACAACACATAATCAATTACCTTATACTTAGAATTTGTGATTTCTTTTACTAATCTACCAAATTTATGAGTCCATACTATATGTCGATCAATCTTCATATATTTCAGATAACTAAATTCTTCTTTTATTTTGGTGCGTAGATTATTTGTGGGTGGTAATGAGTTGCTTGAATACCAATATAAATCTCTTTGTGCTTGACTATTAGTATGAAAATAAAACGGTTGTACCCCCCATTGACTTACTGTAGTAGAAAGTGTCCTAATTTTAGACTGCACATCTGTTGGATATGAGTCAATTATAATTTCCGGCCCTATCAAAATAGCTGCAGAAATTTTTTTACAAAGACGTTGCCAGTAAAAAAATCTAATTACTAAATTATATGCTATGACAATCCTAGAGGCATCTGAATATCTGAGCAGATAAAGCGGTATATAAGTTACCACCTTAAATGTACCCTTAGTTTTTACGTGGCTTAAGTCAAATTTTGAGTACTGAATTAGATTAATTGAATCTTTATTCTTAAAACTTGAATTAACTTTTTCAAAGAAGACATCACAGGTTAAGTGGTGTGAGTTTTTAAAAATCATATCTTTGGACAATCCATAAATTAGATTAAAGTAATTATCAGATTTAATCTTAGACCGAATAAGTACGTAGAGAATTGAATAACAGAGTAGAAAAAAGTTTAGCGAGTAATACTTAATTTTTAATCTGCTTTTTACTTTAAGGGTATTGTTAGAAATTTGAATCTGCCTTCTGTTTAAAAGTTCTTTTAGAGTTGTTTCAGCATGGTCTTTTCTCGAATTAATCTTAATATTAATTAAATAGGGATTTAATGGAGCGCATATTTTTTGAGTTAACAAATCCTGATATGGGAGTGAAAGAATATTTTTACTACTTATAGAAATTATGTTATTAACTAATTCATAAAGGTTTTCATAATTTATTGGTGGATTTTTTGATTTACTCATAATAATCCTAGTTTATTGAGTTTTGATTTATAATCAAGGATAGCAAGGTTTTGTAATTAAAGAAATTAACTTTTCTAAATGTTTTTATGGTGTCTTAGTGGATTGAGTCTGAAGACTTACTATAACCTTAAAATTTTAGGTTAAAGTAGAATTCCTAAAACTCACCATTTAGTTCACTGATAGGTTTGGAATTTATAGGTAAATTCAACTTTTCTGTAACTATTTATACTTTGAGTTTTCATGCTCATAGACTATTCGTAAAGTTCTGATCGTCAATAAATTTTAACTTTACTCTCATGTACGAATGTCTACAGTCCTTTAAATTCACACCTTTGAAGCCTATCGAGAATAGCTAAAGCTATATCATCCCCTACTGGAGGAACTACAATTACTCTTGATAGTTGTTTGCTATCGGCAAGGTTTAGTGCTCGGTATAATATTTGAGCATACTCTGCATTGTTTTTTGGTGACGCTAACCTAATTGCACCAGACGGTGTGGCAATATTTGATAGCGCTATGAACCCGTCTCCAGCTCGGGCATCTTGCGAGAGAAAAACTTTGGCAGACGGTGCATAATGTGATTTAAGCAAACCAGGGGCTTTAACTTTATAAATTGAAGATTGACTTTCAATCCTTTTTGGTTCTAAACCAGCTTCGTTAACAATCATCTTATTGGTAATGGCACCGGGTCGCAAAATTCTAATGTGTGACTGTGTGCAATCAATTATTGTTGACTCTAAACCTATGCTACAAGAACCGCCATCCAATATTAAATCATTCCGAGATAAATATTCTGCTAGTTCTTGGGAAATCGCATTAGCATTTGTTGGAGATACTTTCCCAAATCTATTTGCACTAGGTGCAGCAACGCCAAGGCCACCCTGGATTTCAAACTCCCTTAATAATTCTAGAGCTAGTGAGTTAGCTGGAATTCTAATCGCAACACTGTCTTGACCGCCTGTAACAAAATCTCTAGCTAAATCGGTTCTGGGAAGTATTAATGTCATAGGTCCAGGCCAAAAAGTGCGTGCGAGCTTTATTGCGTGCTCAGGAATTTCTCTTGCCCACCTGTCTAAATTTGACAATGATGAGATGTGGATAATTACTGGGTGACTAACTGGCCGACCCTTTGCCTTATATAACTTGTCTATCGCCGCCTGGTTATTAGCATCAGCTCCTAGACCGTATACAGTTTCAGTGGGAAAGGCAACAAGATTTCCAGATCTGAGTAAAGTAGCTGCGCCCTTTAAAGTAGCTGATGTACAAGTTGAGATATTTGCCATGATGCGTAATTGTTGCACTTTGTTGCAGTAGAGGCATATTCGGTTAATTTGGAGCATGTTTTTCAATTAGTTTTGCCCTCCGTAATTGAAGCGATACCCTTATCCCTTCCACAGTCCCCATCGTCTAGAGGCCTAGGACGTCGCCCTTTCACGGCGTTAACACGGGTTCAAATCCCGTTGGGGACGCATAGGTGAGTTGAGAAGTAATTTTCAACTCGCTTTAAAAGCTGGCCCAGTAGCGCAGTTGGTTAGCGCGCCGCCCTGTCACGGCGGAGGTCGCGGGTTCAAGTCCCGTCTGGGTCGCGATTTTTTTCTATTCTCTTTATTTTTTTATCTCTTTAAATTACATTTGTAGAGATAGAAACCAAGAATTATGGAGTTGGATATGTTTGGCTTGGTAGCTCAGTTGGTACGAGCGAACGACTGAAAATCGTTAGGTCGCCGGTTCGATCCCGGCCCAAGCCACAAAGATATTTAAAGCAGATTAGAACTTAACTAGTTTATATGTAAGTTACTAAGCAGAGCCTGCTTTCCTGCGATGCATCTTTGGGGCTACTCCCCCTGTTTGTCCTTCACCAACCTTAGAGCCGCTTGTAGGACCAGAGGATTTACCAGTTTTATGACCTTTTTGTTTTTTAGCGAGCGCAGCCAACATCTTCGCCTTTGGATCATCACCACTTTTCTTATCTACACCTCTATCAGTTGATTCTTCACTCACTGTAATTTTCTACCTTTCACTCTAATTACTCTCATTGGTTGGCATTACTTGAATTTGGTGTGTCAGGTGAAATTGATTTAAGTAGAGATCTAACCTCAGACTCTTTATACCTTCTATGCCCACCTAAGGTTTTAATGGAGGTTAATTTGCCAGCCTTTGCCCACCTAGTAACCGTCTTTGGATCTACTCGAAATAATGCTGCCACCTCAGATGGAGTGAGAAGATTTTCTTGGGAGGTAGGGGAGAGTGAGTAATTGTTCTGGCTCACTTTGCTTTCTCCTTCTTCTGATTAATTCACTACTTGATATAGATTCCTAGTTGTAGAAGAGAGAAGTGGTGTCCACTTTAACCCTTATAAACCTTATTTCTACATATACCCTAAGTATCCCGTTACTTTAATCCTTTGGGCAAGAATTAAGTACAAATAAGCATAGATGTCTTGGTCAAGATCTATTTAAGTTGCAGACTCTAAGGCTGCCACCTTGCGCCAGCGAGAGACCAGCCGTTCATACCCCTTGCCAGCTAGAGCGCCATCCCCTGAAGCAAGCCCCGCAATTGAAGTATTCACATCCTCAATTGATGTGTCAGCAGATAATCCTGGCTCACCATTTTGGATAAGTAGTTTATCTAAATAGGTGGCAAGGCCGCCGTAATCTAATTCAACAATGGATGAGTTATCAAAGATTTCAAGCCATGAAATTAACTCTGCAATCTCACTCTCTACTGGCCCTGATCCAAATGCGCCAAGTACTGCTTCATGGGTAAATCTTGCTCTAGTTTTTGCATTATTAATTGATGTGCGAAGGATAGTGAAAACTCCATCCCCATTTTCTCCCCGTAATCTCTCATCTGGCTGAAATAACGCAAACCATCTGGGCGGGATACTCCAGGTTGAGGTGAGAATATGTGAAACCTTATCTTCAATCTCAATAGCTGAGCTCTTTATTGAATCCTCAATACTTTGGGGGATAAAAAACTTAACTAATGGGGCAGGAAGTGAGTACTTGAAATCATCTAACGCACTCCAACATCTAGTAGTGGTAGACCATGGGGCGATATATCTTTTGCCCTCATGCTCTAAAAGGTGAGCTCCATCTGGTTTGGTATTTGGCGCCTCACTTTTTATTACTCTTGTTAGTGCCCGTTTTTGTTCATCCCATCCCGTAGGAGAGGTAATTAAAAGATGGGCCCATCTTTGTTTATCTAAATTGTCAAAGCTATCAAGTGGTTCATAGATTCTTAGACTTGCAACATATGGGGTGGGGCGCATAAGTAAACCGTACTACTATTTGGCTTTCACAGATTACCTACATATATAAATATATTTAATTTCGATAATGCTACATAAAATGATTACCACCTATAAGAGATAAGGAAAGTACAATCAGTTACTACTTATAATCCTCATCTAGGTAGGAATCATTATCTTGAATACCTTTTTTTTCAGGAGCCTCACCATGCAGCTCCTTAGCTAATCGCTCTAGATCCATATTTTGATTTGAGTACTTAAGATCTCTGGCAACCTTGGTTTGTTTGGCTTTTGATCGGCCACGTCCCATGGGTGGGCCTCCTTCACGCTTGCACCTATAGATTTTCTGTTGATAGGAAGAAAGATTATCTAATCAACCCCTGATTACGCCAAAATATTTCAAATCCCCCTTTTTGAGCCCTACTTAAAGGTGAGTGCGAAAATTTGAGATAGATCACTTAATTGGCCTGAGGCCTGGATCTGACCTGATTGGGCGAGAGAGCTCCAGAGCGTGGGATCTTGGGCCAATTGGATTAGCACTTGCGCGCTCATTTCGACCTGATTAGCTGGAGTTCCCCGCCGGTGGTTTACCCCGGCCACACATTGGATAGCGCCATATAAGGGAATCCTTAATTCAACAGAACTTCCTGGCGCAACTTTTTTGATTGCCTCTAAGATCTTTTTTACCTGTATTGCGGTAGCAGGATCTTTCTTAACTGAATCTTTTTGCATGAGACACTTAAGCCAAAGAGATTGCTTAAGGTGATTAGTACTTATGAAGGTTATGTCTAAAGAAGAGTGTAAGTATTAAAACTTACTTACCCCTCTTACACAAAGTATTTTTCATAGCAGCCTCACCATCGGTGATGGTTTTAACTAGACTATCAAGCTCTTTTTGCTCATTTCCACCTAAAGCTGTGCCTAACTCTGTAAGTGTTTTATAGCCGTAGATATTTGCTTGCAACAGCATCATCTCTTCAGTCTCTCTAGCTTGGGCTAGAAGGCTTTCGGCCTGCTTACAGGTACTTAGCATCCAGGTTAATTTTGTTGGTGTTACATATGGATTTTTACCACACACATAATTCTTACTTCCCACCTTGGTCTTTAACCCTGCTTTTTTGCAAGCAACACCATTTTTAACGGTGGCAGCAGTTGAGGTGGTAACAAAGGAGGTAGTTGCCAAGAAAAGGCCTAGGGTAGTTGCTAATACTGCACTCTTTAATTTACTTGAGCTCTTAACCATTTTATCCATCTCCTTATAAATCATATTTGCTTGCCGAAAAATCACTTTAAGTGATTGATATGGCTCCTACCATACCCCAATTTAAGGAAGCCTTAAAGTGGTCTTTTGGTATTACTTTCTACGGTCAAGATTACGGCTAAAACCTGCCCACGGACCCTTAAAATCCATAGTTTTTACTGTGAATATCAACCCTCAGGGTAATAAGGTGGTAAGTCAAAGGTGGTCTATTTAAATCAAAGATTGCAGATCAACCTTTGAAACTTCACCCTTTGTAATCTTCTTTATCTCATCTGCCACCTCTTGTGATTGCATAAGGGCGCTGCCAGCAAAGGCGGCTGGATCTTTTATCAAATTATTTAACTCATTAATTGATAATGGAAAATCTTTTTCACTAGCTAGTGCGTTAAAGAAATTACTAGCAGTAGTGGTTGTGGCATGTTTTTTAATTAACTCATGGGCGATCTCTCTACCCATGCCTTTTTTAACTAGCTCAGTTAAGATCTGAGAGGTAGCTAAAAATGGCAGCTGCTCTGCTAACTCTTTGTTGATATTTTCTTCATAGATGCCAAACTCAGTAAGAACAGTCATAAAGGTGTGAAGTAAGCCATCGATTGTGTAGAAGGCATCTGGGATTACAACTCTTCTAACTACAGAACAAGAGACATCCCCTTCATTCCATTGATCCCCAGCTAAATCTGCTGCCATAGTTGTGTATCCTCGAAGTAAAACCATCATGCCATTTATTCGCTCCGAGGATCTGGCATTCATCTTATGTGGCATAGCAGATGAGCCAACCTGACCTGATTTAAATCCTTCACTTACCAAACCAAAACCAGAC